>Ga0172373_10000514_pt1 | contig 63543 bp, 54 predicted proteins | sample Lak10m_2_FD_114546 | JGI IMG/M metagenome (GOLD analysis project Ga0172373, IMG submission 114546) | Freshwater microbial communities from Kabuno Bay, South-Kivu, Congo - kab_092012_10m | ecosystem: Environmental > Aquatic > Freshwater > Lake | place: Democratic Republic of the Congo... | reverse complement strand
TCGCACACACGCGGTGATGATGACCGCCTTTCACCGGAAGATCAACACGGGGATAGCTGGGCATATACAAGGCGTGCTGCAAGATGGGATCATGATGGGGGTGAATGCCGTCATTGATGGGATGAAAGCAGGCGTGGATACAGCCCGACAGGCGGAGTTAGAGGGGAAATCAGCGGAAGAGTTAACAGGGGATGAGGCGACAGAGTTGGGGCATTTGCAATCCAGGGAGTATCGCGCCTTACAGGAGAAGGTAGATGAAGGCGCGGAACTGACTCCGTTAGAGGCAGAGCGGTTCAGGGGGTATGAGGAGCGGATCGCGAAGACACAGACGGTGATGGAACAGTTAAAGCGATACGGAGCGTATGTGAAGTCAGGACGGATCGTGCCCCGTGTAGCCGCAGCCTTAACGCCTGCAGTGGCCTCAGCAACGATGCCGGATAGTTTAGAAAGTATTTAAATAGCGATCTTATGTCCAATTAAAATCGGGGTTCCATAATAAAATTATAAAGCCCTGTGTTTGTATATGATACTTTGAAAATCCTATAGAGTTAATAAAGTTTTTCAATGCGGCATACTCTTCCAAATCTTCTTTATAAGTTCGTTTTTTAATCTCAAACTCTACAAAAACGCCAAGATTATCAACGGTATCAATCGATATTTCTATATTGTTATACGTAAAATTCTGCCGTCGTTTTTTAAATGTTGTACAATTTGAATAGCCTAAGCATTTCAAAAGTTCTAACATTTTATAGCCATCTGTGATGTTAACTTCTTTTTCTGTACAATAAAGAGCAGTTGCGTCAGAGTTAACCGAGGAGGTCCAATCCTTATAACAAAGAGTGTCGCCAAAAGGGCTGATTCTAACCCTTAGATATTGCAATGCATATTTATAACCTTCTGGATGTGTTTTAAACCAAGATAAGTCCTGCGGGTTAAGATAATACTCTTCTTGGGTATCTTCTTGTGTATAGATTGCATTATCTTTTAACCACCGTTCTAATATTATTAGATTATTTTCATCCAGCTTTAACTTAATTTCAATTTCTTTGTCGGCACGGTACTCTTCAAATTGCTGCATCATAATATTCCTTATTTAGTTGACATACAGCTTCTTTTAATATTTTCGTTGTCCAGGCCATTTCAAGCTGCCCTATCCCGTCATGCGTTGGTAATACAAGTAACTTATTTAATAAAGAAGTTGCATTGGGAAAGTCAATTTTTAGATTGTCTCCTTGGTAGTAAGGTTTAAATACCTTATATTCAGGTAGTAATTTATATTTATACCGTACGATATCTGTCTCTATTCCATTGTCATAAAGTAATTTGCTAAGTAAATTTGATTTTAGTTCATATTTGGATGTGACTAACTTTACACACGCATAACCATTATAGCTTGATTTTTCAGTATCATAATCAAGATTTGTAAGCTCTAGAATATTTTTGGTAAGCTTATCCCATTGCTCCATTTTCTTCGCACGCTTAGCTAGGGTCTTGTCTAATCGCTCTACTTCACAAATCCCTAAAATAGCCGCTAGAGTATTTAATTTATAGTTTAGTCCAAAAGTATCTCCAAAATTAGAAGGGGTAGAAGATTTTTTATTTAACCCCAAGCGAGAAAATGTTCTTATTCTTTCAGTTAATTCTAAACTATCTGTTACAATAAACCCGCCTTCCCCGGTGCTAATTAATTTTATTTCATGAGTGCTAAAACATCCGATAGTACCTATAGTTCCTTCATATTTGCCTTTGTTAATAGTTCCAATTGCTTGTGCGGCGTCTTCAATAATCGGGATGTTATAATAAGAAGCAATATCAATAACATCTTGAGATAATGCAGGATATCCCCACATTGGGACAGATATAATAGCTTTAGTTTTAGAAGAGATGCTTTTTACAAGACTATCTGTGCAAATATTGAAAGAACTTGGCCTGCTATCTACATATTTTGGAATAGCACCACATGCAAGAATTGGTAACCCTGTCATAACAGCAGAAGTTACGGGTAGGATAACTTCATCCCCACGGCAAATATTAAGGCCTATAAGAGCTGAATGAATGGCTGCAGTTCCTGAAGAAACAGCCACGGCATATTTACAATTAAATTTTTGGGCTAACGCTTGCTCATATGTATCCACTATAGAGCTATTCCCAGAAAGTCCTTGAGATGAGGAAAAAACATCCTGAATTTTTTTAATATCTTTAACAAAACGAGTGGTTGGATTTGTGGCATATATTTCTAATAACATGATGCTTTTCTCCTGTGAAGGGTATGATTTTCTTTGTTTGTTAAGTATTGGATAAGTTTATTAGCTAGGTTGTTAATAGCTAGGGACTTGGATTCAATAGCACTTTCTGTACGATTATTTGTTAAATCATATAAAGTTGTCATTGTTGCTTCATTTTGATGACGAATATAATCTGTTGCAAAGTGTAGGCTGAAAAATTTAATTGTGCTGTTTGTTTTTCTGTTAAACTCTGATATAGCTTTTGCCATATAAAAAATTTCATTGTCTATAGAGTTAGCCCCAAATTTTTCTCCTGCAATTTTGCGTTGTATAAAGTCCTCTTCTAGAACAGTTGGTACCGAAACATGTGTTAAGGTATGACAATCTTTAAAAATTTCTATGAAAGGATTTCGCAGCTTTTTTATATGCTCTACTACTTTAGTTCCTCGCATTAAAACATAATCTGTTGCAGAATAAAGTCTGTCGTATAAGTCTTTAGGACTACTTAATGCACCAAGCTTGGCTGCATAAATTACTTCAGCGGCGCCTAATATGCAGCACTTATTCACAACAAATCCACTGAGGTTTCCCCAAAAGCTATATTTTACTCCTAAAAGGTTGATTATCTTTTTACCAACTTTATATTTTCTAGATCTGTAATAGTAGTTTTCATATGACCCTAAATATTCAATGGGAATATCTGGAGACTTTTGGAAAACTTTTTCAATTTCATTTACGTATCCCAAGATGACAATTTCATCTTTTTTAACAAGATAATTATCTAAACCGCTCCACTCTGTGAGGGTTTCTTCCAAAAAGGGGAAGCGGATGATAGTCATCTTGTTTTTTGTGCGACAACTTAGTAAGTTTAATTGATGTCTAATCATAGATGCATAATGATCTACGTAATCAGATCCGGGAGATACGGCAACAACTAAAAATTTCTCTCCTGTATTATCGCAACATAGAAAATATTCTGGTCGGGTTTTGTTTAAGGGCCCTTTTTTCTTTGGAGATATGTGGTAATAATCTTGTAAAATTTGTAAGTTTAGCTTTCTGGCCATAATCTTGAAGTGTTCGGGAAAAAGAGCCAAAATTTTTATTTTAAGTTTTGTAGAAATAGCATATTCGATAAGTTGAGTGGGTATCCTTTGTTCTACATATTTATCTAGACTATACCCCATTGTATGATCTAACGGTCTAAAATTTGGAAAATAATTTAGATCTTGTTCAATAACTTTCTGTTCTAAGTGTGGGGACAGGGTATGCTCTATATATCTTTTATCTAACAACATTTTTCTCTCCTTATTTAATCGTGAAAAAGTATCTTTTACACCAAAAATCATAAATAAAAAAGATAAGATAAAACACATTTTTTATACAAATACACAAAAAGTGTAATATTTACACCTTCAGTATATTAACTTGGGATTTTTTTGCAATACTTTTTTTCGATATAAAAAGATTTTTATTTGAAATGTATTTGTAAAGATTTTAACTTGAATTAATTTTAAAGCTTTTGGGTTAACTTAACTGTGAGGCAGCATGTTACATGTGGTTCTTTTAAAAGGTGGGCCTAGTATTGAACAAGAAGTTTCTAACGCATCTGCAAGTAATATTTTAAAAGTTTTATCTGATTCCCCTTGGAAAGTAAGTTTATTGGAATTTAACCTGGATACAATTGTTCAGGATTTATTAGATTTAAAGCCAGATATTGTTTTTATTGGAATGCATGGCCAGTATGGTGAAGATGGTCGTATACAGGGATTTTTAGATATTATGAGAATACCGTATACACATAGTCCACTAACAACGTCAGCCATTTGCATGAATAAAGATTTGACAAAAAGAATTGTTTCTACGCTTGATATAAAATCTCCGAAAGGTTTGAAAATTGATGCGACTGTATCTCTTCGCATTTTGCAAGAAGCTTTTCTGAATTCGTTTAATGGCTTTGTGGTAAAACCTCTGAGTGGAGGATCAAGTGTCTCAACTAATTTTTATCAAAAACTAGAGGATATTAATTTAGAGAACATAAAGAACTCTGATCTAAATTTTATTGTAGAAGAACGAATAGTTGGTGCTGAGTTTACCGTTCTAGTCTTAAATGGCAAAGCCTTGGGCTGTCTAGAGATACAAACAAAAAATGATATTTTTGATCATGCTGCAAAATTTAATAAGCAACTGACTGAATATTTAATGCCACCAATTACACATCCTATAGGAAGTCCTGTATATGAAAATCTAAAGGAATATGGTGAGCATATTTTCAAAATTCTTGGGTGTCAACAAATGGCCCGAATGGATTTTATTGTACAAGATGATGAGATTTTCTTTTTAGAGGTTAATACTCACCCTGGATTTACTTCTGAACATTCTATGAGCGCAAAGATAGCTAGTTATTTTAATATTTCGGAGGAAGCACTGTTAGTTAATTTAATACAGAATGCAAAATATTATGCTTAATAATATCCCTTTTAATAAAATTATATATATGCATAGCTTTGTAAAAGAAGCAAGGAATTATAACGTTATAGGAAATCCTGTTGGAATTGTGTTTGAAAAAAAGTTTTCCGATCATGAACGAATGCAACACATAGCTATCGAAACCAAATTCCCCATTACTGCTTTTGTTGTGCCAACAGAAAGAGATAGTTTTAATGCTAAATTCTATAGTCCATCTGGCTATAATTTTGATTTGTGTGGGCATGCATCTATAGGGATAGGGCACGCGTTAAAGTTTTTTGGAGGTCAGTTTGAGAGCATCAATATTAACCATCAGCAAGGCTCAAATAGTATTAAGATTCATAGTATTGAAACAGGCTTTATATATAATTTGCCTTGCTTTAAGGTATCAAAAATTGCTCCAGAAATTGGTGCCATCATTAAGAAACATTTCAATCTAAAAACTTTTCTACAAGGCTATTTTTGCTTTAGCCAAGATTTAGTAGTGCAACTGTCGAATAATTTTTCTTTACGATCACTATCTCTTCAAGCAGGTGATTTTGATTTCTTGTATAAATATTATCCAAATCTTAGAGGTATCATATTTTTTTCTGAATCTTCGGATCCATATTTCTCATACGAAATTCGAAGTTTTTTTCCTCATCTAGGAATTTTTGAAGATATCGCTTGTGGGTCAGGGGCAGCTTCTGTATTTTCTGTGCTAAAGGATTATTTAAGACCAAGCCTAAAGTACTCAGTACTTTACCCTTACAAATCGAAAGATAATCTTTTTGGAGGAGTAATGAATGTAAGTTAAAAAAAAGAAAATCTTTATATTCATGGAGAGTGTTCAGAGATTATAATAAAGGACATATGAAAATACAAAATTTTCTTATTCTTTTAAGCATTTGTTTTCTTTATAGTGCACAAATTTATTTGCGATTTTCATTCGGTATTTTTAATGAAGAAGCGATAAGTCAATTTCATATTGGAAGTGCAGAGTATTCTTTTTTTATTGCAATATTTTATTTAGGGTATGCATTTATGCAAATACCATTCGGTTATTTAGCTGATGGTAAGAGATATCAAAACCCTATCTACATTTTTATTGGGATAGGTGGTTTAGCAACATTATTTATTTTCTTTACTAACAGTTATTGCATAGCGGTGTTATTAAGGTTATTTATTGGGATAGGGGCCGCCGCATCTATGGTTGCGATTACACAAACCCTTAAGCAGTACTTTAATACATATTACAAGTACTTATTTGGAGCCATTGTATCGATTGGGTTATTACTTTATGCGGCTTTAGTTTATATCTTATCATCGCAGCAAGATTCTATAAAATTCGCATACTATCTAATTGGTATTGTGTCTATTGTTATCTCAATAATCTTGGTATTTTTTGTAGAAAAGCCTTTATTTGCATCAAAGCTACCCACGATGAATAAACTCGTTGCCATATCTAATATAGATAAGGAAGTATTTATTCTATCTATCATTTCTATGCTGTTTAGTGGGGTGATGGCCGGTTTTGTAGATGCGTGGGGACAAGAATACTTAAGGTTATCCTTTAAATTAGATTACCAAGAAGCGTCCCTCTTGATTGCTTTAATTATTAGTGGATTTGCAACAGGCTCATTATTATTGCCGGCATTAGCGAAGACTGAGAAATATTGCAAACGCCTTATATGGGGGTGTGGAATGCTTATATGTAGTATCATGACGTTTATTATTATTGCCCCTTCTTTTTCTTGCATAAGTCTATACATGTTGCGAATTATAATGTTTTTCTTAGGGGGTGGGTGTTCGTATCATGTATTACTTTTTATCCTTTTGTACTTTATTTATCCCAATAATGTTTCTTTTTATTCAGCAATTTTAAATACACTTACAATGTTAGGAGCCTTTATCCACCACTTTATTATTGGTATGGTTTTTAACTTTAGCGCGGACGCTAATATAAACAACTTACTTTTATTAAATAGCGGATTAACAGTTGTGCCAATATCAAGTGGTATAGGTCTTATTTTATTAGCCTATTACAGCTTTATTTTTTCATTAAGAAAACAAACTAAAGAGTTTTTTTACTGTGAAAGGAATTTTTAATGGTGGATATTCTTATTATAGCAGGTTATTTGCTAGTTGTTTTTTTGATTGGGATTGTTAGAGTTGGTAACCTTAAGAATGTAAAAGATTTTGCAATTGGTCCACGAAACTTGTCTTTAGGCATAGTTGTGGTTTTAATTACAGCTACTCGAATCGGTGGGGGATCTCTTATTGCCTTATCTGCCGAAGTATATAAAGACGGGATTTTCTTCTTAACACTTAAGTTTGCGACGCTTATCAACATTATAATCTATATAAAATATATATTCCCAAAGCTAGATAATCTTCACACGATTTCTCCTGGGGGTATAGTTGGAAAATATATAGGATCTTCTGGCCAAATAGTTCTTGGTATTACTGGGGCCTTGGTATGTATAGGGCGTATATCTGTGCAATTGATTTGCATAGGTGCGATTTTAGAATATTTTTTCAAAATCCCTGTTTATTGGAGCTTATTAATCACAGGGGGTATTTTAGTGATTTATGCTTCTTATGGGGGGATTCGTTCGGTTATTGCAACAGACATTATTCAAGTTAGCTTTATTTTAATATCGATACCTATTCTATATAATATAAGTCTAAATTTTTTAGGGGGATACGAAACCATCATCCAACAAATACCCGAGAAATTCCACTTTAATTATAATGTAGTTTTTTTTGCCTCTCTATTTTTTATGTATGTGTTTCCAACGTTAGAAGTAAATACCTTACATCTTTATACCATTGTAAATGATAGTGCTATATTTAAAAAAGCCTATATAATATCTGCTATTTTAGATTTTGCTTTTACGGGAATGGCAGCCATCTGTGGGGTGTTTGCATATAAATTAAATCCAAATTTATCGCCGAATTTAGCCTTACCTTTTCTTGTAGATACAGCATTGCCTTATGGATTAAAAGGAATAGTAATTGCAGGTCTTTTAGCTGCGTGCATGTCAACAGCAGATGCATATTTAAATACGTTTAGTTTATTGATGATCGAAGATATTATTAAACCTATTTCCAGATGGGTTCGTGCAATTAAAAAATTAGATTTTCTGCGTATAATCAAAATCATCAGTCTAATTGGGGGAGCAAGTGCTATATTCTTTAGCTCTTACAAGGGGAGTTTATTTGAATTTATGCAATTTACAACAGGATTTTGGACTAAAATTGTAGCTGGTCCGCTTCTATCATTAGTACTTTTAAGAAATATTTCTATTAGATCCTACTTTATTGCTTCATTTATAGGGCTTTTTACTTCTATTATTTTAAATAAGATTTCAGAGTATTATGCATTATTCTTTAGTACAAATTTTATAACATTATTAATAAGTTTTATTTCATGTCTACTGATGAATATTAAGAAAATTCATTCCTATACTGTGAGGAATCCATTTTCTAAGAGTGTATTTAAGATTAAAAAAATATTTCTTAAAGCAATGGGTGCCATTGATGAAGCCCTTCTAAATAGGTTTAACGAGAAAAGCATTCCATATAATTTTTTTGTAACGTTTGTTGTTTGTTATTATTTTTTGCCGTATTTTTTATGGGAGAATAAGTTTGCAATTATATCAACAGATATTATTGTATTAAGGTTTATATCAGGAATATTATGCATATCTCTTTTATTTCAGGATAACTGGCCGCTGGTTTTAAAAAGATCTTCGCATATATATGTTTTTTTGTGATACTTTTTTCTGTTCCGTCAGTTGTGACTTATATGGCTTTATCTGTTGGGGCATCACCTATATGGGTTTTACATATTTCGTTAAGTTTGTTTTTACTGTCATTTATCTTAGATTGGATTGGGTTCGTTCTTACATTCTCTGTTGGGTCATTAATAGGGGTTATCTTATTTTTTATATTTGGTCATGAAAATGTGGGCCTTAATCTAGAAGATATTATAGAAAGGCTTGTGTATACTTCTTTGTTTTCTATAACAGTAAGTTTTCTTTTTGCAAGACACAGAGAAATAAAGGCAAAAGAAAAGTTAATGTTTGCAAGTTCTGTTGCAAGCGTTATTGCTCATCAAATAAAACACCCATTATTTACTATTGGTATCACTATAGAGAAACTTCAACAGGAGCAAGAGACTTCATTACAAGAAAAACAAATAGCGACGTTAAAGAAGGAGCTAAAATCTATTAGTTTAATGACAGATATAGCGCTAACTAAATTTGTTTACACTGAAGACATGACTACGATTTCTGAGAAATTTAGAATTAGTGAATGTTTAAATGAAATTATGAACGATTATCCCTTTAATCCGGGAGAAAGAGAAATAGTACAGTTGAATTGTAGTAATGACTTTGGTTGTCAGGGTGATTTTTTCTTATTAAAACATGTTTTCTTTAATTTGCTAGATAACAGTTTATATTATTTCAGACAGGGTAAATTAGCCAAAATTATTATTCAAACAATTTTACAAGAAGAATACGGAGTTATTAAGTTTTGGGATAATGGGCCTGGCATGTCGTTGCAGCTGATAAAAAAGGTTTTTAAAGCATTTTCTACGACCAAGAGTAATGGGCATGGTATAGGTTTGTATTTTTGTAGTCAAGTTATAAGGAACAGTTTTAATGGCACAATAGATATAAGATCAGAAGAAAATGTGTTTACAGAGTTTATATTTAAACTGCCTAAAATTTTTTGAGGATACAAATGAAAGCATTTTTTTGGCCAACGGAATTAGTTTTTGTAGATGATGATTTAAGGGTTTTGGACTTTTTAAAAATTCATATGGAAAAATATTACAAAAATCTAATATTTTTTACTAATCCATTAGAGGCATTAGACTATATAAAAAACAAGCCGGATAATCTTATAGACTTTATACAGCCTAAAGAAACTCTAGAATACGGCGAGGTTTCTTTAAATATTAATTTAAACAAGATACATAAACTTAGAAATAATGTTGATCGTTTTAAGATGACATCAACAATTATTGTTGATTATATGATGCCTCAATTAAATGGTCTTGAATTTCTTAAAGAGCTAGCTTTTTCTAAATGCTCTAAAATTTTATTAACCTCATTCTTAGACGATGCATCTGCTATCGAAAATCTTAATTCTAAAAACATTGATTGTTTTCTTCGCAAGGAACCTTCAGATGCATTTATTCAGAAACTATTAAGGTTAATACAATATTCAGAGAACCTGTTCTTTGAAAAGTTGGGAAATATTTTTTGGAGTTCGAATAAGGAAAATTTTGTATATTCAGATATTCACTTACAGCAGTACTTTGATGATACTTTAAGAAAACTTGAGATTAGAGAATATTACCTTATAGATTCAAATTATAATTATTTATTGATTGATAAAGATAACCAAGAATTCCTGTATCTTGTATATACTGTAGAACAGTTAGAAGAGATGTTATATGATGGTACTGGTGAATGTTCAGACGAAACTTTAAAGTTAATAAAAGATCGCAAAAGAGCCGTTGGGGTATTTCGAAATAATAAAATTGTATATCCCCCATATACATCGTGGTCTAAGCATTTGATACCGTTGATATCAATTACTACAGAAAAAAATGTCATGTTGTATATTGGTATTATGAAGTTATAAAGAAATTAAATTTGCATATTTATGAGAACTAAACAGGACACTAAGAAAATAGATATTAAAATTGTGGCTCCAGCGTCAAAGATGCCGGGAGAGGCGCAGTGTATCGAGGAAATTAAACACCTTTTTAAATCACATGGTGAGTTTCGGTTAAACGTATCTTCGGATATTTTTGATCGCTCAGATTTATTTTGTGCCGCATCTCTTGAAAATCGCAAAAAAGATTTTCTAGAAGGGTTGACCTCCGATAAGATTGATATCCTGTGGGCTTATCGTGGAGGATATGGAAGCATGGAAATTATTCCATACCTAGAACAACATAGACCCTTCAGAGCGTTTAAGCTTTTAATTGGCTTTAGTGATATTACAGCGTTACATCTTTATTTTAACCAGGTATTAAAGTGGCCATCGTTGCATGCAACAGTTTTAGATAGAATTGCTCGTGGTGTGAACTCAACGGATCTTCAAGATATTATCGATTGTATCGGGAAATGTAAAAAAGATTTAAGCTATACTGTTGTTCCCCTTAATATGAAGGCTAAGGAATTGACCACAAGTGATGAAATTATATCAGGCGATACAATTGGCGGTAATTTCTCAGTAATTCAGCATTCTATGGGAACATGTTGGCAATTAAATGGTAACAATAAAATTATTTTTTTTGAAGACGTGGGAGAGCGTGGCTATAAAATACGTAGTAAACTTGAACAGTTTAAACAGGCTAATATGTTTTCTTCAGCAAAAGCTATTATATTTGGTGAGTTTATAGGCGGTGCGGAAAAAAATGGCAAAGATCACACAGGTTTAGTTATAGAAAGTTTTGCTTCTCAAATTAATATTCCAGTTTTTCGTATGTCACAAGTTGGTCATACTGATGTAAATAAACCATTGTTTTTGGGATGTATGGGAAGAATTCACAAGGGAATTATTTCTATTCCTAATCCACTGAAGGAAAGATAAAATGAGAAAGGCTTATTTACCAGTTAATACTAATATGCAAAATGATAAATTAGAATATAGCTCTAAAATAAAAAAGATTTTAATACAAAATAATCTGACTATTGGGGAATTAGCCGAAGCTACCGGTTTGCGAATAGAAACAATAAAAAATATTTTGTATGGCAAGTCGTCTAAGTATCAATACATTAAGCAAATATCTGATGCGATGGCTATTCCTATTGAGTTTTTCACAAATGAATTAGAAGACGAGATAAATCCTGATACTTTTCTTAGTGCCGTACAGTTAGTGCATGAATTTTTAAAGGATAACAATGTGTTGATTAGCTCTAAACAACAATTAATAAAACTATATGATAAAGTATATTTTAAACTTTATAATGATAGGTATAAGAAAGAAGCTTGTATTTTATACTTGCAAGGCTTAATCGATGGTTTGATAGATACGCGAGCTTGATTTTTAAGATGCTGCAGAAATTTCTATATCATTATATTCACTTTAAAAATATTATCATCTGTTGCTTTTTATTTTTCATGTCGGCATGTGAACATTCTAAAGAATTAATTTTACAGGACAATCTCTCCTTCCATGTTAATTTTGTTTCGGGCGCGGTTGAACAGTCTCCTCGATATACGTATAAAGCATATGAGTATATTTCTCCGGCAAGTTGTCAAAAAATAATTACCGCAATGGCAGCTTATAAAGTATTAACTCCTAATTATCATTTCGAAACCAAATTAAAAGCAATCTATCAAAAATCTAGTATTAAAACTCTGATCCTTATAGGATCTGGAGATCCAACATTAAGTTTTGAAGAGCTAAAGAAACTTTTTTCTACGATCAAAGGAAAGACAATATCGGGGCCACTAATTGTTGATATAAGTGCATACCAAACACCTGAGTGGTGCCCATCTTGGATGGAGTCCGACAAGGGAACTGCGTATGCAAGCCCACTAAGTGGGTTGATTGTGGATAAAAACTATTTTCATTTTTCAATTATTACAAAAAACTTAGGCAGCAAGGTAATAATAGAAGGGATAGACCATGATATGGTAGAAAACAATTTACATGTTAATGGTAAGCACACAAAATTAGACATTTATTGGAAGAACAATAAGATTGTTTTTAATGGGACTGTTGCTCCGCATCAAGTTCTTAATAAAAAAATATCTCCCTACTTAAGTGAAACTATCTTACGGCATAAACTTAAACAGGTCTTAAAACAAAACAATATTATTGTAAAAAAAGAAATAATCTTTACAAAAGACAGAAAGATTTCAGAAACTATCGGATCTGAAAGCCATCTGATCCAAACACACAAATCTGAACCAATCTTAACAATGTTAGTTCCGCTGCTAAAACAATCTGATAATTTAATTGCAGATAGCTTATATTTAAAGATAGCTCATTTGTTAAACCTTGATTGCCATCATTGGCAAGAGGGGGGTGAAGTTATAAAATATATTATGCAACAGTATTATAATATTAGTCTAAATGATGCTGTAATTACAGATGGATCTGGGCTATCGCGACACAATAGAATTCAACCGATTGTTTTGTGGAGCCTTTTAAACAAATTTATTCAATATAAAGATTTATTAGAACTTTTGCCCGAGTCACAAGAGAAAGACACAACATTAGAGCGGAGACTAGTATCTGTGTCGTTAAAAGCTAAAACAGGTTCAATGTCTAGCATTAATGGATTAGCCGGATGTTATTTGTCCAGAAATCGTAGGCCAGAGGTGTTTTTCTTAATGATTAGTAATTTTATAGCCCCTGTAGGCGATATTTATAAAGAACAGGAGCTTTTATTACAACATGTTATTAATCAATAGTTAATATTATTCTCTTGGGTATTTAGTATTCAGTAACCAGACCCATTTCATATCTTTGTCTGTTAGTGGCCCCTCTAATCCAGAAGGAGTCTGATTAGCAGAAAAATGCATGCGAAATGCTTCTAAGTAAGAAGCTAACTCTGGCGTAATTGTTGATGCGCCATCTGGTATGCCAGGATAACCATACCGTTTCATCTCAGATAAAAAGAATGCCTCACTGATCCCTCGTGGTAAAGGTTCTCTTGGAGCTAGGTCAACTATTACACCAGATTCCAATTCCTCAGCAGTAAGCCAAGCACCAACACCGAATTCTTCATATAATCTTCCCCAAGGAAAAAGAACTCCTGGGTCAATTTTACGTCCAGGTGCAATATCGGAATGTCCCACAATATTATAGGGGCAAAGCTTATACTTACTTGCGAGAGCTTTTACTAATTTACCCCCAACATCAATTTGGGATTTATCAAAAGGAAACCATGTTCTTGAGGTATCTCCTTCGCATCCTTTATTGACAAACTCTATCCCTATAGAAGAGCTGTTAAGCCCTCTGGAAATCTCTCCCACTGTATCACAAGTTATGTCTCTCCAAGCAGACCGACCTGCATGCCATGCACGCGTTTCTTCCGGAACGATATTAAACAATACGCCTCCTGGCACCTCAGAATCAGTTACGGTTTCGGAAATTACATAATGTGCACTTACTTCCCCGCTGGGAGTTGTAAATAACGATAAAGTTCGATCAAGATCTGCATGAGTAAAGTGTAAGACTAATACACGTACTTGCCCAAGCTCAGAGGTGGGGCGATCGTTCCAGTGATTATACTTTTCATCATGAGGAGTTATGGGATGTATTTGATATCCGGGTATTTCGCCATAGAATAAAGTTTCGGAGACACCCTCCCGCTCCATTAAGGTTGGTGTTTTGTCTAAAATAGATGCTCTCGTAGCTCCATTTGTAGGGCTGAAAAATATAAATAAAAGTAAGGCTTTTACTAAACAAAAACTCTTATACATACGGCATCTCCTTTTTGAACTTAGAATGTTTAGGGGAATCTCACAGCAATAATAGGCCCATATTATCTTGTAGCTGCTTGACAGGGTGGCAGTGTATTTGTGTATTATTATGATGAAGTAAAATCATAAAAGCTAATGCCTTAAATTTTACTATTGTTAAATATATATTAACCACGCTTTCATTATACTACATAAAACATATAAAAAAGTATAGAGGTATAGCATCATGCTAATCGCTCCTTTGAAATCACAGATCACCAAAGATATAGAAATTACTTTTTCAAAAGATGACGTTATTGTAAGTCGAACAGATGTTCGTGGCATAATTACCTATTGCAATAAAATTTTTATGTCAATTTCTGGATATGAGGAACGCGAGTTGCTAGGTAAACCACACTCACTTCTTCGCCATCCAGATATGCCAAAAGCAGTATTTAAACTATTGTGGGATTACGTTAGTTCCGGCCAAGAAATTTTTGCTTATGTAAAAAACCTGTGCAAAACAGGAGAATATTATTGGGTGATTGCACACATTACTCCTTCATACAATGAAAATGATGAGTTAATTGGGTATCATTCAAACCGCAGGATGCCCAATAGAGGTGCAGTTCAAACAATATCTGAAGTATATAGAAACATGCTAAGCATTGAGAAAGCTGCTCCAACAACAAAGGTAGGAATAGAAGAGTCTTTAAAGTATTTACATAACTTAATTTCTGAAAATGGGAATGATTACAATGAATATGTTCTTAAAATATAAAAGTATAAGCATACTGTTGGCTAACTTAATGGCTAGTATTGTGTTAGCTGTATCGGCAGTATTTATACCTAATTCATCAAGCATCTATATTGTGGCGGTCGTAAGCTTATTGCTAAACATAGCTTTGACTACTACATATAAAAAAATTTATAAGCAACTTATTTATATTCCCAATATTATTGAAAATTGGAAAAAAGGCAATTTTACAGAGCGATTTATTAAAATTGAAAATGAAAAAGCGTTATATGATTTAAAGTGGTCATTAAACTCATTAATAGATGTGGTTGATGCGCTATGTCGAGAAACACAAGGTAGCATGAACGCTATAGATAAAGGGCGCTTCTATAGAAAGATTTTAAGTGAAGGGCTTCAAGGATCCTTTAATAAAAGTGCTCTTATTATCAACAGCACAGTACAGGAAGCACAGGAAAAACACCAGAAACTTAAGGGGGCAGGCCAAGAGTTTGAATATAAAATTAAAGCTTCTCTTGAAAAGGTAGTATTGAACGCCCAAGAAGCTACACAACATGCTGAAAACTTATTAAGATTATCTGAGGTCGCGGCAGAAAAAACAAAAAGTTCGCAGTCAAATACGTCTATGGCTGTTGACACTATCTCCAATTTGATCGTTGCTAGTTCTGAGTTAACTCAAGCAATTTCAGAAATTAGTCACCAAATAACCGAGTCTAATAACATTACAAATGAAGCCACTCAGCAAGCCAACGAAGCATCTGAAACAATTAAAAGTTTAAAAAGCTCCTCGCGGGAAATTACTGAGATTATTCAGCTAATTTCCAGTATTGCTGATCAAACAAACTTGTTAGCTTTAAATGCAACTATTGAGGCTGCCCGCGCAGGCGAGGCTGGGAAAAGCTTTGCTGTAGTTGCAAATGAAGTTAAAAACCTAGCAACACAAACAGTTGAAGCAACGAATAAAATTACTGACCAAATTGATTTTATTCAGAATTATATTAATAAAACTGTTACAACAATTGAGCACATTATTGAAACAATATTAAAAATGAGCAGCGTCTCCGGCGCAGTAGCAGCTGCTGTAGAAGAACAAAATGTAACAACTCGTCAGATTAACAACCAAATGTCTTCAAGTAAATCTAATATTACCCAGGTAAATACAGAAATGAACGGAATAAAAGATGTGACAAATAATACGTTCAATTCCTCCATGGTCGTGCAAAAACAAATTGCAGGACTTTTAAGTGAAATTGGTATGCTCAAAGTAGATATTGAAGATTTTAGTGCGCGTCTCAGAAGCTAAGGGGCAAAGTCAGAATTTTAAAATATTTCAGTTTCCATTCTAAGTCATTGTTTTTTATGATTTTTACTATTTAAACTCATTTGATATTTTTAAGTGATCCATGTATATTAATATACGTTGGCTTAGGTCGACTATGATGATAAACGATGTGCGAAATAAATGGAGCGGACCCGGGGGCGGTACCCGGCGCCTCCACCATACGAAAATTGCGGGGGCGAAATAGGATCGACGCACATAGTAAAGGTACAATCTTTCATTCGGTATGGTAACCACCGTTATCGGGCTAATTTTATAAATGCCAAAACTCAAAAGGCACGTCGCGTAGCAGCTAATGTTGGAACTGCACTAGCAGTGGCAGCATAAGCCGTTAACGCGAAGCGGTTAGGGGGGCACCGGGCAACAGAAGCCCCCCGTTAACAATAAAAATAGGTGCGATGTGTCGCTAATTAACTATGATCGATTAATCAAAGATAGTTTGAAATATGTAGTAAAACGTGCGTTAGAACATGTGGCTGACAAAGGTTTATATGGTGATCAACACTTTTACATCACGTTTCAAACAAACTATAAAGAAGTAGAGATTCCTGATTATCTTTTAAATGAGTATCCAGATGAATTAACGATTGTATTAGAGAATCAATTTTGGAATCTTAAAGTTTCAGAAACCTATTTTACGGTATCATTAAATTTCAATTCAAAAATTGAGAGTATCAAGGTTCCGTTTGATTCCATTTTAGAATTCTCAGATCCTTCTGAAGATTTTGTATTGCAGTTTGAACCTTATGAAAATGAATTTGATTTAGAGTCTTCTTCTGAAGCAAAAGAGGACTTGAATATAGAGCACGATGATCGGGATAGCAAAGTAATCTCGTTAGATTTATTTAGAAAAAAATAGAGAAGGGTAAATTATGGATCAAAAACAGTTAAAGCCTTACTTATATACTGTCCTAGGGGTTTTAGGCGTAATTATACTGGGTATTTTCGTAAGGCAATGCAGTAAAAATTCAGATATTGAATCTTTTGATCGCATCAAATATGTTGAAGTTACTCCTGTTAAAGTTGGTCAACTATTGCGAAGGGTTAATGCCATTGGAAAATTAACAGCCAATCAATCTGTTATTATAAAAACAGAAATGCCAGGGCGAATTTCTAAAATTCACTTTAAGGATGGGCAAGCTGTTAAAGAAGGAGATCCTTTAGTAGAGTTTGATAGTGAACAGTTGCGGCTAGAGGCTGATCAAGCAAGAGCTAAAGCTTCTCAGTACTCTCAACTTTATCAACGTAGCCTTGAATTATTTCAGAAAAAATTAATTAGTAGTTCTGAGTTTGAAAAAGCAAAAGCAGAATATGAGCAAACGCGGGCGCAAGCTGCGGAAAAAGATTTATTAGTACGTAAAAGTATTATTCGCGCACCTTTTGAGGGTATTTTGGGTATTCGAGAAAAAGATATTAGTTCAGGGGCATATGTAAACCAAAATGTAGAGATTGTATCTTTGGTGGATACAGATCCGATGTTGGTGGACTTTAATGTTGCAGGAGCCTATAGCGAAAGTTTAAAAACGGGACAGGATATTCAAATTTCTGTTGATGGTACTGCGTTAGGAAATCTAGCTGCTAAAATTGATGCTGTGGATGCTCGTATTGATGAGAATGGTAATACATTACGCATTAGAGGGTCTGTCTCAAATAAAGATGGTCATTTAAAGCCTGGAATGTTTGCAAAAGTATTGGTTGTAATCGGAGAGGTTCCGGATGCAATTCAAGTACCTGAAGGTGCGGTTGAGCGCAATGGTAACCAAAGTTATGTATATCGCGTAACAAAGATTCAAAGTAATATTGGTTATGCAGCATTAACCCCAGTGGTAATTGGAACACGTCAAAACGGTATGATTGAAATTATGAAAGGTTTAGAACCTAAAGATGTCGTTGTAACTGGTGGACATACAGGATTACATGACGGTCAAGAGGTTAGAATTCAAAAGACCGTTGCAGCTGAAGATGTTGCTCCAAAAGGAGTAAAATCTGAAGTTTCTAAAGAATAAAAGGAAGCATTTATGAAAATCTCAGAAATTTGTATTAAGCGTCCAGTTTTATCAATTGTGATTAACTTAATTTTGATTCTTGTTGGTATCGTAGCTTTTTTAAGGTTACCGATTAATGAATACCCTAAGTTTGAGAAGCCTACGTTAAGTATTGAAACAGAGTTTCATGGTGCTGGACCTGAGATTATCGAGAACACTGTAACAAAGGTTTTGGAAGAAGAACTTGCAAAGATTGAGGGTTTAGATTTTATTACTTCAACCAGCATGCGCGGTAAAAGCAACGTTTATCTACACTTTAACATGGATCGTTCATTAGATGCGGCTGCAACGGATGTGTTGTTTAAGGTTGCTCGTATTCGTAGTTTATTACCTAATGACGTTCGTGATCCTGTGATGATCAAATCAGACGCAAATGCCAGTCCTGTAATGTACCTTGCACTAAATAGTTCAAGTCGCACCGATACAGATCTTGCAGACTATGCCCGTCGTTATTTGGAAAACCCATTAGGAAATTTAAATGGTGTATCTAAAGTTGAAATTTTAGGAGGCGGTCAATTTGTTATGCGAATTTGGTTGGATCCACAGAAACTGGCTGCACATAGTTTAAATGCATTAGATGTGTATAACGAGATTCGTCGTCAGAATATAGAACGACCAGGCGGAAGTATCGTTGGAGGAGATCGTCAGTTTAACGTATCAACTACGGCAAGAATTCGCAGTCCCGAAGAGTTTAACCAATTAATTGTTGGAAATAAAAATGGAAAATTCGTTCGATTAGAAGATGTTGGGCACGCGATTGTGGGAACTCAAGATGAAACCACATCTTTCGTTTTCAATGGTAAAAAGGCTGTGGCTTTAATTATATATAAAAAATCGGAAGGTAGTCCAATTACTGTGGCTGATCTTGTAAAAAAAGAGTTGCCAAAAGTTCAAGAACGCCTGCCCAGCGATATGACATTAAAAGTTGCTTATGACAGTACAACATTTATTGAAATTGCGATCAAAGAAGTTTACGAAACAATTATTATTGCAATAGCACTTGTTTTATTGGTCGTATTTGGCTTTATTGGATCATTAAGGGCGTCTGTGATTCCGATGGTAACTATCCCTATCTCATTGATTGGAACGTGTATCTTGCTTTACATTTGGGGGTTCTCAATTAATATCCTCACTTTACTGGCTATGGTACTAGCGGTAGGATTAGTGGTGGATGATGCGATCGTTGTGTTGGAGAATATTTACCGTTATATCGAAGAGGGTATGAGCCCTATGAAAGCAGCCTTAAAAGGAAGTAAGGAAATTGGATTTGCAGTTATTGCGATGACCATCACCTTGGCGGCTGTATATGCTCCGCTTTCGTTGGCGCAAGGCGTTACTGGTCAATTATTCCGAGAATTTGCTCTAACCCTAGCCGGATCTGTTATTCTTTCAGGGTTTGTGGCTTTAACATTATCTCCTATGATGTGTTCCAGATTGTTAAAAAGTCACCATGAAGATGCGGCGCTTGTTAGAATTCCACAATTGAAAAAAGTAATTGATTGGATTGCAAAAGGATTAAAAGCCTTGGATGAGGAGTATACTAAGTTATTGAAATTCTCATTAAATCATCGATTAATTGTGGTTTTGGTGGGAGTTGCATTTACTGGTTTATCATGGGGATTAATGACTAAATTTTTACCGTCTAAGTTTGTTCCTGAAGAGGACCGCGGTATTATTAGAGGAAAAGGAGATGCGACCAAAGGATTAACCCTAGAAGCATTAGATCGATATGTTATGCAATTAGATGCCATTATGGATAATAATGCAGGCATTGAGAATCGTTTGTTGATGGTTAAAATGCCAGAGGTTACGGTCATTTCTTCTTTAAAACCATGGTCTAAACGTAAACAGTCCAGTCATGAAATTTTAAAAGAATTAAACCCAGAACTAAAAAAAGTAGTAGGTCTAGGCATGACGTTAAGCAATCAACGTTCGTTTGGAGGTGGGGGTAAAGAAGAGGGGTCTATGACGTTTGTCTTGCAGTCTATGAAACCTATGGATGAAATTATTGCGACTTCTCGAAAACTGTTGCAAGGATTTGCAGATCAACAAGACGAAATTGATTTGCGATTCTATCTTCCTGTTAACATGCAAGATTTTAACGTAAACGTTAATCGTGATGTAGCTTCGTATGTAGGTATTTCTGCAGAAGATATTGCTACGACAATGGAAATATTCACCAAGGGCAAAAAAGTAGGGAATTACATGCCGCAAGGTGATACTAAAGAGTATGACATTATCGTAGGTGTAGAGAAAGAATTCCGCAGATCGCCTTCAGATTTGTCAGATGTGTACATGCGCATTCAGAAAAAAAATGAAGAGAAAACCGTTCCTATTTCGCAGTTGATTAATGTAGAAGAAAAGTTGGCTCCAACTCAGATTGAACACTATAATCGTATGCGAAATATTGTATTTGTAGGTGATATTACTTCTAAAATGTCTTTAGCTAAAGCGGTAGACAAAGTAAAAAACATAGCCAGCAAAACAATAAGCAAAGACTATATAGTAGAATTTACTGGGGAAACTCGTAAATTTTTACAAGAGTCTGGGAATATGTTGTTTGTGTTTGGTTTGGCAATTTTGTTTATTTATCTTGTATTAGCAGCGCAGTTTGAAAGCTTTATTGATCCATTCATTATATTATTAAGTGTACCGCTATCATTGGCAGGTGCAGTTATTACCTTATTATTAATTAAAGATGGAAGTATGAATATTTTTAGTCAAATTGGTATGGTTACTTTGATTGGATTGATTACAAAGCACGGTATTTTAATTGTGGATTTTGCAAACGGTTTGCAAGAGCAAGGAAAAACAGTATCTGAAGCTGTTATGGAAGCTTGTCGTTTGCGATTGCGGCCAATTTTAATGACAACGGGCGCCATGGTATTTGGAGCTGTGCCATTGGCCTTAGCAACGGGTGCAGGGGCTGAAATTCGCAGTAACGTAGGTTGGGTAATTGTAGGAGGCATGAGCTTCGGAACATTGTTTACTTTGTTTGTTGTTCCTGCCGTTTATACGTACCTAAGCCGCAAGCGAGCAATTCATCCTGATTTGCAAGTTATATAATTTATATAAACACCTCTTCGGAGGTGTTTTTTTTATCTTGAATACGTTGGAAATGCTTGCATCTATTAAAAGCATTTGGTAGGTTTTGCAAGATCAAAGAAAGAGAGATAATGCCAACTAAAGTAAGCGAAAAAACATCTTTACCCATTAGTTTCTTTAATAATTTTAATTTTCATCATATTCCAAAGCCTATTTGGGCACTTGCAATTTCAACCCTATTAATGACTTTATCTGGCTCTATTGTCTTTACAATTGCGCCCCACTATTTGATAGATGTACTTAAGTTGGATAAGCAATCCGTAGGATGGATGGAGGGGGTTGTTGAGTCATTTGCATTAATAGTGCGAATGTTATCTGGTTCTTTAAGTGATTACTTTGTTAAAAGAAAACTTATCATATTTTTTGGGTATATTTTATCAACTGTAGCTAAGTTTGGAATGCCCTTTGCATATGGTGTTAGCATTTTATATTTTACGCGTATTACCGAGCGTATTGGGAACGGTTTACAAGCAGCTCCACGAGAAGCTTTGGTTGGAGACTTAGCACCCGCAAAAGTACGAGGCGCTTGTTATGGTGTGCGAAATGCTTTTGGAAAAGCTGGCTCGTCTTTGGGTGCTTTGGTGGTTTTTTTTATTCTATTTAATGTTGTAACTTCTCATATTTCAGCAGATACATATCAATTAATATTTTTTGTAGGAATTATCCCATCGGTTGCTGCGTGTATTATTTTGTATTTATTTGTAAAGGATAAGAATCGACGGACAGATAAAAAAATCACTAATGTTAAATTGTTTCCATTGAAGCTAAAAGACTTGAAGTATTTAGGAAGACGATTTTGGATTCTAATGGTAATTGTTACTATTTTTAACTTTTCTCATTTTAGTGAGACATTCTTACAGCTTCGCGCAAGAGAAGTCGGGGTTTCTGTAATATATGCGCCGTTGGTTATGGTGCTAATGAATCTGACCATTGCGATGACATCATATCCTGTGGGCAATCTTTCTGATCGATTTGGTCGTCGTTTGTTTCTATCCATAGGGTTTATCTGTGTAATTTTAGCAGATATGTTGTTGGCTTTCGGCAATGGGTATTTTTCTGTGTTTTTAGCTATTACCTTTTGGGGAGTGCAAATGGCAATGACGCAAGGAATGATTGCAACATTAGTAACTGACACAGCTAATCCAGATTATAGAGGTACGGCTTTTGGAGTTTTAAACGTTTTGACGGGGATCGTCTATTTTATTGCAAGTCCATTGTACGGATGGATTTGGGATAATTTTGGTGGTATGTGGCCGTTTTTATGGAGTGCTATGATAACACTGGTATCGTTTATATTATTGTATAGTTTACTAAGAGGAGCATTCTTTAAGAGTGAAATAAGTAGTTACACATCCGCATGAATAAACTTTTACGATCACCTTTAATAGAGATAAGGCCTTTAATTTTTCCTTCAAAATATTGATTAATCTTTAATGGTGTTCCGGAAATATGTGCTTCTTTTCCGGAAAAATGAAGACGTTGTAAGGAAATATGAAAAGGATTAATCTGATCAGACTCTGGAAAGAAGGTTGCATCTTGTCCCGTAAAAATCTCCAGTCCATTGTATGCGGAAGTATAGCAACTTAACCTAATATTTTCGGCAGTTAAAACTTTACAGGATGTGGTATCGCATGAAGAGCTTAACATAATAATAGTATGCGATCGATCATTTATTAGAAGAGATTTTGAAACGGACTTTTCTAACTTTTTTAGCTTCTCTATGGGTATTTGTTTTAAGCACGTAGTTTTTGATGTAGCAGTAATTTGAGCGGGAATAATGGTTTCTGTGCGCCAAGGAACCATTACTACGATCAAAAAACATATTAGAATCAATAAAAACCGGTGTTTAAACATCATTTTTTCTTTTTATCCGTTTTTATTGTGCGTTATTTTTATTAATAAATTATGAACAAAACTATTTTTCTTTTATATCTGCCTTATTCGTGCATTTTATTAACCACAAATTATATCGCGGATGGTTTACTAATGTTGATAATGCAGGGGAAGATGCAAACATCCAACCTGAAAATAATTTTCTAGGAAGCTCCTCTTTAGGGTATTCCCAAATTGTCATATAAGCTTTGGCATCGGGTGGTTCGAAAGGAGCAGATTTCCTGCATATAGAAACATTTATTTTCAGATGTTGATAGGTAAGGGGTTTGCCAACTTTAACATAAATTGATTGAAATTTACCTGTTACCTTATCTACCCATTGTAATTGCGCGCTATCCGTATTTAAAGATGTCTTATCTTCTTGAAACTCTGTTGCTTCATCGGCAGATGCAGCTTGTTCTGTGGAGGACTGATTGATGGCGATAGATGGTTGAATTAGTAAAGATAACAACCCTAAAAGTCTTAGATAATAAAGCATGTTATTTTTTCTTTTCTCCCCCGAATACAACTTGACTTATAACGCTTTCAAGATCTAGAGAAGATTGATTGTTATAAAAGACTTGTCCGTGTGTAATGGGATCTTGCCCAGGGCCTATTTCGATAGATACGAATTTTCCACCCATAATACCTTCAGATTTTACAGCAAATGAACTGTCAGATGGAATTTTATATGCTTTATCTAATCCAAGAATTAAGATGGGTGTTAGCGTGTCAGTATCTAGTTTGACTTCCAAGACTCTGCCAACCTTTACACCGCCTAATTTAATGTCTGTTCCTTTTGAAACACCTGAAACTGTTTGAAAATAAGCTGTAACAGAAATGAATTCTCCATTTGTTTTAACGTCGTTCCGACTAAAAAAAATCCATAACAGAACACATGTTAAGGTGACAATAAAAAATCCTAAAAATGATTCAATGTAATTTCTTTGCATTTTTGTCCTTATCTATTTGGGGGACCAACTATTATAATACTTTAATGCAGATTGAGGTATATTTTCAATGGAAGTTATATGTTTTTGCGCAAACTTTGTTCCTGTAGTATTAGGGAGCCAATTTTTTGCAGAAAAAGAAGGGGGGGTATTAATTAAGAAATGTAACCATCCGTACCAATCGGCAGGAATTTTTGATGGGTCGTCAACGCCATTATAAATAACCCAACGTTTTCTAAAAGAAATATTTCGAGAGCAATAATAGCTATTATTAAAGCTATCCATACCTACTTTTTGTCCAAAAAATCTTGTATATAATAATAATTTGAGGCGATCTAACATTTTTTATTTGTAAATAAGCAGTTTTTAGTTAATCTTAGGGCAAAAGTATTGCAAATTTATTAATAAAGGAAAAGTATGATTAATTTTTTTGGTCAAATTTGCCTAATTATTGCACTTATTACATCTTTAATACAAACCTTAGGCATTGTTCCTCATCATATTGCACGCCTGGGTCGCCCAGCATGCCAAACAACTGCCTTATTTACATTAAGTGCTTTTATAACCTTATGTATTGGATTCTTGCTTCATTCCCCTACTTTATTAGTGGTAGTTAATAACTCCATTGCTTCAGATCCTTGGTACCTTCGATTAAGCGGGGTGTGGAATAATCATATTGCAATAATGGTGGTTTGGATGACGTTCTTTTCTTGCTTTAGTTCACTATATGTAATTCGTTCCAAACATCGAAATATTGATCATTTGTCTCGTCCAGTAATAGGGGTTCAGGGTTTTATTCAGAGCGGGTTTTTGTTATATTTAGTTGTGTTTTTGTCGCCATTTGAAGGCATAAAGTCACCTGTAGCAGTAGATTTGAATAACATAGCGTTTATGCTTAATCTGCACCATTTGCTTATTTATGCTGCGTATATGCTTATTTCGATTGTGTATGCATTGGTGATCGGCGTTCTTATTGAAGGGAAGCGTGTGGTTCTTCTAGTGAAAGAAGCTCTTCCTTGGTTGATCCCTAGTTGGGTATTGTTAGTCTTGGGATCCACGTGGGGGATAGTTCAGGGGTATGTTGAAAATAAGCAATTAGTTATTCCTTATGGAACTGTAGAGTACGAGTCGTTAATCACTCTGGTATTAATGACGGTATTATTGTTACTTATTCGTTACATTGAGCAGAGTCGTATTGTAAAAAAGCTTGTATTATTAGTGGGAATTCTAGTCTTTTTTCAGGGAATGTTTGGCAGTTTAATTAATCAGCCTGTAAGTTTACTGATGCCGCAGTTAAGGGTGCAATCACTTTCTGAGGCTAAATTCTTATTTTTGTTTATAGGGCTTGGTGTTAGTGCAAGCTTAATGATATATTTTGGGCGCGTAGTTAGAAGTTTGCGTAAAAACAAGGTGTCTGCATAATGCAGAAATCCTTTGTTACAGTAGGGGAAATAGTTGCGCCCATAGTATTTATGCTGTTTATAGGATATCAACTTGGCAAATATATCGATCAAATGGTTGTATCCATTGTTATATGTATGGTCATTGGCTTTATAGTTGCGGTGTTTAATGTATGGAAACTAATGAAAAGGTTGGAAGATAGGGATGAATAACCCTTTACATCAATTTGAAATTCATAAGATTTATCCCTTAATCTTACAAATCGGGGGAGTAGAAATTGACGTCTCGATTACCAATTCTACAATTTTTATGTTAATAACCGTGGTATGTATTATTGGTTTATTTTTATTTGGAATTAAGCAAGGATACCATCTTCGAAAGCCTAGCAAGTTAGAAGCTATTTCAGAAGTGACCTTTCGTGCAATTGCGAATTTGGTTAAAGAAAATTGTGGGGATGAAGCTAAGGTATATCTTCCATTTGTAATGTCTTTTTTCATGTTCATTGCAATGGGAAATTTAATTGGAATGATTCCTTACACCTTTACATTTACAAGCCATATTATAGTTACCTTTGCTATGGCTGCATTAGCATTTATAGTAATTACAGTCATCGGGTTTATTCATCATGGGATTGGATACTTAAAGATTTTTCTCCCAGAGGGAGCGCCGTTATTTTTAGCCCCTGTTTTAATCCCTATAGAGTTGATTTCTTACTTATCTAGGCCGATTAGTTTATCAGTACGTTTGTTTGCAAATATTATGGCTGGGCATATCGTATTAAAAATTTTTGCAGGATTTGTGGTAAGTTTAGGTATTGTGGGTGGGGTTATTCCTTTAGGAATGACAGTGATATTAACATTTTTCGAGATTTTTGTGGCACTTGTTCAAGCGTATATTTTTTCAATCTTAACTTGTGTCTATTTAAATGATGCATTACATTTGCATTAATATTTTATTTAATTAAGAGGTTCTTTATGGATATTGAAGCAGCAAAAATGATTGGCGCCGGATTGTGTATGATTGCATTATTGGGTGTAGGAATAGGCCTTGGAAATATATTCTCTAGTTTTATTAGTTCTGTGGCTCGCAACCCATCGGCAAGAGATCAAGTGTTTGGCATTGGTATGATCGGATTTGCAGTAACAGAAGCCGTAGCAATATTTGCCATGGTTGTTGCATTTATGATTTTATTTAAGTAAGAGACCTATCGTATTATGCCCCAATTAGATGTATCAACATATACCTCACAATTGTTTTGGTTGTTAATATCGTGGGGCATTCTTTTTATTTTTTTATGGAAGGTTATAGTTCCTAAAATGTCTGGTAAACTTTCTAAAAGAGAAGCAAAGATAAAAGAACTTTTGGTTGAGGCTCAGCATTTAAATGCGCAAGCAGAAAGTATTATTTTAGAGTATAACCAGAAGTTAAATGAGGTTAAGCATATTCAGAAAGAAAAATTGCAAAATGTTTGTAATTTTATTCAGAAGAGTAAGGAAGACTTAGAGATGAGTTTAGCCAAGGATACGGAAAAATTACTTGAGAAGTATCAAGTTAGTTTGGAAACTTCTACAAAAGAGTTACTTCAAAGATTGCCGGAAAGTTTAGAAAGTTCTTTAATAACATTAATTAATCAGCATTTGCCGACGGCTATGGAAGATACTCATCAAGTAAAGCAATTATTGATTAAAGAGATTAAAAAAAGTAGTGCGCTATGATTAATACAGCAGAATTCTGGGTGGGAGTTTCATTTGCTATATGTGTTGGTATCTCATTTAAACTTATTGTGCCTGTGGTAAAATCTAACCTAGATATTTATCAAAAGTCTATAGAACAGATGTTTTTAGAGGCAGAGAATGTGTTGGTGGCGGCTCAGAAAAAATTTGGTGCAGCCAAAAACCAATTGGAGGCTTTGCCGCATATCACGCAAACAATGACAGAAGACTTAAATGTTGAAATTAATCAAAAGCTGAATGAATGGAAGTCGCAGCAAACTAAGATATTATTAAAATATCAGCACATGCAAGAACACAAAGTTCAAAGTTTGAAAAATCATTCAGAGGCGCGAATATATAGTATGATTACTCAGGCGTTTCTTAATTTAATAGGGACTTGTTTTAAACAATCATTTACATCTAAATTACAACAACAAATGATACTTTCTGCTATCAAAGAGCTACCTAAAATATAATTTTGTACGCTTTTTAATATCCCTGTTGTAAGAAGTAATATTTATACTGTTCACATCCTATCATTCCCAACAAAATTATGTAATATAGAGGTTATGATAATAAAAAGGTTGTTACATAATGGAAATTTCAAAATTAGATGCAGATACCATTTTTGCTAATGCGCGAACGTATCGCGCATGGTTAGATAAACCAGTTGAGGACGGTCTATTAGAACAAATTTATGAACGGATGAAGTTTGGTCCGACGTCTATGAATTGTTGTCCTATGCGAATAGTATTTGTAAAATCTAAAGTAGCAAAAGAGAGGTTAAAACCGTTTCTGGATGCATATAATGTAGACAAGACAATGAATGCTCCTGTGACAGCAATTATTGCCTATGATTTGAAATTTTATGAAAAAATGGCCTTTCTGTGGCCGCATGCTGATGCATGTAAGATTTTTGAAGGTAAAGATAAACTAATACTTGAAACAGCCTTTCGTAATAGCACCCTGCAAGCTGCGTATTTTATAATTGCTGCCCGTAGTTTAGGTTTGGATTGTGGGCCAATGTCTGGGTTTAATGCGGTTGAATTAGATCAAGAATTTTTCCCTAAAGGTTTAGTGAAGTCTAACTTTCTATGTAATCTTGGGTATGGAGATTCAAGTTCCTTATATCCCAGAGGTCCTAGATTGAAATTTAATGAAGTTGTAGAAATTTTGTAACACATAAATTTAAATCTATGCTTAATGTTTTCATGGTATATATGATGAATTGAGATGGGTTTAGGAGAATTAAATGCGATCAATGGCGCTATTTTGCATGCTTTTTTTAATAGGGTGCGCCTCTAAAAGAACAGAGATATTTAACGGTTATGTTGAGGGTGAGTTCCGTTTGTTGTCTTCTTTAGAATCTGGGCTTTTATCCGAGATTAAGGTTTCGAAGGGAGATTTTGTAAAAAAAGGCACGGTATTAGCTAATATTGAAGGCACTGGAGCAAAGCTTTCAATAGATGAAATAAAAGCTTCTTACAGTTTAGCAAAGGCAGAATTTGAACGTTCAAAAGTTCTGGTCAAAGATGGTATTATTTCAAAAGCAGCTGCTCAAAAAATTGCTGCAGATTTAGAAAAGGCGCAAGCAGAGTATAATAAAGCTCTTTGGCTGTTAAATGAGCATGCAATTAAAGCTCCTGAGGATGGTTATATACAGGCAGTCTTGCAGTATACAGGAGAGCTTGCGACCCCTCAAAATCCTGTTATTTACTTTTTGCCAAAGGATGGGATTAAGGTTAGATTTTTTGTTCCAGAAAATCGGTTGATAGATGTTAAGTTAGGTAGAAAAGTTAATATTTTTGTAGATGGGGCTTCTGCTGCTATAGGTGGTGTTATTTGTTTTATTTCCAATCAGTCTGAATTTACTCCTCCGATTATTTATAGTAATGCTTCTAGGGAAAAATTAGTGTTTTTAGTAGAGGCGACGATAAATAACTTGAGTGATGATCTTGTCTTAAAACCAGGTCAACCTGTAGACATCCAACTGGAAGCCTACAATGAATAAAGAATTTGTTATTGATATTCAGGGGTTAACCAAATCTTTTAATGATCGTATTGCTGTAGATAACATTAGTATCTCTATCCAGAAGGGAGAGGTTGTTGGTTTTTTGGGTCCAAATGGGAGTGGAAAAACCACGACAATGAGCATGTTGTGTGGTCTGCTACGCCCTGACAAAGGGCGTGGGACTTGTTTAGGATATGATATTTTTGCACGTAATCTTGAGATTAAACATAAAATTGGATATATGACCCAAAAGTTTAGCTTCTACGAAGATTTAACTATCCAAGAAAACTTGATGTTTGTGGCAAGGGCATATAACCTTTTTGATTTACATAAAGCGGTTAATCAGACTTTGCATAACTTAGGATTGTGGGAACGTAAAGATCAATTAGCGGGATATTTGTCGGGGGGGTGGAAGCAACGATTGGCCTTGGCTGCAAGTATCATGCATAAACCAGAGTTATTGTTACTTGATGAGCCGACAGCTGGTGTTGACCCTAAAGCACGTCGAGAATTTTGGGATCAGATTCATCAATTGGCACAAAATGGGTTAACTGTTTTGGTTAGTACTCATTATATGGATGAGGCGGAGAGGTGCCATCGTATAGCTTATATTTTGTATGGTAAAATGATAGATGTTGGGTCTATAGATGAGGTAATTAGTCGTTCAAGACTGTCCACTTGGCAAATTAAAGGAAAGCACTTAGGCGGCCTGGCTTTAAGTTTAAAGAATATGCCCGGCGTTGATCAAGTAACATATTTTGGTAATGCATTGCATGTTACGGGCATAGATCAAGATAAGTTGAATATGTCCATGAAAACGATTCAAAAAGAAACAGAATATAAAATTAATCAAACTACTACAAGTTTAGAGGATGTTTTTATTCACTATATGGAATTGCAACACATAGGATAAGCTTATGTTTAGATTAGCTGGCGTTATATCTATTTTAGTTAAAGAATTTATCCAGGTCAGTAGAGATCGTCTAACATTTGGTATTATTATTGGAATGCCTATTATTCAATTAATACTTTTTGGTTTTTCAATCAATAGTGATCCAAGGCATCTCTCTATGGGAGTATTAATAAAAGAACACAGTATATTTAGTCGTAACATCTTAAAAGGATTAGAAAACTCATCTTATTTTAGAATAACTCACGTTCTGGAAAATGATACAGAAGCTGATATGGCCTTAGAGCAGGGTAAGGTATCCTTTGTTCTTACAATTGATTTTGGGTTTGAGCGCAAATTATTAAGGAAGGAATCCCCTCAGATTTTGTTGGATGCAGATGCCACAGACCCTGGGGCTGTTGGTGGTGCGTTGGGGGTCCTTTCGACGATTGTTAATCAAAGTCTTAGGGGTGATTTGCCCACACAAATTGGTAATCAGGCAAATGGAAATATCGATATTGTAGTGCATAAACGTTATAACCCGGAAGGTATTACTGCGTATAATATTATTCCAGGGTTAATAGGTACAATTCTATCGATGACAATGATTATGATGACATCTATGGCATTAACAAGAGAGCGCGAAAAAGGAACGATGGAGAATTTATTGGCCATGCCATTAAGTCCTTTAGATATTATGGTTGGAAAAATCTTACCTTATATTATTATGGGATTGCTTCAGTTTGCGGTCATTATTATCGTCGGATATTTTTTGTTTGGAGTTCCGTTTTTGGGATCTATATGGTTGTCGCTAGGGATGGTTCTTATTTTTATTACAGCCAATCTAATTGTCGGGTATTTTTTTTCCACTCTTGCAAAAACCCAGTTGCAAGCTATGCAATTAACATTTTTCTTTTTTCTCCCTTCAATTTTATTGTCGGGTTTTATGTTTCCATTTTTTGGGATGCCAAAATGGGCCCAATTTTTGGGAGAGCTTTTTCCCATCACTCACTTTTTAAGAATTATTCGTGGTATATTATTAAAAGGCAGCAGCTTAGAGATTATTTACCCAGAGATGCTATCAATCATAGCGTTCATCCTGATCGTCGGTGGAATTGCTTTAGCCAGATTCCAGAGAACGTTGGACTAGGGATAGTTTGGGGTTGTAAGAATTAAAATTCTTGACTTTTTGATGAGTATTGTATATTTTGCAGCTTGTTATATTTATTAATTAAACACAGGTTCAATTATGTACGCAGTTGTAAAAACAGGCGGCAAGCAATACAGAGTCACTAAAGATCAGGTGGTTTTGGTTGAAAAGCTTGACGTAGAAAAAGGGAAAACTATCGAGCTTTCCGACGTACTTATGATCGCTAACAACGGTAAGGTAAAAGTAGGTGAGCCTTTTATCAGCGGTGCAAAAGTTACTGCGACTGTTGTGGATCAAACGCGTGGTGAGAAAATTATTATTTTCAAAAAGCGCCGTCGTCAGAATTCTCGTCGCAAAAATGGTCATCGTCAACATTTGACCGTCTTAAAAATTAACGATATCGTTGAAAAAGCAGCAAAAGTAAAAGCTGCTGCTGAAGTATAGGGAGTCCTAAGTTATGGCACAAAAGAAAGCAGGCGGTAGTTCGAAAAACGGTCGCGATTCTATTGGACGTCGTTTGGGCGTAAAAAAATATGGTGGAGAAAATGTGTTGACTGGAAATATTTTAATTCGTCAACGTGGAACTCAATTTTTCCCAGGTGATAACGTAGGTATGGGTAAAGACCATACATTATTTGCAATGGCTAATGGTCATGTTAAGTTTTTAACAAAAGCAAAAAACCGGACGTACGTTTCAGTAATTCCAATGGCTTAATTGCTTCGTAAGGAAAGAAAAAGGGATGTGTTTTACATCCCTTTTTTTATAAGGATATGGAGCATATATTTTTTTAAACTAAAAAATATATATGTTTTTTATAGTTTATAACAAACTTTTATCCTGTAAGTTGTGTCTTTGGAGAAGAAATGTCTAAAAAAGTAGATCATAGTTCATATATTCTTGCGACTGGTAAAGTAGGGGCGCAAGCCTTGGATATACAACAACAGCTTTTTGAGCAAGGATCTTTTGACCTTTTACAAAAAGCCGGCTTGAAAGTTGGTATGGTTGTGTATGATGTGGGTTGTGGATCTGGAGCTATGACCGTGTGCTTAGCCAAAAAGGTTGGACCAAGTGGACGAGTGATTGCTATTGATGTATCCGAAGAACAATTGAATGTTGCAAAACAAAAAGTTAAGGAAGCAGGCTTGAAGAATGTTACGTTTGTTCAAGCAGATGCTCAACAACTTGAAGAGTTTCCCAGTGAGCTGGCCGATGTTATTTATTTCCGATTTGTATTGATCCATTTGCAACAGCCCCAGAGAGCGTTGGAAAATATGTATCAACGCTTAAAACTTAGAGGAAAGTTGGTGTTCCAAGAGCCTACTTGGACGACAATACATACAAACTATCCTGAAAGTTTTTTAAATCAATATAGAGATGCGATTATAAAATTGGGTGAGATAAAAGGAGTGAACTATAACATTGGGCGTAGCACTCCTAAATTGGTAACACACTTACCTTATAGCAGTGTAGAAAGTTATGAGCTGGAAACTAAAATTACTCTTGAACAGTATAAAGATATAGCTCAAATACGATTAGTAGAAACAGGGGATAAGTTGGTTGCTGCAGGCTTAGTGACTCAAGAAACATTACGGAATTGGAATAAAGAAATTGAAATGCTGCCAATTGATGATGCGCGGTATTATGTTAATTTGGGTAATTTAACCTGTGTTATAGTTGAAAAGAAAAATGCTAATTAATGTACCATCAGATTCACCCAAAACAAAAAATATATTTTCCCTTTAACAAAACCTAGGATGACTTATGCATTTTATAGATCACGTAAAAATATTTTTAAAATCAGGAGACGGCGGCGATGGTTGTGTAAGCTTTCATCGTGAAAAATTTATTGAAATGGGTGGACCAGACGGAGGTAATGGAGGTAAAGGGGGGGATATTATTTTTGAAACTGATCCCAACTTAAATACGCTTATCGATTTTCGATATAAGCAACATTTTAAAGCACCAAAAGGTCAGCATGGGCGAGGTAGCAACTGTACAGGAGCGCATGGTAAGTCTATAATCATTAAAGTGCCTGTAGGAACTCAAATTTTTGATGAAGATAAAGAAACTGTATTGTTTGATTTAATCAATCCAGAAGAAAGATTTGTATTCTTAAAAGGTGGAGATGGTGGTCGTGGGAATGCCACATTTAAAACCGCAACAAATCGAGCTCCGCGGCAATTTGAAAAAGGGTGGCCAGGCAAGGAAACCTGGGTGTGGTTACAGCTAAAATTATTAGCTGATGTCGGGTTGGTTGGGTTGCCGAATGCTGGGAAATCTACGTTCTTATCGGTTGCTACTCGGGCAAAACCTAAAATTGGAGATTACCCATTTACGACAATAAAGCCTCAACTTGGAGTGGCTTCTGTAAATGAGCGCGAATTTGTTATTGCAGATATACCTGGGTTAATTGAAAATGCCCATCTTGGGTCTGGATTAGGAGATAGATTCCTTGGGCATATTGAACGTTGTAAGGTATTATTACATTTGATTGATGTTTCGAGTGAAGATATTGAGCGAGATTATCATATTATTCGGCGTGAGTTAGAAGCATATGGGCATGGATTGGTAGATAAAGCTGTGGTTTTTGCATTAACAAAAACAGATTTGGTAGATGAAGATTGTGTTAAATCAGCGATAAATGCTTTAAGTAAATACACTAAATCCCCTATTTTTGCTATATCGTCTGCTCAAGCGAAGAATATTAATCAGTTATTAACCTATTTAGCTCAAGTTATATTTGACAAGTAGTATCGCTTAATTTAATACTAGATTTTAAAGAATAAAAAAATATGGTTTTTAATGATAGGTAATAATAAAGCACATCGGTTTATCTTTCGTTCTCCCTTCTTTAGCTTATTACCGTTATTGCTTTTCTTGGGTATCTTTGTCATTTTTGGTATTCAATCGTATGATGGGGGAAAGTTAAATCTTTCTCCAACTGTTGCAATTCTGCCAGCAATCTTGTTGGCTTTTTCTTGGGAACCAAAAGCATTTCATAAGAATTTAAATGTTTTTATGGCAGGGGTTGGTCACAGTAATATTTTATTAATGTGTTTCGTATTTTTGCTTTCTGGAGCCTTTAGTGAGGTAATGGCCTCTATCGGAGGAATAAAAGCTACTGTTAACTTTGCCTTACATTATATTCCCCCTCATTTTATTTTACCGGGCGTTTTTGTTGTGTCTGCATTTATTAGTTTAGCCATGGGAACCTCTATGGGGACCATTGCTTCAGTGACGCCTATTGCCGTTGGAGTGTGTCAAACAGCGGGTGTAGATCTTACTGTTGGTATCGGTGCAGTGTTAGGTGGGGCAATGTTTGGAGATAATTTATCCATCATTTCGGATACCACAATTGCAGCGGTGCAAACTCAGGGATGTGAAATGAAAGATAAGTTTAGGATGAACTTTTTCATAGCCCTTCCTGCGATGATTTTAGCTGTGGGAATTCTTTTGGTATACCCGCAAAATAACACCTTGGATGCTGCTTTGGATTTTGATTTCTTGAAAGTTTTGCCTTATATAGTCGTGTTGATTTTATCGTTATTGGGTATGCATGTGTACTTAATCCTTATTTTCGGGATAATTATAGGTGGGATGATCGGCTTCTTAGGGGCAGATTATAGCGTTGTTCACTACAGCAAAGCTATTTACAAAGGGTTTACTACGATGGAGGAAATCCTTATTCTTTCTATGTTTATCGGCGGGTTAAGCGAATTAATTAAACATCAAGGGGGAATGGCTTACCTGATTGAAAAGATATTATCATTATCTCATAAGTTTAATCATGGGGGCAAACCTAATAAGAAAGTAGGAGAGCTGTCTATTGCGGCCATGTCTTCTATTGCTGATATTTGTACGGCCAATAATACTGTGTCTATTTTAATGGCTGGGGAAGCAAGTCGAGATATTGCTAAACGGTATGGTATACCCGCAACTCGATCTGCAAGTTTGCTTGATATATTCTCTTGCGTTTTTCAAGGTATTTTACCATATAGTGCTCAGGTATTATTAGCAGCATCTATTTCTAATCTTAATCCGGTCGATTTAATTGGTAAGGTATATTACTGTTATTTCTTGGGGGTTGCCACCCTTATATCTATTTTCTTTGGTCGATATCAAAAGTAAGACTGTTTGCCCACTTTCTATGATTTGGCATAAAATTTGCTTATATTTTACTAATCCTTAAGGAATATCTTGGATAGTATAAGTAAGTTAAAGGTATTTATATGGTAAACTCTGTCAATCAACATACCCTTCAAATGGGTGATTTGTATCAAGATAGTGGAGATAAAACTCGCTTATTTCGAAAATACAATGGCGTCTCTTCTGATCAATTATTGAAACCCATTAAAAGAAGTCAGGAGATTGCTGAAAAAAAAGTTACAGACCAACTTGAACGAATAAGCAAGGAAAATGCCAGTATATTAGAGGCTGATCAATATATACGCAAACTAATGACAGCTGTTAAAGCATTAAGTAATCCTAGTTTAACAGAGGTTTCTGTGAAATCTGATGCTTTCGGTGCGCGAACAGCTTTTCTTTCATCCTCAGATCCAATGATTCGTGCAACAGATACGGTGGTTTTTTCTCCTGGTATAGGTGCTCCTCAGGGCAGTATGTCTATAAAAGTAGACCGGATAGCAACCAAAGATAAATTGACTGCCAATGCTGTGCATACCTCTAAAAATACCAATATTACAGCAAATGAAACTCGTATTTATGTTAAGGGACAGGCAATCAAGATCCCTGCAAATGCAACCTTAGAAGAAATTTCAAGAGCGATTAATACACAGAAAACAGAGACTAACGTTTATGCCTATGTGCGCAAATTTTCTGATACGGACTATCGATTATTCCTTACTGGTACAGAAGATGGGGAAAAAATTACCCTACAGAACGTTGTTAGTAAGTTATCAGAACCGCTTGAAAGTCAAGTCGATCCATTAAACCTTGCCGGAACTTTGGTAATTGGTGCAGAAGAAAAAGTAATTACCCCATCTATGAATTTATCAGATATTGCTGGTTTGATTAATACAATTCCTGATTATGCTGCAACAATAAGTGGGGCAGGTCCTTATACTTTGGATGTTACTCACCTTGGGTCTCCTACAACTTTAACAAGCGTTGCAACGGAGAAATTGTTTACTCAACTTGGATTAGAAGAGAGTGCTATAGCGGTAGATGATTTAAAGGCATCTTTTTATTTAGATGGAAGTATGACGCCAATTCTTAGTTCTACCAATCATATTGAAGGCCTTTATCCAAAAACCACTATTAATTTATTGGCACCTACTCAGGGGGCAACTGTTACTGCGGATATAGAACAAGACAAAGGTGATATATTAACAGCTATTGATGATTTTATTGTGGCCTATAATGAATTAATCGAGTTTGCAAACGTTCAAACAGCTAGAGACACGGAAAATGGTTATCAACCAAAAGAAGATGCGTATTTGGCAAATAATAGTGAATTTATAAGTGTAATAGATCGTTTAAAACAGATGTATACAAAAATTACAGGAGGTGTTTCTGGGGTTAATCATATGAGTACAATTGGCATTCGAAAAGATGATGAAGGTTTTTTAGTAAAAAATGAAGAGAAATTGCAAGAGGCTCTGGATAATAATTTAGATGGGGTAGAGCAAATTTTCGCTTTCTTGGCTCAGGATACTACAGGGGGATATTTTCAAGTGGTTGCTCATCCCGATAAATTACCTGCTGAAATGATGGGAAAAGAAGTCAAAGTTAAGGTTATTAAAAATTCTGCAGGACAATATTCTGCACAGATGTACGTGTTGGATGGGGTTACCGTAACACACAGTGTAACAATTCCTTATGGTAGTACAGCGATTACCGTGGGGGGCGAGGACTTGATTACCATTAAGGGTACCGAGGATACTATATATGAAGGATTTACATTTGCGTATGTTGGGCCTAGCATAGAAACTCCCGTAGATCCAGATACTACAGTTGAAGAGCAAGGATTCAAATTTAGTCAAGGAATAGGAGATATTTTAACAAAGCAATTAGAAAATATAGTGCTTGTACCCACTGACAGTGACCTTTTAGAAGATCAAGAAACTGACCTTAATAAAATTTTGGTACAAGCAAGTAAGCGCAAAAAGTTAGAAGAAAAAAGGTTGCAAGATTTAAAAGCGAAGCATCTTAAGCTTATGCAGCGCGAAGAGCGTAAGGCAGAGCGTTTCCAAAGACAGATGGAAAAGATGCAGAATATTTTGGGTAATTTACAGTCGTTAATGGCTGGTTTTTTTGCGGGATAATAAAATTTAGGAGAAAACATGAAGCGATTTATGAATATATACAAGCATAATAATAATGCCGGCTTTTCCTTTGATCAGTTAATTTCAAAAATTTTTCGTAAAGCAGAGATGTTATCTGAAGAAATGATAGAAGCAATTCAAGTAAGAAATATTGAAGAAAGATACCTAAAGTCTGAAGAACTTATGCGTATTATGGTAGAAGTTCACGATACATTTCAATCAGACAATCCAATAGGAATTCAAAGTTCAATGCAAAGGTATTGTTTGCAAAACATGAATTTGCTTACAAGGATTAATTTAAAAAACGATAAGGAATTAGCAATTGCTTTAAGAGAAGCTTGTGGAGAAATTGCAAGGGTGTGGGATGCGTCTAAATCATCTTCTGTGGAAAGTCAGTAAGGCTACTTAAAGTTTGAAGATCTGGAATCCACTCATCTAAGATGACAGATGGATCTGCATCTACATGAATAATTCGATATTCACATCCCATGCGGCGATTATAATTAAGCCTGCGTTTTAATATTAATTGTACCCTTAATTTGGCTTCTTCTACGGTATCGCAAAAAAATAATTTAGTGGGACCTCGAGTTCGAAACTGAGTATATTGGATAGTAATCGTCCATGCTCCAAATAAATTTTTGTTTACACGCAGCCCATAAAACCGATTAATGTTTTTGTCTAAGTTTTGGGCGTGCAACTGAATAGAAAGCATTGTACACCTTATTGTTTATCTATTATTATCAGTCTTATCAGAAAAAAACTACTATTTCTAAGGAAAACAATGCGATCTATTAAAAAAGCGCCGGCATCATTAAACTATATTCATAAAACTGTAGTTCACGAACCCAAAGAATTAGAGTGGATTAAAGAAAGAATTCTCACCACAGATTGGCCGATTCATATAGGACCCGAAGAGGGTCGTTTATTACAAGTATTAATTAGGTTAGGCGGGTTTAAGAAGATTGTAGAGATTGGAACACATGCGGGATACTCTACGATGTGGATGGCTATGGCATTATCAAGGGATGGTCATATTTTTACAATTGAAAGAGATAAAAATCGTATTCGAATGGCAAGAGAGACATTTTTGCATTTTGATCACTATGCTTCTCAAATTACTTTAGTAGAGGGGCCTGCCTTGGAGATGCTAACAACGCTTGAGAATCAAGGTCCTTTTGATATGGTTTTTATTGATGCGGATAAGTTGAATTATCTTAATTATTTAAATTGGGCAGAAAAAAATGTGCGTGTTGGAGGATTAATTATAGGGGATAATACGTTTCTTTCTGGTGCTGTATATGGAGAGCCAACTACCCAACGAATTAGCCCAGCGGCATTAGAGGCGGTTCATAATTTTAATCAACGGCTGGGTGATCAAACCCGTTATACGAGTGTGATGCTTCCCACTAATGAGGGATGGACTATGGGCGTAAAATTATAAATCATTTGTTGGGTCATCATGATTGGGCCTCTTCAAAGAACCTTGATATCACGCTTAAATTAAAGTGTAAGATTTTGAAACATTTATAATTCATTTGTGGGCAAAAATATGAATAAAGCGCACAAGTAATTTTAAGAAGATTCTTGCTTTTTTCAAGATTTTTTCGTTTTTCAGCATCAAATGCTACGTTTGACAATTTCTTTTTACAAAACTATGGGTAAGTATTGATTTTGCTGAACCATTAATATATAATTTGCCCCAAATGGTTCAAATGAATCATATGTCGTGTCTGTTGGGCGCGATCTATAAGTCCTCGTCCAACCAGATATCCCATGTGATTTTTTTAACTTTAATTATTAACTTAATAGAGGTGACGTTATTATGTCGAAACAAATAACTGAAGAGTTTACGGGTTGGCGAAAAGCCGTTTGGCCTATCCACTCTTTTGAAGTAAAAAAGTTCCTGCCGATGGGGCTAATGATGTTCTGTATCTTGTTCATCTATACTGTGTTACGAGATACAAAAGATGCAATTCTTGTTAACTCGCCTGGTGCCGGGGCAGAAAGCCTAGCGTTTGCTAAAGGTATTGGCGTTACAGCATCCGCAGTGATATTTATGATTCTTTATACAAAGGCTGCCAATGTCTTTAATCGTGAAGGATTGTTCTATGTAACTGCTTTACCATTTTTGATTTTCTTTGGATTGTTCCCGTATGTAATTTATCCAAACGTATCAGCATGGCACATGAGTTTAGAGACTATCCAAGGATTGCAAACAGAATATCCTGTATTTAAATGGATTGTTCCATTAGTAGGCAACTGGACATATACCTTATTCTACATTTTGTCAGAATTGTGGGGTAGTGCTGAATTGTCATTGTTGTTTTGGCAATTTGCTAACGCAATTACTCCTGTTAAAGAAGCTCGTCGTTTTTACGGTATGTTCGGGTTTTTAGGTAACTTTGGTTTAGTATTGTCAGGTCCGGCTATTATTATTGTTTCACGCTATGTGCGTAGCTTTGAATTGTCTCGTGCTGAAACAACAGGGCTGATGTTGCAGTATTTAATGGCATTTGTAATTGTTGCTGGAACTATCCTTTTGTTTACATTCTATTGGATGAACCGGAACGTATTAACGGATAAGCATTTCTATGACCCAGAGGCAATGGGTGAAACAAAAAAGAAAAAAGCAAAACTGTCAATGAGTGAAAGCTTTAAGTATATCCTTCAGTCTCCATATCTGGGGTTAATCGCAATGTTGGTTTTGGCTTACGGTGTATCGATTAACTTATTTGAAGGCGTATGGAAAGGACAAATTAAGATTGCTTATCCATCAGAGGCTGAATATAACGAGGTTATGGGTGGTTTATCTACAGTCACAGGTGGTATTGCTCTTGTTTTGATGTTGGTTGGAAGTAACTTGTTGCGTCGTTTCAGTTGGAAATCATGTGCATTGATTACTCCTGTTGTTTTAATTACAGGCGTGTTAATATTCTTCGGAGTAATTTTCTATAATAATACTCAATTACCAGAAGGTATGAGCATCGTTGATGCTATGGCTCAAGGCCATATTAACAAAGAACTTATTGTCTTTGCAGTTGTTCTTGGGTTGTTTGTGAATGCCTTTGGTAAGGCGGTGAAATACTCACTGTTTGATCCAACAAAAGAAATGGCATATATTCCTTTAGACCAAGAATTAAAGATTAAAGGTAAAGCTGCAGTAGACGTTATTGGCGGACGCGGTGGTAAATCTTTAGGTTCGTATATCCAAATGGGCTTATTAACAGTATTTTCTGGCAGCGCACTATATCAGTTGGTGCCTATTATTGCCCCAATTGCTATTGGTATCGTGTTCCTATGGATCTTGTCTGTATTTGGTTTAAGTAAGAAATTCAAAGCTTTAACTGAAGAAAACGAAAAGAAAACAGCCTAAGGTAATCAACCTTTAAAAAAAGCCCGGTTGAGAGACTGGGCTTTTTTTATTATAGGAAGGAATTCAAGAGCAGACCTATTTTTGTTATTAAATGGGTTGCATTTTAATTATTAAATTACTTTAATAAATCAATAAAAGCTTCAAGAACGGGAAATGAAGGATCATTTAACTGAGAGCTTGTTCTAATATACGTATATCCTTTAAATTCCATATCAAAGTATTCAGCAGTTCCTTTAAATGGAATTTCGAATCCTAAGGGAAGATTCTCTTGAGTTCCTGTAGCTATAAACGCCATAGACTTACCTTTGAGCTGTCTTCCCAATGATTTTCTTAATGTTGTTAAGTCATTAAGTCGATCAAAAAAGACTTTTAGTTGAGCACTCATAGCATACCAATATACGGGTGTTATAAATACAACGCAGTCACTGATTAAAACCTTTTCGATTAACGCTTTGAAATCATCGTCTTGATTTTTATGAGAGTAATCAAAAAAGCCGATAGTATGTTCTGAAAGGTTTAATATCTCAGCATTAAGAGTTTTAGCAATGAATTTGGCAAAATTCCAAGTTTGGCTTTCGGCTCCTCCAGAGCCACCATAGATAATTATATATTTCATTAAAAAATTCCCGGATGTGTTACAGAGGATTGTTCTGGAGAAATGGAGGGAGCGCTATTATCTTGAGGGTTGTCTGGTTCAAATATCGGCTGTTTTTGCCATTCTATTTCCCAAATAGCATGAGGATCCTTTGGAGATGTGGGTTGTCCTGAGGTCTTGTTGACACGGTATAATTTAATATTAGAGGGTACTTTAAAAGGAATGGGGGGCTCGTTTTCTAAAGCTTTTGTCATGAATGCTTTAAATACAGGAGCTACTAACCATCCTCCTGTGGCCATTTTTCCAAGGTTTTGCGGAACATCATACCCTAAATAAATTCCAACGACTAAGTTGGCAGAATAGCCCACATACCAGACATCTTTTGAATCATTAGATGTTCCGGATTTGCCAGCAAGAATCTTTCCTGGGATATAGGCCGTTTTGGCTGAACTGTTCTCAACGGCACCTTGTAAAATAGAGCTCATCAAATATGCATGTGCACTGTTAAGAACTTGTTCGCGTACGTCTGGTAATTCTGGGATAGTTGTTCCATCCCATTGAGTTGAATAGAGGCCTTTATTGCTGCGCGTATCGTGTTTATAAATTATTTTTCCTTGACGGTCTTGAACCCAATCAATAATTGTAGGTTTTATGCGTTTCCCCCCATTTGCAATAATGGCATATGCCGTAGTCATTTTGTAAACTGTGGTCTCACCTGCACCTAGTACAAGGGCTAATTGTACAGGGGGGTTGTCTATAATTCCCATTTTTTGAATCATTTTAGCAACGTTTTTCATGCCGGCCTTTTGCCCCAGTTTTATTGTAATCATGTTATTCGAGGTTTCTAAGGCATTTCTAACCGTCATTGGGCCTTTGTATTCATTTTTAAAGTTCTTAGGTGTCCACGTGCCTAAGCCTGGCCCTAGATATATAGAAATGGGCTCGTCCACATAAATATCCGTTGGTTTTACGCCGTGTTCAAATCCAGATAAATAAACAAAAGGTTTGATAGATGACCCTGATTGGCGCATTGCTTGTGTGGCTCGGTTAAACTGAGACTGTTGAAAACTAAATCCTCCGGTTAAAGCTAATACACGTCCGGTATGAGGATCCATTACAACCATTCCTCCAGAAATTTTTGGTATTTGTTGTAAGGTGTATATATTATCTTTAATTTTTGATACGAAGATAAGGTCTCCAATTTTTAATGCTTGAAGTGGTGAGTTAATCGTATTTCCCGAGATTCCATGCTTTAAAGGGGCGCCTGCCCATTTCATTGTTTCTAAGGCAATAACTCCTGCCCCCTCTTCGGTTATTACAGTAGTTTGAGTGGGATTGAGTTGAGTTACAAGTGCAAGTCGCCAACCTTCAGGAATATACTCGATATTATTTATTCCATGTAAGTATTCCATCCAGTATTTAATATTATTGGGGTCAGAGCTGACCTTTTCTATGTTGCGAATTGCTCCTCTCCATCCATGCTTTTTATCTAATTCTAGTAAAGCTTTGGGGAAAATCTCATTGCAAATATTCTGTAGCCGAGTATCTAGCGAGGTTTTAATAAATAATCCCCCTCCATAAAATTCTTCTTCTCCAAATACATCAATCAGCTCTCTGCGCACAGCCTCTTGAAAGTAGTCGGCTTTGACAACCTCTGCTTCATCGCGCTTTGCAAGTTCAATTGGCAAGGTAGAGTAAGACTGAAATTCTTGTTCTGTAATTAAGCCTGTTTTCCATAGGCGCTCAAGAACCCAGTTGCGACGTGTTAAGGCTTGTTTTGGATTACGAGTCGGGCTGTAAGTGCTGGGGGCTTTAGGTAATCCTGCCAGAAATGCAATTTCAGGAATTGTCAGATCTTCTAAAGATTTATTAAAGTAACGCAAGGCTGCAGCGGCTACGCCATAGGAACGATTTCCTAGAAAAATCTGATTTAGGTAAATTTCAATAATTCTTTCTTTTGATAAAACTTGTTCAATCCGAATTGCAAGAACGGCTTCTTTTATTTTTCTCATAATGCTTAATTCATTTGTTAGAAAGAAATTTCTGGCAACTTGCTGAGTAATAGTAGATGCCCCTCCTGGGCGCTTGCCACTGCTGAGAATATTAGTGATGGCGGCTCGTACAATACTAACTATATCAATTCCCTTGTGGTAGAAAAAATTTTGATCTTCCGCGGCTAAAAATGCATGAATAACTTTTTTAGGGATATACTGGTAGGGTACGAAAAGACGCTTTTCTTGTGCATGTTCGCCAATTAATCGACCATCAGATGAAAAAATACGACTTAATACAGGTGGGCTGTAGCTAGCAAGCGCAGAGTGATCAGGAATGCCACGGTTTACATAGTATAACATTACAAAACCGGCCAATCCCCCTACAATAGTTATTGTTAGAGCTATAGCTATAATATGAAAATATGCTTTTTTAAACATGTCTAATTTCGTTTTTTATTTATATTAACACAAAATCGTTAAAGTTTAGATTGTCGAAGTAAAAAATAACATGTATTTTTAAGGTGAACAATTTTTAACCTGGGAAAGAGACATGAGCTATTTGGTAATGCTACCGCTGCTGCGCTTAGATTCGCGTGTTTTTTTCTTTTCCATGCTTTATATCACATTAATAAAGAATGTCAGGTTGGTTTTTTGTAAAACCTATAATATTAATATTTTATTGAGGATAATATGTCGAAACGCATGCTTATTGATGCTCGACAATCTGAAGAAACACGGGTTGTCATTACATCGACCCACGATGGGCGATTATTGGAATACGATTATGAAAGTGCAAGTCGTAAAATTTATAAAGGAAACATTTATTTGGCAAAAGTGGTTCGTATTGAACCATCATTACAAGCAGCTTTTGTGGAATATGGGCAAGAACGTCATGGGTTTTTACCATTCAGTGATATTCACCCAGACTACTATCGAGTGCCAAAGCCCGAAGAGGTTAAATCTAATACTGAGATAGAGTCCAGTCTTCACAGTACAGACACGCCAGGATCAAAGGATAATGCTGAACCTTCAGCGACTGTTGCGACTGAGATTGTAGAGGCAGATACGGCCATTGCAACTGAAGATGATGCGGAGCATATATCATCTTTCCGTCGCGAACGGATGTATCGTCAATATAAGATTCAAGAAGTTATTAAAAAAGGCCAGGTTCTTTTAGTTCAAGTTGCCCGTGAACAGCGTGGAGAAAAAGGGGCCGCTTTAACCACGTATTTAACTTTGGCTGGACGATATTGTGTATTGATGCCCAATGCTGGGCGTGCAGGAGGTGTATCGCGTAAGATTAATGATAATAGTGATCGTCAAAGATTAAAGCGTATTTTAGATGGGATCGAGGTTCCAGATGGAATGGGTTTAATTATCCGTACTGCTGGTATGGATCGTACAAAAATTGAAATTAAGAAAGATTTAGATTATTTGTTGCGTATTTGGCAGAAAATACGAGATCTTACATTAGTATCAACTGCTCCCCAGTTAATTCATACAGAAGGAAACATATTACAACGTTCAATACGAGATCTTTATACAAAAGATATTGATGAAGTCATTGTAGAGGGGGATGAGGCATTTCAGATTACAAAAAGTTATATGAAGATTTTAATGCCAAGTCATGTAAAAAAAGTAAAAGCATACGAAGATACCAGTGTTCCTTTATTTCATCGGCATAATGTAGAAGAGCAATTAAACGCAATTCAAGATGTAAAGGTACAACTAAGATCAGGGGGATATTTAGTTATCAATACTACAGAAGCACTTGTGGCAATTGACGTGAACTCTGGGCGTTCGACAAAAGAGCGACATATTGATGATACGGCGTTAAGAACAAATTTAGAAGCTGCAGAGGAAATTGCTCGACAACTTAGATTAAGAGATTTGGCGGGGTTAATTGTGATCGATTTTATCGATATGGATAATGAAGATCACAATGCTCAAGTTGAAAAACAACTGAAAGATTGCTTACAAGAAGATCGTGCCCGCATCCAAGTTGGACAAATTAGTTCTTTCGGCTTACTGGAAATGTCTCGTCAACGATTGCGGCCTAGTTTGTTTGAATCAACGATGTCCGTCTGTGATCATTGCCATGGAAATGGCCATGTGCGGGATCATGTAAGCTTAGCCTTGCAGGCTTTTCGTATGTTGGAAAGTAACGTATTAAATGCGAAAGAAGGGGATAATTTTACCTTAGCATTACCTGTAGACGCTGCCTTTATTTTATTTAATCACAAACGTCGTCAGGTGTCTCAACTTGAAGATACATATAAGGTAGAAATTTATGTTCGATCTGATGAAAAGCTAATTGGAGCCGAGTTTAAACTAATACAAAATGATAAGGAAATTAAAAGTTTTTATCGTCCATCTAAAAAACAATCAATCAAAACTTATCCTGCCACAAACCGGACTCAGCAAAAGCCAAAATTGCAGCCGATAGAGATGTATGATTTGGAAGATGATGCATTAATTGAAAGTTATGCTGCGGCAGAACCTGTACAAGAAGAACGTCGCCATCAACATAATAATCGGAATCGTCGGTTTAATGATCGTCGTCATAACCATCATCGTCATCGTCATTTTAATAATGATCGTCGCAATGAAAATCGATCTCATGCAGGTGGGGCTCCGGCAACAGAAAAAAAACCATGGTGGAAGCGTCTTTTACAAGGATAAAACTTATGTTTAAACGAATAATAATATCAATATTAATTATGGTGGGGGGATTTACTCCCCCCGCTGTTTATGGCGAAACAGCTCAGTGGAAAGTGGGGCATATTTATCGTGACCCACAACTTGAGAACTTTTTGTTAAAACTATTACAGCCACTGTATAAAGAGGCAGGATTAAACCCTACATTAGTACAACCCCGTGTTATTGTAGATCCCTCTTATAACGCATTTGCTACGGTAGAAAACTTAGTTGTGGTTCATACAGGTTTTTTTGCTCAAACACAAACAGTAGAGGAAATGGCAGGTGTATTAGCACATGAAACTGGACACCAAGCTGGCAGACATATTTTGCGGACATTTTCGGGTGTTCTTCCTAAAGCTGCAACTACAATGATTTTAGGGGCTGCATTAGGCGGGGTTTTAAGCGTGCTCACTGGGCATCCGGAAATTGGGATGGCTGGTATTTTAGGGGCTCAAAATATCGCAACCAGTCAATTTACAGCACATTCAAGGGGGCAAGAACGTACGGCTGATGATTACGCAGTACGATTAATGAAAAGGTTAAATTGGCCTCTATGGGGGTTTCGTGATGCTACGGAGACCATGTTAAAATTATCTAGAGAGCATGGGAGGAATGAAACTCCAATATACTTGCAAACACATCCTGCAAGTATTGAGCGTCGTGAATATGTAGATCAGTTTATGGCAGATAGTTATCAGGGTCGTATGTCTGACGATTATCAATATGCTTTTAAAATGGCTAAGGCTCGTATTGCTGCTTTTACAATGAGTGCCGTTGAGGTTAACGGTTTGTATGCAGATCTGACCCAGTCTGATGCTATGTATGCGAAGTCTTTAATACTTGGAATGGCGGGGCAATATACTGAAGCTGCAAAAATAATATCTGAACTAATTAAGAAGCATCCATCTGATCCTTATTTGTTATTTGCACGCAGTGAGATTTATCAAGCTGCTGGACAAGGAACTAATGCGTTAGCAGATATTAATGCGGCGATTAATATAGCCGAACGCTTAAGTACAACGGGTAGAAAAGAAGTAATTATGCGTTTTGAAAGAGCAACAATTTATGTGATTTTAAAACGTGGACAAGAGGCATTGAAGGAGATGTTTTACATTGATCAGTTGGACAATGATTTAAGACGTAGTCCAAGTTTTTGGGATCAATATGCAAGGTTATATGATTTGATTGGCAATAAAGTGATGGTCTCATACTCATTAGCAGAAGCGAACCTAGCGATGAGAAATTTAAATGGTGCAGAACGATATTTGAATGCGGCAAAAGCTGATGTTAAATCTGGATCTGTTGAATGGATGAAGCTAAAAGATTTAGAGCTAAGATTAAAGCAACTGCGCGAAAATCCTTTAGAGAACATGTAAAAATATGTTAGATTACAATGAAATAAATTTATACAAGGGTAACTATGATGAAGAAACAACTTTCAATTCTTTTAGCAACTTCAGCATTTTTGGTTGCGTGTAACAAAAAAGATAAAACTTCTGAAGAGACTAAATCTGTTGATCAACAGGTAGAACAAACTGCATTCAGTAAAGCTCAAGTTGCTGCTATTGAACAAATTGTTCATAAATACATTGTAAATAATCCAAATGTTCTTGCAGAATCTATTATGAATTTACAAAAGCAAGTAGCGGATAAGCAGCAAGAAAAAGTTCTTGAATTACTGAATCAAAATAAAACAGAGATTGAACGTGTTGCTGGGCTGCCTTTTGTAGGCGGTTTAAATGCAGATGTTACAGTGTTGATGTTCGGTGACTATACAGATGCTAAATCAAAAGCAATGTTCAAAATGTATCAAAATATCGTGCAAAAAGACAAGCAGTTTCGTGTAATTTTTAGGTTCTTGCCTGATACATCCGCCTTAGCCCAAAAAGCAGCACGTGTTGCAGCAGCGATGAATGAACAGGGGTTGTTTGATAAATTTCACGAAAAATTACTTGCTTCTACAGAGATGTTAACTGAAACCACTTTGATGGATATTGCAGGAAATATTCCAGGGGTTAATCGCACTAAACTAGACACAGATATTGATGCGGCAAAAACAAAGGAATCTATTTCTAGTAACCGTGCTTTGGCCGAGAAATTAGGCATCTCACAAGCGCCCGGGTATATTATTGGTGATTATTTATTAAAACAACCTATTACACCAGAAGATTTGGATGCGGTAATTGCCAAACTTCGTGAAAAAAAGAAATAGGATGGAATGACACCCATGTCAGATAAAAAATTTTCATTTGATATCGATCAAGAGGCAATTCAAGCTTTAGCAAAAGTCTTGAAAGAGGCTGACTTGACGGAAATTGAATATGAAGATCAAGGTCGTCGCTTACGATTGACGCGTTCTAATACAATTATGGCACCTGCAATGGTGCCATCTCCTGCGACTCAAACCTTGGTGACGTCTACAAACAATACCCCTGAAACAGGATTAATTAACCCTAAACAACATCCTGGAGCTTTAAAATCTCCAATGGTGGGAACTTTATACACATCTCCTGAGCCTGGGGCTGCACCATTTACAAGTGTGGGAAGTCGTGTGAATCAAGGGGATACTGTTTTTATTATTGAAGCAATGAAGGTAATGAATCCTATTAAAGCTTCGACAAGTGGCACTGTAAAAGAAATCTTTTTTAAAGATGCCAGCCCTGTAGAATATGGCGATATTCTATTGATTATAGAGTAGTTACTTATGATCAAAAAGATTTTAATCGCTAATCGAGGAGAGATCGCTTTAAGAATTCTGCGAGCATGTCGAGAAATGGATATAAAGGTTGTTGCTGTTCATTCAACGGCTGATGCATCCGCAAAGCATGTTTTATTAGCGGATGAAAGCGTTTGCATCGGCCCTGGTCCCGCAAAGGAAAGCTATTTAAATATGCAGTCAATTTTAGCTGCAGCAGAAATTACAGGAGCGGATGCAATACATCCGGGCTTTGGTTTTTTGTCTGAAAATGCTCAGTTTGCACAAATGGTTGAAGATCACGGCATGATTTTCATTGGGCCCACGCCAGATCACATTTTGATCATGGGAGATAAAGTTCAAGCAAAAAAAACAGCGACAGAGCTTGGCATCCCTACAGTACCTGGGTCTGTTGGAGCGATTGATACGTTAGAGGAAGCTAAGCGAATTTGTTCTGAAATTGGATGTCCTGTTTTAATTAAAGCAGCATCTGGTGGTGGTGGTAAAGGTATGAAAGTCGTTAATACTTTGGATGAAGTAGAATCAGCCTATCGTTTAGCAAAATCAGAGGCTTTGGCGAATTTTGGTGACGACCGCATATATATGGAAAAGTATTTGGGTCAACCTCGCCATATTGAAATCCAAGTATTGGGCGATGGTAAAGGTCATGCAATCCATTTAGGAGAGCGGGACTGCTCTATTCAACGTCGACATCAAAAAGTATTAGAGGAAGCTCCATCGCCCGTGATTACATCTGAGCAGCGCCATGAATTGGGTGAGATTTGTGCCAATGCGATGCGTAAAATGAAATACCGTGGTTTAGGGACCATTGAATTTTTGTACGAAGCAGGGAAGTTCTACTTCATTGAAATGAACACCCGCATTCAAGTAGAACATCCGGTGACAGAACTGATTACTGGGATTGACTTGGTGCATGAGCAGATTTCTGTGGCAGCAGGGCGTCCTTTAGCTTTAAAACAATCGGATATTACGTTCCATGGACATGCAATAGAATGTCGCATTAACGCAGAAGATGCAGAAACATTTATTCCAAGCCCAGGAACAGTAAAGCGATTTCATTCTCCGGGCGGGCCTGGTATTCGTGTAGACAGTGCGTTATATGCAGGATATCAAATTCCGCCATATTATGACAGTATGGTTGCAAAGTTAATTGCACATGGAAAAGATCGTGCTCAATGTTTAGGGCGGATGCGCCGTGCATTAAAAGAGTTTTATGTTGAAGGTGTAAAAACCAATGTCAAGCTGCATCAACGTTTAATGGAAAATGAAGACATTATTAAGGGTGATTACACGATTCATTGGTTAGAAAAGAAATTTTTAAAATAATAAAAAATCCCTCTAAAAAGAGGGATTTTTTATAGTGTAGAAAAGTCTAGTAAACAATTTTACTAATTGTAGATGCGTCAAAAAGATCACCAACTCCCGCAAACGCAGGTTTTTTGCCTCCTGTTGTTGTGGCGCTAGCGTCGATGATGACTGCTTTTAATGCTGTAAAATCACTTAATTTTCCGTCTAATGCAGTGCCAAATGCTATAGAACTTAGATCCGTATTATCATCCATAGTTTTTATTAAAATTCCAGAAATGCGGGCCTTTAATCTTGCCGGCAATTCAGCAATGGCAGTTTCTAAGGCGTTAAAGACCGTTGTATCTACGATACGAAGCGGTGATAAGCTTAGGTTTAATGTAATTGGATCTTCTTCTACAGAATCATAAACCACGGTACCTGCTGGGTCGGCCATATATCCTGCCCCTTTATGATCGTCGTTTTCCAGAAGATATGCTAAATATCCTTTCCATAAATCAACTGTACCACCGCCACCTAACCCGGCGTTATTATTAATAACGGCAATATCAGTGGGACTAACGTCTCCTGCGGCAGTAAAGGTTGACCCTCCTAAAATATGACGGCGTATGACTATTGACTGAAGGGCATCTAAATTCGAAGTTCCAACGCCAATATTTATAGCTAAGGCATTAACTCCACTGATATTAAAGAAAATATCTTTAACGGTGGTTCTATCATCTCGCGCATTTAATGCAGCAAAGAATGCATCCACATAAGGTTGAGTAGTGCCAGTATCTGTATCCGCTAAATCCTGTGCTGCCAAGTCAATGCTGGTAATGCCACCAGGTTGTGCTGCAAGATAATTTAGATAGTAACCCCAAGACGTAGAAGAGTCTAAAACGACGGACGTGAGGTCCGTTACCCTTGCTTCTTTTGTTGTAATACCAGGGTTTACACCAAAGGCAACGATAACCTGATTTCCCGCATCCAATGCACCTGTTGCATCCACAATAATAGACGTTAAGGCAGTATATGCACTTAAATCTTGACTGATGGTTAGGGTATCAGTTCCGGCCACTGTTGCCAGTTTTACAACTATAGAGGTTAATGCTGTTTTGTCACCAGTGAATGCAGCCACGGCATCAAAGAAATTAGCTGCTTCAGTTACTGTTAATGAAACGCCAGATAAATCAATGGTTGTTTCTTCTTCAGCACCCAAATGATGATTTAACCAATAACCCCATGACGTAGCACTTGAACGAGAAACGCTTGCAGGCGATGTAATGCGGTGGTCAATAACATCTGCACTGACTAAGTCTGAATTGAGAGAATCTTTAAAACCCTGAGCGTTTGTATCTAGTGTAAAAGTACTAGTAGGTTTATTATCCATTATCGCAATAATTTTTAAGCTATCATTATATGTCAAGCCACCACCATCAAATGTTCTATCTCCACCTGTGTTATCCACGGAAAATTTAATAGAGGTAAGGTTTGCCCGATAAGGATTTAATGATGCCTCACGCAATCCACCAAAAAACCAAGTAACTTGGTCATTGCCTAAGTCAACAGAACTTACATCGATTGTTGTTTCGCCTAAGCCACCTTGGTTTGACGGAAATAAATGGTATGCAAAGTATTCGCCCCATTGTGCAGGACTTTCTTTGTTAGCAATGTCGGCTACGGTTGCGCGGAATCGAGTTTTCGTTGCGGAACCAAACCCAACACTACCGACATCAGTCCATGTTGGTGCGTTATCTGGAGATGGCGAACCATCGTCCCCGCCACCTTGAGTGAACTTAACTGCAGCTAAATTAGTTAGGCCGGCTGCGTCAAATGTTGCTGCATTTGTAACTGCTGCATCTAAGTTTAATCGTAACTCGGTTAAGCGAACTTTTAGATCACCTGGTAAATTATCCAGGGCAGTATTAAAATAACCTGCTGTAGTATCATTGGCTAACTTTTGTCCGGTAAGGTTGAGGACTGTTTCTTCTGATCCACCTCTAGAAGTATCCATTAATAAATAAAGCAAGTGTTCTTTCATCGTAGTTGCACTGGCAACAGAATGATTATTCCATAATGGGCGCAGACGTTGAATTTTTCCATCAAAGGCTGAACCATTTGCAGCGGTTGCGTCTTCAATATCCATCATAGGTAGAGGCCCCATAGGATCTTCCCGTGTATATGTTACTTCTGCCAGATTGCTAAAACCAGATACGCCTGTCCCAAGCTCGATTGCGCCTGCAATATCACTAAGGTTGACATAGATATGTGTCACAAGGTCTTTTAATGTGTCTGACAACGCTTCTAATCCAGCGGCTAATGCAGATAATGCAGCTGCATCAGGTAACATTGTATTTGATATGTTAAGTGCAGTCGTACCAAATCCACCTTCTGAGATTGGAGTAATCAAAGTTGTTAAATAAGCTGTCCAATCCGCATTTTCACTTAAATCTGCGACGTCTATTGCAAAGTCTTGAGTGAATGTTTTCCCAGCTGCTGTAAAGGATCCAAGGAAATGTATATCTTCAAAGTCAAGCAAATCATTCTCATTGCGAGCACCCGTTGCTATAAGTGTCATGTTGGGGTTCCAACCTGCATTAAATACAACATCACTGCCAAAGTTACCTGGAGCTAAACGTACGTTTAGCTGACTAATGTTTCCCCTGTCAGGGTGTGTATTAAGTGCTGTCAATAGTGCCGTTACATCGGCTTGATTGCGTAAATAAGTATAGGTTGATCCTGTAAGGTCTATCGTGGTTGTTGCGGGAATTCCCGTTGGATAGGCATGTGCGAAATAGCTGCTCCATGAGGTTGCAGATTGGCAATATATATTTGCAATATTTGAAACGCGTAATTGTACCGCTTTAGGCGTTCCGCCTGTATGGTCGACCGTTGCCTGAGTCCCATTGTGTTCAAAACCAGTGACATCAACAATAAATTTTTCTGCTGAATCAATACCAGTTTGTAGGTCTAAATTTGCAGAGAGGCTAATGTTAGATGAGCCTGCTGCTCCAGAGACTTTGATATGTATACTGGATAGTAGATTACCATTTCCAAATGTATTTGCAAATGTAGCTAACCCGTTATCAAATGCATTTAATTCTACAGAGGATAAGGTTATTCCTGATAGATCTAGGGCGGCCGTACCGTTTCTGGTTAAGTAGTTTAAGTAGTATGCCCAGGAGGTCGTATTATCCTTGTCAACCGCGTCCAAGGATGATACAAATGCACGTGTAGTTTCAGACACGTCAGTTAGATCAGCGCTGAATCCTACTGTAAGTTGAGATCCTCCAACGGTAACGCCTGTAGCATCTATCGTAAAGGTATCGATATTAGTCATAAAGCCATTCCAATTCATTCCTACATCTGTAAGGTTTGAAGCCCATGCACCTTCAGCAAGTTTTAAGCGTATCTTTTGGATTTTGTCACGAGCATTGCTTGCACCACCATTACTTATTCCAACTAACGCTGTCATAAGTGTAGGGAATTCTGCCTCTGCCAAAGAGCTGGAGGTTAAGTCTAAATCATAATCCGCAGCAACTTGATCCTTTAATGCTCCTTGAATATAATAAGTCCAAGATTCTGCGCTATCTTTATCTACTGCAGATAAACTAGTTACAATTGCTTGAGTTGAAACACCACCTAAATCAGCGTGGAATCCGATTGTTGCTTGTGCTCCCCCAACAACATAAGCACCTGTTGCATCAATGGTAAATGCTGTTAAGTTATCAAACCCAGAGAAACCAACTCCAAAATCTGTAATATTTGACCAGGTTGCAGAAGTAGCTAACTTAATGCTTATGTCAGTAACTAATGCTTTATTGGCTGCAGATAGGTTTTGCAATCCTGTCATAAATGCGGTTACATGTGCATTTGTGCGTAGATAGGTATCAGAGTCTGGAGCAAGATCTAATGTTCCTGCAAATCCACCGTCTTCAATAGCTTGTGTTAAATAACGACGCCAAGACTCTGCGCTGCTGCGGTCAGTTAGGGACGTTGCGGTTAAATCGACTAATTTAATTTTTACATTCGAGATATCTCCGCCTTGAATTGCAGTAGCCGTATTGCCGTTGCGATGGACTTCAACGCTATTTGCTGCAACAAGGCTAGTTAGAGTTCCGCTAGTGTCAACTGTACTAAAATCTACAGTTCCGTCGGCATATGCAGAGGCCAATTTTAATTTTATGGAGGCTACGTCAGTTTTGTTAGTAGCTGTGTTTAAAGCTGTTAAGAATGCAGTAAGCGCAGCTTGGTTAGCTAACTCGATTTCTCTAATATCTATAGCGGCAATGCTGCTTTGACCTGCAAGGTAAGCTGCCCAAGAATCTGAAGAGGTTGGGTTAATATTGGAAGCATTTAAGAAGCTTGTTTTCCCAATAAAGCTGCCTGTTGGAATTAGTTTAGCCGTAGATCCATTGGCGTTAATCACAACACTAGATAAGCTGGTTAAGGCCGTTGCGCCCATACTTATATTGACACTGACATCAGAAGCCAAGTTTAAAGTAAGGTTAGCTAAAGCTGCTTTATTAGTTGCATTATCTAATCCTGTTAATAAAGCTGCCAACTCTACTGCAGATAAGCGTTGATTAATGGCAATATCTGTTGTGCCTAGGCCTCCATCTACAGCGTCATTCAACAGATAATTAAAGTATCTTTCCCAATCGGTATTAACCATACCATTAAATGGATTGCTAATGTATGCATATTTTTCTGTTGCATCAAGGTCTCCAATATATGCACCTACATTCAAACCAGTAGCTGTGTAATCAATAATAACTTTTGCTAAGTTATCAAACGCAGCATAGTCTGGGATTACTCGTTCTGTAGCTCCGGGGCCATTCCAGTCAGTGGCACCGAAGTCACCACTTGTGGAGGCTTTTACTTTTAATAAAGCGACTTTTGTTTTTAAATTGTCGGAAAGATATCTTAAGGCAGAACTAAACGCAGCAAAGCTATTAGCCGAATCTAAGGTTAGGGCTGAATTTGTGCTGACATCTAATGTGTATCCTGCAGGCGCAGAGTTTAATTCGTGCGTTAAATATCCTATCCAATGAGCGCTATCTTCGTTGTCAAAGGTCGCCATATTATGGAATTCCGCATCTGTTAAATTAGCAGTATGACCAGAGTTGTTGGTAAGAATTACTAAGGCATTATAAGTATTGACTCCATCCAGAGCCCCATTGCGGTCAAGATTGATGGTTAACCCAGTAAATCCTGTTAAAGCATTTAACGTAACAGAAGATTGTCCATAATTTCCAGAGGCTAATTTAATATTAAGTACTTTTATTTTAGCTTTAATATCATCAGATAAATTGTTGAGGTCTGTGAATAAAGCATTCACAGCAACTTGATTTGCAAGCGTAAGGCTTGATAAATCAATAGTTCCAGAAAACCCATTTTGTTCTGCTAAGAATGCTATATGATCTTTGGAAACAGCTGGGGTTGAATTAAGAACGATTAAGTTGTCTGCTTCTACTTCTCCCGCACCCACGCCAGCGAAAGTTGTATTGGTACTTGTGCCGGGATTAACAATTACTCGTAGGCCAGCAGCTAGACCTGATGCAGCGGTAGGTGTGTTATTAATACGACCGATGGACAGAGCATCCAACCCATCATCTAAAGTTATACGTAACGTTGTTAATGCTGATTTATCTCCATAAATTCCATTCCCATCAAGAAGGTCTAATCCAGCAAAAAACGCATCAAGTTCGGTTTGACCTAAAAATGCGCGGCTGTTTAAATTCAATGAGGTTGCACTTTGACCGCCATTTGTTGTGGATAACATATAGTTTAGGTAATTTGTCCAATCGTTCACATCATCCATTAAAACGGATGCAAAATCAGTAAGGTAAGTTCGTTTTCCAGAAAAGTCTCCGTCTAATGTAACGCTATTTCCGACAGGTTTTGACGTTAATTCTATGCGAGTTAAGTTAGTAAAACTTGTTGTGCCTGTCCCCAAGGTGATATCAGCAGCATGTGTAACATTTAGTTTAAGCGTAGCAACCTTAGCAGCAAGAGCAGGATCAACTTGATTGATCGCGGTATTAAATGCCGTGACAGCCGCCGCGTCATCAATGGCTATTGATGATAAATCTAAGGTCATGCCCGCAGACCCCGCATTTAATGTTTTGGTTAAATAACCTAACCATTTCTGGGGGTGTGCCGTATCCGTAACAGAGACTAATTCATTATCAACAATTTGGACTTTTGCATTGGTGAAACTGCCACCAAATGTTATCGCAACAGGATCACTTGACGCTGCACCATCAGTTGATGCGCTGTTACGATAGAGAATAACTTGATTATCAACTAATCCGGCTAAATTGCTGTACGCGGATAAATCAATACTAGCTGCGCCAAATGTGGAGGCTAACTTTAAAGTCATATCTGTAACAGAGGCAACATTTGCATCATTATCCACCGCGGTTAAGAACTGTGCTAGTTGAGCAGATGTTAATGTTATAGAGCTTAAATCAAAATTTGTTAAAGCTAATCCACCATTTGCAACGGACGACATTACATAGTCAATATATTTAGACCATTCATTGTTATCTCTTGCCACTGTGGCAGATGTGACATAGAATTTTGAAGTTGCTGCATCGGCAAATTCTCCGGTAGCTACTGTGGCAACTGCAAGACTTACAACATCTGTAGGTGCTGAAGTTTGATCAACAATAACACGTGTCAAGTTAGTTAATCCAGATACGCCAGTCCCTAACGTTTCAGCAGAACTTACTGATAACTTTAACGTTTGAATTTTTAACTTTTCTGCAGAAGGTAGTGCTTGTACAGCATTATTAAATGCAGAAGCTTCGTTGGCACTGGTAATAGCAAATGCAGTCAAATCAATGGTATTAGTTGTTCCGGCCATGCCATTCAAGACAAAGCGTACATAACTTAACCATTCATTCATGCTGGTTTTTGTTGTGATCGTACGAAGTTCAGGATCATTTACTGTAATTGTCCCGGGTCCAGCAACTGTTACGCTTGGGTCATATAGGTTTGCAGATGATCTTGCTCCATTACGGTCTACAACTAAATCTGTTAGTGTAAATCCCGTTAGCACAGAAAAGTCAGCGGCAGCCATACCAAAGTCACCCGAAGCTAGCTTTATTTTTAATGTTGCCACCTTCACCTTATCAACGTCGGGTAATGCATTCATAGCTACAATAAATGCAGCACTTTTAGCACTATTCATTTCAAGATTGCTATGAGTCGTAAGGTCTAAGGTGGTCGTCGCTGCTGGAGCAACGGCTCCTAATAATGTACGAATATATCCAAGCCAATGGTGAGCATTTGTAGCATCAAACGTTGCTAAACTACTGAAAGAAGTATCCATAATGGTTGAATTTGTTGCGCGAATTGTACCAGCTGCAACGGTGATTCCAAAGTCAATGTTTACAGGGTTAGTTACATTGGCTCCATTACGATCAATTGTTACTGCAAATGATCCATGAGTGAAACCAGAAGCTTCTGCTCCTGCACCGATATCTGCTCCTAAATCAAATGTAGCGTCACTATAAGCAGTTGCTAATTTAAAATTTATAGATTGAACTGTTGCTTTATTTCCACCGGATTGGCCGTGTAAAGATGTTAAGCAAGCAGTTAAATCTGCTTGCTTACTAAATTGAACTGCAGATAAATCCAAATTGGTAAGTCCCACACCATCTGTTGCCAAACGATAGGCTAAATAATAATCCCAAGAATTTTGAGAGTCTAAATCTACAGATGCCAGATTTGTTACGTGTGCCGCTACATAAGCTGGTGCGTTTGTTAGGGCAAAGGTAATTGCAGATTGATCTGTGCCGTTTAATGTTCCTGTCGCTTCTACTGTCAATGAGTCAATATTTGCAAATCCAGTAAGGTCGGTATCAACGTTGAAATCCCCATAGTTGCCCGCGGCAAGTTTTAATTTAATATTAGCAATCTTTGCTTTATTGGCGGCACTTAATCCTGCTAAGGCAGTATTTAATTGAGTTAATTCAGCCGCAGATTGTAATTGCAGGTTTGCGTCAGTTAAATCTAATACATATTCGGTGCCACTAACATTGCGTAATAAGTGTTCAATATAACCTTGCCAGGAACTAGATGTATTGCGGTCTACTTCTGCAGAGCTGTTAATACGTTGTTCAACGCTTAATGTTAATGTAGCAGCAGGTAGTCCTGTTACTGAAATCTGTGATCCTGTGTGCTTAACACCTGTAATATCTATAATTACAGAAGTTAAATTATCAAATACGCTTGTGGTGAATGCAGGTGCTGCGGCGGCAGCATCCGCGGCTAACTTAATATTAATTGTTTGAATGGAGTCTAACATTGAAAAATCATCCAATGCTGTCATCAAAGCTGCCCATTCTGCAGCGCTTAATTCTAAAGAAGATAAATCTAAACTTGTTGCACCTTCACCTTTGTCGCCTGTCAAGGCAAAGCGGTAATTAAGATACCAGCCCCAAGATACACTGCTTTCTTTATCAACCAGGTCTAATGGGATGTAGTATCTGGTTTTTAAATCCCAATCTATAGGGTATGTTAAGTTTGATATACTGCCTGTTGATTGATCAGAAATAATACGTAAACTTACGTGAGAAAATTCTGTCGTATCAAGTGCACTAAAATCTAAGTTAACGGTAGATGTGGGTGTAAATCTAACGATTAATTTTTGTAATGCATTTTTACGGGCTGCGGGTAAGTTATGGTTTAAAGCATCTACAAGTGCTGTCACTTCCGCTTGTGTTTCTACCATTTGACCGGATAGATCAAAGACTGTAGGAGAGTTAATTCCCCCTTCAACAACTGGGGCAAGCAAGTAGTTAAAGAATTGTCCCCAATCATGTGATTTTGTTTTGTCAATAACTGTTGGCCACATATCAGAAGGAGCATAGGTGTCATCAACTGTTAATTGAGGAATACGGTCTAAGTTAACAAAATCGACGCCTGCTATTGTTTCGGAAAGGTTAACCTGTAAAGTAGTTGCGGGGATTTCCGGAAAGCTAACTTGATTTAAGCTGCCATGTGCTAATAGTTCATTTAAGCCTGTAAGTTCAGCTAAGTCAGTAATGTCTGACATATCTAAGTGCTCGGCCGCACCACCGTTATTTAATGTAGCTGTATTAGGCAAAGTAAGTTTAGCAATTTTACTGCTATTAAGTTGTAGTGTTGTAATATCCGTTAAATCACTTAAATTTAATTCAAGAGCTGCAGATGCTAAAAGGTTGTTCAAGGTTAATAAAGTGGCAGTATTGCTCAATCCAGAAAGTTGACGTAAGTAAGTTAATCCAGCTAATGTGAATTCATTACTGGTTGCTGCCGCACCCACATTGATACCTTTTACAGCATCAGCTAATATTAGTCCGCGAATTCCTGCAGGAATTCGGAACCGTCCTGTGCCGCTTACTGTTGAAAAATTAAGAATAGTATTGTTATAGGAGGCGTCTAACGTAATAGCTCCGGCATATGGACCCGAGATATGAACCGTTACTTCCCCATTATCTACACCACTTAAAATATTTGCCGTCGTTAAATCAAATCCTGCGGGTAAGTGTAGCTGAGTTAAGTTTGTATGTGCCCCGTCAATATTAAATGCTGCGCTTAAAGAGGTTGCGCCAGTAACTGCCGCTAAATTAATAGTTTCGACATTTTCTAGATTGCTAATATTAATAGCGCCAGCGGCAACTCCAGATACAACAATAGATTTACTTGCTCCTGATGTAATTAAATTACTTATAGCAGCGACTCCCAAAAGGGAAGGGTTTAATTTTAAAGTATTAACCGTACTGGCAGAAAAATTGTCTGCAATAGAAAGAAGATGTCCATTTAAATCTAATCCGCTTAAATCAAGTTCACTAGCAGAATACTTTTTATCTATACTTAAGTCTGCACTTAAAGTACCTTTGCGGACAACTAAATTACTTGAATAAAATTCTTCTAAACTCGCAGGCAATTGAGATGCAACTAAAGAGGTTGTTTGATAAACTTTTGTAGGGCTGATAATCTCCAAACGTTTTAAAGCAGAAAACCCATTTAGATTTGTTAGTGACATTTTAGTCATTACCGCATTTAATACTGCGCCACCTATTTTCATAGATTGTATGCCGGTAATCGGTACCGCATCTGTAAAGATTTCGATAATTCGATCAGCTGTTATGTCTGCTGTGCTTAATTCTAAGTTAGAAAAATCCAGTGCTGTTTTGCCTATAAAACTGTCGATATGACTTTGTTTGCTTAATGGAGCAATCAAGGTTGTTTTTTCTACCATTTTTTCAACAACAGTTTGATCGGGGGTCTGAGACGTGATGACTAACTTTTCAATAGGTACTGTAACCGCAATTTCTTTTTCTCCAGCAGAGCGCAATGATGAGATGGTATCTGTAGCATTTGTAATTATAGCTTCTAGATTAGGCATATCTACTACATTGAGTTCTTTGCCGCGTACTGTAAATTCGCTTACGTCTAAGCTTTTAACATGTGTTCCAATTAAAGCAGAGGGTATGCCCGGAAAAGAAGGGAGATTGGTGGTAAGTGTTGGCTTAGAAGTCGAAGTCAGTTTTAATGTGGTCCCTTCTATGTTGCCTATAGCCTCGACATGAGAGGCAACCACAAGTGTTTTTGTAGCTTCATTTCGAACTACTTGAGCAGCAGAACCTGCGTTTAACGTTGTGACGGGTACATCCTCAGCATCTACGATTACTTTGTTTGTTTCTTGTAAAAGGTGTGATAAGTCCAGAGTTAAATCTTGATCTTTAGTAGGCGAAGTTCCTGCTGCAATTATTTTAATTTTTCCATAGCTATCATTTTTCGGAGTACCAAAATCTTCTGGCAATGCAATATTTAGTTTTGACGCAAACCAGGGAATAATAATTTTTCTTGCATCTTTAAACCCTCTTAAATCAATAAGAGTATCTCCAAGTCTATCTACGATATCAGGAGTTAAATTTTTAAAATCTAATACACTAACTTCAAGTGATGGAGTTAAATTATTGGTATCGCTGAGGCCACGTAGCAGATCTTCGGAAAAAGTAACCGTGGCTGCTGCCTCTGATTGATGTGGAATACTAATTGCTGCTAAAGAAGTTGCAGTAACAATAGAACTTTTTAAACGAGATTTTCTCATGGAAATAACCCTTCTTATAAAATAAACATACGTATAAACCTCCTTATTTGTACGTCAAAAATATTACCAAATAGTTGATTTTTAAAAAAAATTATCAGAGGAGAAAAAATATTTGAATAGCTAATATTTGTGAAGGAATTAATAGAATTAATTTACTTTAATAATCTCTGGGGATAGTGCTTTATACGTAAGGATTTCTCAGTATAGGGTACTTTTAGTAATTTGCTAATTGTGCGGGCAGAGAGCTTTTCTTCGGTATTTTTATTTCCATTTGAATATATTTCATACACTCTTTCCAATCGATTGCGTGTTTCTAGATAATCTAAAATTGAGGCAATAATCAGTTGTTGTTCTTTTTGAATTGTTTGTTTGTGGTTTGTTTTTATGCTTACTAATACATTATCCAATCTGTATAATTGATGTTTAATTGGAAGTTCGGTTACTCCCCAAGGGCCGCCGCTGGTTATTAAAGATAGACTGCTAAATGTGCCCACAATCCAGAGTATTGAATTTTTGGATTGGCTGATTATTAAGAAGCTGCTAATGACGAGCCATATTCCAAATGTACTTAGTAAATATCGTGCTTCTGTTAACCCTAAGGTAGATATTCGTTCCCAAGCACCCCAACCCATTAATGAAAGAGGAATAATCATAAATAATCCAGTATATTTACAGAATAACTTAATTGCAGGATGTTGTTTTTTCCAACGTTGAGTAAAAATATAAGTAATTATAAGAAAGCTACTAAATCCAGCGACAAGATAGGCAACCTTACCTCTTGGTAAGTCTCCAGCAATAAAAATCTTAATACTATAAATATGAAGTATAATTCCATAAATTAGCAGTAAAGGGATTACAATATAAAGTAGAAACTTTAAAAGTATTTCTCCCTTATGGTTTAATGTGGAATGCGTCTTAAATTCACTTGGTATTCCCGTCATAATTAATAACGGACAAATAAACCAACTAATTAAAACGGACATGTCTATATACTGATTAGAATAAAGTTGAAATCCCAATAAATACTTTAGAGCTATTAGAATAAGCGTAACGCCGGCAAATAAAACAATACTGCTAAATCCGGCAAACATAGTATTTTTTATCACATGAAAATAAAAAGACCAGACTTCATCAGAATTTGAGTTGCGCCATATAAAGGGAGAAACAAATATAAAAGATAGTAAGCTAAAAAATAAAGTTGTCTGCGGGAAAAATCCATATTTAGGTAAAGTTTGGAAATAATAGACCGTTAAAGCAAAGACAGGTAGGGCAATTAAATAAAAATATATTCTGTTAAAAGTTCTGCTTTCGACCCATAATTTGCACCCAATAAACCATAGCGTCCCACAAATAAGAGAGGCATAAATTGAAGGCATATCATTTTGAATCTTGATTCGCGATATAATTAACCCTGTGAGTGCCGCGCAACACAGAATGGCTAAATCGAATCGAAGAATAGTCAATAAAAATGAACTTTTAAAAAAAGATATTAATCGCATCACTAAAATTCTCTAACATATCAATAATATCAAGGTATGTATAAAATAAAAAGTCATTTTCTATAGGGGGATAAAGTGATAATGATGATTGATTGGAATCGTGGGTATAGATTAATGCGCTTACATTTTGCAGCTGAATTATTTTTGGAACTTATCACACAAAGCTTTCAACTTATAAAAGTGGGGGCTCATATTTTTGAAGCCAAAGCACGTATTGATTTTCAATGCGAATTTAACATAGCTTCTATTTTTGATGAAATACTAAACGAATATAACGCGATTATAGGAATTGATAAATTAATAGAAATTGGCTTTTCGAACATTGAGAAACAACGCAGATTTTGGAAAATTTACGGTTTTGCACAAGTGCCATGTGGAGGCACTTATGTGAAATCTACGTCAGCGGTGCGATTTATCGTTAATTTACAGATTGTTAACGCATCTATGATAGTTTAAAGGCTGGAGGAAAGACCATCAGCTGAGAGTGGCTGATGCATAAAGTAGAACTCCGATACACACGAGAGCCCACAACGTATATGATGGGGTTGAGTGTAGATGAAGAAATCCTGACTGTAAAGTCTTAAAGATGAAGTCATCGCTTTTTAAGAAGGTGTTAACCTTTGAAAGAAGAAGGAGAAGCTT
>Ga0172373_10000513_pt1 | contig 63554 bp, 54 predicted proteins | sample Lak10m_2_FD_114546 | JGI IMG/M metagenome (GOLD analysis project Ga0172373, IMG submission 114546) | Freshwater microbial communities from Kabuno Bay, South-Kivu, Congo - kab_092012_10m | ecosystem: Environmental > Aquatic > Freshwater > Lake | place: Democratic Republic of the Congo... | reverse complement strand
TAGGGAAGCGTAGGGAAGAGTCAGATCTCAAAACTCTTCTATTGAAAAAAAAAATGGAAATGAAATAGTTTCCATTTTCCTCTTTTCTTTTTTCTCCACTCGTAGCTACGCGTTGACCGTATCCAAGCGTATCCAAGCCTAGGGAAGCGTAGGGAAGAGTCAGTTCCCATAACCTAACTCTTCTATTGAAAGAAAAAAATGGAAATGAAATAGTTTCCATTTTCCTATTTCTTTTTTCTCCACTCGTAGCTACGCGTCTGACCGTATCGAAGCGTAGATTTCTTTGTACTTCTACATGCTTCTACATGCTTTTGCATGCTTTTGCATGCTTTTGCATGCTTTTGCATGCTTTTGCATGTCTTCGACAACCTGTATAACTTATGCGCACATATGCGCACATATGCGCACATATACTTACAAGTGCATCATCCAAGAATGATCGATTGTCGCAAACGGTCCTCGAGAGGGAAAGGCGGAGTTCGCCTCGTCGTATGCTCGGTCTATCAGTATGGCGTCGATGGTGTACATGTCGGCTCCGTGGAAGGGTGCGCCATAGCCCCCCATGACCTCAGCGGGGTAGATATGGTTTCGATAGCAGTGGTCAAATTTTTGCAAGCTGTAGCGACCCGAGAAAGGCCTTTCTTCAATCAGGTCAACCAACTTTTTCAGTCGCGAGCAAAATTTGCGCGCGGTGACCTTGGCGGTGTCGACGCCGTTTCGTTGGGTACACATAATCATGCGAAAGACCCGCGACTCCAGCAGGAGACCGACCGCGTGGTGGCGCTTGCGCGCCTTGATCTCGCTGATGCCGAAATGGTCACGATATATTTGGTAAATGTCGGTAAACTGAACCATATTTGTACGCTGTGATGCAAAGCGCAAATAACAACGGACTCAGTCGTCAGTTTATAGATATGATCTTTAGCTATCACGATGAACTTTTATCCCACTGTGCCTTCAGTTTCAAGATCTCGCTGTAGTACGCTGGTATGGGGCGGATAAGGCCCTGAGAGCGATGGATGTGGTCCAGGATGGACTGGGCGAGTTGTTGCTTCAGGTCCTCTGGTTGCTGTCCTATCGCGCGCCCCAAGAGCAAGCGCCGGTGGGTCTGAGGGCAGTGCTGGAATGCCGACACGGACACGCCCTCTGGGTGCTTTTGGATTTCATACTTGATGGAGCCCCAGAGCTGTTGTTTGAAGTAGTCAAACGTTTCCTTCAAGCGCGTGACTGCGTCGTACAGGTCTTCGTAGCGGAGCGAAATGGGGCACTCGTCCAACAGGGAGGAGATGAGGCGGTAGCACACGCCGTACCCCGATCCTGGTTGGACGTGGTCGTCGATGCCCAGTTCGATCGCGGCGATGAACGCTTCAAAAACATCTTCGTGTAGCGACTTTAAATGCGCGGCGTTCAGGGGCGCGTGGTAGCGGATATGCGGGGGAAAGTTGAGGCGCGTGGCCATTGATGCTAGTTGTTTCCCGGCCACTAGTTTGATTTTCAAACGCGCAATGATCTTGACCCCCTCCGGTGTGCGCAGAAACGGAAATCGTTGGGCAATGTAGGACACCACGCATTTATTGACGGTAGCGTCCCCCATAATCTCCAACCACTCATAATTCCGTTCCTGATTGACAGAATTGTGAGTAAAGGCGGCGTGGAAGCGTTCCAGACTGGCTGGGTCTTGCAAGAGCATTGCAATGTACTTCTTTTTGAGGCGGGCGTGATCCCTCAATACGGTATGGATCATCTTGGCAAAGGAGGCGCCGTCTTGGCATGATTGCTCCAGTGTGGTCTGGACTGTATTGTTGTTGTGCATTCTTTTCATTGTAAATTGTACGAGAAAAAACATGCCAGTCGTTCACTTTTTCGTCGCGTGTTAAAGCCTGCTGGGAAATACAGAAATAAAACTGATTAGCGCGCCGACGTCTTTTGTTGGAAATCAGCTCACAATTCTTGCTCTTGTCTTTCCACTCATCAAAATCAATCATCATGACAGTCGTATTTCCCTCTCCTGGCGTGCAGTGTGACATGAATTCGACAGCAAATGCCAGCGTGCCCACCCTCCAAGCGCCCTTTCGTCGCGACACGTTCATGGCGTTCATGCGGTTCGCCATGACACCAGACGGGAAGCAACAGGACGAAGAGGTGCTCGTCATGGACAGCATCGCAGACCGGGTCGTCACCGAGCTGTCCGCGGACGCGGACTTGGAGACGGGCCTTCAGTACTTTGTGCAGGTCTGCAGTGGGCGCGCCCACGATCACGAACGCTTCGATCGCTGGGGCGTTGCCGTGTTGCAACGTCTCCACGAAGCCAAGACGAATCCCTCTTTCGTGGACACCATGGCGAGCCTCCAACAAAATGTAGACATTCACGGTAACATCAGACCACTCCTCCAGGACTCCTTTTTCGATTTCATCACCCGGAACGCGTCGCAAACGGAGACGCTGTACGAGGCTGTGCTGAACCAAACGCGTGACCTGCCAGACGCGCCATCCATCTTTGGCTGGAAAACCCTTTACGGCTCGTATTTGATGAAGAGCAATGGTCAGGTGCGAGAACGAGTATCCCACCTGTGGTTTCGCGTCGCGCTCTTCCTCCACCAAGACGACTGGCAGGCCGTGGAGCGGTGCTTCGTGAGCTTTAGGACAGGACACTTCACCCACGCGACGCCAACCCTGTTTTACGCTGGAGCCCACCGTCCGCAGATGGCGTCCTGCTTCACTGCGGACACGCGCGTGCACACGCTCGACCGTGGACTCGTCCCCATATCGGAAGTAGTTTTGGGAGACCATGTGCTCACGCACAAACGCCGGTGGCGTCCCGTGGTCCAAATCCACGAAAACGACCGTCAGGACAGGCCCATGATGGCCATGGTCTCTTCAGACCGACACGTAGGGACGTGCACGGCAGACCACAAGTTCTGGGTCTGGAATCAAAAGCACCACGAACCGCAATGGGTAGACGCATCGACCGTGTACAAGAACCAACAGACCATGTTACCGCTTCAAGCGCAGGATGCCGAGTTTTGCGTAGAAGACAGCCTTGCGCAGATGGAGGTAGAGTGGATGTGGCTGGCGCGCGCATATATCCTCGCCTGGGTGCAGGGTGTGCACTACCAATACAAGTTTCGCCAGACGCCTCCGTACACATTGACACTAGACGGAGAGACTGTCGTGTGCCAGGTGCCCAACAGTGCGAGCCGTGTGCGAAAGACTGTAGAACTCCAGGACAAGCACTTTTGGCACTACCTCTTCAACAATGCCACCCGTGAAGAGCACCTGTTGACCTGCATGCGAGAGTGGTGTGTCAGCGGACCTGTCAATGTGCACTGCTGGATCACCGGCTGGCGACTAGGCAAGGAGGTGTACAAGTTGTCACGCCCCATTGTCTGGATCAACGCGCGTCTCCAGGCACTCATGAACGCGTTGCAGTCGTTGCATCGCCAGAGCAACAAGCTCGAGTTCGTTGTGGGGGGCGATATCCCAGCACCAGACAAGGTGTACACGCTTGGTGTCAGTGAGGATCACTCCTACACCACGGCAGGCGGATTCATTGCCAAGAACTGCTTCTTGGTGGGCACCGAGGACAGTGTTACCGGCATCTTCAAGACGCTGGGCGACGTTGCTCAAATCAGCAAGTGGGCCGGCGGTTTGGGAATCCACATTTCCAACATTCGGGCGAATCGGTCATACATTTACGGCACCAACGGCCACAGCAATGGCATCTTGCCCATGATTCGGCTCTACAACGATACGAGTCGATACATTGACCAGTGCTTCTATGGCACCACGCCCGTGTTTTGTGCTAGTGGGTGGAAGCCGATTTCGGACGTTCAGATCGGAGATGAAGTGCTGACCACCCTGGGCATCTTTGCTCCCGTGCATCGCGTGCGCACGTATTTTGTGCAGGCAGAACGGCTCTTGTGGCAGATGGACGCCAGCGGAAACGTGATGGCGGGAGTGACGACAGAGCACGACATGCTGGTCCGCTTCAAGTCGACAGGGGAGACGGAGTACGCATCGTGGTCGGACATGAGTCCAGATGATGAGGTGCGCTTCGTCAAAGCCTGTCACACGGTAGATTACGAGCACATGGACGAATTGTTCTTTCAACTGTTGGGGTACATGATCCACGCCCGACTGAATCAAAGCGGTGCCCCTCTTACCTGGGGAGGAATGCGACGATTCCTCCAGCCGGGCAGTAAGACGGACAAAAAGCGCGGTCACGAAGAGGACGACATTGTCATACCGGACGTGCTACAGGCCGACCTGCCTCTCGCATGGATCGCTAGCAACTGCTCTGGGCCGTTCCCTCGCGCGCTGCTGTTCTTGCCACGGCGAAAACTTTCATGGTTGAAACAGTACATGCCCGATGCAGTGTGGAAAGTGCATCCGTACGCGTACAAAACTGTGCAGTACATGCTGACGATGGACGGCGAAGGGGGGAAGTGGACTCAGGTTCGGCATTTGGACTCACCCCTGCAGCCGTGGAGTAGTGTATCCCATGACACCAAGACGCGGATTCCTCTTGATGACAATCGCCGTGTCATGGTGTTCGACCTGGAAGTGGATCCCCAAAGCGTCAACACGCATCCGACCTACCAAACGCAACTGGGCGTCGCCCACAATGGTGGCGGAAAGCGCAACGGAGCCTTTGCCATGTACATTGAGCCGTGGCATGCGGATATCCTCTCTTTCCTCCATGCAAAGAAGAGCACGGGCTCTGAAGAGGAGCGAGCGCGAGATCTGTTTTACGGACTCTGGATTCCCGACATTTTCATGCGTCGCGTAGAGTCCGATGGTACATGGTCGCTGATGTGCCCAGCGCAGAGCAAGGGCCTGCACGAAACGCACGGTCAAGAGTTTGATCGCCTCTACGAAAAGTACGAGCGAGAGGGAAAGTTCGTCCGACAGGTTCCGGCTCGTGAACTGTGGGTGGAGATTGTTCGGATGCAGATCGAGACAGGCACGCCGTACATGCTGTACAAGGACACCTGCAATCTCTTGTCCAATCAAAAGAATCTGGGGACTATTCGTTCCTCGAATTTATGCACGGAAATCATTGAATACAGTGACGACAAGGAGTACGCCGTCTGCAACTTGGCGTCGATCGCGTTGCCCAAGTGCCTCGTCGACAACGACGCATGGACATGCACAGGCGTCACTGCTGTGGCCATCGTGGCACCACCGCAATCATTGGCGGACAAATGGTTGCGCGCGTGGATTCAAGAGACACATCCCGGATGCGCGGTCCACTCTCGCGAAGACCTGGTTCGCCATGGCGAAAAGTGGGTCACTGACTATGGCCCCACGGAAGAGGTCGTGTACGTTCACACGAATGCGGGATGGGCTCGCATCGGAGACTGTCTGGCGTTTGCGCAACAGTTCCTGGCGCCTCGCTTCGATTTCAGCGTTTTGAGCAACAACGTGCGACAACTGGTGCATAACTTGAACAAGGTCATTGACAAGAATGTGTACCCGGTGCCAGAGACGGAGCGGAGCAACCTGAGACACCGACCCATCGGCATTGGCGTGCAGGGACTGGCCGACGTCTTTGCGATCCTTTGCATGGCATTTGACGAAAAAAGTGCGCGTCGCCTGAACCAGCGCATCTTCGAGACCATGTACTTTGCCGCCCTGACGGCATCCATGGAACTCGCCCGAGCGCACGGGCCCTACGCATCCTTTCGGGACAGCCCGCTGTCACAGGGCCAATTCCACTTTGACTTGTGCCCGACGTTCAAGACGGAGTACTTGTCCCCGTCGAATGACTGGAAGCAATTGCGTCAACAGATCCAAGCCCACGGCGTGCGCAACAGTCTGCTCATCGCGCCCATGCCCACGGCGTCCACTTCCCAGATCCTGGGCAACAATGAGTGTTTTGAACCATTCACGTCGAACCTGTACCTGCGCCGTACCATGACGGGCGAGTTCTACATCACCAATCGACATCTCCGCAAGGACCTGTTGCGGATGGGGCTGTGGAATGCGTCCACCATTCAGGATCTACTGGTCAACAAGGGCAGCATCCAAGCATGGTCGCACCTGCCAGCGTTTATTCGCGACATTTATCGCACCGTGTGGGAGATTCCGCAAAAGTCACTGCTCGACATGGCGTGCGATCGGCAGTTCTTTATCGACCAGTCTCAGAGCCTCAACCTGTTTCTCAACGCCGCATCGCTCGAGAAACTCAGCAAGATGCACTTTTACGCGTGGAAAAAAGGCCTCAAGACGGGGTGCTACTACGTCCGATCCAAGCCCCTCGTCTCGTCGCCACAGATCACTGTCCGACGCGTAGAAAGCGAAGAAAGCTGTCTTTCGTGTTCCGCGTAAAAAAAAAAGAAATTCTGTGATATCTTAAAATCATTTCACCAGTTGTCGTTACACATATTCAACAATGGCTCAACCTGTTCCACCAGGTATGCAACAGGGGAAGCAACAATCCATTGCCACCCTCATTGACAAATTACAAAGAAGAGGACGTCAAGACGCTTCAAAGCTCACTGGGTATCAAAAACAACTTCTGAGCCTAGATAGAGCAACTATACAAAGCCGACTGACACAGGACGCCACGAAAAGGCGAGCTTTGACGAACAAGACAACTCCACTATCAGCCCAGCAAAGGAAGCAACTCAAACTACTAAATACAAAATACAATATCCTTCAGGGTCAGGGACGCAGACAATCACAATCGTGGTTTAGTCGCAAATGGCGAACACTAGGTGGTGGTGTCGGATATAGACCGGTGCCAGGAGACGATCCAGGAAACGTTCCAGTGCGAGGACGAGGACAAGGACTTCAAATGGCAGCAGTGGGCGGTGGTGGCGGTGGCGCTGCTGCGCCCCAGACTTCAAACTTGCCAGCAGCTCCAGGGCGATGGGCACAACTAGTGGCTGGATGGCGGACCTGTTCCCAAAATCCGGTGTGGTATGCGTGGGCGATCTTCTGCATTGTTTTGACCGTGCTCATCATTCTCGGGTTGATCACTTGGGGCATTTACGAGTTGGTCAACCAACCCAAGCGGACTCCTCCTCCTCCGCAAAGCATTATCGGTGCATCTTCACCCCCACCACTCCCGATGTCCATGATGCCTAGCCTACCAGCGTCCATGATGCCCAGCCTGCCCGCGTCCATCACGCCCAGCCTGCCCGCGTCCATTACGCCCAGCCTGCCAGCGTCCATCACGCCCAGCCTGCCAGCGTCCATCACGCCCAGCCTGCCAGCGTCCATCACGCCCAGCCTGCCAGCGTCCATCACGCCCATGAATTATCGCGTCGACATGACTACGACGCAAACCCTTTGTCAAACCTTTTTGGGCGTTGTGTCCAGACTGGTGTACGACTACTGGGTTGCGACCAACCTCAATCCTTCTAGCAAACTCGGAAGTTATATTCAGAACACTCTTTCCGTTGCCATTGTGGGTGACCCGCAGAATGTCTTGAGCACCGTAACGCCCAGCTCGTCCCTTCCAAACGGATCCTCCTGGGCGACACAGACGGACGTGCAGACGGAGATGCTACAGTACGTGCAAACGCGGTGGTCCGACATGGTGCAAGTCGTCAACGCACCATCGGGGACAAACACTTCATGGGCGAGTGTCATGGGGATGTACAGCTCCAGTTGCAACTCCCCCACCCTGACGCAGATGCAGTTGTCCAACGTTGGCTACGATCCCACGGGAATGAATTCACCACCCGTTCCAGCGAAGAACCCCAATGTACCCAGTGGTGGGTACACGGTCGCGACAAACACTATCGATTTCCAACAGTTCGCGGGTGGCCCACAAGGTTTCGCACTGTACCTGTGGGCCAACTACTCGACGGCCAAGGGCTACTATTTCTTCCCAGCTTATTCATTCCAAGTCAAGTCATCGTCACCAGGCCTCACCAAATTCTTGCTCCCCAACAAACCATCAACAGGAATGGTTCTGCCGTTGTACATTCCGCTCTTTCTATCGTGATCCAAAACAACTCGACGATTCACGACATTTTTCCAAACCCAACAAGATTGGAAAAATCCATCAATCAATCAATCAATCAATCAATCACGAGGACGCCCAGAGATGGCTCCATACACTCTCGAGATAACTGTGTGCATGCATGTGCATGATTTTTTTCTAGCGATTTCATAAATCGATAGCCACAATCGACGATGAACGTTCTTGTCCCTGGTCGCCAAAAGCGCCAGAATGACGTGATGCTCTCGCCCACCTGGCCTCTGGATCCACTACCAGTGCCAGCCCGCTATACCACAGCAACTGCACCGACCGCGGGCACCGCAGTCATGACGCCCCAGTCTCCATTGGCGCCACCTCGCACCGCATCACAACAGCGACCAATGACGCCCCAACAAGGTGCACGATACGCAACCGGCAGTCAGCAACAACAGTGCGCATGCCGGTCTTCTGCCCCAAAGGTGGTCGTTCGAAAAGCGCCCACGCTGGTCAGGAAGGCTCCTTCCGCCAAGGAACGGCGTCAGAAGGAGGCGGACAAGTTGACCATGGCGCTGCGCGCACTGAATCGCAACGTGACCAAAGTCGTGCGGCTCTTGCAGGAGGAGTCGAAGCGCCACAAAGGCGCCAAGCGACATCGTTAGCAAAAGGCTTTACACAGGATGCGCAGTCCGCACATCATGTTCCATGTTCCGTAAATGTACAAAATGTCAGGGTGAGATAACTGGTATCGGCTTCGCCAGTCAAACATGGCGTAGTAAATTCCGAGCACAAATGTTGTCAGGAGAAACCCCAAGAGATGCACTCGGATCGAGGCGAGCATGGCCACCTCGTGCCACAGAGCCAGGTTCGCCAGCGGAAACTGGTGGGACACGGCGTCTAGTGCGAGTAGCGCCGGTCCAGAAAAGGAGATGCCGACGTGAGGTAGATGAAGGTCCCGCGGGGCAATGTACGCAATGTAGGCTCCGCCAATCGCGCAGAACTTGACTAATGGATAGACGAGTAAGTGGTAGGTCACGGCCACCAACGAGGGGTGGCCTCCTGACGACAGGGCCCAGTTCCACATGCTCCACGCCGTCAGAGCCCAGACACTGAGGTAGCCTGCCTGGAACGTCATTACCCTGAAGAGCATCCATGCAATGGATAACAAGCTTTCTTTCGACATGACGGTGAAAAGAGTGATGGATGCGAACGGCTCGTTTTATCACATGTGTATCTGCGTATATAATACATTTAATACACATATTATATACGGGCAAGACGTTGGAGTCAATTAAAGGCTCGGATTCCATGAAAGACTGACCCGTTTGAATGCGAATCTGTTGTCATGTATTTTTTGAATTTTAAAATACAAGACAAAGGCAACGAGAAAATGTTGAATCCCCCACTCGTTCTTCTTCCCCCACCGCCTGTCGAGCAGGCGATGCAATTCAGTGTTCTGCGTCCCATCAGTCCACAGGTGGCTGCAGCCAGTCAGCACGGGCGCGCCCGACTGGATGACTGTTTGGAACAGTTTGAGAACCTATTGAGACTAGCAAACGCGATAAGAGCCCAGCATCATCCACCGGCCCTGGTCACGCAGTGGTTGCAGGCGCTGAATCGTTTCGCGGCGGAGTGTCAACAAGTCCTGTATCAGTTACTCCGACGACTATCCGAAAAGCAAAGCGTGCAGTCCCTGTTGGCCAAAGGGTATGCACGAGGTGACATGCTGACAATCATTTACGCCATATTTCGCATTCTACAAAACCGAAATTACCCCACTCCGAGCCAACAGCGACGGCAAATGAGAATGGGAAGGGCTCCCGTGTCCAGCCATTTGTACAAGCTGGAAAAGCAACTCCAAGCTCTTCAGCGCGAAGGAATGACCCAGGCAAAGTTCAAAAAAGCGATAAGCGCTTTTCTTGATGCACTGCACATTCAACAACAACATACTCATCCCCTGATTGGACAACAGCGTGGCGGTGGTCAGCCAGCTGCTGCACGCACAGGTCCTGTGCACGTCGTCCCTATGCAGACCCGCCGACAAAGACGTCAAGGCAGGCAACAGCAACAACAATTGTCCACAGGGAGTAGTAGTAGCAGTAGCGGTAGTGGGACTGAGACAAGCACTAGTAGTGGGCAACAACAGCAAGTATATGACAGTATATGACAGTATATGACAGTATATGACAGTATATGAAGGGATATGAGTGACAGCAAGTATATGACAACAAGGAACGGATTGTCATATATGGAGAAATGAGATATGGACATGTTTTGGAAACGTAAATGATGACGTGGTGAATAATATGCTTCTCACCAGGGGACGCGCTGGCCCTGGTAGTTGGACAGGTCGGTGACGAGACCCTGGCGCCGATTGGTGACGTCCCCAAAGGGCCCGCCGTCGCCCATGGTGGAGTCGGTCGTTGCCAGGTTGTACAACTTCTGGCCCACGGCCGTGCTGGAGGGAATGGTCCAGGTGGTACCGGCCTGGGCGTTGGCCACCCCACCAGTGTTGGTCATCTTCAGCTGGACCAGATCGCGCATGTCGGAGTTGTATGCTCCTGAAATCACCCCCAAAGCGCCCGAGTTGAGTCCGTTGGTGTCTCCAGAAGGACGCATCCAGACGCAACTGTTGGGGTTCAGGGAGGGGAGGATGGGGCAGATGGGAAGGTCACCACGGATGTAGTCTGATCCCTGGAGCAGACGCGGTCGGTTGGCGTAGATGAGGCGGTCGTAACTGATGCTGGGCTCCTTGGAGTCAGTGTTGACGGACATGGTCGTCATGGACGCGGGCTGCGGCAGCGCGGGTGTCTGGAGGGTGTCCCGCGACTGCAGGGCGCCCTCTTTGGCAAGATTCTGCGTCATGTCTTGGTACTGCGCCGATGGGCCCTTGGGGTAGTCGAAACCCTCCTTGACCCTCTCCACGGTTTGCGCCCAGGGGAGCGGGCTCTTGACGTCCACGGACATGTGGTTGGATCGGGGCGGATTCCAGTTGACGGCCGCGCCGATAGACACGGAGCTCATGCGAGGGGGGGGCATCGTCTGGTACGTGCCGGGCACTTGGATAAAGTCCACGTTGGGGCGATTGCACAACTCGTTTTGATTGTTGTTGGGCACGCCCACCAGGTTTCCTCCCTGGGAGTAAATCTTTTGGACTTGGGTTTGGAACGACGGCATGGTCGTAAAGTCCTCCCTGGTTTCTTCCATCTCCACAGCAGGATTTTCAGCCGGCGTAGGCTCGCTGACGAATTGCTGGCACAGGTAGGCTCCGACGAGCACAGAGGCGACGACAACAGGCCACGAGGGCGCACCACCCTCGTTCGTGACGGAGTGGGAGACCATGGCAGAAGAAGTATGGGCGTGATGAGAAAGAGGGATATATCGGTCGGACAAGTATTTTTATAGGAGCGCAGAATATTTTTTCATTTATTTTGGGACAAACACGTCCTGTCGAAATGATAAAAATACATTCATTCACACACATTCATAACAGATCTATATTCTACTCATCGTGGCTCGCTCATCGCCCTCTCTTGACACAACTGACGTTTCAATGGCGAGTTTGGCGACTTCCAGAGCACCCTCGACCCATGCAAAGAGGGTCGAGTAATTGGAGTTGAGGTGGTGGTTGTTTCGGAACGGACGAATCGCTGTGAGCATCACCTGTTCAAAGTCTATCGTCTCGCCTGCAGACCACACGAGGTGGCCAAAGTTTTCATAGGGACAGCTCTGCATGACCGTCCGTGGAAACTGCCGTCGATCCAGCGGATACACCTGAAGCAAGTTTACCAAGTCCGGAAAGTACTCCACCGCATAGGTCGTCCCCACCTCGGCATTGGATATGCATTCCTTGATACGCGTGCACTGCTCTCGTTGTGCACAGCGCACCTTGAGGACACGCTTATCCTCCTGGAAGACAACGCCCCAAAATGGCACGTGTTGGTAGTGCTCTCAGTCAGAAACATCCAGTTCGTTTTCAAATAAAAAGTACAGATTGATATTGAGGTCGTCACACACCGGAGGGCATCCTGGCACTTTGGTCCTCCGACTCGTTTTGAAAATGGAGCAACCCTCTAGCGGGATGGCAAGGTCGGACGCTCCATCTGCGGGGCGTAAAACGAGTGCCGTGTCATCATCGTCAGACAGTCCGCACGAAACAAAAAAATACGTCAACCAACAATGGTTTGTTGATCCAACCTTCAGTCACAAACATCTCAATTCTCTGCGAACAACCGGCCCTGGCGATTCAGATCGGTAACGCTCTGCTGGATAAAGGAGCGCAGTTGCTTTTCGTCGAATCCAGTTACCTTGTGCCGGATCTGCCCGTTCTCGTAGATGATGAAAAACGGGACTGCGTGACACATCTTCCAGTGCACAAACGACGGAGACTCTTCGCCCAACCGGTGCGCGTCGTCGATCTGGTCCTTGACGCACAGCGCCTGCGTGGGGAACTGACGGTACAGTTCCGCTGCCATGCGCTCAAAGGCGGGTTTGACTTTCAGGCAGGGCAGGCAAGAGTCCTTCCAGATGTACAAAACGATCAAAGGGAATCTCTCTCGCAACTGACGCCACTCCGTCATGGAGGACGGTATTTGATGCACCAGCGCAGGTGGTGGCATGGACATGTGATTATTATGATTATTAGCACTACTATGATGCTGTGGAGATGATGACGACGACGACTGCACTGGTCGTGCGTCATAGGACGGCGTCTGGTACGTTTCCCGGCTACGCGCGGGCGTCACTGCCGAAGGAGCACTCACAGGACCACCGCCCGGAGTGGTGGAGGGCGTGCTTTCCGTGTTTTGCAGGTCCGCATACGTCGCATACCCCGTGGCCCGGTTGGCCCGATTCAGCATGGTGGCCATGATTTATCTATTGTGCTGGTTTCAAAAAAGATTCTCTGCTTTTAAGTGTGGCCCTGCAACCGGACAAACCGTGGTAGCACGCACGTCAGCATCACCGACACCGCCACCAGGGTTGCGTGCACCTTGAGATTCATGACACACCGCTGATACACCGACCGCGGTATCGGTGGTGACAGCATCGTGATGCATCCGAGGCGCTGGAGAATCAGGAGCATGCCCCACAGGATGGCCCACACAATCACGACTGGTATCACGTCTCGCGCATGGCGTCGAAGCCACCCAAACATACTGCTTCTTGTTTTGGAAAGACCGCTACTCCTGCTAGTGTCGATCCGCGAGACTCTCAAACTCTCCACTGGCGACACGTCGTCTTCCATCGAGTCTATCAAAATCTCGTCATTGATATCATCACCCCCTGGAACTGCTGCGAAGGAGGTGGAAGAGCATGGCGGTACATCCGACGATGCCTTGAGGAACGCCTGTGCGGCACCGGTCGAACAGTCAGTCTTGGCTTTCAGGTCCGCCACCAGGCGGTCCAATTGGTTCAGAACAGGCTCCATGTCTAATGTCAGCGACCGTTTTGCTCCCAATGCTAGAGTGTCTTAAATAAGTCTTGAATGAGAAATATATATACAGATATTCAGAGATGTATACAGATGCACAAATGTGAATAAATGAATGACAAATATCTATTGTGATTCTCTATATATATATATAAAATCACTTGAGCATTTATTTTCTTCTTGTTTGTGTCATGTCTGCTGTCCAAATGCAAGACATACGGCGTTTGTGGGAGTCTGGCAGGGACACCGAGATCCGGCGCTTTCTCCAACGGGCAACGTCTGCATTTGTCATTCTGAAAACGGCGCTCGTATACGAATATCTTTCCAAGGACCCGGCCCGATTCGATGCCATTATCGAGACGCCCATGCCCTCGACGCACCCCGGCATTCGCCTCTTGCAGATCCTGCGCGCCATGGACCGCTTGGTCCACCGTCAACCCACGTCCGACCAGCAACAACAGCAGGCAAACTCTTCCTTTCCGTTGTACGCACTCCTATCCGAGCTACAGACCGACTACTTGGACTTGTTGGGAAGCGTGCTCTTGTTGAAAATATGGCGCATCGTCCGTCAGTGGTCTCTTGACGCTCATAATGACGCCACGAGGACCATCTGCTCCCACTTGGTGGAATCGGCATTTACCCAGCCTGACGTGCTGGAGGAAAACACCATCCGTTGGAATACCAAGGTCCTACAAGCCTTTGCACAAGCGCTCCAGTGCGCTCACATGCCTCTCGACGATCGCATCTCTATCCTGTCCCACATGTACGAAGTGCACCACGGCAAGGCCGGTGTGGCGGAAGCGCTGGCAGAGCTCTTTCAGAAGGACAAGACCTTAAAGTCCCATGTCACCACGTTTGCGACCAGGGCAGAGACGCCCATCATGGAGCCGGTGCTCCTGTCGCTGTTCACGGAAGAGGACAAGCGTCGGATCTTCCACTACTACCTGCAGGATCTCTCGGACTTGTTGGTCGCTAGACGGCGCGACTACAATCGCCTCGGGCTGTACAAGCGTCTCGCGCAGTGGTCTCTCTCACTCATTGAGCCATCGGTGCAACAGCGACAACGTCGAAGTCAGTACAGGAATCTGCGTTCTTCCATTCACAGCACCACAATTTCCACCGTCTTGCACGTGCTCCAGCGCGTCGACTCTGACGTGCACGCTCATCGGCCAGTCGACCCCGTTGTTTTCCAGCAGTTGAGGGAGAAGGTGCGCGCGTCAGTGGCAGACAGCCCCGTGCTCAGGCGATACCTGCTTCTCGAGATTCAGAAACGCCAGTCCGCGTTCAGGACGCCATCCAAAAAGCGCATCAGTACCAGTCATCGCGCGCAGGACGGACGGAAGCGTTGATTGGTGACCAACAGTTATATTGTGATGGTATGACGGCATGATGGCATCATATCGTCATGACACGCTTATTGATTTCTTTCCGCTTCGTGTTGTTGTTCTGGTCTAAGGCAGCCAAAAATCTTTGGGCAATCATCGTTTTCGTCATGCGGCTCCTGGTGCTCCCCTTCTCTCCTTCCTCACGGCGCTTCGTGAGAACGAATCGCATGGTGCAGTACATCATGATTGCGGTGCTTGTGAGCAAGCTGGTTGAGATCTACATAGAGCGTGGTCCGATGTGGTCAATAGGAAGGGCTCTTCGGCTGGCAGAATACCGAGCGGACAAGCAGTTGTTCGAAAACAGTTTATTGCCGACGATGAAAGTGGAACAAGCGCTGAGGAGGCTGGATTGCCGTCTCGTTTTGGAATACTTGACCAACGAAGACATGTTCATTGACCTTCTTGCAAGAATCCCGAAAATGACTCCTCCTCAACGACGAGCGATCCTCGAGGCTGTCGAAGAATGCCTGACGAAGTGGTATGATCGCGAAAAAATCACCCCCTTGGTGTTGCCACGTCAAGAGTGGCAACAAGGCCTGCGCCGAGAGCCTGACGCTATCGAGGCGATCTACCGAAAGTCGGAACTCTTGTATAAAGCGTTGCAACAAGAGAACGATGACGCGAATGAGGAAAATCCATAGCAGAAAATATACTTAAGGGAAGAAAAGAGAAAAATCATGACATAACATATAACAAATCCAACACAAACGATAATCATGATTTTTCTCCAATCCATACTGCGCTCCGCATCTATATTTACAATTTTGGTCATGGCTCCAGCGACAGTTATGGCGTCGCGATTGTCTGCGTTCACAAAGCCAGTGGACTGGGCGTTCCCACTCGGATACCGAGGCACACTTGCACAAAAGGCCGTTGCCCCAGTGCGCATCGATTTCAACGGCTCGGCGTTCGTGGCGTACAGGAATAAGACGCAACATCTCATTGTCCATTCCGATGTTTGTCCCCACATGGGAGCCAGTTTGGCCAAAGGCTGGGTGTCTTGTCGCGGGACGCTCCATTGTCCATATCACGGCTTCGAGTTTGAGCATGGGGACTTTGTGCGGATCCCTCACGGAGCCAGTAGTAGTTCTGCGCCATTGAGTCGAGCGGGGAAGCGAGCACCGACCATGAGCGTGCTACCGACGATAGAACGAGGAGGCATGCACTGGTTGTGGTCGTCTGCGCATGAAAACCAGCAGGAGTGCGCCAGAGCCGAGCCATACCTGCCACCCGAGCACACCGACCCTGAATTCCGGCGTATCGAGGGCCAGGTGGAAGTGGCGGCACCAGCGCAGTTTGTCGTCGAGAACTTGCTGGACATGTTGCACATATCGTACGTGCACTCATTCGGCAACCTGCAGAACCCCGTCCCTATCCATTTGCAGTACTCGTCTCTCACCAACACATCTGGTCGAACGCGATTTGTGTACACGCCCAACATCAACACCATTTCTCGTCGCATGGGGACTGCCACGAACGTTGTGGTGGAAAATGAGTTTTATCTGCCCACCATGACGTTGACACGCGTGATTGCCGGCGATATTGTCAAGACGGTGTGGACAGCCACGCGACCCGTCAGCGAGACCAAGTGCATCTTATTCTGGCGGGTCTATCGCAACTTTTGGATCGATCCGTACTTGCCCTTCCACAGTCGCATCGGGGACTGGTTGCTGAAATGGCTCATGGAGCGTACCATCGCAGAGGACCAGGGCATCTTGGCCGCCGTCCACACGGATCGAGAACGACATGTCCGCACTAGTGTCCGGACGCCATATGACATTACGATTCTCAAGTTCAGGCAAGCGTGTCGCCTGTGGCAACTCAAGTTGTGAGGAGGGACGACACGGGTCGGACAGCCATGTTGGGGTGTTGCCAGCCTGGAGGATACTGGATGGAGGGAGACGTGTAGAGTGCTTCGCGCAATCCGTTCTCGTCAAAGGGCAGTTGGTGAGCGACGCAAAAGTCCCGAATCTCGACGAGGTCGGGTACGTCACAGTACGGCACGTGCAGATGGGAAATGTCAAAGGACGTGTCAAACAGTTGTCGCACGCGCTGGTACTTGAGTGGCGTGCCGTCCAGTTGTTCGCAGCGGGCGAGCATGTTCTCAATGGTCCCGAACTTTTGAATGAAGCGGTACGATTTATCTGGGCCGATGCGTGGAATGTTGGTGTTGTAGTCGGTCCCGCACATGATGCAAAAGTCGAGAAACTGGGGAGCCATCAGTTCCAGCGCCCGCAACATGGTGTCGCAGTGGATTTGGGAGACGGTCAAGTCGGCCACGTTGATGCGGTGCAGAAAGACTGGAGCGCCGTACGCCAGCACGTCCGTGTCTTCGGAGAGCACGGCCTTGACGAGACCGTGTCGATTGAGCACGGCACACGTGGCCTCCGCCTCGCCTACAGCGGGCACGTAAGGCACGCGCAAGACGTCCAACAACTTTTTCGTCCACAGAAAATCTTCGGTGCGGAGCACAAAGCATGCGTTTTGCAACTTTTCAATCTCTTTGCACACGTCGGCGACTGCGAACTGGAACACTGTCGTGCCGTCCACCAGGGCGTGCTGGCGAGAGCGCTCGGCCACCTTTTTCAAAAAGTCCGCAAAGTCCAGGTTTTCTCGCCAGCGCTCGTGAGACAGGTCGATAGTGATGCTTTCAGCCACCTTGTCTTGCGTCACCTCTTTCCAGGCCATGGCGATCCTGGCGGTGCGTTCGCGGATCTTGTTGCGAGCGTCGATACGGTTCTGCTTCTCGAGGTCCTTTTCCACGGGAAAGACAGTGTCAAAGACAAACACGGGGTGCACGTCCAGCGCGCGCAGGCGAATGACAAACTGGAAAAAGGCTTCCTTCCAATTGGAGCCAGATGTCGTCTTGAACTTGCAGAGAAAGATGCTAGTGTCAATAGCAATTTTCTCAAACGCAAATTCCGACAGGGAAATGTCGGAATAGATGAACGGACACGTCTTTCGCAAGAAAGGATGGAGGTTCTTTATGCCCATTATAGATATTATAGATATGATCAAATGTAATCAACGTAATTATTGATATAATTATTGATATATAGGTATGATAGGTGGAATGAGGAAGGATGGATACAATAATATCACAATCGTACGGAAGTGCGTCTACGGTTTTTTATATTCAGCAACAATGATCCGCTGTGCGTCAATTTTTTTAAATTGCGATACACGCGACGATGAATCAAAATGATTATTCTATCCCTTACTCAACATTTAATAAGTTCTTCACTTGGCCAGCACCTCCGCCAGCGTTCGAGGCACTGGCGCAATCCAATTGAACTTGTAGGTGTTAGTGGCAACATTCACAGAGTCTTGAAGGATCGTGTGCCTCCCATCTGGTTTCTTGAGCATGTTCGCTAGCGTTTGAGACCTGGTGTGAGCCCGTAGGTGGCGAAAGCCGGCGCTAAAGAGTATCTGGTGATGACGTGGGATGGCTTTGTACAGCAACACAAAGGTCTCTGGGTACGCAGCGATCCACGACTTGATTTTGGCGCCGGAGAATGCTGGAGAACGCACAGCCAAAGCGAGTTTTTCGTAAAAGTCGCGTGGAAATTCATGACGATTATACGGGTCGACAGGCAGACTGATTTGTGGGTAGCCATAAATGCTACGCGTCAGCGCCGAGTGGACCAATTGGAGCACCTCGTCTATGGCACCACAAAAGGACCAGTCATCGGTACGGATGACCTGCTTCTGACTCTTGGCGTCAGATTGACACCACGTGTCTCCCAAAATGTTTGTGCTCGACGGGCACTTGCGTTGCCACTCCGAGCATGTCGTTTGCTTCCACTGCCTCTGGCGAGCGGCCACCACAGCCTGACTAGGTCGGGCCTGCTGCTGGGGCGCGATGCCCCCACGCCCTGCTCCACCGCCCCCACGCCCTGCTCCACCGCCCCCACGCCCTGCTCCACCGCCTCCACGCCCCGCTCCACCGCCTCCACGGTGCAATCGAGCAGCCAGATTCCATCGACCCGTCGCGGGGTTGCATACATATGCAGGATCAGTCGCCTTGGGGCTCGTTTGGTTACAGGTTCGCACAAGACCACCGCGTCCTGCTCCGCCTCCTCGGGCACCGCCTCGGTGCAATCGGGCTGCCAGATTCCACCGACCCGTCGCGGGGTTGCAGGCGTACAGGGGATTCGCTGCCTTGGGACTGTTTTGGTTACAAACGCGCACAGGCATTCTTTTTTTTTTCTTAACGCTTTGTTACTCGCGCAAAAAAAAAGAATGACTGAAGAACTAGTTTCGCTGATAAGAAAGAGAAAGAAGCACAGATCCCTTTGCCTTCCCAATGGATCCCCCTCGGTTCGTCCAGACGTTTGACTTTGGGTGCGCCATCACGAGTTCTTCCTGTGCGCGGAGCAGTGGCGCGGGTGGTGACAGCCAGCAGACTTGCGACGCGTGTTACGTGGACAGTAGCCACACGGTCAACCAGTACGCGTCAGTGCCACCGCTCAGCCTCAGTTGCCCGCCTCGCACCAATATCCCCTACGCACCGTTCAGCTTCTTTGACATGGCTCTGCAGTTGGACGAATTCATCGACAGCGTGCTCCCCACGCTCGCCGAGATCGCTGACAAGGACCAGTTCACGCAGGCGGACGTGGAAGCGTTTTACGCGTTTTTGAATGCAGAGAGCGTCAAGTTCATCTCTGTCTCTCCGTACGCAGGGTATTCGAGAATCGTCACAGTCATGAGGACCGACGGCGTCGTGACTGTGGACAAGACGGTATTCAATCCTCTCGCCATCATGATCGGGGTGACTTCCACGGACAACACCATTAGCAACGCCACCGTTACGCGCCAAAACACGGGTACGCCGACGCAATACCCTGCGGAACTCACGCCTGTATCCTCCAGCTTGAATCTGAAAGTGTACTACGACAACAATGACACGACACAAATCCAGAAGTATGATATTTTCGAGAGTTTCAGCACGCGCACGGAATTCATTCAAGCCAACACACAGAGATACGGCTGGGCCGAGCGACCAGGCGTCTACGTCCAAGGCCGACTCTTTTGCATTGCTCGCGCCGTTGGCATCTACGGCAAACAGACCATTTCCCTCTTTTTTCGCCTTTGCTACCTGCGCACCCCGACCCAATCGTGACGCAGATCACCCTACTACGGCTCGACCACCAGAATGCGTTAATTTAGGACAAGGGCGATGGACAATAGAAAGGAGACGTCATGCCGTACTACGAGAGCCTGGACCTCTTGCTCCTCCACATTCCCAAGACCGGGGGGAGCTGGATCACCCGAATGCTTTTCCGAGTGGCGCAGGCGGGGAAACCCATTTTGCAAACCCCATGGTCAGAATTTTTCACCAAGGGCCAGTTTCTGCTGCGACCGCGGTGCTACTCCCGACAGCACTACACCAGCAGTGACATCGTGTCCTACTTTCACCAGCATGACATGAGCATAAAAAACGTCAAGGAAGTGTGGTTCCTCACACGTCACCCCACCAGTCGTCTGCTGTCCGAGTACTTTTACCTCAAGTACCACGTCATTCCGTCCATCCGAAAGACCAACGCCCTGAACGAATTGCCCGAGACCTGGACTCCGTACGGACCACTGTTCCACTCCATCTCGTTCGACACGTTTCGCGACTTTTGCTTCACCGCCTTTCTCGCCTGCGCCCACACGCCCGTCCTGGGAGACGGTCACTTTCGCCCCCAGGTGGAGTTCCTCCAACGAGATCTCGCCTCCAAAAATCACCCCCTCGTCGATATCCAAATCGCCTTTCCTCACAGTGTGGTTCGACACTTTCGCTTCGAAAACTTTGACGAGGTGTACAAGCACGTCGGCCTTGTCGTCACCAAGCGGGAACTGCCGTGGACAGCCACCCACCAACAAACTCCTGTGACCAAACTCAAAGATGAAATCAAACAGAGTGAGATCGTTTCCTTGGACCTGGAAACCCTCGCGCTCATCCACCACTGGTATCGCCAGGACTTTTTCTTCTTTGGCTACGATCCTTTCCTAACCACGTTCGACGGATTCAAGACTCAAATGGCGTGCGGACGTAGCGACACCCACAGTCTCTCACCACCTTCGTCATAAAAGAACGATGGCATCCAGACGTGCCGAGTGATATTTGTGCTTTTTTCGCCTTCCAGGATCCACGGACTTTCCGTTTCCTTGTACTCATTCAGTTTCTTGGTCAGTTGAATGATTCGGTCGCAACTCCGCGTGTCGAACTTGCTGATGCAAAATGAGAGCGCAATCTCCCCTCGATGCATGACGATATCGTTCCACATGGCGACCATGACGCTCTCCTCCAAAGGGTTGATTTGATCTATGCAGTGCTGGAAAATGAACCACTGCGCCTTTCGTTGATCCATGACGCAATGACGCTGACGGGAGACCCAGTTCACAGGGTCCATGGTCTTGAAGCAGATGTGCTCGTGATAGACGCCTACAGGCTGGGTGGGTGCCGACGAGGACGGCCTATCATCCGTGGGTAGTATGCCATATAGCACGAAGGAGTCTTTGAGCGGACTTTGGTTCAAAGACGTGTACAGATCAATCGTCTGGGCCGAGTTCCGACACAGCATGTCGGAAACCTCGACAGGTCTCGCCTCCCCAGTGGCAATGACGGGATCCCACGGAATGGGTGGAAGCCCAGTGTTGTTGTCACGGGTCATCTCTCGGCGTCCAGGCCCCCCCCGGACTGCGTCGCCGATAGGAGTCCACTTGGAACGACGGGCATGCTGGACGACCTGATGGGTTCTCGGGGTGCGACGCAACCAGTAGGACAGAGGCAGTGCTTTTGGCGACCATGGCTTGGGTATCGGCGCCGTCGTGATCATTCCCGTCACTGTCCACGTCGTGAGCGCCATGCTTGTGGCCTTGAACACGTTCATCATGATGCGCATTTCTGGACACAAGAAGCGCGAAGCACAAGTAATCAATGACTCGTTTGCAGTGGATTCGTCACAGGACTTTGAGGATTCTGATCAGGCCCAGTGTGCGAGGCGCAATCAGTTTTTACACTGCAACAGATGCACTGACTGTAGGGTGAATCTGCGTCCAATAGACGTCCCCACCCCTTGTCGAGCCCAATGAACAGCATCTTTCGAGTCATTTTTAGCACACGTCAACACATGAACGTATGGAGAGATTAAAAATGACTTAGATGGTCGTCCTGACATATGAAAAACATATCAAAAACATATCAAAAACACATCCGCAACAATCCCACCAATCAATCACCCGAACAAATGGCATTTGGTCGGTTCAGTCGACGAATCCTCATCCACGGGCTCTGCGCACTGTGGTCACTGGCCAGCACCGCATGGGCATGGCTGCCACCGCAAGCGCACACAACGGCAGAGATGGTACGCACTGCGCCTGGCTCCAATGTCCATTTCGACTTTAAAGTCAAGGCGTGGCAGGGCTTTCCCAAAAACTGGTACGGCTACCGGCTCGCCAACAACTCCATTGGCATGGCGCAGTACAGGGAGAGCACCAAGCGCTTCGAGCCACTCTTTTGCGTCCCGGTGAACGACCTGACTTCCGCGATGCCCATTGTGGACTGGGACTTTGCACCCCTCCTCAAGGTCCTCGTCATTACCTTTTTCAATGAACGAACGCTTCGGTATCAGGTCAACCAATTGGATGCTACGGGTAACCACGCCATCATAGACGACGCACCCTGTCACGTGAACCTGGTGCGCATTATCGCGACGCAACGAGTGGTTGCCTCGACCGCAATCACCGGTCAAGTCCGCTTCACCCCTCTCGTCGGTCACGAGGTGGTCGTGGCCATGCATCACGACGACTGTCGTCTTCCCATCATGGTCCAACACGTTATTCAACATAACGTCCACCCATGGGTATACTTTGTGACCATGGACCGTCAGTGCTTCCGATACCATCTCCTGACTGCGCGATGGTCCAGCATGCCCATGCCCGATATCCTACTCCCCGTAGTCAGCCCAGACGGTGCGCTCAACTTGCAATCGACGGTCCTCCACTTTTTCTTTCAGCCAATGCACGACAGCATGGACCACCACCGCATCATCTTCCTCTGCAACAATGGAGACATACATGAAACGCTCCTGCACCTCTCCTACAATGAGACCACTGTGCATGATCAAAGTCAACCCACGGCCACGTGGCACGTCGTGCGCACCGTGTCTTGCACGATCCGACCGCAGTTGGGGTTGCATGACGAGCGCCCAAACACCCTGTCCACCAGCACCCTCAAGGCGTGTCACGTGTCCCCGGCCGAATGGCTGTGGGTTCACGAAGTCGAGAGTTTCAAGGCTTCTCGATCCACGTTCCACGTGGCCTTGGGCAATTGGGTGCGTGGCGAAAAAATGGCGGGATTCTATCGCGACATGCACGCTCGCACCTTTTGGGGCGCCCAAGCGTTGCTCACGCCAACGAGCGCGGACGAACGTTGCTGGAAGCGCATCACGTATCGCAACCTGTTTGAAACATTTGTGCGCAATGTTGCGCGAGAGTAAAAAATGCTGTGGCCAGAGCATCTCCTGTGTGGCTACCTCGGCGGATGGGTTTTGTCTCACAAGCACAAGAGCAACATGGACGTGGTCATTGGGTCCATTTTACCCGATCTGCCCATGGTCATATTTCTCTGGCATCACCACTGGCACGTGGACGAAGTCACGTGCTGGGATGTCCAAGCCTTTTACTTCCTACCGCACTCGCTCCTGGTCCTGCCACTCATCCCCCCACAGTGGCGACTGTACTACGGCCTCCACATTCTGTGCGACATGGTCGCGCACACCGCTCCTTGGGGGATTCGACCCCTGTTTCCGTTCTCGTCCGTGGCCGTGCACGGATGCTACGACCCGTGGAAATTGCTCCACGCCTAACTAAACGTCCACTGGATTGTCCAGTGCCTGTGTGCCGAGGTCCTTCAAGACGGTGAATTTCGCCTGCGCGATTTTCTGGAGCGTCCTCGTGCACTGGGTCAACTTGGCCAGGCATGTGCCCATCTCACTACCCAACGAGGCCTCCTCGCTCGCCAAATGAGAAGCCCACTCCAGAACCCGGACCTCGACAGCACACACGGGGCACGGAAGTCGGCGCTCCGGGCACTGCGTCATGACGTGTCGTTGCCACACTCGTTGGTCGATCCAGGCCCCGCACTGCTCACACTTGGAGTGCTCGTGCTCCAGGTTCATGTGGTGCTCCAAGTCGTGGCGGACCACTGCTGCTTCGCACAAGCCACAAGTGACGCGAAAAGGGCATTCGGCATGGTGTTGTTCCTCGTGCTCGCTCGTGTAGGCCGTGCGACACAGTTCGCACTGCACCGTGCGGAACGGGCAAAATCCGTGCAGATGCGTCTCCAAAGCCTGCTGACTGCCTGTAAAGGCGCAACCTCTCTCACCGTGCGGACAGGCGTACCCAGTGAACGGGTCGTTGCGGATCATCCAGTAGTCCAGTTCCATGGCGCAGTCCTCGTCCAGGGTCATGGTGTACACGGTGGCACTGCAGGTCAGACACCGCTTCGGCTCCCGACTGCGCTCACTGACAGGCTTGTCCAATTCCAAATAGCGTCGGGCGCACACGCGACACACGCGCGCAATGGAGTTACAACTCGGGCCCCGAGCGGGCTTGACGCACGGGAAGCACATGAGTCGCACCGGCACTCGGACCGTCTCGTGACACACGACACACATGGGCATCCAGTCCGATGATGCTCCTTGCGCCCCTTCCTCGTTTTCTGATACAAACATCGTCGTCATTTCAAGAATTATATAATGATATTTTGATGAATGAAATCGATCAAATCTGCTCTTTTTATAGGCCTGGATGTCATTATATATGTATATATGTATATATATGTGTATATATGTATATATATGATATATGTCTTGGTAATAAAAATGCCCGCTACGCCATACAAACTATCTGCGCGCCGCGTCAAGCACAGTCCGTTTCCAACGGTGCAAGCCGCCAAAGACGCACTGGACCGATATCATCGCGGTGAATCGATCGGCTTCACCTACGTGTCCAGTTTAAAGTCGATGGGACTCATTCCCCGAAGCAACGGAAGGTATGAATTGGGCTCTAAATACTCATCTCTTTGATTCCATGAGCGCTTTGTCTACTCTATCAACTGTAGGGCACAGAAACAGGGAGGTAGGTCAAACTGGGATTGCAATTTGCGCACATGGGTGACATGGACGCATTGGGATAGGGAGACGCAAAACATCTCGGGTGGCAGACGAACGTTGGAGGTGACGACGCCAAGAGGGGCAGTTGCGCGTCTACGTAGGTCTTTAAATTCTTGAGATTGTTAAAAAATGGAGGTGGCGGGCTTCTCATTTGCATGGATTGCAAGTTAGTGGCTAGTTTGGTTTGCGCATCTTTGTACTGGGCGATTGCCTGCGAGACGGGAAAGGCTGAGACAGGCATGTTTTGGTATCTCGGTCCAGGGCTCGGAATATTCGCCGTGCCAACTGTCGTGTACTGCATGATCCTTTTCTTTTTCATGACAAAAGAAAATGCATTTTCTTTTGTCATGAAAAAAGAACCGTAAATACAACTTTATCAGTCATGAAACGACGGCAACGGAAAGGCGCTACGTGGCTATCCTCGCCAGTGCTCATCGCTATCGCAATCATCGCTTCTACGCTATTCCTTTGCTTCCTCTGGACGCTCTCCAGGAGCAAGAAGTGCATTTGGGAAGGCTTTTCTTCCGCTTCGGCACCTCCGTCAACATCTGGAGGTTCACGTTCTTCATCGGCCAGTCAAAGCCCGTCTGATACTCGCATATCGTCGTCTGGTGGGCCGACTGGCCTAACTACCCAGACGTGCACCGCGGCCAACACCTTTCTTCTGCAGTTCATTGCATCCATCAACGCCATGTTTGGGCCCAGTGACAGTCCCAACAACGGTCTTGTTCTGTCCCTCACCCCCCCCGCTTCACCAGGAAACTCATCGCCCTCCCCCGTGTCCATTACCTTGATGACTCCGCAAGAAATGGCGTACGCTTTGGCCACAAAAGGAATTGTCGACAATATGTGCGCACTCTTCCCCCCCAACACAAATCCCAAAAACAAAGGACAAACGCTGTGGAAGGACTTTTGTGCCAACAACGGGTTGGGAATCTTTGAACACTCACCGTACGTGGCCTTGACTGGACCAGGCAACACTTGGTCGTCTATCGCTTTGAACGGCCTGGCGAGTGTTTCGCAAATGTCGCCTCTGACCTACCAAACAATCACATCAATGCAATTTCCGCTCATGGCAGTGCCTTCTCCCGGATGCTTCACTGTGTACCTGAACGTCAACAAGATTGACGTGACCAACTTTGTCATTCAAAATCTTGACTTTCCCAACCTCATCTCACAGATCGGCGAGCCCACTTGCAGTCCCTACCCAGGCGGAGTCAGTGCAATAGACGTGCAATACTCGTGCCCACTGCAGTTGAGCATGCCAAATGTCAAAATTTCGTTCGAGGTCCAATTTTTTGGCGACGTTCAATCAGGCTACTGTGGCACCACAGTGGACACTACGACGGCAACTTATTGCCCTGCCGCGACTTGTTTCAATCAATGCTATCAGAACGAAGCTGGCTTCTGTGCAACGCCATATGATTGCGTATGCGTTGGTGCTCCCTGTTGTAACAATTGTTTGGAGTGGAATTCATGTTGCGACGGGCCAGTATGCAATACATGGTGTGATGACTGTTGCGTGTACTCTACTCTTTGCCCTTATTCCTGCTGTCTCGTGCCAGTCGAGTACCCCACGGGGATGACGATGCCATGCGTGCATTCAACCTCATCTCCCTGCCCAGAAGATGTAATTACCCAAAACTGCAACGCGTCCAACACGTATGTCGAAACCGTGAGCGCCACTCAGGCGCTGACTCTGTCCTTCAACACCAACTCGACCAGCGGTACTACAGTCATCGAGAACATTCAAATCATTCCAAACGGCACCCTCAACTACACTGCATCAAACAATGTTATCGGTAGCCTCAAGAATGACACGAACCCTGAAAACCTTGATCCGATCTTAGCTGGCATCAATTATGCCATCGTCAGCGCGTACAACTCCGTGGTGGCCACCTCTGAGAACGCAATCAATAGCGCAATGAGCACCCTGACGCAAGACTATAACGATGTCACGAGCGTTTTCGACTACCCTCCGGTCCAAGCGCCCCAAATCCCCAATGCGCCGGTCCCATCCCTGCAGATCCCGATCCAACAGGTGAACCAAAGCATCGCCAGCGCCGAAAAGTTTCTGCAGAGCAATATAAACTCTATGGTCGACCAAGCCCTAGATAAAGTTAATGCCAAATTGGGCGCACTGGTCATTCCCTTGTGATTTCAATACAAATTCTGCTGGAGGAGCAGAAGCCAAAAGGGGTCGATCGCGATGCTGGAAGGTGGAAATTGCGCGTGGAGGGTGGCGTGCTCGCACACGTACCCGTTCTCCAGGTACAGGTAGATTGGCCTGCGCATCATCAGGGCAGGCAGCCGGTAGAGGCAACATCCGAAAAACGACGATGATACTGGTTTGATTGTGGTTGCCGGGGTCAGAATTTTGGGAATCAGGCGCGTCATTTCCTGGTCGTGACGCTCCTTCTGGGCGGCCGACCACCACGAGCACCGGCCCGCTGGGAGCGCGAAGGAGAAGGGGTCGAATGGGCGTTGAGAAGGCGTCAAGGTGTAGCTACTCATGGCCCACAGATGAGGGTAATGATTCATGCTCGCCACGGCGTGCCAGAATCCTGGCTCGTAAGGGATGCCAATGAGGTCTGGGTCGCATACCATCAACGTGTCAAAGTCAGAAAAATGGTGGTAGACGTACTGGAGGTACATGTTACGGAACATGGCCAGTAACTCGATGCGACGGTGCGACGTGTCCTTGATTGGGCTTCCGATTCGCTGAAACGGAACGGTAAAGATGTCCAGACGGCATTGAGAAGCATTGACGGACTGGTTCACGTCGCTCCCGCACAGCACCACGACCCGCTCGTCTTCCGCTGCCCATTGGAGCAGGAGGGCGCGCGTCTGGTCGATGCTGTCGTTCTCGACAATGACGATGCGGTAGTCCTTGCACAGTCGCAACACTGGCTCCCACCGGCGACGGAACGCGGGTATGATCCGGTGTCCGTGGTTTCGCATCAGCATGGCCACTACCCATCGTTGACGAGACACAATGTACTGTGCCTCGGGCATTCGTCGCTTCAGCGACTGATACAAGACTGGTTTCATGTAGCCGTTTCGCCAGGATTTATGCAACAAGTAGGGTATGGCGGGGAAGGGTGCGAGTTCCTTGGCATGCGCGACATTGCTGTATCGCCACATCCCGGCCAGGAGGACGGCGAATCCGACGCATGCCAGGACTGTAGTGGTGAAGAGTTTGGAAAACATGTTTTCCAGTTTGTTGTAAAGGCAGAAATTCGGATTACGGAAACCCATGCTCGTCTTTTACGCCATTTGCTTCTCCATGTGCATGCTCACTGTGACGCTCATCGAGCGACGGCAAACCATCAGTCAGACGCTACACCTCTCCAAACACAAAGGGTGGCTGCAGCTCGGACAACTGGGCCTAGTCGCTCTCTTCCTCCTCAGGCCAAACGTCTTCACGCTCCGCTCCCCCGCCATCAGCGCGCTCCTCATCGTGGCATCTGTCGGCATCTTTCTCTTTCACCACAACCACGCCTTGCACTACCTCAGCGCCTGCACGTATCTGGCCGTCACCGCTGTCGTCCTCGTCTTGTCCACAAAGATCCACTGGGTGGCATGGATGGTCATCTTTGCGGGAGTCGTCGCGACAGGGTGGCACCATGTCGGGGCAGGGGAGGCGCTGTACCTCGTCGTCGTATCCCTCTGTTTGGTAAACAATTAATCATTTGTTGCCCAGTGAAAAACGACCACAAATATCATGCGCACATTCACGTTTCTGGTAGACATATCCATCAGCCACCCCCCCCCATCCCATGCAGACAGCACCGACAGTCCCGATGAGGTTGCGCCGGAAACCACGAGTTTCAGCACGGATATCCCCTCCGAACAGCCAGAGCAGACCGAAGACGTCTCACCCACAATCGACGCCAGTACGGAAGACGACGTCCTCCCCACCGGCAATGACGCGGAGGACGGCCAGGAGGACCAAGTCGACATTGGCACTATCCGTTTGCTCACGCAAAGTCTTGCAGATCGCATGGTGCGCATCATATTGGGTCGTCTGACGGATGGTGACGACGACTTGGACGAAGAAGAGGCCGACTCGCGCATCCGATTGCGACGAGTGCCCCCTCCCGGCTTTTCGCTGTCCGACATACTGCGCAAATCAATGACGTACCACAGCGAAGGGCAGTGGTCTTCGAGCGAATGCGCCATTTGTCTGGACAAATTTGCATTCTATTCACGCGTCTTCACCACCCCCTGTCGTCACTCCTTCCACCCAGAGTGCATATACGAAGTGGTCATGCACAACATGACCTCCTGTCCCATTTGTCGCAGTTCGCTCGCCGACGCGCACCCCTGAGAGGAGCACTGCGCTGGAATGTACAACGACACTGCAAGTTTTTTAAAGTTTAGGAATAAACTCCGCATGGAACGAAAATGCAGAGTCTACAAAGACAGCACCATAAAGGCCTTGCTAAGCGAGCGGGTTCAGGCCTCATCTGCCGTGGTGCAGGCCCGTCCAGACCCTTACAACGCGTTTTACCGCGCCGCCATGGTGCGGACCGTGGCAACAGTTATCCTGTCTGCAGTTCTGATTGCTGTGGGCCAGTCCTACTTGCGGCGCGTCATGTCAGCACACACGCTCCCCCCATGGTCCATCGGCCTCTTGACTGTCGTGCCCATCTTGACATTGATACTGACGACCGTGTTCCTCTTGCAAAAAATGTACAGTGTCCGCGTGGCGGACAAGCACCAATCGGACTGGCTTTGCGCCCGACTCATGGCGACCACCACCACCGCCGTCATCGCGTTGACAGGCACCATCATTGCATCACTACATTTGCCTGTCTTGATGATGCTGTTCATGCTACCCAAACGATACCCACCCAATCAGCGACCGACTACAGCAAGAGTGGTTCTGTCGTTGCTCATTGTGTCGCTGTTTGTACTTGCGCTGTGGGAGTGGTTCGACGTGCATACGCTGGTGCAGCGAACAGCCACACAGCAAACACGACAAGAAGGGGTGCGCGAAGTGGTGTATGCATATGTCCCCGACGACAACTGGTATGAAGAGTCCTGTCGAAGCAAAATCGTCGCGCGTGTCAAACGCGTCACCAACAGATTGAGCACCCCCACCGATAGTTCTATCGTGCTAATGATGCATAGATTGCAAACTATTGTCGCTTACGCAACTCGCCATATGCTCCTTTCCCAGGTGGCGCGAAGAAACCTACCGGGGTTGGAACCGTGTGCACTGCATGTCATGCTGTGGCAACCGTCGCAAAAGTACTTTAGCACGCAGTGGCTCGTCCGGTTCACGAGCACCAAGACGGTCTCTTTCGTGAATGACGACGGAGCCGATTTTAATTTTGTTGACCCGCGTGATTGGTGGCTGACGTATTATCAAATCGTTTTGGACTATTTTCAAGGCCAAGACGACCAAGTGAATCCGCACTATTTGGCAATCTTGCTGAACACAAACATTGTCATGAGCACAAATATCAAAATCACTTCAACCAACGAATCGTGGGAGAGTTTGACACTACTGGACAATGAATCGGACTTGCTCAGGGAAGAGAAATCACGTTTCGGCAGCGCGGACACCATGGCGGCGATTACCATTCTCGCCGCGCACATCTTTGCCATGACCATGACCAAAAGCACAGCGGAGAGGCCCATCGCATCAGACACATTGGTGCAATCAATGCTGAGTGCACCTCTGCTGGTGAAGATACTTTTGCAGGAATTCAAGACGTACCTGCGGGATTCCTTCTCGTCAGGGCAATTGCTGTCGCACACTGTAAAAGCGCTATTGAACAATCTGGTGGTCAAGTTTGCCAACAAAAGCAAAGAAGAACGGTCAGCGTTTTTCACCGCCCACAAGGGCTTGTACGAGATTTGGCGCACCATAACGCGGAATTTGGTCCCTTCGTGCACATCACTGAACGCGAGTCTGCTCGCCATGCAGCCAAACAGCGATCCGTTCTACGGCCCAATGACGTCATTCAGCGATCTCGCCCCATTCCACCGATTTCGATACAGGTGGGAAGCCGAAAACGATACAGAAAAGGCAGATACCATTGCACAGACGTTGCATGTACTGAATCGCGCGCTTAGCCCAGTCACTCCGAGGTCGTCGCCAAGAGGAGGAGGGGCGCCGTGATTGACTGGATCACGGATCTGCTCCGATTATAATTGCTTTGACCAGATTGAAAAGATTTCAAATGAAATAAAACTTTTTGAAATCATGACGACTCACTCATGTCACTCCGTTGGACCGGGCCAAAAATGCATCGACAGGGCCAAAAGGCCAGAGCGATGAGACAGTCCAGTATGCATATTGCATAGAGAAGAACACCGCACGCTCGCATCCTGAAACTCTTTGCAGGTAGTCAACATGATTGATGTGCGCGTGAATCGCCCCATGGAATCCGAAGCGTGTTTCAACGCGCGCATCAAACCGATGCCACGTGGTCTAACATTTCTCTTTCTGGAAAGAGAAATGGACAACGTGCGGACAGCTGTATGCGTCCTGACCCCTTCCTGTCGGGGTGGCCATGATGGCAGAAAAGGCGGCGTCGTCGTCATGCAGGAAATGATGGAGGGCGGTAGAGTCGTGGGTCTCCGCTTGAACGGCACTGTGCACGGTCTCACGCCGGGACTGCACGGCTTCCACGTGCACACGTCTGGTGATTTGCGCCTCGGCTGTGCATCGCTGTGCGCGCACTTCAATCCGACCAACTCGCAACACGGCGGCCCACGGTCGACGGTGCGTCATTTGGGTGATTTGGGCAACATATTTGCTGATGTAGAAGGTGTGGCCAAGGTCCACATTGAAGACGCGTTTCTGCGCCTGTCAGGCCCGAACAGCGTCATTGGTCGAAGCCTGGTGGTGCACGCAGACAGAGACGATCTCGGTCGCGGGCCCGGACCGGACTCTGCCATCACGGGCAACAGCGGTGCTCGCATCCTGGGCGGGGTCATTGGGTGGGCTTCGGACTGTTCCTGAAGGCAAGTCGCACACCACCGCGTTGACCGGTTGTTGGAGGTAGGCCTGCCACTGGGTGTCGGGGTCCTGGCACGTGTACCCGATGAGGTAGTAGGGATGCGATATGAGCGGGTCAAAGTCCAGGGGCGCAAAGGCGGACATGTTTACGGTCACGAAGCGCAGTCGGGGGTGCAAGGGCGCGGGCAACGGCTGGTGCATGACAAAGCCCAACGGACAAGTAACGAACCAGTCGTCATCGCAGACCTCTTCCAGTAGACTCGCGTGTGAGAACTGGACCCACGGGCGCACGATCGCCAGCAGGGGGAGCAGTTGATGATTGAGTTCGGTCAGGGCTCGGGTCATGCAGTGGTGCGCATTGTGGACATAGTCCCACTTCACATCCACAATGAGCACGGGCTGTTGTCGCTCCCACCGCTCTCCCGCCCCCACGAGCACCGTCACGAGATCACGGAGCGTGTCGAAACCGTGTCGCATTTCAAAAAAGTCGTGACAGAGTATCCACTCTTCTCCCGTCCAGAGAACGTCCATCTCGCACCACATGACGCGCAGTGCGTCCACAATGCCGTCGATCTGATTCCGCACCCCAAAGCCTCGGTGCGCAATCCACTCTGGCGCTTCAGTCATCAAGATTAATTGTTTCAGTGAATGAATGAAAAGAGATTTGAAATGAAAATGGAAACTATTTCATTTCCATTTTTTTTTGTCAAAAGAAGAGTTTTCGAGATTCGAATGGTGTCCACGCTTCACTGCGCTTCACTGCGCTTCGGCACGCGTAGCCATCAAAAGTACCGCCAGTCCTGTTGTTCCTGTTCCTGTTGCTGTCCCGCTCTCTTTTGACCCGCCTTTTGTTGCTGCTGCCCCATCCGATCAGCCATCTGCCCCCTCACTGGGCGCTGGGAGGATGGCAACGGATTGGCCACTGGTGGTCGCTTGCGGAATCTGACCAGTGGTGTACCCGCCGGCGTCCGAGCCTGCACGGGCACCTGTTGATGTTGGCGACGCTTTGGTTGCGCCGCGCCACCTGTCGTGCCACCACCTCCCGTCGCGAGACTGTTTATCGCTCGCTGTGTTGTGGGGTTTTTCAGTTGCGCAGTTCTGCGCTCTACCCACCGCTTTATCAGCCCTTTGAGCGCGCGATTGGGCGTCAGTGCGCCCCTCTTGATTGGTTGTCGAGTCACAGGCGACGTTCCGTTGCGTCGTAGCCACTCTTCGATCGCTTTGCGCTCGTAAGTGTGCCCATCTGGTGCCACCACAGGATTGAACATGACTTCACGTGTGATCGGGCACCGGAACGACTCCAACTGTTGTTGCATCTGACGAGATCCACCCCCCTTTTGCTCCTGTTGTTGCAGTAGCGCAACGCTCTTGCGGAACTGCTGTTGTTGCTGGTTCTCCCGCATCTGCTTGTTTTGTTCAGCCTTTGGAATTTGGTTCATGACCAGCGCTGGCATTTGATACCTTCTGAATAATTCTGTAAGCATCGGCCTTGAGGCTGTTCTTGTAGGGGCTTGATGGGCGATCGCCCTTGAGGCTGAGGCTGTTCTTGTAGGGGCTTGATGGGCGATCGCCCTTGAGGCTGAGGCTGTTCTTGTAGGGGCTTGATGGGCGACCGCCGCGCCACCAGTCAAAGCAGATGTAGGTCGCTGTCGTGCTTGCATCCTCGCTACAGCTAACCGAAACCGCGCTCCAGTTCGTGTAAATTGATCAGGGATGGATTGGATATATCGTCTTCGTTGAGTCGGATCTTCAATGGATCGAGCCATTTCTGCCATCGCTTCACTTCGTATTATTCGATCAGGAATAGATTGGATGTATCGTCTCCGTTGAGTCAGATCAGCAATAGATTGAGCCATTTCTAGCATCGCTTCACTTCGTGTAATTTGATCAGGGATTGATTGGATATATCGTCTCCGTTGAGTTGGGTCAGCAATAGATAGAGCCATTTCTAGCATCGCTTCACTTCGTGCAATTTGATCAGGGATAGATTGGATGTATCGTCTGCGTTGAGTTGGATCTGCAATAGATCGAGCCATCGCAAAACTTCGTGTTTGGGGATCAGGGATGGATTGGATATATCGTCTTCGTTGAGTCGGATCTTCAATGGATCGAGCCATTTCTGCCATCGCTTCACTTCGTATTCTTTGATCAGGGATTGATTGGATGTATCGTCTCCGTTGAGTCGGATCTTCAATAGATCGAGCCTGTCGCAAGTAGTCGTTTCGTAACATCATTGTGTTTATTTGTCTTCCTTCAACATTAAGATTTTACCTCTTGATGTTGTGATCTGGATCTATGGTGATCCAAGTCTCCGACTTGTGGAGTGGATCTTTTGAGGTCGCGCCTCGTTTTCACCAAACGCATTCTCCGAGTGAGAAAAGATTAGAAATGGAAATGGAAATGGAAACTAGTTCATTTCCATTTTTTGTCAAAAGAAGAGTTTTCGAGATTCGAATGGTGTCCACGCTTTTCGTCTGGCCAGACGCGCACGTCGCTAGCGCTGGATTGGGGAGAAACCAGAAATGCATGCCTGTACTTTTTCCATTGTGGCCTCCAGATGAACTCAAAACGTTCATAGTTCATAGTTCATAGTTCATAGTTCATAGTTCACAGTTCATAGTTCATAGTTCATGGATATTTTTTGGAAAGAAAATATGCGAGATGTGACAATGTGCGATTGATATGCTATGCCAGATTACTTGATTGACTGACTGACTGCTTAGTAGAACGCTTCCTCTTGATTCAGTGGGGTCGACGGGGGCGGATCGGTGAACATGACCCCGTCCGAGGACGGGGCAGTAGTGGCTCCTGACGACGGCGCTTGCTGTTCCACGAAGCGCTTGCCCTTCCAGGTGATGGATCGTCCTCGTGCCATGTCGGGTGCCCCCCAGGTCTTGCACAGGTAGTCCCGCACCTCGGTCTTGGTGGGCAACATGCCACCGGGGACGCTCTCGCGGAACCAATCCTTGAAGACGGCGTAGACCTCGATGAGCGACAGCTCCGAGTCGGTGGCGACGGTTGCAATCATTTCGTCCACGAACTGCCGGTAAATGTCGTTGCGACGCTGGTAGTTGGCCGTCGCCAGGCGCACCTTGTCCGGCTCGAACTGGACGTACCCCGCGGGGCGCCGGCGCAGACGTTGCACCAGACACCAGGCGAACGCCTCAATCATCTTGGGGATCTTTTCCGAGAAGCGCTTGTCCTTGGGAAACTTTTTCGTAAGCAACTGCTCTTCCAGACTTGCGGGGGCTTCGTCGGTAAACGTCGACTCGAACGGGATGACACGGATGCGATTCCAGGTCGCTCGATCATTGTACGGCAACTTGGGTGGCTCGTTGCAGACGAGCACCAGTTTGAACATGGGACGGATCTCACAGCCTTCTTTGTACAGCCCTCGCGCGAAAAAGGTGTCGTTGCCGGAGAGCTCCTTGAGCAGGCCAATGTTGAGCACGTCCTTCTGGTCCGGCTCCTGGAGCATGGCGAGACGCACCCCGTTACCCGCCCGGGCGAGTTCTGGGGACGCGCTACTGGACTGCGTGCGCTTGCCGGTGATTAGGGATGTGGGCAACTTGATGGCGTAGGGTCCCAACATCTTTTCGAACAATGTCTGCGTGACAGACTTGCCGTTGTCGCCCTCGCCGGACCAGAACTGGATGAGTTTGCTGGAGTTGCCTCCGAGAAAGACGTCGGCGGAGACGTCCATGAAGTAGTCGCGCACGGAGCGATCGGGAAAGATTTTCATCAAAAAGTCGTGCACCTGCACCACGTCTGGATGGCGATCATGCAGGTCTGTGCAGTACTTGACGGGAGCCTGCATGCTCTGAAAGTCCTCTGGACGGCCCTCCCGGAACGCAAACGTTCGCAGATCCATGACGCCGTTCTGAAAGGTAAAGAGCAGTGGATCTGAATCGAGGCGCTTCAGGAAAGCGGGCTGGAAAAAGATTTCACTGGCCTCCTTCATGACATTTGTCTTGTACGGCGCGCTTTTTAATTGGCCAATCACCTTTAGAATGGCTTCCACCTTTCTGCGCTGCTTCTTCTGCTCCTCCTGGTCCATTACATCATCGCTGTTTGCAAACTCACGTCGGCGCGCCTCCACCAGGCGCTGGTACTCCTTGACCACCTCGCTAGAGATCTTGGCGCGCAGGCTGAACCCCTCTTCCACGACGTGCCACACGGGGTTGCTAAAGGTGTACCACAGCCTGTCTCGGATCGACGCGCACACGTATTGATCCTGGTATTTTTGGAACAACGCCTGGGCGATATCATTATGCGTTCCGTTGAAGGACAGCGACTCTTGGATGTGAGGCTGGACATACTTGCGCATCAGATCGTCATAGCCTTCAGGATCATCGTTTCGCGCAATGTACTTGAGAGATCCCAAACTGACATTGGCCTTTTTCATCTGAGACCACTCCCACTGACACGTCTTTTCGTCAAACAAGGCCGGGCACCGCTGGGAGAAGCGCATCCATGTGTCCAAGCCCGCCTGCCCATCTTCACACACGTTGAAGAGAATCCAGCCCATGCGAATCCACTCATTGCGATCCTTGGCGCGCTCTGTCTTGACCAAATCCACCAACTCCCGAATCATGTCCATGCTCGTCTCGCTGTCCGACTTGGACGTACTGCTATCCCGCTCCTTTGCGACTCCGTCGCCATGCATGCCGCTCTTCCGACGAGGGTTTGGTGGTGCGCAGTTGCGAAGCGATGATGATGGTCGCACTGGAGATGCGTTCGCGCAGATGTCGACCATGTATTGTTCTCGACCTGCAATTATCGTGCTCAAGATGCGTGGTATCAGTAATTCCAAATTCTCGCCGTCAACGGTTTCAGTTTTCGCCACGCCACCCTCCGCGTCGGACGACGACGTGACGAGTTCGTAACCGCTCCGCACAAACTCTTGTCGCCATTCCGGCGCGCCCACGCAACGGCCGTCACTCGTCACCAGGCCTGAAATGAGATAGGGCTCAAGAGAAGGATCCTTGCGGGAGCCGTACAAGAGCCAGGGGCCGCCATTGCCCCGACAGTAGGCCTTGTCCAGCACAGCGTCCAGGGATTGTCCGTGCGATGCGTGGAACGTGGACTTTACCCGGGGAATCAACTGCACTTCTTGCAGCCGTCTCGCCATAAACACCTTGGGAAAGTGGAGATGAAACCCATACTTTCTGAAGAACGTGCCGTTGCGTTCCAAGACATACGGCTCTTTCCTCAAGATGAAGCAAATGAGGTTGGGCTCGGCGACCTCGAAATCCTCCGACAGCACCTTTTGGTACACACGCACCACCTTTTGTACGAATCCCTCGTCAAACGTTTGAGCCGTTTCCTCCGAGTCCTCGGCGTACTCGACTTTCATGTCGAAATCCGCCAACACGGGTATGCTGGGGGTGGACAACTCTAGCATCCCCAAGGGGGGACATGTGGGGAGCAGGCGCAGACTGCAGTATAACCGCCAGAACTCTGGCATGGCACTGGGTGGGACGGCGAACCGCTGCTTGGGCGCAATCATTGATACATGCGTCAAAACCGGCCCATCAGTCCCTTTAGGGACGGTGTAGCGAGACAAAAATGACTTCCACTCGTCGTATGACATTGTTATATCTGACAGTTTATTGTGCCTCGCAAAAGATTTAAATTCATTCATTCACTTTTTTTGTCCGACAGCACAAAAAAGACCGCCCCGTTCTATATCCACCAATCTATATTATCCACCAGTTCTATCCATCAATGCCTCCACGCCGACCACCCGTCTCATCCCGACGCGTCACCAGCACGAGGACGCCAGCACCTGCACCTGCGACGAGCGCACCCGACAGCCTCGTGGCGCCGACACCCATCTCCGTGGACAGCCTCACCCTGACCTTTTTCCGTGACTTGCACGCCGAAGTCCACGCCTTTTTGGCATCTGCGACGCAAATCGACCAGGCCCTTTTATCGCAATGGCGACAGCGAACCCGAACCTTCTCCAACTCGAGCGCGTCGACGACCCCTATTTTCACGCTCCTGCACCCTTACCTCGATGTGAGCGCGACTATGGGCAACCTCCGTCAACTCGAGAACGTGCTCGCCCGTGTCCTCCACACGCGCATGGACATTCCGTCCCCCCAACAACGGCTCGTCACCCTTTTGCAGGAGGACCGGGCAGAAGGCCACAGGCGTGAGACTGTCAATCTTGAAGCCGAGTTGGACTTTGTCGTCGCCCACTCCGTCACCATCGGCAACACCACCGAGGGCGCCACCCGGGCCAAGTTGAAGTCCCTCAGCACGCCCGACCTGCTGCTCGTGGCGCAGTTACGTCGCCTCGTTGTGCGCCAGCAGCAGGAGGGCGTCGTCTGGACCACGCACCAGTGGAAGACGCACTGTCGCCCGCTCCATCCCGCGTTTGCACTGCTTTTCCGAGTCCAGTCGTTCCAAGAGATGAAGGAAAAGGCGCAGTTCTCGCCGTGGTACGCCACCCCCGACGCGTCCTCGGTCACCAATACCGTCCTCTGCGGTCTCCCTCTCCCCCCCACGACGCTGCTCGAATTCGCCCAGACGACGTGTCTCTACCCTTCCCCCGATATCGCGGTCTTGCACTTCCTCAACGGGCATCTCCTCGATGGCTTTTGGGAGCATATTCGCGCGCACCCTGACATGCTTCCCACGCAGGCCACCCCTGCCGGCGAGCGCGACAAGTTGCTGCAGCGATGGGCCACGCTACTGAAATGGCCAATCCTCACGGACGACTTTTTCAAGGGGCGCACGAGCGCCTTTCGCACCGCGCCCTTTCCGTGGAAGGACCTCCTGGGCCTCACCTTTGATCAGTGGAAAAGCATCATGACCAATCGGATCGTCCTCGCATCCACACACACACTCACGCACACCATCCGCCACCTCAAGTCCAAAGGCGAAAAGCGCCTCACGATGGTACGCATCATCGAAGCCATACCACCGTCAAGGACGCGTTACGCAGGGGCCCGACGAGACGTGGACGAGTTGGACGACGACGAAGGAGCGTCCGATCGCGACGAGGACGATGAAGACCGTCCTCTCGACGTCGACGACCTGCTCGATCGACTGGAATCCGCGCCCCGCCGTGACGACGACGACCCTGACCGCGTGGCAGAGGACGACGAGCTACCAAGCCTGCAGGAGGAGGATGGCGACGACCGTGACGGTGACGACGACCAGCATCAGCAACCGATGGCCTCTGGTGTGGTGGCATCTCCACCCATCGTGGCTTCTGCAGCGGCGACGGAAACAAGTGACCAAGCGGTCGCGCTGAGGGTTCGCTGGCCGGATGGTCGCATCCAGACAGTGCGTGTCCGCCCCACGACAAGGATGCAGGCGTTGCTGTCAAAGGTCTTGTCGTCCAGGAAGTTGCCAGCGCTCCAGAATCCCAATCGTGCATGGGTGTTGTCCCTCGCCAAGTCTCCACTGCGGACCAACAAGACGGTGGCGGATCTGCGTTTGCGCTCCGGGACGCTGTTGGAGCTGGATATCCTGGTGAAACCCACCTTATATTCAGGATCCGCGGAAGCGACCTTGCAACGGCTGGACTGGACGAGACGTGTGAGTCTTCCATGGCGGATTCTCCTCTTGCAGACCAGACCGTGGATCCAGGACTACAGTCACTCGCTCATCCATACCGAGGAGCGTGAGTTTTGCGCCACACCAGCAACGAGCATCACGACCCAAACCGATCGGTTCTGTCATCCGTCGGCAAGGTTCTTCAAACTGGTGGCGAGCACCCCCATCGCGGACCAGAGCCAACGCGGAGACGTGTACGTGTGCAAGGGACATCGGTTCAAAATCCTACACGTCCTCACCAATGGGAACTCGATGCTCCAGTCTTCCGCCGTGTTCAAGAAGGAACTCGATTGGTGCGCGACACAGTTGGCGCACTACGTGGCCGGCCCGAAACAGCGAGTCGTCAGCATACTGGCGGTGGGCAATCAGCCCTTTGCCTCATTGAACGAAGAGGCAAGCGCTCGCCTGCTTGACCAGTTGAAGACCAGGATCACCAACGCCTTGAACACCATCTTCACCACCTCCTCATCTTCCATAACACAGTCGACAGACGTTGCCCTGATCACACCCATCATCCTTGAGGGTTTGCGGACCGATGCGACGATCCTCGACGTCATTCGGCAGGTGGCACTGCTGTTGGTGTGGATCGACACGGCCCAGTCGCCATTGGCCAAAGCGTGCCCGACCTTTCGTGCGCGTTTGGTCAACTTTGGCTATGATTTTGACACATTCTTGTCTATATTTACGTGCGACAATCGTCGCAAATGGTGGAGTTTCGTGTTTCCGGAATTCTGGGCAATCCCCCGACAGTTGCGGACATCACTGCTCGAGTACATGGCCTCATTCGTGGAAACAACGGCGATCCGGACATGGTTGGGCTTCTACTGCTCCACCGAAAACAACGTCATGGCAGAGGCATCACTACTCTCGGAACAGATCCTCCTGAGCTCCGTCCGTGTGCCAACACTGGAGCCCGACCTCGTCAAGATCCTAGACCAGATCCAGTACTACACACCTTCGACCTCGTTCCCCGTCCGGTTTCCTCCCAGTGACGACGACGACGACAACGATCTGGATGCGGCACCCGTTGGCGAAGAGAACGTCGCTCAACTGGCAACCAACTGGGTGGACGAGGACGTGGAGCGACGTACTCGTGCAAGCGTGCCTTCCGACTTTGCCAAGCACTTCAATTGTTTGTACGCACAGTACGGTGGCGCTGTGGACGACTCGTGGGCGGGGTTCGAGCCTCATCCCTTTCCCCAGCCCCTCCAGCCCCAACTGTCCGTTGTCAACGCCCCAGAAGTCGCGTCCACGACGATGACGACACCATCGTCAATGCTTGATGTCTCTCCACCACCAAGCGCGACCTGGAACGTCAGACCCGACTTTTACGACACCATGATGTCCAGAATGCAGGAACTACTGGTGGTATAGACGAACTACAGACAACCTATCGCAAGCAGGGTACTGGAATATTTTTTTTTTACTAAAAATATTCATCATGTTTCCAGTCTTTTTACATGCTCTCTCGTATGTTCTTTTCACTTTATATTTTTTGAGTGACTTTCCGACAGAGTGACACTCGTAATCAGCGCCTTGCAGAAACTATCAAGGCACAAGGACGATCGTCTGTGTGCCAGCGACGAGGGTGCGAAGTTGGACGGACAAAAAGACGTACTGAGGCATTCGGGGGTACGATGTTCGCGCCAAACCAATCTGCAACTTGCCTCCTTGCGTCAAGAGAGTGTCGAACCACTTGGAGGCCACGGGCCCGGATACGCGAAGGCTGTCCCCATCGCCAGTCCAGGGACCACCCCTAAAGTTTTGAAAGGTGGCGTTAGAGTCGTTGGACGCTTGCAGCCAGAGACGCACTGGGCGAGAAGTGGAGATTTGGTTGGCCGCCATAAACGAAGCCGTCATGCTCACCTGGATATTGACCAATCGTTCCTGGGAGACGTCGCCGTTGGATACGAGGGTGAGGGCGACAAAGACATTTCCAGAGAGATACCGGTACAAGTGCTTGGCCGGGGCGTAGTTGGCGACACCTTGGTTGAAGAACGAGCCAAGACCGGCGCGCCCCAGGACCGCATACATTTCTCCAGATGCCGTCAGCATGGGAGCGGACTGGCCACCCGTGCCGTCCAACGCCAGTTCTCCGCCGGTGGACCCGTCTGCGAGGCTGAGGATGGAGACCTGGCCGCTGCAAGTGGGCACGTACACCCATTGCGAGTCGGACGACACTTGCGCCAGCGTGCACCCGTAGGGGCTCTGCTCGTCGGGGATGACTGCACGTACCCATTGTAAAGGTTCTGCGCTTGTGATGCTGTATGCAAAGACGTAGCTCTGGCGTGGCTCAAAGTACGTGTCCGCGTTGACGTACCACCGCAGTTGGGGTGGAAAGTTTTGTGGACTGGGAGCGCCCAGGTTGACGTCGTTCGGATAGTATGCCTGCGTACCGATCGTCGCGAACGTGTATCCGGACACGGTTGAGCCATAGTTGGAGGCTCCGTTAACGACGGCGTTGCCGATAAGTGACTGGTACTGCAGAAGGGGTTCATCATAAGACAGGTCGAATGCGGAGAAGACACCATTCTTGCTGCAGGCAACCATGTACACATTGTCGTCGGTGAAGTAGACGCCCTGGCCGTAGTCGGCATCGGGCCCGACGAAGCGCTCAAAGTACAGCTGGCTGTCGCTCCAGCCCCCGGGATTGCTCTGACTTCTGGAAAAAAGATTGGTGAATCCAAATGTCCAGAAATCGTATGCGCTCGACGCGTAGGTCCACGTAATCTCACCGACTGTCTCAGGGTCCACGCTGACCATAACGACGGAGCAGAACCGGAATCGTTGGAGACGGTCCGATCGTGGGAGCTCGAAGCGAGCGTAGATGGAGGACAGGTAGGCATCATAAGTCGCTTGCATCAGGTTGTAGTTGTCCGGGGTGGGATCATTAATGTACTGCTGTTGAGCCTCGCCAATGTTGTTTTGCGACTGGAGAAACGTGGGGAGCTCTGGCGGGTTCAGATTGACGGACTCCTGGTAGGTAAAGGCGTGGGGTTGTCCAGTGGTGAGAACGACGGCGTTCATGCTGGGGACGTAGGCGATGGTGTTGCCCCAGATCGAGGCGCCGTAATAGTTGAGTTGATAAGCATCTTCTGCTGTCAGTGTGTCTCCGACGCTGACCATCTTGCTGATGCGAGCAGGGACTAGGCCTGTTTGCCCAGCCAGACCGGTGCTGTCGGCCACGGTACTGTAGGTAATACCATCAATGACTACATTTGTCGTTCCTAGTTCGAACGTGCCTCCCACAGCGACGACGACGTTGTTCAGCGTAGCATTGATCACAGCACCAGCTTCTAGTGTCACAGTGACATTGTCGGTCCCGACGACGGAAACGCCGTTGAGGGGTGATGGAACAGTTCCGCCCGTGTTGAGCACCCATCCGACAGAGCAGGTAATGGCGTAATTGGCCTGGATGGGGTTGAGCGCGCCACCAGGGCTGAGATCATCCGCAGAGACAATGTGCCTCACTTGCGCACTGCTCTCGTCTGGTGGAAACGCTTCAGGTGGGGCCACCTGCCCCGCTTGCAACAACTCTGGGCCCATGGATGTCGTGGCAACGACTGTCCCATCAGACGAGTCAATCAAGTATAGAGTCCCGACATCTGTCATTTGAAAGTCGAGTTGGTTGCCGAGACTGAGGCCGACGAACGGCTGTCCGTTGGTGTAGAACCATGGCTGGAAGGATTGTCCGGACGACGTGCCAATGGCAATCAACGGATTCGCCCATTGCTCAGAGACGATGGCGGTCGGACTCTGCGTGATGTAGACCCAGTTGCCTGGATCGTTAATGGTGTTCGCAAACGGAGCCAGTGCGACCGACCACAGCAGGCTACCGTCCGCTTTGTTGGCGCAAAACAGGCGTGGCGGTATACCAGTGCCCGTCACGGGGCGTCCAGTGAACAGTTCAATCAGTGTAGACTCATAGGGCGCCACCGATTGGGGTTGACTGATACCGGAACTGAAAAAGAGGCAATCATTGAGGACCAAAGGTGCGGACCGGCAAAAGTCTCCCGGCACGAATGAATAGTCGGACATGCGCTTCGCCCATTTCACGGCGCCCGTGGCCTTGTCGATCGCCATGAGGCGACCTCCTGCGCCCGCGACGGGCGCGCCATTGGCGTCATACTGCGCCTGCGTCGCCAGGTAGACAGTGTCCCCGTCGATGGTCGGGTTCGTGTAGACGTCGGCGGACCCTTCTGAGGCTTCGGAGATGGGAATCTTCCACGCTTCCACGAGTCCGGATGCCTGGAGGTCAGCGGAGACGGAGCGGTTCGGGTAGTTGTTGGCAAAGTTGACGTTCGACATGATCACAAAGAATACAGATCCGTGATCTCTATTCTGTAACAATACAATAGTTTTCTGAAACAGTGGCGCATGGAGACAGACAGCATGCCAAACATTCCATCACGACCCCACCCAAAAAATGACTAGTAGACAAGGAGTAGAGGTACAATCAGCCACATCTGACTATTTCATACTATTTGCAAATCTCGACTATCTTATGACGTTGTGTCCTGCAGGCGGATCCAATATCAGTCATGAGCATGCAAGACTTTCCGTCTGAGATCCAAATGACCATCTTTTCACTGGCGTTTTCGGTACCCACGAGCACGCTCCAGCACCATGCGATCGCCAAGTGGCCAGTGTGTGTGCAGTACCGGCGCGTAATTGATGAATTGCACAGCCATCCGTGGTTCACGGCGACATCCATGGTCCACCACGACAAGCCGTACCGGCCTTCGGATGTGCGATATCTCTATCTGACTGGCCTCGGGTTGGACACGGAGCGCGTCTACATGGAACGCACTCGCCGATTTGACGACCATGTCCGTCATAAATGGGTGGGGCACGGGCATTGGGCGATGCCCGTGACGATCCTCGTCGATCCTGCGCGTCAACTGCACATCCTCATCCAGGACCGCCTCCTCCTCACGTGGCATCCCCGCGCTGTTCCCACTGATGCTTGAGGGATTGTCCTGCATCGGCGAGCACGCCACAGACAAGGCACGGCCTCCAGAACAGCCCGATCACCCCACCCGTACACGCACCTACCGACGCACCAAGCACCGGACGCCACAGCAGACCATCATGCTCATTCGTCGCCTGGGCGAAGCCCTGGGCGAAGCCAATGACGCCTCCAAACAAACTGCCTGTGAACCCCACGGGGTCGTTGGAGACGCGATCCGCTAATGCCAACAAACGACGACTGGCCATGGAATGAAAATGCTGTCACGTGATTTATTTCTTCACACGCCTTTTCTGCTTAGGCCCCTTTTGCACCCTTGACACGCCCGCCCACACCAAGACAAGAAGAAGCAGAAAGACGAGAATGGCAATCACTCGGACGAGCCACACCACCAGGTTCATCTTGTTGGTGACGGAAAATGCCTTGAACGCTTCCCAGACCTGCTGTTGAATAGTGTCCGGATACGGCTGTTCGGCGAAAATCATGGACAACATTACACGGCGCTCCCCTTTGCGCAAGGCAGGACGGATCGCGTGCAAGAGTTCATAGTGTTTAAATACAACGAGTTCACGCTCTCGTATCGGGTAGCATGACATGTTGTCGGATGTGGTGGCCTCGTACGGTTCGATAAGGACAGCGTCCGCATCGGTGCATAACTCCTGTCGGGAGTCGTTGTGGAGGCATAGGAGGGCGGTGACGACTGTTTGGCCGGCGGGGAAGTAGCAGTGGTCTGCGTGCGTCGCAATGCTGTCCCCCTCTTGGTCGTACACGAGCAGGAGCAGGCACACGCTACCCTGTGGACTACACGGAAAAACTTGGATGCCCAGCATTTGTGAAACGATAGCAGGAATCGTGTTGAAGTAAATGGATTGAAATGTGGGAATGGCACGCACCAATGTGTATCCATCCACAATGCGCCGTTTGGAGATGCCGTAGTGGTCCTTTTGGAAGATGCGTCCGAAGCGCATGAGAGGAGAAGTCCTTTCGTCCACGCGGTTGGCGCCCATCTGAGGAGCAGTCTGCTGCTTCAATAACTGATCGACTTGACGCATGAGGTCTTGTTGCAGGTCCGTCGATATGCACTCGCGCTTGCGCCAAAATCGAAGCGAGCCCTCATTATCAGTAGTAGTCATGATGAATAATTTTCTTTCTAATACTTGCCCATACGGAATGAAAATTATTTGATATAGTACTCACCTCCTTTCGTATCGCATCATTCACTCGCTCAGTCTCTATCGTCATCATCGTCATCATCGTCATCATCGTCATCAGCATCAGCATCATCACCACCATCATCATCGTCATTATCAGCATCACCATCATCACCATCATCACCATCATCAGCATCATCAGCATCATCAGCATCGTTCATGACAGACGGATCCGTTTTGGCAATGTCGCTCTCCACCCCTGACAGACTGTCTTCATCAGCGTCGCCAACTGGACTGGGTTGCACGCGCATCTCGTCCGTCTCGTCATTGTCCTGGTCGGCCAATCTCCTTTCCAACCGCTCCACGCGGACGAGAAGATTGGCGAACGCATCGCACAGAGAACCAGTCGTGACCAATCGCACGTCCGTGGCATGCAGACTGCCAAGGACAGTCATGTCCCCCTGCAAGGGCACACTTGGGTCGTAGCCTGGCCCAGCGGGCCCAATCGGACCAGGAGGGCCGGGAGGACCGACGGCGCCGGTACGACCAATAGGGCCCTGGAAGCCTCTGGCACCAGTTGGCCCCATCGGCCCTACCGGTCCGACAGGACCCCCTGCGGGACCTTGTGGGCCCATCGGACCAATATCGCCCTGTGGCCCCGGTGGACCCGTCGGACCAGGCGGTCCAATCGGTCCGATGGGCCCTTCGGGTCCGATAGGTCCACGCACCGGGACGCCTGCAGGTCCGCGCTCACCTGCAGGTCCTTGAGGTCCTGGGGAGCCAGGAGCGCCAGATGGACCGGGTGGACCAGGTGGGCCCCGAGGGCCTTGAATGCCAGGTGGGCCTGCCTCCCCGATCGGTCCAGGTGGGCCCGTGTCGCCCTTTGGTCCGCGGACAGGGAGCGCCTGTGGGCCAGGGGGACCCGGAGGGCCTGGTGGCCCTGGTGGGCCACGCTCGCCAGGAGGACCTCGCTCTCCCTGGAAACAAATGGTCGTCCCATCTTCCAGTTTGGCCATGACGCCTTCGCTGTCAGCGTCGACGTTGCGCCGGACACCGTACACAAGGATAGACTGGAGATGTTGGTCGACGCTGTCGAGGTGCTGGGAGATGGCCTGCATCTCTTGTCGATCAATCACACTCGTGTCTGTGGCGATATCATTGCGCAGTTTGTCCCATTGGCTATACAGTTCATCCCATTGTTCCGCCAACTTGTCCTTGACGCTCGTCATGGCTGTCTCCTGCCAGGCCTCGAAGGATTCCAGCGACACCACGTTTGCCAGTTTCGTTTGCACCATGAGCAAATGATTCTTGAGGCTCTGAATCTCGGTGGACATATTCGACGCGTCTGCCAGGCGCGAGACCTGCTTGGACAAGTGGTTCAGCTGGGAATCCATCTCCTTCAATTGCGTGTCCACCAAATGGTACTGGTCGGGAACCTGCTTGGACAAGTTTCTCAGCTGAGAGTCCATTTGCTTCAGTTGCGCATCCACCAAATGGTACTGGTCGGGAACCTGCTTGGACAACTGGTTCAGCTGGGAATCCATCTCTCTCAATTGCGTATCTACCAAATGATAGTGCTGGGCGGAGGAGGGGTCGACTACTGCCACAGTGCTTCTTGTGCTCTCTGGTGGCAACACTACTGGCGCGTCAGGTTTGACGAGCACTGGTGCTTTCAGAGCGGGCGTTTCGGGTGTTGCGGGGATCGCTTGGCGCTGTGGCGTGAAGGAGTGGGTGCGCATGGCCTGCACGCGCAGGTCCGAACGTGGCTTCACTGGAATCATGTAATATTTTTACTCAATGTACGATTCCCTTAAGGTAGGTGGTGATGATGGTGTGGGTGAGTAGAGGCGGGGCGTAAATGTATTCAAAAATATGTCGGATAGAGTCGTCGCTAGTGCCGTGCTGTTTCTGCATGCACTGTGTGAGGACGGAGCGATAGATGACGTGAAGCCTGCGTCGCAACTGGCGGATCTGTATGCGCCGGTATACCCAGCACGCAAGTTTTTGATGAGCCCAGTGGACGGCTTCTGGCGAGTCGAGGAAGCGGTTGGCGAGCAGGGGGGCCACCATCGCTGACTCCCACTGCGAGAGGTGCTGGACGGTGCGCCTGTTGCGTCGAAAGGCGTGGTGCAACCAAAACTGTGGAGATAGACGAAAGTGCGTCAATGCCTGCTTCCATTTCCACTTTGGCAAAAGCCGTGGGTGGTCAAGAATGGCCTGAGGAGGGAGTTGGGCGTTGTGACTGAGGGCCACCCAGTCCCATGGTTGGTTCATAAAGACCTCCACTGTGGTAATCGTCAAGAATCGGTTGCGACTGAGCCACTTCCACCGCACGAGAGAAGCACCTTTCTCCAAGAGCAAATGAAGGAGTGCGACAGTCCAGTTTTGGTGCATAAAGATGACTTTCCAGTTCCAGGGGAGTTGGGGGTATTGGCACACGAGCTGGAGAGGGAGGTCGACGTGGCGTGATATCTTCTTGACGAGGATGTGGATGTCGACCACGCTTGGCTGGTCTCTTTGCACGACGTCCTTCATCCACGCCTCGAGCATGGGGTAGTCGATGTGTCCGTACGAGTGCACGCGGCGACGGCGGTCACGCAGGGTCCGGGTCGGCTTGAGATAGGGACGCACGTTTCTGAAAGACGGAGTGTACACTTGGTCAATATAAGCCTGCACGTCCTTGGTGAAGCCATGCATGTGTTTGACCAAGGCGTGTGCGTCCCATGGCAGATGGTCGTACTTTTGGAGTAACTCTACGCTGACCCACGGATGTCGCGACAGTAGTCGGATCATACGCGCTTGAAGACGTCCGCTTTTGGGAGTGGAGCAACCGCTGAGGAAGCACTCGCAGATGAGATGAAACAAGACTTTCCATTGCAATGACGCGCCGGAACCGGTGGTCGAGGGTCTCTCCTGGAGGCGCGCGAGTTGCTCGTACGCTTGATGCCTTCCATTGAAACCAGGACCACCGTCTAGCGGAAGAGCGCCACTGCTCATTTTTTAATGCGTCGAAAAAACGATTCGCAAAAATGATGTCGCGCCGAGATGAAACTCATGATATCCGAATTTTATTTTTCGATAATCAGAACACAGTTATAATCAGTTCGATACTTTTTACCAAAACCCAGAATGACAGAGGCGTCACCAACGACAATATCCAATATCTGTGACATTTGCACGTGCACGCTCAATCTCACCCGACACCGGCCCATCACGTGCTTCCGCTGCCACGAGACCGCCTGCGCGCAATGCGTGTCCACGTTCCTCCTGGGCACGGCTCAGGATGCGCACTGCATGTTCTGTCGCGTCCACTGGGATCGCATGTTCCTGGGAAGAGTCCTCACGGCCACGTTCGTCCACAAGGAGTACAAGGCACACCGGGAACGCATTCTCTACGAGCGTGAAAAGTGCCTTCTCCCCAACGCCATGATCCTGCTGGAATCGGAAGCGCGAGTCACGGAATGGGAAACCGAGTTGCGAGCGAACGCCCAATTGCAACGGCAACTTCAACGGCGCGCTTACACACTGCAAAACATGATTCGCCGACAAGAGGGCCTCAAGTACCGCATGATGACGGGGCAAACTCCGCTCCGACGTCAGCAAGACAGACAAGGTGATGCGACGACTGCTCAAGCTGGCGCAACAGATGGGGACAACGAAGCACAGGCTGAATCCACACCGCACTACCAAAGACCGTGCGTCTACGACTCTTGTCACGGATATATCAACGCCCAAACGGGTGTGTGTCTCGCCTGCAAGCACACCACCTGTGTCAAGTGCAACACCATCGTCGCCTCCCGACCGCATGAGTGCCAACCACAAGACATTGAGGCCTGGACCATTATCCGTCAAAGCACCCGCCCGTGCCCTGGGTGCTCCACCCGAATCACCAAGTTGTCGGGTTGCTCGCAAATGTGGTGTCCCCAGTGCCACACGGCGTTCAATTGGACAACTGGTCGAATCGAGACAGGTGCGGTCCACAACCCGCACTACTACGAGTGGATGTTCAATGGCGCACAGGGACAGCGCATCCAGGCGCGATGCGTCGAGAATAACGACGGACAGGACACCCTCATCTCGCTCCGGCTCCTCTTGAACAAGATCAACCATTTGCCAGACTGCACGCGTCACCAGGCCGAGCAACTCTCACGCTTCCACAACCAAACCCTCCACTTCCAAAGGGTCGAGGTGCGTTCGGAAACCGAGGTCCAACGAGCCATGACCTTTAAACGGAACGAAATTCGTCTACGCTTTCTCAAGAACGAGTTGCCCGAAAAGGAGTTTTGCGTCAAGGTGCAGCGACTGGAAAAGGCCCAGTCCAAAAAACTGGAGCACAACCGCATCTTGTCCACGTACGTCGCCATCAGTTGCGACGTCTTTCGCCACTTTGTCACGCAAACGGACGACACCGTGGAAGTGGACATTATCCTCCAGGAGCTCAAAACGGCGCGACAAATTGCCAACGACGCCATTCAGGAACTCAACAAGTCCTACAGTAGCCACCTCTCCCTCATTCCCAGCTACTGAAAAACGCACCGAAAAACTTTACGCATCAAAGAAATAAAGTGGTGCAGTCAATAGCAACGTTTGCTCTCTCTTATTATCGGCACCACTATGCCCTCGCAGCGTAATGTGCCCACTAACAAAGCTCTCTACGGACGCGTCCTTCAAGAAGCACGCGCTCGCTTCCAAGTATGGCCCAGCGCGTACGCGTCTGGTTGGGTGGTCCGGGAATACAAACGACGCGGTGGACGATATACGGAAAGTTCTGAAAAACCATCCAATAAACTAAATCTATCCAATGCGCCAACAACACCTCCACTACGACGCTGGTTTGACGAGAAGTGGATCGACGCGTGTCATTGGGCCTTGACCGGAAAAGTCCGACCCTGTGCCCGCTCAAAAACGTCCGAACCCTATCCGTACTGCCGACCCCTGCACCGCCTGTCACCCGATACCCCAACGACGGTCTCGCAAGGCTCCAAGCGTGAAATTCTTGGACGATGCCGCATCAAACACGCGCAAGAGTCCGCTCGTCGAGCCCCGCCATTGCTCCCGATGGGTAAATAACTCTTTATTATACTACTCCCAGTCCCACCCGAACCGCAATCGGGGCGAGTCCACCGGGACCCATCGGAACTCCTCTCCGCCCGACGCGTGACGCACAGTCAGAAGAACGCGGTCCAGATCGAGGTCGTACCGCAAGACCTTGGCGACGCAAAAGCCGTTCTCGCGCGTGCACCATGCCTCCACGTAGAATCCGCACCCCCTGGAAGTCCGCAACACTTGGCGCCAATCAAACCGACAAAAAGTACCCGCGGGCGCCAGATGGTGCGGATCCGCTGGCGAAGATGGCACTGGAACGCGGACCAACTGATCCTTTAACGTACCGCCTGAGCGGAGTTTGACCACACAAAAATAAAGAGATGGATGCATGTGAATGACTTTTCCCTCGGTCCATATCGCTTCTTTGCTTACGTACACGTCAACGGCTTGCCCTTCTGTCACATTCATTGGTGGCACTGGTGTGATATAATTATAATAATGTCTCTTCCTTTCTACGTTTTTTGGACATTCATTCCAAAAGTTTTCGTTTCACTTTTTATCCCACAGGCGCCAGCAACTGCTCATGCCATTCATGAGCACACTCATCCGTATTTCGCTCATATTTCTGTTGCATCAAGTGCTATATTATATTGCCTATATCAATCACCACACATAATCTTCGCTTTCGGATTCCCATTCCTTTCCATCTTCTTCATCACACAGGCATGATATTTTTAGCATTTTCTCCATGTGCGCCCGGAAGTAGTCGTTGCGCGTCTTGGTCGCGCGCTTCGTTCGCCCCTTCAGGTGACCACCACCACCTGTAGACGAGGTCGAAACACCTCCGCTATCCAGTAGTTTGTCGATCTCACTCGTCATCGCTTTGGAGAGGAAAGCGTCATAGTCGTCGAAATGCACGCCTTTGCGTTCGAGATGCTCCGTGGATGGTAGCGCTTCTTTGCGGACGACACAGTCCTGGACTGGAGGGAGACGCGTGTTGTTCTTGAATCCGCAGAACAGGAGAAGACTCTCCGACCCCTCGCTTTGCGGAAGTTTGAATATGGAAGCCCATGTGTTTTCCGCTGGCGTTGTCTCCTTTCTCACCTTGACAAAGTGGTGGGGGTGGGGCAAGAGAGAATGGTGCAGGAGCGTCATTTCTTCGTCTTCAGAGACCACAACCCATTGGGATCGCTCTAGGCGACACAGGTGGGACTTGTACCACGAGTTGATAATGTACTTATTCTGCTTGTGCAATGTCGAGTCGTGTTGCCATATGTAAGACAGGATATACATGTCACAGCAAATGGCGTTTTCGAGGAACAGGCATATGTGGTTGTAAACCTGTCTTGACAGATACTCTCGCAGTATGCGCCATTCGCTTGCGGATGTGGAAGCTGGCTTGTCTCCTCCGAGAAACAACGACTGAGAGGATCGCGTCATTTGGTCACAGAGGACCATTGTGTCCTTTATGTATGACGTCAACTCCTGGATCGCATTGCCCACCGCTCTTGCATCCTTGAGAAATGCGGGGATTTGCCGGACAGGGTTCAGTGGCGCTGAAGTGACGTCTTGCAAAACCTTGAAAAGAATAGATCGGAGTAAAGAGGAAGTCGTCGAGAGGAGACAGGCGGAGAACCAAGGATCGTTTGCCTTCAGAAGACGTTGCCATTGGCAGTAGTAGGACTTGGTGATGAGAGATTCCGCAAAGCCCATGATTCTCTCGCTCCCCTCAAGTTGATCAAACTCTGCATGCTCCATGTGTGTTGTTTTCTGCATACATGAAACAAGCATTCAATGAGTATTCAATATTCAATAAATAAATATATACATACCACCATCCATTCCAGTTGGACATGCATATATTGATTCTGTGAGTGATAATCTCCTTTCAACTATCATATACACACATATCATTTTTGCGAGCGCTCATGCTCGGCCAAAATGAGGGCCATCATGGCGTCCATGTCGAGGACCTCTATCCGCAACATTTCGTTGGTGAGAATGTTAAACAAAATGAGTTGATCCACAGGATACCCATTCTTTTCGAGTAGCCAGCCGTAAATGGCCGTCTGAATCATGTGCTCAGTGGTGATAATGGAGACGAGTTTGAACTCCAGCATGATGCGTGGCGATACTGTGGACAATGCGTCGATGCGACCGGTAAGTTCGCAATCCTTGGAAATAGAGACACGGAATGGCTTCTCGAAGTCGAACGCTTGCATAATCTCACGAGTAGCCCCGTCATTAGGACGATCCATGCCTCCTCTCATGGTGTGGAGTACCTGCGCCATGCGTCCGACGCATTTTCGCGCATGCCGGACCTTGAGCCACTCATACGACTGGATCTGCTCCTTTTTGAATTGGAATCCCGTATCCGCCGTCCACTGATCGATCGCTTGCAAACAGACGCGCTCAATCAAGGCTTCGTCGAGGTCTTGTATGTGCGACTGCACGAAAAGATTCGGAATGACGGTTCCGTTAAAGTTGGACACGTCTTCGTACAGGTCGTCGCTCTGACGACAGATCGTAGTGAGGGCGATGCGATGATCACTGGGCGTGATGGTGACGGCCCGGAGGAACTCGTTGCGGATACGAAAGCTGACTTCCGCTGGCATGTACCGGATAAGTTCAGTCACATGTCGCTTCTTGATATTGATAGGCCCGCGGATGCGTGTCTTGGGATCCGACGCGGACAGAGGGTGCACTGCGCAAAAGTCGCAGTGAGTAGCAAGACTACGCCGGTCGATGCTCGACATGTAGTCCTCCTGGCAGTGATGCACCAGAGTCAACTGTTCGCTCGCCCTGGTGATGGCGACGTATACGGGATTGTGCAACACACCTTTTTCCTTAACATGTCCTTTATCGTCGCTGTGACCACATGATAACATTAAGCGATCATAGGACGCGTCTATCCCCATGACGATGGCCACTTTGCGCTCCAAGCCCTTGGCGCTGTGGAACGTGCTAATGACGATCTTGCCCTTGAGCACTTTGGGGTGCACTCTTCCGCTATCGATATCGTCCACGCTGGAAAAGATGGGAATGTGCATGCGCGAAAGGGTGTTGGCCAGTTGGCGCACCGCGAAACTGCACCGGACACTTGGCGCCAATATGAAAATGTCCTGATACCGATAGCCCATGCGCAAATACCGGAGGACTTCCTGCACCATGGTGGGTGACGCCATGTCGCGGATGACATAGCGGACGCGGGAGTGGGGGTTCGCATGGAACCCTGTCATTGCTGGCATTCCGGGAAAGACGGCCTGCAGTGCGACAATGATGGGCTGGGGTACTCTGAAACTGACAGACAGTTGTTCCGTGCACCACGCCATCGTCTTGATAGGCATATCGGTGAGCCTGGTGCAGTCCCTGAGGAATTGTCCGTCGGCGCCACGGAACTGGTAAATCATTTGGTGCTCGTCACCGAGAATGACGACGGAGAGTCCGCGTTGGTTGAGACGCATGAATCGCGCCAGCGCCTGCGTGAGGAGCGGGGTGAGGTCCTGGCACTCGTCCAGAATCCACAGGTCGAACGCGTACGGAGCGCGACATTGGGCGCCCCGAACGACTTGCACCAAGGCTTGGTCGGTGTGGGAGTCGACGTCAAAGTGCTGTAGCGCAAAAGAGTGGTAGGAGTGCACCCGTAGGTTGTGGATGCCCTGTCGGCGCACCCGTTGACGCGTTTCTGTTTTCAAAGACGAGTTGTAAGTGAGAATCAAGCATTGAGTGCTAGACGGTAGTTGACGCACCATTTGCAGGGACGTCGATGTTTTGCCGGTCCCAGCCCGAGCGTGCACGCGCACATTCACTCCCGCTCGGACGGCACTCAGGATCCGCTGCTGCTCGTCCGTCAACTGACGTTCTGGACCGGGGGTCGTCGTCGGAGGAATGTTCTGTGCCACATTGCTAGTTTTCATGATGCATGTCGTGATAATAATATTACCTTTTTTCTCTTAACGATCTTGGTTTTAATTTCAGAAACGTTTGAGCATCGTTTCTCAAAAATGAATGCTGTTAGCCCTTCGACCCTGAATATATATCAATGGCATTACTACAAAAGCCCTGAATTTCGTACGAAGGACTGCATCGTCCCTACATTTGTGCATCGTCTTGCAAAAATGAATGCTGTTAGCCCTTTCACCCTGGATATATATCAATGGCATTACTAACAGCGCATCGCTTTGTCAGTAATCGATACAGATATTTGTTCGTAAACTGACTGTTTCTCCTCGTTGTCGTATATGAATGCCAGATTTCAATCCTCTTCCAACCAACATGGGCAACCAACTCTTTCTCGCGACTCGTCAGACCCCTGAGACTGACAAGTACCAAATGGCCTTATTGGAGTACCTGCAAACCAAGACGTTGCTTCCGACGCTCATCGAGACCGATGGAGTGGGTTTTGGTCGCCGGCGCGAAGCGAATCATGATGACCAGCAGTTTGTGCTCATCAAGGGCGACGTGCAGAGCGGAAAGTCCGAAGTCCTCGCCATGATCGCCATCTATCTGACCATTGTGCGGGGCGAGAACGTCGTCCTCGTGTTTCGCAATATCAACGCGGACTACGAGCAGTTTGCCTCCAAGATGCAAAAGATTTTTCAAGACTTTAAGAACTTTGCCGAATTTGACTGCGACATTGCCGACGACAATGATGACGTCTTTGATCGCTGGCCTCGGCTCTTCTTCACCAACTCGCCATTGGATGAAGTCCAGCCTCGTCCAGTAGCGGGCGGTAGGTACGTTGTAGGAAACTTTGTAATGGCGCTCATGCAACAGAACCACTTGGACAAGGCGTGCGACGCTCTGCTGGACGAGGCCACCGGTGAGCGCCTCTCACCATTCAACGTGCTTATCGACGAAGTGGACCAGAACCTGTACAGCCAGGGAACGATCTGCAGCCAGAAACTGGATGCCCTCGTCGACGTGGCGTCCACCATCACTGGTGTGACTGCTACTGCGTGGGATGTCATGGCCGACCACCGATTCTCCTGCTCGTCGACGTACATCCTCCCTCGGCCTCCCACGTACAAGAGCATCGAAGACTTGAAGATCGTCTACATCCGCAACAAGTCCAAGAACGTGCGTACCAAGAACACTGACGCCAATATCGCCACTCCGCTCCAACGGGATCCGGATCTGCGCTCCATCCTCGCCATCTATGCCGAGTCCAAGGGCTTCCCCAGCATCCGCATGAAGCCCATGGGCCTGCTCAAGGTGGAGTCCACCAAGGCCGGTCAGATCATGTTGGCCGCAGATATCCACCGGGAGTTCCCCAACTGCTTTGCGACGCTCATCTATAACAGCGAGAGCATCAGCGTGTACCATCCATCTATCGCTCAACGCATCCAACGACTGGTGCAGTCCTTCCCCGACGACAAGTGGCTCAACCGTCTGCGACCGAAAATCAGCGCCAACGGCCACGTCGTGTTCACCCGCAAGAGCATTCGACATGTCCTACAGTTCTTCAAGGATCATGCGTGGGGCTTCCGCATCCTCATCATCAGCGACCTGATCTGCAGCCGCGGTCTCAACATTGTATCGGACGACTATCAATGGCATCTGACATTCGAGGTTCTCCGCATCAGCAAGTCCACTCGCATCTCCAACATGATGCAGGACCTGCGCATTCTCGGGTGCTTCAAGGACGACATGCCTCTTACCCTCTATTGTGAAAAGGAGGTGCATCATCAGCTCATGGTCGAATCCAAGGCCCTCAATGAGATGCTGGTCCGCGCCAAGAATATGGCTTCTCTGAATCAGGCGCTCCCCCTAAGCGAGGCCATCGAGCGCATGGATCTCGACATCCGCAAGACCACCTCTCGCACACAGCTTCGCACAGGGGGGCGTCTCTCCGTCAACGTCGTGCGCCCACTGACTGCCCATGCCGCCTGTGCAGATGGTGGAGACGCTATCGAGGGGTACCTCTCACACAGCCACCCAGCCCAGCGCATTGCGGGCAATGGCGCCGTGGAGGACATTCCGATCGCCATCGCTGTCGCGCCAAAGCCCACTGTCACTTGTGCTATGGAGAACGTTCCAGAGATGGACCCTGTAGAGTTCCATTATCTTGCCAATCCTGTCAATGGAAAACTTTTTGAGTGGGCCAAAGGCGCTTCAGTGATTGCCACCTTTCTTCGCACAATCGATTGTGATAAGGTCTACGAACGCACAGCGCTGTCTAGAGATACAAGTTTTATCAGTGACATTATGCGTCCACGCACAGGTAGCGCTCAAAATCACTCCTACGGTCTGCTATTTGTGCGAGTTGGCGAGAACGCTATTATGATGCATCCGCAGTTACGTGAGGCTTTCAAGAGCGCCTTTCAGTAAGGATCTTAGCACAGGGACCGACATTGAGTTGCCAATCTGATGCTTCATCTGAGAGTCCGACACCACTTGCTTCCATCCATTTGTCGAAAAGCCTTGTAGTTGCAACCACTCTTTTATGTTAGCGCGTCGTTGCATAGGACAGCACCATAACGAATTTTTTGTCGTCAAGCATGATGACGTGGTTTTCAATGATTGTCGAAACGGATTAAAAAGAAAATTCAAGTCGACAAATATACCCCCAGCATCAACATATGGTTTCAGTTGCATTTTTTGTCTGCTCGTCAATGCATCATATTCATTTGTAGTATCATGTCTATCAATTATAGATTCTATGATCCTAGAATGAAGGACTGTTGGTTGGCAAAGTATTTTCGGGGTTTCTTTTAGGTTGGTCATGTCCATGCGTGTTCCTACAATAAATAACCTTTTACGGGATTGCGGAACACCAAAGTTTTTGGTGTTCAAAAGTGCCCAATTCGTAACATAATTCTTTGAACATTTTCTCAAGATCTCGTTGAATGCATTTGTTTGTTGAAACTGAGGGACATTCTCGAGAATAAACACAATAGGTCTTTTTCTTTCAATGATCTTTACACACTCAATCCATAAACAGCCACGGTCATCTTGTTCTCCCAGTCTCTTGCCAGCCATAGAAAATGGCTGACAGGGAAAGCCACATACGTACAGGTCTATATCAGGAACATCCTTCACATGGCGCTTTGTCATGTCTTCAAAGATGATTTTTGGTGAAAAGTTGGCCCTGATGGTCGCAACGCAATGCTTATCTACTTCTGAAGAGAACTCGTGCGAAAAGGGCACTCCGAGCTGCTGAAGAGCGACGATTGGCGCTTCGATGCCCGAACAGTCTGTTCCAACCCTCAACGGGCGGTCCTTGGTGAAAATGCCCCATTTGGACTTTTTCTTATTACTGGTTTTCCAACCAGAAACTTTTGTCTTGGCTTTGGCTTCCATTTATTTATTCGTAAGTGGAGACATAATTTCTTCAGTCGGGTTCAAGGCGCTGATTGAGATGCTGGTCCGCGCCAACAGCATGGATTCCCTCCATGGCGCGCTCCCTCTCAGCGTGAACGTGGTGCGCCCACTGACTTCCCATGGCGCCTGTGCGGACGATGGCGACGCCATCGAGGGCTACCTCTCGCGCACGCATCCAGCCCAGCGCATTGCGAGCAATGGCGCCGTGGAGGAGGACATTCCGATCGCCGTCGCCACTCCGATCCCTACCGCATCTGCTACTACTGCGACGGAGGAGGAGTATCCTCCGATGGATCCGAAGGAGTTGGAGCGCCTGACAGACCCAGTGAAGGGCATGTTCAAGAAGTGGGCTCGATTGGACACCACCAGCGCTATCGCTCGGTTCATGCGAGAAGGTTTGGAGCCCCAGCGACGATATTCTTCGTCTGAGATCCTGGCGCTATGTGCGCAGTGGAAGATTCAATTGGGTTACATAACATCTGGGAGCGTCGAAACGTCTTCCAACTATCATTATGGTCAAATAGTGATAAAGCACAATGGATTCTATCGTTTGCATCCAGCGTTGCAGACTGCTTATCATCAGTGGCTTTGACAGCCCAATAGCGCCATAAACAAATGACGTAGCACGTTGACACTGATAGAATTCCCTAGCAACATTTTCATTTTGTTGTCTGTGCAATTATAAGCAAGGTTTTTGGTGAAACCCTGCAGTGCGAACGCCTCTTTGACATTCATTGGACGACCCAAAGGAGTGTTCCATAGTTTCGATTTTGCACACAGACAAGGGCAAACGGTGTGCGCATTGGGGAAAAATTGTTTTTCAAAAACTAGATCCACGAATATTGCCCTTGGGTTTGTTGCTTTGAGTTTGACTTTTTCATTTTCACTCAATTTGTTCAAGTTGGTTTTGCAAGTCTTCCAATCTACAAAAGATACCAGTGGGCGACAGGGCGTGGGCTCTGGCCAATTTAGTTTGCCCAATGATAATGTATTATCTACGCTTCTCTTGACTCCTACAATAAAAACTCTTTTGCGCGATTGAGGAATGCCATAGTCAGACAGACGTGTTTAATATCCTCCAATCGATCGTATATCCCTTGAGAGAGTTTAGCGTATGCATCATGGAGTGGAACGTTTCACCATTGTTGATCGACAATAGCCCTTTCACATTTTCTAACACAAACACTATCGGTTTTTTGCGCTGAATGACACGAACACACTCCCAAAAAATAGTTCCCCGAGGATCACTGATTCCGTTGCGACTTCCTGCCGTAGAAAACGGCTGGCACGGAAAGCCACACACGTACAGATCAATATCAGGAATATCCTTAACGTTGCGCTTGGTCATGTCATTAAAGATTATTTTTGGTGAAAAGTTGGCTTTTATAGTCGCAACGCAATGCTTATCTACTTCTGAAGAGAACTCGTGCGAGAAGGGCACTCCGAGCTGTTTCAGAGCGACGATTGGCGCTTCGATGCCCGAACAGTCTGTTCCAACCCTCAACGGGCGCTCCTTGGTGAAAATGCCCCATTTGGACTTTGTCTTATTAATGGTTTTCCATCCAGAAACTTTTGTCTTGGCTTTGGCTTCCATTTATTCGTCAGTGCAAAGATAATTTCTGCTACTGGCGATGTCCAAGGCGCTCGGCGAGGCGATCGACCGCATACGCATGGATACGGACATTGGCAAGACCACTTACTTCCTGGCGACATGTCTCCACTGCTTCTGGCTTTGCAAAGTCTGGAAATAGGGTGTCAATTTGTTACCCGCTATTATTGAAAATTATTCAACAATGTGGGTAATGAATTGGATTTATATATATATATATATATATACATATATATTGTCAATCGTCAACACCAGGCCACGTCATTTGTTTCATTCGCACGCACACTGATCACCACACGCGATTACACAGCTGCCACTTGACAAAGTTTTTTTTGGGCGGGTCTATTGCATGCTCCATGTCGACAACTCTCCACCGTTCTTTTTTTGCGATTCACTAATTCCATTTTTACGTTACATGATGCGCAGACGCCTGTCGAAAACTATGCAACAGGTTCAGTAATGTGTCTCCTTGTCGATTAAAGTAGCCGACCCAGTAGTAGTTGACAAACAATTTCTCCCCTTTCTCATGTAAACATTTCGCTAAATTAATATGTTCACAAAGATATTGATTGTTCCTTGGAATATAACTACACCCCTTTAAACTTTTGATCTTGTAAAGTGCACAACCATTGAAGGATGATTTCACGGGAAGAAAATGGTTCGTATTGCTGTAGTATTCCTGTTTGACAATGGTGCGCACCAAGTTAGAAATTGTGTACGTGACATGATCATATTCTTCGTGCAGAAGCACGACAGCCATTGGATCATACGCACACGTTTTCAGTCCGAAAGTTCCTGGTAATGACGTACGACCATTGCAGAAAATGGCGCTCCACTCTTTTTTCGCAATTGAGTCGAATAATCCGTTGATATTGATGCATCCATCGAGATCAAAATCAATCACAAGCATGTAGTCATAATCGTGATGGAATTTTAGCACATAATCCAAATATTGTTGTCGAAACCATGCCATTTGGAACAAACGTTCTTTTGAAAATGTGCCATATGTATATCCCGTTTGTGTTTTCAAACGGCATTCACAGGAATGGAAATGACAACAGTCAAGCAAAATGACATTGGGGTTTGACAGTCGCCATTGGTGCAATAAATCTCTAGAATTGTCTGCACTATCATTTTCAAATACTATAATTTTATAATCAAGAAATTGTTCACCAATATATTCCAAGCGTGCTCTCGTTTTGGAGAATACGGGACTGATATTTCGTGCTAGACTGCAAATGGCGATAGTGGATTGTGATGCTTGCGCTTTTCCACAAGCTACATTGCGTTGCACCATGTCGTCGTTGCATGCAATAATGTCTTTATTACAATGGCCATACAAGGACGGGTGCATGAATTCATGAAAATTATAGGACACGCTATACTCGACACAAAACAAGACCATGTAAATAATTATTAAAAAAATAAGTACGCCAACGACTTTTAGCATTGCCTTCATCTTGACCGTTTTTGTAAAGAAATAAAAAACTAATAGGATGGTGCATTCCGCTGAGTCGAGAATGAAAGTTTTATCCGTCGCCTCATCAAGCCTCACTTGGATAACTTGAATGCGTCAATCCGTTGGTTCATCTTTTGCACCGGCACAAGCATTCGGACGACTTGTTGGCGCTTGTGAACTCTCGTCGCGGATTGCTGCTGGCGAGAGGCCTGGTACGGCCCGACTGACGAATGAGACAGGTAGTCATAGATGGCGTTGACCATCTCTGGCGGGTCACTACTATTCTGTCCCAAGGGCTCCTCCAGATTCGGGAGAATGGAAAAGGATCCACCATCACTCCTTACAGTATCCAAGATCCACTGTGTCAGGTAGCGTACGTACAATCGCGTCTGGAGTTCGCCCATGTCCATCAGGTTTTGCGCGACTAGCCGTTTCACTTCTGTGGGATCCATTAGTCCGCTGTGTACAGATCGTCGCTCGGAAGGCATCCGTCGGACGCTTGCAATGATGGATTCCAAGGTCAGAGTGGTTGTGGGATCAGGTATGGTCATTAGGTAGTGCAACACTGCCAAGGCCATGCCAGAGGGAACGAGAATGACACTTTCTCTCCGGGATTGAAGGTACACCCTTTCAGCATACTGTTTCTTGTCATGGCGTTCCACTTGTCGGATAATCTCCTGACACATGTCATACAGATCGGGTGGAGAACCTATGGGGAACTTGTTGTCGTACGATTGTAGTATTCGGCGAATTTGAATTTCCAAACTCAAGTCTGTTTTAGCGATTCGCTTGGGATGGCGCACCCTGCCCGCTGGAGATTGTTTGGTCTGCGCGGTGAAGCGAATTTTGGCATCTCGACGATCCTGTTGCTGTTTATCATCGGGGATCTTCAATGGTGGAGCCGTAGGCCGCGTCTGTCGTTGATTCCGTGCAACGGGCGTAAGAAAACTGCTCCGAGACGTTTGTTGTAGCATCATCTTGGTCAACTCATCCGACCTTAACTGATTCCGATGTCGTTGCTGTGGCGATAGTTGTTGTCGTGCTGGACTGGGCGCTACGCGAGCAGTGGTGGTAGACAGACCGCTGTTCCCCATGATGTTTGCGATTTACAATTTCAAAAAGAAGTGAAAAATAACGCGACGATTTGTGTCGCTGACACAACGCAGTAGGATACGTCTAGGCAAAAATACTCTCTTTCTTTGATGATGCACCATTTAGACTCATCATTTAGCATGCGCAGACGGCAACGTTTTCTGTTCAATCAAGGGCTTCCACTTTCGGATAATGCTCATGAACATTTCATAGTCCTCTTGCATGGTGGAACTGAACATTCCGCTCATGATGACTTTGCCACTGTGGAAGACGAGGAACGTGTTGAACTTGCCCTTGCGTTGCAAGCGCTCAATGGCCTCGGCGGCGACAAAGTCCTTCAGGGGGACAAGACTGTGTGATACGAGGGCATAGTCGTCCGCGGAAAAGTCTTTGCACAACTGAAACTGCATCGCTGGACAGGGCGTTTGCCACCACTTCATTGTGAGCGGAAACTTGATATTCACACCCGTGTACCCAAAACTTGTCTCGAGCAAAGAGTAGTAGTGGGTCGTCTTGTTCATCAGCATGTCCAGTTCTTGGCGGTTCACCATGAAGCCCAAGTTGAAGTCCACATTCGTCATGACTGTCTGAAAGTACAGACGAACGCTTGACGCGGGCTCCGCGGGACTCACGTTCAGCGCCTTGGGCAACAAGAGGTGCACGCTTTGGATAAAGTGCCATAAACAAGTCTGCGCGTAAACCATCTTTTTACAGCCCGTGAGCTGGAATTTACCGTTCTTGTGCACCTTCATATTCACCCGACGCACAGCCCCACCAGTCACTTCTGTCTCCTCCAACTGATAAACCACGTTCAATGCATTGCGAAACGACTTTTTGTAGTACACGTCTCCCAGACGGAATCGCAACCCGCCCGCCTCCATCGGGCGACCAACAGACTCAGCGTCAGCGAGGCCCGGCAGGAAGCGATCCGATATGGCCGCCACATCCACTTCAAGATTCGACGACACCACGACAGTCTTGGTGGACACCACCAGATCCGCAAACGACAGTGCACTCATGTTGCTTTCAGTTCTTAAATCAATGTGCTCTTGTACAAGTAAACAGAAACGCTTAACGTCATTTTTCTCGTTAGCCGTTGTCGTCGTCTTGATACCAACGCCAAACGGACAGGAAACAGTTTCCATTTCTGGCGTTTTTTCCAGTCGTAGCTGCGTGTCTCGCCATATCGAAGCGTATCGACGCGTGGCAAACACGCGGATGGAAGAAACTCTTCGTGGAAAGAAAAAATGGAAATGAAATAGTTTCCATTTGTGGTGTTTTTTGCAATCGTAGCTGCGTGTCTCGCCATATCGAAGCGTATCGACGCGTGGCAAAGACGCGGATGGAAGAAACTCTTTCGTGGAAAGAAAAAATGGGAATGAAATAGTTTCCATTTCTGGCGTTTTTTCCAGTCGTAGCTGCGTGTCTCGCCATATCGAAGCGTATCGAAC
>Ga0172373_10000512_pt1 | contig 63590 bp, 57 predicted proteins | sample Lak10m_2_FD_114546 | JGI IMG/M metagenome (GOLD analysis project Ga0172373, IMG submission 114546) | Freshwater microbial communities from Kabuno Bay, South-Kivu, Congo - kab_092012_10m | ecosystem: Environmental > Aquatic > Freshwater > Lake | place: Democratic Republic of the Congo... | reverse complement strand
GTAATGCATGCAATCGGCGATTCAATCGTGAGTGGCTAATCGATCCGGATAAATACTGCAATTGGTGCATGACATTGAGGGCGATTCGATGATTATTGGCAAAATACTTGGCTGCCACAAGGGCAACAGTGACCACTTCGCTATCCGGAACTCCGGCACGTACATCGGTCTGGTGGTCAAGATTGGTCATGGCCGTATCAATCAGGACAAACGTTGTTATAATCCATATGGCGTCCATGAAAACTCCTTTGTTGATGCGGACCTAAGTACTCACATCGTGACAAAGTTTTTCATGGACGTCAACTAGCAATCAGGGTAACAGAACATTGTGATGATGTGGCGATGCATAGGGTGCGCACTTGGTCACATGGTACGGAGATGCAGTATGCACTACCGCTGGCAATCTTGGCTGATACAAATCTACGTGCTTTTGCTTAGTGCCTGTGCTCTCCGCACGCCCCACGAGATGTGGCAACAACAGGGGAGGTCTGCGATGGACTACCACGTATTTCCATATGGCGGCCTGAGCCGCGAATACCTGCTGTACATCCCCAAGCACCTAGGTCGTGATGCACCGTTGGTGTTCGTGCTCCACGGATTCACCGATGATGCCACGGGCATCCGAGCGACCACGCAGATGGATGCGGTCGCCGATCGGTACGGCTTTGCAGTGGTCTATCCGCGGGGTACGCTCGATCGTGATGGGCGACGATTTTGGCAGGTGGGCTACGATTTCCACGCTAGTGAAACGGTCGACGATGTGGGGTTTTTGGTGGCACTTGCACAGCACCTGCAACAGACCTACCAACTGAGCGCCGCGCGTACGTTCATGACGGGCATGTCCAATGGGGGCGACATGTCGTTGGTGATGGCCTGCCGCCACCCCGATGTCTTCCGGGCGGTGGCACCGGTGGTTGGGACCATGATGCGCCACGAACTCGCCGCGTGTGATTCTCCACGTGCGGTGCCCATGTTGGCATTTAATGGTACGGCCGACAGCACCACCCTGTATGCGGGTGACATGGAAAATCGCGATGGTTGGGGAGCGTATCTAGGTGCCGATGACGTCATCGAATATTGGCGAATGCGCAACGGCTGTGGCGCACTGACGATGACCACACTCACCAACCCCAACACGAATGACCCCCGTCGGGTTGAGGTGTACGCATCAGACACCGGCAAGGCGCCGCTGGTATTCTACAAAATTGTGGGTGGCGGGCATGATTGGCCAGGGCGGACTGACGCACTGTTCGTTGATGCGAGCGACATCATCGGACGGTTTTTTGTGACAGAGGCATGAGGAATCGTCGATTCCTCATGCCTGCGGTGTAATCACGCTGGGATGCCAAGTTCTGCGCGCACCATCTGGGTCAATTCGGCGCTGAACGAGGGCGCATTGGGGGTCAGCGTCATGCGCGTTTTGGTCATCGCAAAGGCCAGCTCATGCACGGGGTCAGCGAACCCAATGGCACCGCCGAAGCCGTCGTGCCCAAAGGTGGTGTCACGCGTGCCCATGGCGGGCAGACTTTCACCCAAAAAGTAGCCCAACCCGAAGCCCCGCACGGTCTGCAGGGTGGCGTCCATGGCCCAGCGTTGTACTTTGGTGGCTTGGGCGACGCGGCGAGCCGGCAGTAGGCGCACGCCGTCCACACCGGTGCCAATCAGGGATGCGTAGACACGCGCAATGGCGCGGGCACTGGCCATCATGTTGGCGGCCGGCATGCAGGTGGCTTGGATGCCCGTGTGATTGGCCATGAGGCACGGGTTTTCCGTGGGATCGCTGGCAAAGGCGTCTGCGCCGAGATCGTGGCTGAGGCGGGCTGCATCGGAGCGGCGATGGGCGGGTAGACCGCAGTACAAGTCGGTGATGCCGAGCGGCGCACAGATTTCGTCTTGCACGAATTGCCCGAACGACCGGCCATCGACGGCCTCGAGCACTTGGGCGAGTGGCCAGCCGTAGGTGAGGCCGTGGTAGGCGGCGACTTGACCGGCGCGGCTAATCGGGTGCAAATCGGCCACTAGGGCACACATGGCGGTGTAATCGGCGAGGAGGTCGTTGGTCACAGAATCAGGCAAAAAGGGAATGCCGGCGGTATGTGACATCAAGTGGCGAATAGAGATGGCGTCTTTGCCGTGGGCCGCAAAGGCGGGCCAGTAGTCGGCGATGGCGTCGTCGTAGGCAAGCTGTCCGCGCTCAGCCAGGATGTGCATGCAGGTGGCCGTTATCGCTTTGGAGGCCGACCAGAGCATCGTGAGGTCAGCGGGCCGCATGGGCGTGCCCGCATCGTCGCGGGTGCCCCGGGTGATGTCCACGATGAGCTGGCCGTGCTGATACACGACGAGTTGCACGCCCTCTTCGCGCCCGCTGGCAATCGCCGCGTCAATATGTGCGCTCAAGCGGTGGGTGAGGGTCATGCGCGTGCATCCGTGAGAAAGGCGCGTACGGTGCGTGCCAGCGTGTTTTTGAGCGACGGTGCGTCGGGTGCCAGGTTCATCCGTGTTTTGGTCATGGCAAAGGCCATCTCGAACTCGGGATCTGCGAAACCGGTCGGACCACCGTAGCCACAGTGGCCGAAGGCGGTGTCACGGCTGCCGTAGAGGGGGTTGGCACGACCGAGTTCCCAGCCCAGCGCATACCCGGCCTCGGGACGCTCCGGGTTATCGGTGCGCGCCCAGTACTGCGCTCGGGTGGCGTTGGCGAGGCGCCGTGGCGACAAGAGTCGGACACCGTCCACGCCGGCGCCGATGAGTGACGCGTAGACGCGTGCCACGGCGCGTGCGCTCGCTACCATGTTGGCAGCGGGGATGCAGGTCGCCAAAATCGCAGGATCGTTGGCCATGACGGTGGGATCGGGGAGCGGATTGTCGGGGTGCGCGAGTTGTTCGGGGGTAGCGTCGTGGGTGAGGCGGACCACGTCGGTGGTGCGGTGTGCGGGGAGCCCCATGAACAAGTCGGTGATGCCGAGGGGGGCACAGATTTCTTGTTGGATCAAATCGCCGAACGACAGGTGTGTCACTGCCTCAGCAACTTGAGCGAGTGGCCATCCATACGTCAACGCGTGATACACGTGGTGTTGCGCGGGTGGGTGGATGGGGTGCATGTCGGCCATGATGGCACAGATGCGCTGGTAATCGCGCATGGTGGTGTAATCGGGAGCCACATCGCGGGGGATTTCGTAGACGCCAGCGGTGTGCGACATCAGGTGCCGGATGGTGATGTTGCTTTTGCCGTGGGCCGCAAAGGCCGGCCAGTAATCGGCGATGGCGTCGTCGTACTCGAACAGGCGCCGTTCGGCGAGGATGTGCATGACGGTCGCCGTAATACCTTTGCTGGTCGACCACACTAGGGTCATGTCGTCGGGACGCAGAGGCGTGCCGGCGGCGTCGCGCGTGCCCCGCGTGATGTCCACGATGAGTTGTCCACGGTGGTAGACGGCGAGTTGTACGCCTTCTTCGTGGCCGCTGGCAATGGCCGCATCGATGTGGGCGGTGAGTTGTTCCTGGAGCAATTGATGGTTTGACATGGCTCGCCTATTCGTTCAAGAAATGAAAATAACGGGCAGATATCCGCATAGTCGCACTATACCATGCACCACGGAAATCAGTGCATGGCGGGTGTGCGATGCGCTCTGGTCACACGGATGAATGCGCGGTCGTTACTGCGCAATCATGCGGAAATCGATGTGGGCAGGTGGTGGATAGCGCCGGTGCACCTCCGCTTGTTCGGCGGCGCTGAGTGGCGTAGCTGGGGAGGTGCGTTGATACCACATGCGAAACCACAGGTCGGTGAGTTCGCTTTCGCCCTCGCGTACCACCGCATATTCGTGCTGTACGAGGCGCTCAACAGTGGCGAAATCGCCCAACTCCAAGGCGATACGACAACGCATGATGAGGATGCGGTCGTTGTGCTGGAGCGCGGCAGGGAGTGCGTCATAAATGGCGAGAGCGTGTGTGAACTGATCGGTGCGGCACAACAGCTCGATGTACTCTTGGGCGATCTCGAGGATGGTGGGTTGGATGTGCCAGGCCTGTTGATAGCAGTCTAGCGCCGCCGTGGTGTCGGCCGCCCGTAGGGCGATGATGGCCAGATTGCGCCATGCCCATGCCGTTGGTTGGAGGGCAATGGACGCCTGCCACGCAACCCTCGCTGCCGCTTTGTCGCCGGCTTCCATGTGCATGACGCCGAGGTGGAGCAGTGAGTACCAGTTGTGGGCGCTGGCGGGGAGCGCTGCGAGGAGCCGATGCCAGGCTGGTTGCACCAGCCATTCGCCGGGCGCAGTATCGGGTGTGGGCGCCGGCAATTGTCCGTGAGCGAGCACGTGCAACCACTGGTGTTGGGTGCTGGTCATACTGTCACTGGGAAATGCGCAGGCGACGCTCAACGCGGGTTCGCCGTGCTGCTTTCGGCGGGCGGCTTCGAGTGCACCCCAGCCACTGCCGTGCTGCAAGATGGTGTCGGGGGCGCGGTCGGCACGTGCCGTGTAGTGGGCGTCGAGGGCGGCCAACTGCGCAACGGAGAGTTGTTGCTTGAGTGCTCCGTCAACTCCGCGCCACGCCGTCTCCCAGTCGGGATGATGCACGATGGCCGCATCACCGTGAAAGTGACCGAATACCTGTGTCCAGTGCCAATCGCTGTGCGCCGGCATCTGGAGCCCGTGGAGCTGTGACGGTGCCAGCCCGGCTTGGATTTCGAGGTACGGTTTGCCACCGGGTCCGAGGAATTCTTGCCAGTGTCGACCGCCTTGGTGCATGCCCCAACAAAACATTTTGCGATATCGTAACCGTGCCGTGGAAGCCTCAATGAACCCACTGCCGTCAGCGCCGAGTGCCGCCTCCCACGGCATGTCGACCGTGTCCGGTTGGAAAAAGTACTCGCTGGCCGCATGTGCGTTGGTGGAATACGAAGCGTCTTGATGCTGAAATGTGGCTAAATGGGGCATGTCCGCATACCCGAACCGCGAGGGGTGTTCGGTGAGGTCCGTGTAGATGACTTGCGTGCAGGGTGCTAAGACGCGGACGTCGGGACGCTCGTCCACGGCCGTGTTGGTCCACCAGTACATCGAAGTGGCGTGTGCACTGGGGTTGGTGATGCGGGTGTGCGCAATTAACCACGGTGATCCAGCAGGGAGAAAAAAATCAATCTGCCAACAAACTCCGGTACAGCGTTCGTACTCATACAGCCGGAGCCCTGGGGAGCCGTCGGCATCACTGATGGCCGCCGCAAAGACCGGCGAGCAGGTGGCGAAAGTGTGCCCGAATTGCCCGACGTTCCATTCGATACCGCCCGAAAACCAGGCATTGCGGATGGCCAAATTGGCCGGCTGGAAGACCGGGTTGCGGTTGAGTAGCTCGCGGTTGCTCGGTTTGTGAAACAGCGAAAGCAAGCGTCCGCCGTAGGCCGGTAGAAAGGTGGCCTTCAGGTGGTCGTTTTCGAGCACGATGCTGGTGTATGTGGTGGGCACGCGCTGGCGTGTGTAGTTGTCTTGCATGCGGTATGGCAGGACGCGTGTGCCACAGGCCCAGCCGAGGAATGCGTGCTTGTCGGCGGGTAACGAGGGGAGCGTGGCCACGTGTAGGTGGTGGTCTTCATCGCGAAACCGCGGTAACGGGTTTTCTGCTCCTAAGGCAACCCCAGGCATGGTCAGTGGCTCAACGCTGAGAGTGGTCATGGCAGGGCGCACCTTTCGTTTTATCGTATGAAGTTCACACAAAATAACACAAAAAATATGACAACATCAATGTGTAATGCAGCATATCAACGGTGTATGTCTGTAGAACATATGATGTCAAGATTGCACTGACAAGCATCAAACAAGCGTGAGTCCTATTTGTGTAGAGATATGGTAGCACGAAAAGTGTGCAGGGATGTATTGCGGTAAACCGTGTTGATTTGGAGTATGATGCTCGGGACACACCAATAATCAGAGAGAGGAATCAATGGCGAGAGCAAGCCTAGGTGGGCGCTTGTTTGCGTATGTGATGAAGTGGCGCAACATCAAGGGTATGTTTGCAGATACGGCGCGTACCGCTCAGATTATCGAGCAGTGTCGTCAGGCGAACGCGACAGCGTATGTGTTGCCGGCGGTCAAGTGGAAATCGCGGGTCGAGCGCACCACCGTGGGCGGCATGGATGCGGTCGTATTGACGTCAGCGACGCCGTCGGGGCAGGTGGTCTGGTATTTGCACGGGGGTGCGTATATTTTTCAAGCATCAGAATTTCATTGGCAGATGCTAGATCGTCTCGTCCAAGCCAGTCATGTGACGGTGATTGCCTCGGTGTATCCGCTTGCGCCCAACCACCAGGTGGCAACGGTGATGCCGGCGTTGCAGGCGGTGTATCAGGCGATTGTGGCGCAAACGGCGCCCACCAACGTGTACGTGGCCGGCGATTCGGCGGGCGGTGGTTTGGCACTGGCGTTGGCCCAAGAGTTGCGCAATCAAGGGTTGCCACAGCCAGCACAACTCTGGTTGTTGTCGCCGTGGTTGGACGTGGCCATGCGCAACCCGGATGCGGCTACCCTCGAAGCGGTTGATGTGGTGTTGAGTAGCCCTGGTTTGGTGCTGGCCGGGCAACACTGGCTGGGTGCATTACCCGCCGATCATGCGTGGGCGAGCCCGCTGTACGGTGAACTGCAAGGGGTGGCACCCATGGCCATTTGGGTGGGCACCAATGAGCTGTTTTTGCCCGATGTGCGGCAGTTGCGTGCCCGTGTAGCGCCCACGGGAGGGGTGGTGCACTACACGGAGGCGGCGGGCATGTTCCATGCGTACCCGGTCTTTCCTGTGCCCGAAGCAGCGCAGGTACTCCAGCAGATGTGTGGCTTGTTGATGCGCCGTGATGCGCAGTGACGTGGACAGTGAAAGGAACACGATGATGTTGGATTTGTCGTTGTTGGGGCATGCGAGTGTCCATGGGGAAATGCACGCCATACTGACGCGTGTGGCGCCGGCGCGCTTGCGCGTGCGTCCGCATGCTGAGATGAACTCCTTGGTGTGGAGTATTTGGCATGCCATTCGTAGCGAAGATGCCTGTATTTCGCGCTTTGTGGTGCCTCAGGTGCAGGTGTTGACGCAGGGGCAGTGGAATGCGCGTTTGGGGGTTTCGTTCACGGGGGACGGCTTCGGGATGAGCAGTGACGATGTGACGATCTTGAGTCAGACCATCGACATCGCTGCCTTGGCCGCCTATGGTCAAGCGGTGGCCGCACAGAGTGCACAGTGTGCGCAGTACGTGACTGCGTGGGATTTGACGACGCCGTTTACTCCAGCAGAGGTAGAGTCTGTCTGTGCCACCTACGCAGATTTGGTGGGAGACGATGTGGCGGGGACGGTGGCCTACATGGGGAGCATGAGCCGAGGTGCCTACCTCATCAAGCATCTCTACGGGCATACGCAGTACCATCTGGGGGAAATGTCGGCAATCGACGGTCAAGTGCCCGGAGAACGATACTATTCGTGGTAGGTCATTCCCCTGCCACCGCACGACCGTGTGCGGTGGCGGGGGGTGGGGTGTGCTAGCGACCGTAGGGCCCGCTGGTGGCGGTGCTGGCGCTGGCGGCTTGGCTCATCACGGTGCGCACCGCTTCGAGCGTGTGTTCAATCTGGTTGCCGTCGATGCCGTAGTGTGTGACGGCGCGGATGCTGGTTGGGCCAAAGCCGCCCACCAACACGCCGTGTTGCTTCATGGCGCTCACAAAATCGCTGGCACTGCGACCATCGGTGAGCTGGAAGACCACGATGTCGGTGTGGACATCGGCCGGGTCAATGGCAATGCCCGGAATGGACGCAAGCCCGGCCGCGAGGATTTGGGCGTGGGCGTGGTCTTCTGCGAGACGATCGACCATTTCGTTGAGGGCCACCATGCCGGCAGCGGCAATGATACCCGCTTGGCGCATGCCGCCACCGAGCATTTTGCGGATGCGGCGGGCGCGCGCAATGAAGGCCGCGCTGCCGGCCAAAATGGAACCAATGGGCGCCGATAGGCCTTTCGACAAACAAAACTGCACGGTGTCGACGTGCTGGGTAATCGCGGTAACATCGACGCCGAGGGCCACGGCGGCGTTGAACACCCGGGCGCCGTCGAGGTGGACCTGCAGGTCGTTGGCGCCAGCCCAGGCTTTGACTTGGGCCATGTAACGAGGCGCCACCACTTTGCCACCCGTGCCGCCGTGGGTGTTTTCGAGACAAACGAGGCGGGTGACGGCCGAATGTGGGTCGTGCGGATTACGGATGGCCCCAGCGAGTGCGTCGAGCGGGAGCTCGCCGGCTTTGGTGGTGGGGACGACGTGCATGGCGACGCCACCGAGGACCGAGACCCCGCCGGCCTCGTAGTTGTAGATGTGGCACTTGTCACCAACGATGACCTCGTCACCGCGTTGGCAGTGCGCCAGCACACCGCACAGGTTGCCCTGCGTGCCACTCGTGACCAGCAGCGCGGCTTCTTTGCCGACCGTGCGGGCGGCGAGCGCTTCGAGCGCGTTGACGGTGGGATCATCACCGTAGACGTCGTCGCCGACGGCGGCCGTGTACATGGCGTCGCGCATGGCCGGCGACGGGTGTGTGACCGTGTCGCTACGTAAATCGATGAGAGACTGTGTCATGGTGACCTCCTTTGTGCGGAATGCACCCATTATAATGAAGAAATTGAGTTGTGGTTTGTCATTATCACTCACCACGAGAGGAAGATGGATGACATCTTCGTGCAAATGAGGCTTGCAATCGAGCCGCTCTATGCTACAATAATCGTCCGATCGCATATTTATTCCCCAGGCGTTGCACTGCGCTTGGTGGTTTTTTTGTCTGCCAATGCAGCATGCGATGCGGAAAGCGCTTGAAGTACCGGTTGTTTTGAAAGGACAAATCACGTGGAAAAGCTCTTTGTCATTACTGTTGGGACGTCACTCATCACGGGCACGGGTCGGCTCAATCGCACCCAAAAGGACGCGGTGATGGACGAATCGATGTCGCCGGTGCCCGTCTCGCCTGCTGCTCAGCAGGTGCTCGACCTGTACGCCGACATGCTCCGCACTGACCACACGCCATTTCTCGACACGGCTGAATTCTGGACCATGCGCGCCTACCAGCGTACGATGCACCCTGAATCGAGCCAGCGCTTCACGCCCGGTGTGCGCTATGTTTTTGTGGGACCTGACACCTATGTGGGGCGCTGGGTGATGCAGATGTTCCGCGAAATCATCTCTACTCAGTATGCGACCATCAATGTTGAGATGAACATCGTGGTGCCCGTAGCAACGTATGGCATGCCGATGGTCTTCGATACCGCACAGATGGAACTCAATCAGCGTCTGAATCGCCTGACTGATCCGTACATCGCCGCAGAGTGCGCCGATGCGGTCATCTTCAACGCCACTGGTGGCTCCAAGGTAATCTCGGGTTGGGTGCATACATACGCTACGTTGCGTGGGCATCGCGTCCTGTATCTCTACGACGGGTCACGTGAGATTCTGATGACCAAACCACGCATCGCAGCTGATTTCCCCGCCCCATTCTTCATCTAACACGCCAACCCCATCTCACCTTGGCGAAGCCAAGGTGAGATGGCCCCTGGTGAGTCCACAAAAGACACAGTCACGTGTGTCATTGTCAGGGGGGGCTTAATGATGTGCGAGATGACATTGACGATAGAAACGTCTGATTTGTGATTGGAAAGAATGTCGGACCGCACTGACTTGACAAATTCCTCCGTACCACATACAATCAGGTTAACCGTTTAACTTCCCCGTAGTAAGTGACAAGTACATGGCAACAATTCGAGACGTGGCAGCGCAGGCTGGTGTTTCGACGGCCACTGTTTCGTACGTATTAAACGGCCAGGGAGCTATCCCTGCGGAGACGCAAGCGCGTGTGATGGCCGCCGTAGCGGCACTCGACTACCAGCCGCGGCATGCGGCACGGGCGTTGCGCGGGCGGAGCCGCACATTGGGGATTTCGATGGCGAGTGGATTTGATCGGCTTGCTGATCCGGTCACCGCCGAGGTCTTGGCCGGCATGGCGCAGGCCGCATCACAACGCGGATTAGCGTTGTTGTTGATTCCCATGAGTGCAGATTTGGCACGCGGATGTGTGTCAGTGGCACGGAGCGGGCAAGTCGACGGCGTCGTAGTCTTTGACCCAGAGCACGATGATCGGCGCATTGGCGCACTCGGAGATGCTGGCGTGCCCCACGTGAGTGTCGGGCAACAGAGCGCGGCTTGGGTCAGCAGTGACATCAACGCTGGTATGGCGCTGGCAGTCGATCACCTTGTCCACGGTGGGCATCAGCAGATTGCCTTGATTGCTCCCGATCCCGATTTAGCGAGTAGTGACTGGTACGTCGAGGGGTTTGTGGCTGCGCTGGTCGCTCATCAGCTCGAGGTGCTCGACGGCGGGGTATTGGCGGGTGGTCGGCGTGAAGTCGATGGTTCGACGGCCATGGCTGAGCTCTTGGCGTTGCCACAGATGCCCACGGCGGTGATTGCTGCGAGTGACGAGCTGGCCTATGGTGCCATGCGTACCATTGCGGATGCCGGGCTTGCGGTTGGGCGAGATGTGGCACTTATCGGTTTCGACGATTTACCACCGGCCGCCTATCTGCAACCACCACTGACGGCGGTGCGGCAACCGCGTTTCGAGCTGGGTGTGGCCGCCATCGCGGTGCTTGAGGGGATGATTCAAGGGGATCGTGCGACGCCCACCACGGTCGCGTTGGCGCCGAAGTTGATGGTGCGGGGTAGTACGCCACCACGAAGATGATTGGCTTGATGTGGATGACACATCAAGGGTAATGCAATAGGGATTTGGTACTCGCTGTAATTTGGAGGAGTTGCACATGGCCGGGATTAAGTTCGAACACGTATGGAAGCGCTTCGGCGACTTCACGGCGCTCAAAGACCTCAACATTGAAATCAGCGACCAAGAGTTCTTGGTGTTGGTCGGCCCCTCAGGGTGTGGCAAAACCACGGCTTTGCGGTGTTTGGCTGGACTCGAAGAAATCACCGACGGGCACATCTTCATCGGTGACCGCGACGTGACCGACGTGCCACCCAAGGACCGCGACATCGCCATGGTGTTCCAGAGCTATGCGTTGTACCCGCACATGTCGGTCTACGACAACATGGCCTTTGGTTTGAAGCTCCGCAAGACCGCCAAAGACGAAATCGATCGCCGCGTCAAAGAAGCTGCCGAAATGCTGGCCATTGGGCATCTGCTCGACCGCAAGCCGAAGGCGCTCTCGGGTGGTCAGCGCCAACGTGTGGCGCTCGGGCGCGCCATTGTGCGTAACCCGGCCGTCTTCTTGATGGACGAGCCCCTCTCGAACCTTGACGCCAAGTTGCGCGTGCAAACCCGTGCCGAAATCTCGAAGTTGCACCAGCGCTTGCAGACCACCTTCATCTACGTGACGCACGACCAGACCGAAGCCATGACTATGGGGACGCGTATTGCGGTCATGAAGGACGGCGTGTTGCAGCAGCTCGACACCCCGCAGAACCTCTACGACAACCCGGCCAACATGTTCGTGGCGGGCTTCATCGGCTCACCAGCCATGAACTTCCTTGACGTCACGGTCGGCAAAGGCAACGGTGGTCTCGTGGTCGACGCTGGCGCATTCGTGTTGCCTGTGCCCGCCGAGAAGGCCGGCAAGCTGGAAGCCTACGTTGGCAAGTCGGTGTACTTCGGTATCCGCCCCGAGAATGTGCACGACGAACACTACGTGCCCCGTGGTGTGGACGAGAACGCCAAGTTGGTTGCCACAGTCACCGTGCGTGAGCCACTCGGGAGCGAAGTCTACGCCTTCGTGGAGAACGGTGGCAAGGAAATCGTCAGCCGGCTTGACCCACGTACCTCGGCCTCCATCAACAACAATATCAACCTTGTGGTCGATATGTCGAAGATGCACGCATTTGATCGTGACAGCGAAATTGCCATCGTCTGATGACGGTGTGGCGCATCACACGCTGCTAGAAACACCCGGTGCTGGCATTGGCCAGTGCCGGGTGTTCGTGTGTGTTAGGGGTGCGTGGTAATGGGAGCAATCACGAGGGGCAAAAACACCGATTGCACGGCCACTCCCTCGATGAGGAGGTCACTGTGTGACGGCAACAGCTCGGTCAGTGCGGTAGGTTGGAGCGTGATGTACTGTGTCGGCGACTCAGGATCAACGAGGAGTTGTTGTCCGTCACGACGCACAAACCGCCCGGTAATACGGACGAGGTTGTCGGCAGGAAGGTGGCTGAGGTGGTATTCGCCGATGCCGAACGTGATGTTGGTGAGCGTGGCGTGTTGGCCGACGGGATCGGTGTGCACGGTGACGATTACCGGCAGGTAACGCACGGTGCCCGTGTCGCGCCACGGCAGTGCGTGTGGCGGAGTGGCGCTCCCGGCTATGACGGTGATGACGTGGGTGTCGACGGTGGCCGGGGCGCCGGGGATCAAGGCGATGGCGGTTGCGAGGCTGAGCCGCTGGTCGTCCCCCCAGAGCAACACTCCGGCGATGCGTTGTGGTTGCGTGGTGCGGAGCCGCACAGCATCGCTGACCGAGAGCACTGCCGGCGGGCTGTTACTACAGCCCGCCAACAGCCACCCGTGGCAGAGAAAGACCAAGGCGAGGATGAGGTATCCGCTTATGCGTTGACGGAAAGCGGAGCCGGCGGAGCGGTGTAGCGTTGCCATAGCACCAACATGAGTGGAGTGGCCGACAAAATGCCGGCAATGACGCACAGTGCGGTAAAGCCGAGGCCGGCCAAAATGAAACCACTACTCAGGCTGCCCACCGCTGATGACAAATTCACGGCTAATTCCACGGCGCCTTGATAGCGACCGCGTTCGTTGAGTGCCAAGTTGTCGGCCAGGAGCGTTGATCCGCCGATGTAGCACATGTTCCAGCCCACCCCGACCAAAAACAACCCGATGGCGAGTGGCAATGTGGCAACCGAGAGCGGTGCAATCACACACCCCAGCACAAAAACAATGGCGCCGAGAGCCACCACGGTTGGGCGGCCGAAGCGGTCCGCAATGGTGCCCGTCAAAAACGACAGCCCGAACATGCCCAAGGTGTGGGCCATGATGACCAACGAAATATCGGTCAAGTTGTGGTTGTGGTGGCTCATGTGGAGCGAGGTGACCGTCATCACGAGCACCATCATGGCCTGCCCCATCAGCATCGAAAGTGCAGCCAGCTGCACACCGGGCAGGCGGGCGATTTCGCCCCACGACCGAGCGGCGGCTGGCGGCGGATCGTCGTCGTTCTTGAGCGCCGCCGAAATAATCCGGCCAATGTCGCGGGGGTCGGGGCGCAACAAGGTAAAAATGAGCACCCCGGAGATGGCAAAGACGACGGCGCCGCCAATCATTGGGCCCGCTAACACGTCAAAGTCAAACAGTCGCTCGACGAGAGCCCCGAGTGGCGCCACTAGCAAGGGACCGCCGACCGCTCCTACCGTGCCCGCAAAAACCACCATGCTAATCGCACGCGCGCGGCCCTCTGGCAAATTGGCGTCGGCTGCCGCATACCGGCTCTGGTCGACCGCACCGCGGGCAGCACCAATCAGGAGCAATCCCACCAAAAAGAGGATAAATGAGTGGATGACAATCGCATACCCGCCGATGCTCATGCCAATGGCGCCAATCATGAACCCGAGCCCCAAACCAGGGCGACGGCCGAGGCGTTGCATGAGCATGCCGGCTGGGAACGAAGCCGCTGCCGCTCCTATGAGGAGCAATGTGCCCGGCACGCCGGCTAAAAGCTCGTTTTGGCTGAGTTTGACGCCAATGATGGGGTTAACGGTCGCATTGGAAATTAATGCTGCCGACCCGAGGCTCTGGGTCACGAACAGAATTTGTGCGATGCGTTGCCCAACCTTGGGGTCGACGATGGGTGTGCTTGTCATGTGTGTGTCACCTTTGTAGCCGATTATTTATGGGACCGGTATCAACCACTCGATACCTTGACCATCGTTTTGTGCACACCACCCGCTCCCCTCCTTGCCGGCGATGTTCCACCAGACCAGCCCATCTTCGATGATGGGACCTTCAACAACGTTCACTTCTTCGCCTTCCCGCACGTACCCGACCACCTGCGCTCCTTTGGAGGGTGAAACGCGCATGCGCAAAGGAGTGGCTCCCGTGTTTTGTACGAGGGCACGCCCGCCTTTACTCAGTATCAAAGGCTCCGGAGTTGGCGGTACTGGTGTGCTGGTAGCGAACACGAGCACGTTGGCGGCTGGGAGAGTGGGGAGGATGACCGGTGTCGGCTTGGCTTTGTTGGGGGTGATGATTTCACGCGTGGCAAACCAGTAAAGAAGCAGACCGACCAAGGCAATTGCAATCACGAACGCCACGTTCAGCCCAAAACGGCGCACGTCAACGACCGGCAATGCGCCGGTCTTGTTGACACGCCGTCTGGTCAGATGATAGGCGCGGCGGTAGGGTTCGTAGTGCTGGTAGTAAAACGGGTTCGGCTCGCCGCGGTAGGCGTCGGCGGTGCCCCGTTCGTACATCTCTTCGGTGTCCATGGCTCCTCGTTCTGTATTCCGACATTATATACACTATTTGACGTCCCATGACACCGTGCGGGTTTCAATCACGCAAATTCACGCCACATCCGTTGCCACTCACTCTGTGGTTTGTACCAGTAGCGTTCGGCATCGAGGCGTGCCGGTGCTGCTGCCACGGTCTGCCACTGACGCAGGCTGTCTGCGACCGCATCACCGGCCATGTGTCGTTCACCCTGCGCATCGATGAGTGGCGCAAGGAGGCCGTGCCAAGCGGTCGGTTCGTAGTCGTGCTCTGGGAGCGCGCCACGTGCGTGCATGTGCACGATTCCGTGCGACCCAGCCGCGTGCAGGCGGGTGAGCAGGGTGGCGTAGTAGTTGGCCTGATCGGCCGAAGTCAGGCTGGGCATTCCCCATGGTTGTTGATGCCATTGGATAGGCAGGGTGCGCGATGCGCCGCCGTGTTGGTGAGCAATCGGGCTCAACCAGCTCACCACTGGTTTTTCGCTGAGACCGGCCACAAGGTGATGCATGAACAAGGCCGGATCGCTCAGGCGCCGCCGTGCTTGGGCGCCGAGTCCTGGTTGCGGGGTACTTACCACCAGGCCGTCGACACTGGGGGCAATGCTCGCCAATGTGAGTGGCGAGGTGGTCAGATGTGGTTCATCGATGCTGGCCCAGAGGCGAGCGCTAGGGTGTGCTTGGCGGGCGTGTGCGATGAGCGTCTGCCACCATGTCTGCATGTGTGGCGCCGTTGCGGTGGCAAGCCGCCCCCAGCCATGGCCGATGAGCCAATCGTTGGCGGCCGGGTGCCCCGCAAAGTATCCCAGCACGCTCCGCACGAGGAGTTGGTGGGCGTTTGTCAGTGCGTCGGTGGTAAACGGGTTGGCCATATTGAGCGTGCGTAGGCGTCCGTTGATGAGGACCGGGGTGCCACGGCGCAAAAACGGGCGGGTGGTCTGGCCCTGCATCCACCCGATTACGTCGGGGGCGTTGTGCCAATCGGGGAGCGCCAAGCGCCCTGCGTGTTCGACGTCAAGCAGGCTAATCCACGCACTCAATCGTTGGGTCGCAATCGCATCAAGGAGTTGCTCAAGGCGGTCAATGCTCTGGCGCTGAATGTGACCGGGGCGCGGTTGGAGCCAGTGCCACGGTGGTCGCAAGCAAACATGCGTGAAACCACTGTCCCGGAGGGCGTGGAGATGCTCTGCCACGCAGGGGGCGTCGTAGTGCTCCCACCCTGCGTGGCTGGGGGTATGTGGGGTGACAAGTGCCACCTGGGTCGGGTTTTGTGGGTCGGTCATGATCGATAGGTGCTCTGTACGAATCCATGCGGGTCACACACAGAGATGTGGCGACCCTCATTGGTATTGTACTCAGAGTAGACCGTTGTGGGGTGAAAGCGGTCATTGGCGCAGAATCGTACGCGTCTACGGTGGTTGCACAAACATGTGGACATACGCTGAATCAAATCACATGGAGGTTGAGTTCTTTGCGATGTTGATAAATGACCCAAAGAGTGATTAGGTGCACCACTGCGATAACGAGGTTGCTGATGACGATAGGGTTAAAGAGACCAACGGTAAACAGGGTGGTGAGTTTGTATACTACTTGTAACGCAAGTACGGGCACCACAAAGACAACGACTGGTCGTGCAAACAATGCAATTGATGCCACAAGCAAGGCGAAGTAGAGTGCGGTGAGTATGCCACGCGACGCGGTAAGTGTGCCCCATGCACGATCGATGAACGGAAACTCTAGAAACATGCCTAGCACAATCGGCATGAGTACCACAATGTTGATCAACAATGACGTGCGAATGAGTTTTTTCATAGACGGCTCCCTATGACGCTGTACGAATTCATGCGGGTCACACACAGAGATGTGGCGACCCGCATGGGTATTGTACGCAGAGTTGACCGTTATGGGGCCGGAGTGGTGCTGTTTTGGCCGCCCGTGCCACGCAAGTAAATATTGGGCCACGGTGCAAACGACGTGGCGAATTCTTCGCTGGGGTCAGCTTTGCCGTCGCGGATGATTTCGCGGTAGACAACAATGTTCATGCCGTCACGTGCTTTGTCGCTCTGTTTGACAGTGCCTTGGGGCAAGCTCGGATCGTCGACGTACACGGGGTCGTTCGGCGCAGGAATCTTGTTGACGATGATGGGGCCAGTGACGCGCACTTCGCGGTTCGTGGCCACGCCACGGAGCTGGATGTCGAGGATTTGTTGGCTCTCGTCCATGGTGGCGTCGATCATCATCCAATGGGCAGTGTCGTTGACAAATTTGAGGTCATCTTCGCCGGTAAAAATGGCCGCATCGAGACCCGGACCATCGCCACTCGGATAGGCGTCAGCGTCGTACCAGCTGATATAGAAGGGATGCGGATGCCGTTCAGTAATGGTCAGCCCCGCATAAAACGCAGCGCGGAAGAGCGACGTTGAGACTTGGCAGATGCCACCACCCCATTCGAGCTGGGTGCGATTGTTGACCACCGCATACCCCTGCACAAATCCATTGGCCTCGTCAATGTCACCAATAATCGTGTTGAACGAAAACTCGGCCTGGGGAGGAATCAACACGCCGTTGATGCGGTTGACCCCGGCTTTGATGTTGGTGATGCGGTAACTGGCCGATCCCTCGAAGCGACTTCGTCCTGTGCTGAGGACGTCGTCAAAGCGCAATTCACCAATCGCAGCATCGCTGAGTTGCGGTGCTACTGCGTTCGTGGGGAGCTCGACCACACGATTTGTGGCATAAAAGGCATCGCGAATAGCTGCCACCGCTTTTTCTTGATTGACCACCACACCGGGCACGCCGGCCGCCAACAAGGTGGGTACTCCGTTGACCAAGCGCACGCGCGGCTCTTGGCTGGGGCGGTCGATGCGCTTGGCCAGACGTTCGACTTCGAGTGCGATGGCCCCGACGTTGGGGGTGACTGCGACGCCGTCGGACCGTTGTTCAACGGTGAACAGGTAGATGATTTCGTCTTTGCCCCATTCCCAGACTTGGTCGCCTGCGCGAATGGAAAGTGGCGCACTCAAAAACTTCTCCGCCGCAGCCGCGCTTTCCATTATCCGTTGGGCATCACCGGCCGGGGTGATTTCGCGGGTGCGGATGGCCACGGTGGCCGGTTTGACGCTTTTGGCGGCCTGCATGATGTCATAAATCGTTTCGTCGACGAGGAGCTGGCGCCCGTTTTCGGCTGCAATGACCTGCGATTTGCCACTCTGTGGGTCGATGAGAATATTGGCCGGCCGCACTGGACGGTCGATTTGGCTGGCCAACCCCATCAAGTAACTCTGGAGTTGCGGCGTATCGATGACGATATGTGGGCCCACGTCGAGGGAACCTTGCCAGCGCCGCCATAACGTGCTCACCCAGCTGATGGCTCCTTGGTTGGGGGCCAACGACAACCCGAGGAGCGCATTGTTGGTGCGCTTGATGTCGAGCGAAATCCCTAGCTCGGCGCTGGTCGGTTGCCAGCTCTGCTCGCGGAAGACCAACGTGACCGGGTTGCGTAAAAAATCTGCGTACATCTCGGGGACCCGCGCATCGAGCATCCCACGTGAGAGTCCGGCCACCGATTGCCCTTGGAGGGTGGTGCCCGCTGCGACGGTCGGCTGTGATTGGGGCAGGATGTACGGCGTAATCAATGCCAAAACCACCAGCGCTACGATGATGTAGGCGACCGGTGTGTGGCTGGTTTCGATGGTACTCGTGGTACCGTCTGCATCGCTGGGTGCGTTGACACCCACGACCCGGGTGGGGTCGAGTGACGCATCTGCGGGGATGTCTGGAAGCTCACCCCGTTCGCGACGACGTATTGGGCTGTATTCGGTGATGTATCGTTCAGGCATACCATGGGCCTCGCCGCAAGGTGTACCTTATACTACCATTTGTAATAATTAATGTCAATCAACAGTTTGACATAGTGTAGGCGTTAGCCAATGGCCACAAACGTGCCATCGGGGTCGCGACGGAGTGGTTTATTGGCCACCACCGCATCACGATTGATGGGGCCGTAGATATGTGGAAAGAGGGGTGCGAGGGTATCGCCGGGTTGGGGCGCTTCCCATTTGAGCGGGCTGGTAAGGCGGGTGGTGTCGATGACAAGGAGTAAAAAATCACCGGGCACGGTGCGATAAAAGCGATTGGCAACGGCAATCATCAGCTCGTCTCCCGCGGTGCAGTGCACAAACCCGTCGCGGTCATAATCGGCAGGCAGATAGACCTGATCGGCGGGCCAGTTGTGCCAGCGTTCCGTTGTAGCCATGTGGTAAATAAGCGTGGGGTGCATGCCGGGTGCCTTTCGGGTACCGGTGAGAGCCACAGCTCTCACCGGTGCGTGTGAGATGTAACGACTAGAATTCGGCCATGACGCGTGCAAATGCTTCGCGGCTTGGGCGCAAATCTGCGTCGGCGGTGTAGGCGAGCGGTGTATCGGCGAGGTGCATGGTTTGTTGCAACGAAGGGCGTTTTTCGTTGATGTAGATCAACCCGGTCATGAAGACCTGATTGGCACGTGCTTCCTCGAGGAGCCGGATGGCCTGCCAGCGGTCGGTGGGGTCGTAGTCGCGGTCGAGTTTGCGCAACTTAATGGTCGGACCGTCGTGCAAGCGCACGATTTGTTCGCTCCCCGGCTCGTAGTCGACCTGGACTTCGTTGAAGCTGGGCACAAAGGTGATGTCTTGGATGCGCTCTTCGTGGCCTTTGCCGTAGCCGTAGCTCTTGGTCGATTCATCAGCATTGTTGAACGTCACACACGGGCTGATGATGTCGATGACCGAGGTGCCGTTGAAACACAGGGCTGCCTTGAGGAGCTCGCGCACCTGCTTGGCATCACCCGAAAAAGACCGGGCCACAAAGCCACAGTCGGAGGCCAACGCCTCGGTGCAGATGTCGATGGGGGGGAGCTCATTGGTGCCCGCATATTTGAGGTGTTGGCCGACATCTGCCGTCGCCGAGTGTTGGCCCTTGGTGAGCCCGTAGACGCCGTTGTTGGCGATGATGTAGACCATGGGCACGTTGCGCCGCATGATGTGCTTGAACTGTCCCAGCCCGATACTGCCCGTATCGCCGTCGCCGCTAATTCCGAGTGGCAACACGCTCCGATTGGCGAGCGCGACGCCGGTGGTCACCGACGGCATGCGCCCATGCAGGGTGTTGAAGCCGAACGAACGATTGAGAAAGTAGGCCGGCGTCTTGCTCGAGCAGCCGATGCCGCTCATCTTGACGATCTGGCGTGGGTCGAGCGACAAGTCGTAGCAGGCCGAAATGATTTGGCTGGTAATCGAATTATGGCCGCACCCCGCACACAGGGTCGAATTGCCGCCCTGGTAGTCGAGTGTGGTCAGACCGATGAGATTGCTTGGTCGATTGGCAACGGTGGTCATGTTGAACTCTCGTTCCTAGTTGCGCACACCGTGGTGCTGCAAAATGCGGGTACTCACAAACGAAGCGGTCAGGGGCAGACCGTCGCACAAATTGACGGGATGGAGGCGACCGGCATGTGCGGGCACGTGGCTACACAGCAACTGAAGCATTTGGCTGTCTTGGTTGAGCTCTACCACGTAGACGATGTCGTGGTCGGCCACAAATTGGCTGACGTCGTCGTTGAGGGGCAGAGCGCGCACGCGCAGGTAGCTACTCTCGATGCCGTGGTCACGCAGGGTGTCGCGGGCTTCGCGCACGGCATCGTAGGTGGAGCCGTACGAGATGATTCCCACTTTGGCGCCAGCGCGGCGATCTTGCACGGGTGCGGGCACGAGACCACGGGCCGTGTTGTGTTTGCGAGTCAGCCGGTCCATGTTGCGTTGCCAGTCGTCACTGCGCTCGCTGTAGACGGCGTTTTCGTTGTGACCGGTGCCACGCCCCAGCCAAGCAGCGCGCGGATGCTGATTGCCGGGGATGGTGCGATAGGGGATGCCATCGCCGTCCACGTCACGGTAGCGACCCCACTGCTGGTGATCGGCCAAAAAGCGCTCGAAGGCCTCGGTGTGCAGAAGTTTGCCGCGGTTGAGCGGTTGCTCCGGGTAGTCGAAGGGGTGCGTCATCCAGTTGTTCATGCCCAAGTCGAGGTCGCTGAGCACGATGACCGGGGTCTGGAGTTGCTCGGCGAGGTCGAAAGCGGTGCCCGCGAACGCGAAGCACTCCTGCATGGATCCCGGCAACAAGCAGATGTGTTGGCTGTCGCCGTGGCCGAGGTAGTACGCCGATAGAACATCGCCTTGTGAGACCCGCGTCGGCAGGCCGGTGGATGGCCCCATGCGCATGATGTCCCAGATGACGATGGGAACTTCGGCGAAGTAGGCGATGCCGCCGAATTCGTTCATCAACGAGATGCCGGGACCCGACGTGGCCGTCATGGCGCGGCACCCGGCCCAGCCAGCGCCCACGATGATGCCGGCAGCGGCCAGCTCGTCTTCGGCCTGCACGATGGCGTAGTTGACCCGGTCATCGACGGCGGGGCGCAATTTGGGGGCATACTCGGTGATGGCATCAACGAGACTGGTCGACGGAGTAATCGGGTACCACGCGACCACGGAGACCCCCCCAACGAGTGCGCCAATGCCGGCGGCCGTGTTGCCGTCGATGAGCATCATGCCGCCGGTTTCGTTCATGGGAGCAACGCGGAACGGGTCGCGCTTGGGCAACTGCTCGCGGGTATAGGCACTGGCCAAATCGACCATGCGCAAGTTGAGGTCGACCGCTTTGCGCTTGCCGTTGAAGTGGTGCATCAACGCGGCTTCGATTTGGGCTCGGTCAATGTCAAAGAGCACCGACGCCACCCCGACGTAGGCCATGTTGGCCAAGTAGTCGCGCAGGTTTTGCGGTGGGTTGATTTCTTTGACCAGATCTTTGACGGGCACCGGGTAGTAGACGACGTCGTCGCGCAGGTTGGCGAACTTCATGTCGACCGGATGAATACAGACGCCGCCGCTGGGCAGTTTGCTGAGGTCTTCGTCGGCGGTGCGCTGATTGAAGGCAATCAAAATCTCGGATTGTTCACGCCGTGCGGTATATCCCTGGGCGCTGACCCGGATAGTGTACCAGGTGGGCAATCCTTGAATGTTGGATGGGAAAAGGTTTTTGCCGCTGACCGGGATGCCCATCTTGAAAATGGCCCGGATGAGCGTGTTGTTGGCAGTCTGACTGCCCGAGCCATTTTCGGTGGCTGCCACAATCGAGAAGTTGTTAACGATTGGGACGTTCGGATCAATCATTGATGACTGGACACCGGCGTCAATTGTTGTCATGCTGGCTCCCACAAGGTCTGCAATTTTGCGGCGCCATTATAGCATACTTTCGCCGCCCCCTCTGGCACGGCCTCCTAGAGTCTCCCTCTCCCCCTACAGGCTTTTGCCCACCATTTCTAGGGCGGCATCGTCGTTGGGTGGGTGAGTGATGCCAGCCCGAACATCGCGAAACATGCGCTCAAGGGGCAAATCTCGGGTAATGCCGAATCCGCCCGCAATGCGCAACGCTTGGTCGGTGGCTACGAGTGCCGCGTTGGTGGCTGCGTACTTGGCCGCGGCAATTCGTGGTGCGAGGTGCATGCGTTGGGCGGGTTGGTAGCTCCAGGTGGCGGCCACTTCGTGGAGCAGGGCCCGGGCGCTCTGCAAGGGGATGCTCGCTTCTCCCATGTGGCGCTGGATGAGTGGCAACGTGGCAATCGGCTTGCCCAGTGCGGTGGGGACGCGCTCTTTGGCATAGGCGACCACGCTGTTGAGGGCGGCTTGGCCAATCCCCAAGTAGACGGCTGCGAGCGTCAAGGCAAACCACGCCATGCCCGTCGGTGGCTCGGGGGGCGGCGGCGGTGCGCCCACCGCTTTGCGGTCGATGAGCCACGCATCCGCCACGGGCACGTCGCGGTAGATGACATCGCCACTGCCGCTACTGCGCAGTGCCAACGCATCTTTCCACGTGTCCACGATTTCGAGACCCGGACTATCGCCCCGCACAATCGCATTCGCAGTGCCGCCGTTGGGCATGTCGGCGCTACTTGGCAGTGCCACTGCCGTGATGAAGTAGCGCAAAATGGGCGCCATGCTCACAAACAATTTGTGGCCGTTGATGCGCCACTGCTGACCGTCCCAGTGTGCGCTGGTCTGGGGCAGGCCACCTCGTGACGGGCTGCCGAGCTCTTTTTCACTGGCGACGGCATTCAACAGCGCCCCGTGGTGCACGATGTCGTGGCAAATGGTGGCGTAGAGGTCGCTGGGGTAGTTGCGGAGCTCGCCGATGCGCCCAACCACGTGAATAGTCATGTCGATGGCCATGGCCGTCGATCCGCAACCACTGGCGAGGATTTCTTGGGTGAGCACCATGTCGTAGAGCGAAGCACCGCGCCCGCCGAATTCTTGGGGCACGACGAAGGCCGGATACCCGGCAGCGCTGAGCTCGCGATAAAAATCAGCCGGGAAGGTGCCCGTGCGGTCGTAGGCGTCAGCACGCGGAGCAAAGCTGGTTGCTAGCTCGCGAGCGATGGCGCACATGGCGTGTTGGGCGGGGGTGAGTTCGTACATAAACGCGCCTTTGGGTGGTAGGAGCGGAGTTTTGGTATAATACAGCCTAATTGTATGCAAGTTTGGAGTGTGTGCACACATGTCTAGTGTATATCAAAATCTCCCCGACACCTACTACGTGGGGCATATTCGCATTCAACCCAACATTGTGCTTGCGCCCATGGTGGGAGTAACGGATAGTATTTTCCGGCGGATGATTTTGCGTCTCGGCGGTTGTGGTCTCGTGTCCAGCGAAATGACCAATGCGGCGAGCGTCAGCCCACGGGCCCGCTCGCGCCACAACCAGCTCGAATTTTTGCCCGAAGAACGCCCCATTACCATGCAACTCAGCGGCAATGACCCGGAGTTGGTGGCCAATGCGGCGCGCACCGTGGAGCAGATTGGTGCCGATATTCTCGACATCAACTGCGGCTGCCCATCCCCCAAAGTGACCGGCGGTGGTCATGGCTCGGCGCTCCTCAAGGATCTGTGTAAGATGGAGCAACTCCTCAAGGAAGTCATCCGTGCCGTGCAAATCCCGGTGACGCTCAAGTACCGCGCCGGTTGGGACGAACACAGCCTGAACTACCTCGATACTGCGCGCATGGCCGAGTCAGTGGGGGTGAAAGCGCTCGCGCTCCACCCGCGTACCCGGGCGCAACTCTACACGGGAAGTGCTGATTGGAGCCGGGTCGCCGAAGTGCGTCAAGTGGTCTCGATTCCCGTACTCGGGTCTGGTGATGTCAAAGACGCCGCGGAAGCGCTCCGGCGCCTCGATGTCTACCAAGCGAGCGGCATCATGATTGGCCGTGGCGCCATGGAGAACCCGTGGATCTTCATGCAGACGGCGCAACTCCGGCGCGGTGAGCCGGTGTTTGAGCCCCAACCCGCCGATAAATGCGAGTTTTTGTTTCGGTATCTCGACATCATGCGGAGTGAGATTGGTGATCGCCTCGCGTTGAACAAATTGAAACAACTCATCGGTCAGTTTGGAGTGGGGCTCCCAGGCGCCGCCAAACTGCGTGAAGCGGTGCATCGCACTGACACCCCGGATCTCGCCAAATCCCACATCGAAGCGTTTTTTGAGCCACATATCAACGAACCCACAGCGATGGTCTAAAGAGCACATCGCCGCAAAGCACTGGTCACACCTGCCCTCAATGCCACGCTGGTACTGGGGGCAGGTGCCACGTTGGGCGTAATTATGCGCTTTCGGGGAGTTGAGCGGCCACGGCTGGGATGAGGCACAGCCCGGCGACTGCGTGCATCACGTTGAACCACAATGCGGTGGTGACACCGGCCGAGAGAAAGGGCGGTACGCCGTACAAGATTAGCGCCCCGATGGCAATGATAATCCAGGTGCGGCGTGGCTGGGCCGTGCGCAACGCAATGAAGCCCGCAATCACACTGCCGATAATCCCCAGCATCAATGAGAAAATAAACGGCTCGATGAACGTGACTTCCATCTCGGCTGGCATGGTCACGATGAGCACTCCGCTGATTTGCGTGGCAATCAAAAAGACGATGACGTTCAGTGCAGCAGCAAGCAGTGAATAGATGGCCGCTCGGCGGAGAAGTCCTAGCATGGTGCGTTCCTTTTATGCTGTAAATAGTTCATTATCGAACTACTTTGATGAATAGTACAGGAATGCACTAATATTGTCAAGTAGGGGTGAATATGCCACAATGGATGGCACAGGCAGAGTCGCGGTGGTTGGAGTGGGCATGACACAACAAGCAGAGCACATCACAACAGCGTTGTTGGTATTTGGGCCACTCTACAGTGGATGGCTCGAGCAACAACTCCCCGGGGATGCCCAGGGAGTGCGGTCGCGTTTGTTGGTGATGTTGTTGCATGTGCCCCACATGCCGATGCGCTATTATGCGCAGTTACTCGGCATCTCCAAGGCCTACATGACTACGCTGGTGGACGAATGTACCCAAGCCAGTTTGGTGGTGCGTACTGCGGCCGTGCAAGATCGGCGTGCCAGTCAGTTGTCGTTGAGTGATGTCGGACGTGACCGAGCACAAGCGGTCTGGGCGCACTACGTCGCACAAACGGCGACGATTTTAGCCACGGTTCCTGCGGCGGAGCGCGAAGTGTTTTTGGCGGTATGCGTGCAACTCACCGAGCGCATGCACGCCATGGGTTGTGGCAGTGGCATGGTCCCGTGTGAGAACGTGCCCGGCGCAGATACGGACGGGTAGTGGTTGGTGTGGGTTTTGGTGTCCGTGTGTTGATGGACGCAGGGGGACCACCGGCGCGAGTGGTTTTTTTGTGGCAGGATGGAGATGCGCGTGGCCTGCGCCGAGAGAGAGGTGATGGTGTGATGCACAGTCGAAAACGTGTGTTGGCTTGGGTGTTGCTCGGCATCGTGAGTGTAGCGTGTCGGGCACTGCCGTTTGAGGCGTCAGCACCAGCGGCGCATTCTGGGCATCAGGTGCACTGGGAATACAGTGGCGACAAAGGGCCCGCCCACTGGGGTGAGCTCGCCGAAGAATTTGCCTTGTGTGGCAGTGGCACCGCACAAACCCCCATCGACATCGAGCCGACCACCCGTGAAGCGCTCCCCAACCCGGAGGTGCGGTATCAGCAGGGCACAGCAACGTTGGTCAACAACGGTCACACGGTGCAGGCCAATGCGGCGCCCGGCAACCAGTTGGTGATTGATGGTGTGACGTACGCACTGGTGCAGATGCACTTTCATGCGCCGAGCGAGCATACCGTGGCCGGCGTGCCTGCGCCGCTAGAGCTCCACTTTGTGCACAAGAGTGCTGATGGCACGTTAGCGGTGCTCGGGGCGTTGGTCCAAGAGAGTGCCCAAGCAAATCCTGCATGGAGCCCGTTGGTGGCCGCCTTGGCGGCGCAGGCTGCCGGTGGTGCCACGCTGGTCATCGACTGGCCGGCGCTGGTGCCAGCCGACATGACCACGTACCGGTACATGGGGAGTCTGACCACGCCCCCGTGTTCCGAGGGCGTACACTGGTTGGTCTTGCAGACGCCGTTGCTACTGAGTGCGCCACAAATCGCCGCCTTTACGGCGCTGTACACGGGTAACGCGCGTCCGCTCCAAGAGCGCAACGAGCGTCCAGTGGTGGCCGATAGCAGTCCGTCATAACTGCGGTAGCGCGCCGCCGGACAGGGTACGACCCTGCCCGGCGGCTTTTTGTGTGTATGTGCTAGGGGAGATCGGTAGGTGAGCGTCGGTCGATTTCGGCTTTGCGGAGGCGGTAGAGTACTTCTTCTTCGACACGCCGGACGCCGCCGATACGGTCAGCAATGACGCCAAACAAAAAGATGATGAAGCCGAGGATGAGCGCGGTGCTCCCCACTGCCAAGGCTTGGTCGTTGGTGGCCACGAGGCCAAAGTAGCGCCCCACGTAGACGTAGGCGGCGCGCCCCAGCAAGATGACCCCAATCAGCAAGAAGGGTGAGGCCAAGTACGAAAAGCTCTTGAGGGGCTCGTAGGTGGCGTAGGTGCGAGCAATGGTGGCCGCTTGGCGCTTGATGAAGTTCCAATTGTTGGTGAACAAGCGCGATTCACGGGTCACGATGTTGGTGCGGATGGGCACGTGCTGGATGGCCAATTTGCGCTTGCCCGCTTGGATGAGGACTTCAATGGTGTACGAAAAATCGCTGGTCACGAAAGTGCGCAAGGCGGCCTCGCGGGACAACGCGCGGAAACCGCTCACGGTGTCGGGCACGTCTGTGCCCGATGCCCAGCGTACCACCCCACTGCCCACGTATTGTAGGAATTTTTTGAGTGGTGAAAAATGCTCGAGCTGTTGTACTTGGCGGTCGCCGACCACCATGTCGGCGGTGCGGGCCAAAATAGGCGCCACGAGGCGCGGGATTTCTTCGCCTGGGTACTGGTGGTCGGCGTCGGTATTCACGATGATGTCGGCGCCGAGGCGCAAACAATTATCAATCCCCGTCTGGTAGGCATAGGCCAAGCCGCGGCGTGCGGTGTGACTGATGATGTGGTCGGCGCCGGCCGCTTTGGCCACGGCCACCGTCTGGTCGGTGCTGCCATCGTCGATGACGAGCACCTCGACCACATCGATGCCGGCGATCTGGCGCGGGACGTGCTGAATGACTTCGGCGATGTTGGCTTCTTCGTTGAGCGCCGGAATCTGCACAATCAGCTTCACACGGGCCTCCTCGGCTTGACTTACAGGCAATCACTTGTATCTGCATTATACACACTGCGGGGATGACTGCGCCCGTTGCGTCTAAATCACCCGGTCGTTGCCGCCATCGATGGGGATTTGGGCGCCGGTGGTGCGTGCAAACACATCCCCGCACAATTCACACACCAACGCGGCCACATCGTGGCTGGTAATGGTGGTGTGGAGCAGGTTGTTCTTCTTGTACTCCTCCACGCTCAGTCCGTAGTTGGCTGCCCGGCTCTGCAGGATATCGTTGCTCCAGATGCCGGTGTCGAAGACCTGATTGGGATGCACCACGTTAACTCGAATCTGGTCGTTGCCCCATTCAAGGGCGGCGACCCGGGCCAACTGCGTGATGGCCGCCTTGGACGCCGAGTAGGCGGCTGCTCCGGGCCCCGGTGCGGGGACGTTTTTGGAGCCGATGATGACCACTCGGCCGCCAGCCGGCGCACGTGCGAGGAGCGGGTGCGCTTCACGCATGATGCTCACGTTGGCGTCAAGATTGATGGCCATGGTGCGGCGCCATTCGTCGCTGGGGAGCGCGTTGATGGATCGGCTCTTGGGGAAAATGCCAGCGTTCAGCACCACGATGTCGAGCCCACCGAAGGCGCATACGCCGCGGTCAATGGCCGCACTCAGGGCCGCATCATCGCTGATGTCGCAGACCACCGCACACACGTCGGGGCGTGCAAAGATGTTCGGCAAATCGGGATTGATGTCGAGAGCGATGACGGCCGCGCCTTGGGCGAGGAGGCGCTCCACGCAGGCCCGGCCAATCCCCGATGCGGCCCCGGTGACCAACGCAATTTCGCCACTGAAGCGGGGTGGTTTGCCGGCGAGCGCGAGTTTGGCCTGCTCGAGTTCCCAGTATTCGATGGCAAACAAATCAACGTCGCCGAGCGGCGTATACCCGCCCAACTGGTCGGCCGCGGTGATGACGGGAATGCTGTGGCGGTAGACGTCGCCCGCAATCAGTGCATCGCGGACGCGGCGACCGACGGTGAGCATGCCCAGCTCGGGATCGAGCACGATGCGGGGCGCAGGATCAAGCATGGTCAGCGGCGCCGCCACACTGCTCTCATAGGTCGCAAACCACTGCCGGTAGCGCTCCGCATAGGCGGCCACGTCGCGCCCCACCAGTGGAATTTGGCGGGTGCGGATGATGTGGTCCGGGGTCACGCAGCCGCGTTGCGCAATATCAGCGAGGTCGGGACGCGCCACAAAGCTGGCCGTATGGTCGTCATGACGGGGCATGAGTACCACGGGGGCGCCAATCGTTTGTGCGATAGCGTGCCGCAGTTGCGCTCGTTCTTGCCGTGCTACGACCATGGCTGGTGCGGGTGGTGGGCTCACCTGTGCTACGTGGTTGGCCACGTAGTCTTCGGCACGGCTGACGCCAGCAATCATGCGGGCATAGCTCGTCTGCGCATCGTCGCCCCAAGTAAAGATGCCGTGATTGAGCAAAATCAGCCCGTGGTGGTGCGGTTTGAGCTCTGTGGCGAGTTGGAGCGCACACTGGCGGGCCAACGCAAATCCCGGCATCACATAGGGCACCACCAAGAAATGATCTGCGAACAGTTGGTGCACGATGTGCTCTGCGTTGGGGGTGTCGAGGATGGTCAAGATGGCATCTGCGTGGGTATGATCCACAAAGGTGGCCGGGATGATGGCGTGCAAGATGGCCTCAACCGACGGGGTTGGCGCGCTGCTGTCGGTCATGGCGCACCGCATGGCGTTGACCATGTCGGCGTCGCTGAGGTGTGGCAGTTGCGCCATGCGTTGGAGCTCGTGTAGGCGCACCGGCGCAAACCCACGCGCATCAATGGTGCCTAAATCATGCCCACTGCCCTTGATGTAGAGGATGTCTTCATGCTCGCCGTAGAGGTTGGTGGTTGTCACCTTGACCGACGTGTTGCCACCGCCGTGGAGCACGAGGTGGGGGTCGGCACCGAGGAGCCGTGATGTGTAGATGCGTAATTCAAGGGGGGTGGTGCAAGCGGCGGCTTCTGCGTCGCGCCAACGGTTGTGCATACGTCCTCTGTTCCTCGTTTCTGACAGACAAATTGTACGAGTATCCTAGCACAAACACCGTCATGGTGAAATGTGGTGCACAGAGGTGAGCCGACGGTTGTATAATTCAAGGCGTGAAAACATACTTTTTGTTTGTATCCATGTTGATATTGGTGGCATGTGGAGCAACGACGACTCCGCCGGCCAATTTTGCGACGGCCACGCCACAGCTGGCTGCCGAGGTGATTGGTGGCAACATGCCGGCCACCCCCATGCCCGTCACGTTGACGGCGTGGCAGTCGCCCGATGGGCGCATCGCGTTACAAGTGCCACAGGGGTGGGCCATCGAGACACACACCGAGGCAGGGCGTGGCCTGTGGATCTGGAATGCACCCGGGCAACGCGGCTTGCTGTCGTTGTTGTTGATTGGCACGGCCAACCCACTGAGCTCTGCCGATTTGACCGACCTCGTGGATGCCACCCTGCAACAGCTGGCTGCAACACGCACCCAAGCACCCGTGGTGGCGCCCGATGGTGCGGTGGTCGTTGATGCCACTGGGAGTGGCATTAACCGTGAAGGCGTGTCGGTGCCCCTCTGGATTCGTGTCAACATTCGCCAATTCGACGATAGCGTGGCGGTGGTGGTGCTGAGCGTGCCCGCCGAAGAACGTGCGCTCTACCAAGCCTTCGTGGCGCCGGTGGAGCAATCGTTGCAGATTGCGCCGTTGCCCACCGCCACGCCGTTGCCTACCGCCACGCCGGCGCCACGCACGTTCGACCGCTTCGATGCCGACGAAGGGCGGTGGTTTGTTGGCGATGATGTGCGTCGGGCCATGACCATCCAAGATGGCGTGTATCGCATGTACTTGCGCATGACGGATAGCTATTATCTGAGTGCACCTGCCGAAGAGCCACGGGCCGATCAGCGCATTCAAGTCACGGCACGCTTTGCTGGCACGGCGCGCATCGGCACGGCGCTCCGCTTTCAACAACGCGGCGACGATACGCGCGACTACGTGGTGTGCTGGATTAGCCCATTGCAACGCTTTGGCTGCTTTCGATCCGAAGCCGATCAATGGGTGGCGCTCCAAGAAGTCACCGATAGCGCGGTCATCCTGCCCGAGGGCGATAATCGCATGGACTTTGCGGTGCAAGGCACCACGTACACGTTGACCGTCAACGGCGAGGTGTTGACACAATTCGAGTATGATAGTGAGACGATTGGCGTCCCTGGTCTCTACGTCGAAACTTTCGACGTGGCGGCTGGTGGGGTGTTTGATGATGTAGAAACATCGTAGTCCCGCATCACCTACTTTTCACCGGCGAGGAGTCGAACATGACAAGCGGCACATCGACATCGGATGGACGAAAAAGCGCAAGTAGCACGGTCGATGCGTTGGTGCCTGATGCCGATTTAATGCAATCGGCTGAGGCCAGCGACATGTGTGACCGTTTCCGGACGGTGGCCCAAAACGACCCCAACCTCGAGCAATACGTGACCCTCATCCGCGCTGCCTACGCCATCGCCTACGTGGCGCATGCGCATCAGGTGCGCGAGTCGGGCGAGCTCTACATCAATCATCCGGTGGCCGTCGCAAATATTCTCATTGGTCTCGCCATTGACGCGGAAACCATCATCGCGGCCTTGCTCCACGATGTCGTCGAAGACACTGCGGTCACACTAGAGCAGATTCGCGCCTACTTCGGCGATGATGTGGCCAAACTGGTCGATGGCGTCACCAAATTGTCGGAGCTAGAGGTGCGCCCCAAAGAAGAAGCGCAAGCCGAAAACTACCGCAAGATGTTTGTGTCGATGGCCGACGATCCACGCGTCGTGCTCGTCAAACTGGCCGACCGCTTGCACAACATGCGCACCATTCAGGCGACACGCCCCGAAAAACAAAAGCGCATTGCCCGGGAGACAATGGAAATTTACGTGCCCCTCGCGCATCGCCTCGGTATCGGTCAACTCAAGTGGGAAATCGAAGATCGCTCGTTTGCCATCTTGGAGCCCGAGCGTTACCAAGAAATCAGCCGCCAGCTGGCCATGCGCCGTGATGTGCGGGAGCGCACCATTCAACGCGTGATGGAGCGCTTGCGCGAAATGCTCGATCACGAGCACCTCAGCGCCGAAATCACGGGCCGCCCCAAAAACATTCACTCCATTTATCGCAAAATGCGCCGCAAAGGCGTGCGCATCGAGCAAATTTACGACCAACTGGCGGTGCGGGTCATCGTGAACACCGTCCCCGAGTGCTACCAGGTGCTGGGTCTGGTGCACACCAACTGGCCGCCGGTGCCCGGTGAATTCGACGACTACATTGCTAACCCCAAAGAAAGCATGTACCGCTCCCTCCACACCACCGTGCTCATCCCGGGCGGGCAACCGTGTGAGATTCAGATTCGCACCCACGACATGCACGAAGTCGCCGAACACGGCATTGCGGCGCACTGGCGCTACAAGGACGGCTACAAGCGCTCCGATCAACGCTTCGACGACAAAATTGTTTGGCTCCGCCAGCTGATGTCGTGGCGCAACGAAGTCACCGACAGCGGTGAAGTGGCCACCGAGTTCGTGGAGCGCTTCAAGACGGATTTCCTCGAAGAACAGGTCTTCGTGTTCACGCCACGCGGACGCATCATCGATCTGCCCATTGGCTCGACGCCCGTCGATTTCGCCTACCGCATTCACTCCGATGTGGGCAACAACTGTGTGGGCGCACGCATCAACCAGCGCATGGTGCAACTCGACCATCAACTCAACACCGGCGATGTGGTCGAAATCATGACCAAGCGCACCTCACCGGGACCGAGCCGAGATTGGCTGACGTTTGTGAAAACGGTGGGGGCACGCAACCACATCCGGCGCTTTTTCAAGCGGGCTGACCGTGACGAAAACATCGCAGCCGGGCGTGACATGCTCGACAAAGAGTTCAAACGCCTCGGGTTAGCGGCTTCGTACGATGACGCTGCCGCCGTGGTGGGCATCAAATCCGTGGAAGACATGTTGGCGCAGATTGGTGACGGCGAAATGTCGGCGCGCATGGTCGGCCAAAAAATCCTCGCCACGCACATGCGTGAGCACGAGGTCATCGAGCCGCCCATGCCGCAACAGGCCACCAAGGGCCAAACCGAAGGGGTCGACATCCGCGTGCGCGGCCTTGATGGCATGCTGACCCGCATTGCGCGCTGTTGCAACCCGGTGGTGGGGGAACCGATTGCCGGCTACGTGACTCGTGGTCGCGGCGTGACCATTCACCGATCCGATTGTCATAATATTTTGAATGAGCCGGATCGTAATCGCATTGTGGCGGTCAATTGGGGCAGTGCCGTGCCCAAAAAGGGCTTTTTGGTGCCGCTCCAAATCGAATCGTGGGACCGGGTTGGTCTCTGGCGTGACATCTCGAGCGCCATCGCAGATGCCGGCATCAACATTGACGTGGTCGAGCAGATGCCCACGCGGCGCGCCAACATTTCGTTGCTACGGGCGGTGGTGCGTGTGCAAAATGTGGAGCAGCTGACCCGCCTCATCGATCGCCTCAACCGCCTGCCCGATGTCATCGAGGCGCGCCGCGAAATGGGCTCGCGCACGATTGAGTAATGCGCCGGTTGTTTTTACGTTACACGTCGGGTATACTGATTGTGAAGAGTAAATTCTTTTTCATACAAAAAGGTACCAACATCATGACCCAAAAAATCGTCTACGTCGACATGGACAACGTGTTAGTCGACTTCAAGTCCGGCATCAATCGGTTGCCCAACTATCTCAAAGACAAGTATGCGGGGAACTACGACGAAGCCCCCGGCATCTTTGCGTTGATGGATCCCATGCCCGGCGCGATTGAGGCCTACCACGAGCTGAACGAGTTATTTGATACGTACATCCTATCGACGGCGCCGTGGAAAAACCCGTCGGCGTGGTCCGACAAAATCATCTGGGTGCAACGCCATCTCTCCGGCGTGGCAGACAAGCGACTGATTCTTTCACATCATAAAAATTTGAACCATGGACATTTTTTGATCGACGACCGTACGAAACGCGGTGTCGACAAATTTGGCGGGTATCACGTGCATTTCGGCCAGCCCAATTGCCTCGATTGGGCTGCGGTCATGGTGTTCATGCGCCAGCAGGTATAATGAGTATGCATGGGGGGCGTACAGCTGTACGCCCCCCATGCATATGGGATGGACCGACCCTCGCCGACACCGTCAGAGCGCACGACCGTGCGCCCCCCATGGATACCGGATGGTTTTGGGGATTGAAAAGGAATACCCAACTGCGCTATGGTAGGTGCTATCATTCCGATTATCGGGGCAAGCTTTTAATACTCAATTCACTGTGGCGTTTTAACAGCACAGCGTTGCATCCACACACCCATAGGCGTGTGGGTGTTTTGTTGTGGAGGGCAGTGTGATGTGTGGCAAGAGCACACGAATCACGGAGGTGCACCATGTTCGTTTGTAAAAAATAACAAACACGCTGAGGCAGGCAATTGTTATGATGCGTACATCCAGTCATGCACACAGAGACGGAGTGACAGTATGGAGGGGATATACGGCATTGTACGGGCATTGTGGCAGGGCATACAGCACGTGTTGTCCGCCATTTGGGCTGGCTGGCAGGGGCTCATCGATTGGATTACACACGTAGGACTGCGCCAAATCGGCATTACCATCCGAGAGACCAGCGATGTAATCGACTATGTGAGCGGGGTGATTGCCATTGTGGCCGCAGTATTGGCCGTATACCGGTGGTGGCGACCGCAGCCTCAGCGAGCCAAGGTAGTACAGGCCTATCAACGGCTTAATGCGGAAGTCACGCAACACATTATCGCGTTACGTCATAAAAACGCTGTCGAAGCAGACCGTTGTTACAACGCATTCATGGCGACGTTGCACGAAAACAAGTACCGGTTTGACACCAAAGATCGTAAAGCCCTGTTTGACCATTGGACGCCGGCGAAATACGAACACCAAAAACTGTATCCAATGATAAAAAAGGGCACACCAGATAAAATCAACCCGGTGCACCTGCAGGCTCTCCAGCTCCACATCCAACAACGGCTGAAATCGCTGGAATAGGTATCCACGAGGGGGGCACAGCTGTGCCCCCCTCGTGGATACCGGACGGTTTTGGGGATTGATTGTGCGCCCGGGATGTTATGGCGCCCGGGATGTTATGGCGCCCGGATAGATCAGCCCAGGCCAAGAATCCGTTTTGGCGTCTGCACGAAGAGGCGTTCGGCGCTGGCGTGGTCGTAGCGTTCGGCCACGTATTGGTAGGCCCACCCCATGGCCGTGGGGCGATAGGTGGCACTGTGGGCGTCGCTAGCCACGAGGTCCACCAAGTCGTTTTGGAAGAGGATTGCGCTGTTTTCTTCGTCAACAGCAACAGCCGTCACTTGGAAGAGCACCCCTGCTTTGTGGATGCGTTTGAGGTTGTTGAGGTCATGCGTGTTGTAGATGTAGCGTTCGGGATGCGCCATGACCACCGTGTACCCGGATGCGATGAGCGTCTCGGCAGTCGGCAAATAGCGCATATCGACGGCAAATACAGGCATTTCAATCAACAAGGTACGGCTATCAGCGAGCGTCAAAATACGCTTGGCTTCGACGTCGTCCTGGAGGGTCGGGTAGTAGTTGATTTCGGTGCCGGGGAGCAACGTAATCGCATAGCCGGCTTCGTGAGCGAGGGTCTGTATTTCGGCGGTACGCTGGCGAATCAGCTCTGGAGTATAGTGGCGCGAGGCGTTCGAATTGGGGCTGTGCGGAGTGCAGATGAGCGTGGTCACACCGGCCTCGTAGGCTTGGCGGGCCATGGCCAACGACACATCACGGCTCCGTGGGCCATCGTCGATGTCGTAGAGCAGATGACAGTGGATGTCGATCATGGTGCGGATGCTTTCTCCATGCAAAAACGGTGTATCGGCGTCGTCCCGATACACCGTCAGTTGTGACGGAACGGATTAACCGTAGTAGCCGGAGGCCTGGGTCAGTTCAGCACCGTTGAGCACGACGCCCACAATGCTGGCTTTGGCTTTGTCGAGCACATTGCGCGCTTGGCGGGCGTGCTCGCGCCGCGTGCGCCCAGCTTGCATCACCAACAGCACTCCATCGACCCGCGGCGCAAGCACCACGGTGTCGCTGACCGCCAAGACGGGCGGGGTGTCGATGATGATGACGTCAGCGATATCCCGCAGACCGTGCAAAATCTCGCCCATGCGCCGCGATCCGAGGATGTCGGCCGGGCGCGGTGGCAACGGGCCGCTCGAGAGGAGCTGGAGCCCGGGCACGCTGGTTTGTTGGAGCGGCGCAGCGCTGCCCTCGGGCGCAAAGAGCATGCTGGTCAGTCCTTGCTCGTTGGTCAGCCCAAACAAGGTGTGCAGGGCGGGGCGGCGCAGGTCGCCATCAACGAGGATGACCCGTTGCTCGGCCTGCGCCATGGTAATCGCCAAATTGGCGGCCACTTCGGATTTGCCCTCGTCGACGCCGACGCTGGTGACGGTCAACATGTGCAACGACTGGTCGAGGCTGGCGAACTGAATGTTGGTACGGAGCGTGCGAAAGGCCTCGGCCGCCGCCGATTGGGGATCACTCAAGGCCACAAGGGTGGATTTGCTGGTGTCGGTGGTCATTGCGATTTCCTCATGACTTGACGGCGATCAGCCGGATTGGTCGAGCCGGGGATAGCACCAACAATGGTGAGCCCCACGTGGCGCTCAACGTCTTCGGTGTTTTTGAGGGTGTCGTCGATGGCATCAAGCACGAAGGCGAGCAACAGTCCGACAATCAGGCCGAGGAAGGCGCCCGCAAGCACGTTGATGCGGGTCTGGGGCCGATAGAGTTCGGGAGGCGTGGCCGGCGTGGTCACGCGCATGTTGATTTTGTCGGTGCCTTCGAGGCCGTCGTTGAGCGAGCTCACCAGCGCAGCCATGTTTTCCCCGACCGCATTGGCCAGCCGTGGCGCCATGTCGATGTCCGGGTAATCGACCTGCACAATCATTTTGCGGTCATCGGCGTTGGCTTGGATGGAGATATGCTCGAGGAGCCATTCCGGGCTTCGGTCGAGTTGTAGTTGCGCGCTGATTTTTTCGATTTGCGGGCGCGCCAAGGCCAGCTGTTTGTAGCTGTTCATGTTGTTGGTGAGCACAATCGACAGACCGTTGTCGTTACGATTGGGCACCACCAAGTAGCTCGCTTCGGAGCGGTACAGGGGCTCTTGGAGCTTGCTAAAGACGTAGGCGGCCACTGCCGTGAGGAAGACGGTAATCATCACCGCCCAAATGCGGCGCCGGATGATGCGAAGGTACTCGGTCATGCGCATAAAACACAATCCTTACGTATGGCGATAGACGGCGAAAAGCAACCCAGCGAGGGCTCCGGCCAAGGCCCGCAACACCACGGGAGCGCTGTGGTCGCGCCATTGTGCTACGGCGACGGGGGTCGCTTGGGTGGCGAGTATGGCAATGTTGACTGCGGTGTCGCCGCTTTTGCCCCATAACACCGTGCCATCGCGCTGAAGCACGTCGAGAGCAGCATCACGGATCGCAGCGAGTGGTGCCGGGTCAGGCCCCACGGCCGCAATGGTAACGACCCGCTCTTGGTTGCTGACGGAGAGCAATGCCGCCCCATCTGCCACCATAATAGCACGTTCACTGAGGAGTGCGTTGACCTTTTGTTGGAAATCGTTGCCGCGACTGAGCGCCGGAAAATCGTAGGCGAGCGTGTCGCCGGTATCATTCATGGGCGCTCGACTCGTCAGCAAAATGCTCCGCTCGCTACGGTACATCGCAGGCGCTTGGAGGATGGGCACGATCGCAGTGACCGCCAATAGGCAGGCCGGGATGATGAGGTACCAAGGGTATGTGCGCATGAGGTGCCACAAACGTGCAAAATCAGACATGTCCACCTCCGTGCTGAGCAATCACGGCCCGCATGCGCTCCATGAATCGCTCACGGCTGAATTGTTCGGCATGTTGACGAATGCGCCGTGCATCCCACGTGTGTGCGCGGAGCTGAGTAATCCCAGCAGTCACCGCGTCAACGTGTTGCTCCATGAAAAACATGCCCGTTTGCTCGGCGACCACCGTGTCGAGGGCGCCGCCAGCGTGATAGGCCAATACTGGCCGCCCAGCGGCCATGGCTTCGAGCGGCGTGATGCCGAAATCTTCTTCACCGGGGAAGAGAAATCCCCGACATCCCGCAAACAGTGCGAGGCGTTCGGCTTCGCTGACACGTCCCACAAAGCGCACATTGGGGCCCGCTTGAGCCATGAGCGCTTCTTTGTCACGCCCTTCACCAAATACCACGAGGGGCACGCCGAGGGCAGTACACGCACGTACGGCGAGATCGATGCGTTTGTAGGGCACCAAGCGCCCACCGGTGAGCAAGTAATCGCCCGCCGGGACGTCTTGGAAGGGAGCCAAATCGACCGGTGGGGGGATGATGGTCGCTTCACGCTGATAGTGAGTACGGATGCGCTCGGCTACCACCCGCGAATTGGCGATGAAGTGGGTGACGCGACGGGCGCTTTGCACGTCCCAGCGTCGAATGAAGTACAACAACATGCGCATCACGGATTGCGCGAGCCCGCGGATGTTTTCTCGGGCGATGTATTGCTCGGTTTGCCACGCAAAACGCATCGGGGTGTGGCAGTAGCAGAGATGGACGGCGCCGCGAGCCGGCTTGATGCCCTTGGCGTAGGCACTGCTACTACTGATGATGAGCTGGTAGCGGTCGAGTGGCAATGACTCGAACGCCCACGGGTAGAGCATGAAGTAGTGACGAAAAAAGCGCCGCCAGCCGGGCAGGTGTTGCATCCAGGTCGTGTGGATGTGCCAATGTTGGTAAAAACCGGGCATGGCGGCTGCGTCGTAGATGGAGGTATAGACTGGCGCATCGGGAAACAGGTCGTGAAGCGCCTCTAATACACGCTCGGCACCGCCGTATTGGTTGAGATAATCGTGGACAAGGGCGATTTGCACGAAGATTGCTCCAAATTGCCTATTCACAGAATCAAATATTCTTATTATAGTATGTAGGCGCAATGATGCGGTGAAGTTCGCGAGAGGAATCGTCGGATTTACTCTCATTTTGAGGAATGTGACATCATGAACAGGTCGGAACAAGAGTTGCTCCAACTCTTTACCAGTGCCAGTATGGGCCAGGTCGCCTATCAGGCGTGGGCCACACAAGCGCGCCGCGAACGGCGTTTCAACATTGCGCGCCTCTTTGATGCGCTTGCGGCAGCACGGAGTGTTCGTGCCATGCGGGCCTTCGTGAGGACCTACGGGGTTGGCTCTACCGCCGAGAACGTGGATCATGCCCTCAACGGCGATGAACCCAAGTCTGTGGAAATGCAACGCATCACCGGTACATCTGAGCGCTCACGTGAGTTTTTGGGGCGTGCGGCCAATGCGATGAGCCTTGGGCGCGATTTGTTGGCCTGTGAAATCGGCGATTTGTTCGTGTGCACCAACTGCGGCGAGACCCGTGAGGGGGCTCTCGTGGGTGCGTGTGCGGTCTGTGGCACCGTGCCCGAAGCGCACATGCAGTTCCTCGCAAGCGAGACCATGGGCACGCTCGGACCGCATGCGATTACACACGCACTCGAGCATTCCGAAGCCACCTTGCGCAGTTTGTTGGGCGATCTCGACGATCGTATTTTGTCACAACGCATGCCCGATGGTGCGCCGTCGCTCAAAGAAGTACTCGGCCACCTCAACGACATGAATTTGGTCTTTTGTGAACGCGTGCGTCTGATTTTGGACACCAATCATCCCGAATTGCCGTCAGCACACCCGCCCAAGCTCAACGCTGCTGCCCACTACCGTGGGCGTGATGTGCACGCCATCCTCAATGCATTCCATGCGTCACGCCACGATTGCTTGTTGCTACTTCGTGGTTTGACGAGCGCGGCCTGGCACCGTACCGCCACCCACGTAACATACGGCGAAATCAATTTGCTCCACCAAGGCAATTGGATGGTGCAACACGAGCGCACTCACTTCGTGGAAATGGCACAACAGCGGCATGATTTGCTGGTGGCTTGTGGTGAGGGATGCCGTGATGATGCACGGCCAGACGCCATTGGTGAGCGACTGAATGAAGGCGAATAAACCGACGTGGGCCCTCGAAGAATACGCACCCGGACGCTTCATCGTGCATGACGTGCGGGTGCGCCCCTTTGTGCACGGCGAAGGGGAGTTGATCGGGAATCGCTTTGTGCTGCACTCACACCGTGGGGCCGGTTTGTTGGCGCGTATTCGTCAGCGTGGCCTCGTGGTGTGGGCCCTCAGCGATCAAATTGCGGCGTTACCACCCTTGCCCCGCTTGGCTCCTGTCGGTGACGCGGTGGCGCATCCTGCCCGTGCCCGCGACCGTTGGAGCGTGTATGAGCCCGCGCAACGCATCTTCCAGCCCTGTGAGCCCACACCAAGCGCCGGTCAGTTGCGGGTGTCGTTGCCACTGGGCACGTTGGCATGGCGCCGTCAGGGGCGCTCTGGTGGCGATTACTGGTACGTGGCCCCTCGCCCGCTCGAGCGCTACGAATTGCAGGCGCTCACGCCCGACCACATGCGTTTGTATGCGTTGTCGTTGGCGTGTGACGTGGCGCCGCCCGTCGTGGTGACCGCTCAGGACGTGGACACGTTCGCTTGTCAACTCCCCGAGTTGCCGCAGGCCTTTCAACAGGTATGGGAGCGCTTGGCGCGCTACGACGATGCAACTGCGTGCTGGCACTTTGCGGGGGCCCAGAGTGCGCTGGTCGACGCATTTGCGCGGCAGGCTGGGCTCAATTTGGTCATTGCGACCACCTAATGCAACAAAGAAACGAGACGGTCATGCCCGATTACCAAGAAATTTATCAAGATCCACGCCACGCCGAAGCCTACCACCGACTGGTGAGCCGTGAGGACCATGCCGGCCACATTGGTGCGGAAATTCGTCGTCACGGTGATTGGAGTCAGGCCCAGGCCCTCGATGTGGGCTGTGGCACGGGGCGGGTGAGCCTCATCGTGGAGCCGTTGGTGGCACAGCTTACCGCCTGTGACCGTGCTTCGGCCATGTTGGCGGTAGCGCGGCGCTATCTGCGTCCACAAACGCGGGTCACTACTGCCGACAATCGCTCGTTGCCGTTCGCAGATGCATCGTTTGATTTGGTGACGGCCGGGTGGAGCTTTGGGCATGCCACGGAGTGGGTACCGGGGGCTTGGCAGACCGATGTCCGCCAAGCGGTGGACCACATGCTCCGCGTGCTTCGCCCGGGTGGGGTTGCGTTGATTTTTGAGACACTCGGGTCTGGGGTCACCGAGCCCGCGCCGCCTACTGCTGCTTTGGCGGACTGTTATGCGCTGTTTGAGCAGGAATACGGCTTTGTGCGTACGCCGATTCGCACCGATTATCGCTTTGTGTCGCAGGCGGAGTGCGCAGAATTAACCGGGTTCTTTTTCGGGGTGACCTTGACCGGAGTCGAGCAGGCAGATGGTAGCGTGATTTTGCCCGAATGGACGGGAGCGTGGCACTACCGCAAACCCGCATCCACGCTATAATAACACGGGAGAACGTATTCGCTCCGGCGACCATACAGGCCGAGAACGCCACATGCGTGACATGATTGCAATTTGGTTGGGCAGAGTTGCCGGTCGTTTGAGTCGTTGGCTGGGGCGTGGTGGGGGCACCACCGTGCCCGGCGTCGTGGCTCGGCGCGTTGCGCCGCACCTGCTCACGCATCTCACGCAACAGCTGCCACAGGGGGTGGTGTTGGTGGCGGGTACCAACGGCAAAACCACCACAACGCGCATGATTGCTGCCCTGCTCGAAGCTGCCGGGGTGCGGTTGGTGCACAATCGCTCGGGAGCAAATCTCGTCAGCGGGATTACTGCGGTCACGCTCTCGGCCGCGGATTGGCGTGGGCGGATGCATGCGGACATGGCGCTCTTTGAGTGCGACGAAGCAGCCTTGCCCCACGTGATTGCGCAGACTCGCCCGCGCATGGTCGTGTTGCACAACTTGTTCCGAGATCAACTTGACCGCTATGGCGAGGTTGACACCATTGCGACCAACTGGCTCCATGCGTTGCAACATCTCGACGCACAGACAGTGGTCTGTGTGCACGGCGATGATCCGTCGTTGGCACGCCTTGCGGATCAACTCGCGTGTCGGGTGGTCGTATATGGCAACGACGACGTACACAGTGCGCGTGGCAGTGTGGCGCATCTTGCGGATGCGGGATTTTGTCGTTGTGGCGCTCCATTGACCTACACGGTGCGTTTTTATGCGCATGTGGGGCACTTTTTTTGTGGTCAATGTGGCTTTGTGCGTCCGGTGCCTGCCTATGCACTGACTGCGGTCGCTGCAGTAGGGTTGCGAGGGAGTCGGATGCAGGTGCGCACTCCAACGACCACCGTTGATTTGCATCTGCCCCTGCCTGGTTTGTACAATGCACTCAATGCGGTGGCGGCCTATGCCACCGTCGCAGAATTGGGGTGTCAACCGGATGCCAATGCGGTGTTTGCGCAGATGCCAGCCGCCTTTGGACGCTACGAAGTGGTGCATACGGGCCAGCACGAGCTGGTCATGGCGCTCATCAAGAATCCGGTGGGTGCGAGTGAGACCATCCGCATGTTGGTAGAAGCGTGGACAGAGCCTGTGACCGTGCTGATTATCATCAACGATCGTGATGCGGATGGCACCGACGTGTCGTGGTTGTGGGATGCGGATTTCGAGCATCTCGTGCCAGCGGTGCGTGCGGTGACGGTGAGTGGTGTGCGTGCCGCCGACATGCAGGTGCGCCTCTACTACGCTGGGCTGCCCGTCACGCATCTCCAGCGTGTTGATGACCTCGAAACTGCGCTTGACGCGTGTTTGCGGGAATTACCTGCGGCGCACACGTTGTACGTGTTGCCGACGTACACGGCCATGCTCGAGTTCCGTGCGCTATTGGTGACGCGGGGTTGGGCGAAGCCCTTTTGGCAAGACTAGACGAGTCAACCCACGGAAATGGACGTGAAAGGATAGATGGTCGTGGAATACACCCTAGATCGCTTTGTGCACGAGGCTCGTGAGGCCATTTTGGCCACCCAACTTGCTGGTGCCGAGCATATCGAATTAGTTGCTCCCAAGCCGAACATTCCCGCAGATTTGGCGTTTCCCACCTTCAAGGCCGCCCGTGAGCGCCAAGTGGCTCCGCCTCAGCTTGCCAACGAGTTGGCACAGGCCATTCGACCGGCGCCGACCGCATTGATGGGCGGTGCGGTGGCGGCCGGGCCGTTTTTGAATTTCAGCATCAACACGACCAACTACGTGGCCAGCGTGCTCGAGGACGTGCGTCGTTTGGGGGAGCACTATGGCAGTAGCCAGTTGGGTGCACACAAGCGGGTCGTCATCGACTATTCGGCGGTCAATATCGCCAAAACAATGCACGTGGGGCATATTCGTTCGACCATCATCGGGCAGGCGCTGTACAACATCTTCAAGTTCCTCGGGTATCAGGTAGTGGGCGACAACCACTTGGGTGACTGGGGCAAACAATTCGGCATGAACATTGCAGCGGTCGTGCGCTGGGGGAAACCTGCCGGCGACAACGAAGATGCGATTGCGGAGCTCGACAAACTCTACGCCCGCTTTAGCGCCATGGCCAAAGAAGATTCCCAGTACGACGATGAAGCACGCATGTGGTCGCTCCGTCTCGAGCAGGGCGATGCTACGGCCGTTGAACTCTGGCAGTGGATGGTGAATTTGACGCTCACCGCCAATCAGTACAACTACGACCGCCTCGGCGTGAAGTTCGACCACACCTACGGCGAGAGTTTTTATGCGCCGATGACCGATGGCGTCATCCAAGACACGTTGACGAGTGGCCACGCCCACCGCGACGAGGGTGGTGCGGTGGTGGTCAGCGAACTCGCCGATAATCTGCCCACCTTTTTGCTTCAACGCAGTGACTCCGGGACGCTCTACCACACACGTGACATGGCCACGGTCAAGTTCCGCATGCAAGAGTTCAATCCGGTGCAGATTATTTATGTGGTGGACGCCCGCCAAGAGCTGCACTTCCGCCAGTTGTTTGCGTTGGCACGGGCGGTCGGCTACGTGCCACCGACCACGGAGCTCATCCACATCAAGTTCGGCACCATTTTTGATCAACACGGCAAGCCCTTGTCGACCCGCGCCGGCAACATGATCTACTTGGCCGATTTGCTCGACGATGCCCGCAATCGTGCTCGGCAAGTGGTCGACGCTTCTAGCCCCGATTTAACTGAGGCGGAGCGTGCCAGTGTGGCCGAAAAGGTGGGTGTGGGTGCAGTCGTCTACAACGATCTCTTCCAAGATCCGCGGCGCAACATTAACCTAGATTGGGATCGCATGTTGGCGATTGAGGGCAACAGCGCCCCGTATATCCAGTACATGTATGCGCGTTGTCGCTCCATTGTGCGCCGCGTCCAGGGTGAGCACAGCGACATGCACGTGCCGGCCTGTGATGCCAGCGTGCTGACGCATGCCTCTGAGCTTGATTTGGTGCGCCAGATTGCCAAAATGCCCGGCGCCATCCGTGAAGCCGGTGAGCGCTATGCCACGTTTGTGGTGGCCGAGTGGTGCTACGACACCGCCCGGGCGTTTTCGGCCTTTTATCGGGATTGTCCGGTCGTCAAAGCCGAAGACGACCAGCTCCGGACTGCACGCTTAGCGCTGACCGCTGCCACCGCACAAGCCCTGCGCAACGGTTTGGGGTTGTTGGGTGTGCGTGTGCCTGAGCGCATGTAGGGAGAGAGAGAAAGGGTTGCAACGCATGTCGTTAGCCAAGTACAACGCACTCCTGCTTGACATGGACGGGGTGCTGTATCGGGGTCATCATCGTTTGGCCGGAGCAGACACGCTCATCGAGTTTTGTCGCCAGCGTGGCATCAAGACGGCCTGTATCACCAATAACGCGACCATGACACCCAGTCAGTTTGCTGAAAAACTGGCCGGCATGGGCATCGAGTTCCCGGCGGCACACATCATCAACTCGGCGGTGGCCACGCGCTTGTGGTTGGCCGGCCAGTACCCGCAGGGGACGCGCATCTCCTGCATCGGCATGAACGGCCTCCGTGATGCGCTCTTCGGGGACGGCTACTTCGTGGCTGATGACCAAGCACCTGCTTGTGTGGTGGTCGGGCTTGACACTGAAGTCACCTATGCCAAATTGCGCCAAGCCACGCTGCTGATTTATGCTGGCGCTCGCTTCATCGGCACCAACCCCGACGTGTCGTTGCCCGTGGCCGAAGGGCTGGTGCCTGGGTGTGGCTCGCTCTTGGCGTTTTTGCAGGCGGCCACCGGTGTTGCGCCGTTTGTCATCGGCAAACCCGGCCCCACCATGTTTCACATTGCCACACAATTGCTCGACATCGATCCCGAGCGTACGCTGACCATCGGTGATCGCCTCGACACCGACGTGGCGGGAGCCCTCGCCGCCAATTTGACCGCCGGCATGGTGCTCACCGGCGTGGTGACACGCGCCGATGTGGACGCGTCATCCTTCAAGCCTGATTTGCTCTACAACGACCTGCCCGAGTTGCTTGCGGATTGGCAACGGGACGTCGCATAACGCACGCGGAGCAACCACAAACACCCCACCCGGTTATTTCCGGGCGGGGTGTTTTTTGGTAGAGGACAAGTTAGTTAGCCGCGCCGGGTGAGCAACAACCCGCTGACGATGGCCGTGGTGCCAACGATATCGCGCAGAGTGATAGGGTCGCCGAGGATGAGGTAGGCCGAGATGACCCCGCAGGCCGGCAAGAGACTGGCGTAGATGCCGGTGCGGGTCGGCCCGACTTTGACGACGCCGTTGTACCACAGGATGTAGGCGATGGCAATCGAAAAAATCACCGAATACGCCATGGATGCCCAACTCACCCAGGTCAAACTGCTCCAGACGATTTGGCCGAGTTGTGGTAAGCCGACGAAAATGAGCGGAATGCTGCCGATGCTCAACGTGATAGCGGTCACCCGTAGCGCCGAATACTGTGCGAGGAGTGCCCGTGCGCCGATGGTGTAGTAGGCCCAACAAGCCGCCGCAATTAGCACGTAAATGTCCCCACGCAAAACGTCGCTACTCATCGTTTTGCCATCGAAAAGCACGATGAAGACGCCCACGAATGAGAGTGCGATACCGCCCCACCCGATGTGCGAGAGTCGATCCCAACCACGTAACTGACTAATCAGGGCCACCCAAATGGGCGTGGTCGCCACGAGCAGTGAGGCGCTGGCCGCACTCGTGAGATTGAGCCCTTCTATGAAAAAAATCTGGTAGCCGGTGTTGCCGATGAGCCCAAGCAACAAGGCGTCGCGCCAGAGACTGCGCTCAATGCGCAGGCTGCGCTCGCGAATGAAGACGATGGTCAACATGAGCACCGGCGTAAACAAAAAGCGCACACTGTTGAACGCCGTAGGTGCGATTTCGGTAAAGGCGTTTTTGACGATGGGCATGTTCGCCGCCCAGATGAGAATGGTGGCGAGGAGCCCGACATCGTTCCAGCCGAGGCGCTGATTGGGAGTGGTCAACAGGATGCCTTTCAGACTGGTGTGCATGCTCTATTTGGGCATGTTTTTGAGGGCGGTGTACGCCGGGCGCGGGGTCCAGTTGCCGTTGATTACCCCGAATGAAGCCTGCTCGTGGAACTCGTTGCCTGCTGCCCGCCATGAAATCGCAAAGTTCAGGTTCCACACAAACATGCCGGTCAGCCAACCACCGTAGTGCGTGCGCGCGTATTGCACCGCATCAACGATGTAGGTGGCCTGGGTTTCGTAGCTAATCTGGTTGCCGAATTCGTAACCGGGGGATGTGTTCCACGTGGCCCAGCCGAATTCGGTGGCCCATACTGGTTTTTCCATGAGACCGTATTGGAGCATCAGTACGCGCACGTCTTCGATACGGCGGAAATAAAACTCACGACTGGTCACGTAGTTAGGTCCTGGTCCCGGTTTATTGGGCCACAGGGTGTCTGGTGGGTTGCTGGCACCACCTGGGTGAGTACCAACGATGTCGACGACTTGTTTGAAGCGTGGATCTTTGAACATGCCCTCAAAGAAGCGTAAATCACTCATCGCCACGGTCGGCCAGTTGGTTTCGGTGGAGGCAGGTGATCCGGAGACGATAAGCGCCTGCGGGTCAGCCGCTTTGATGGCCAAGGCGGCTCCGACCAACAAGTCCATGTAGTATTCGGTGCTACTCACGTTGCCGCCGTTTTCAATGGCTAGGTTCTGCTCGTTCCAGATTTGGTACGCTTCGACTTTGCCCTTGTAGCGGTTGGCCATCTGTTCAACGAAATAGTTGAAGGTGGCGAAGTGCTGGCGTGATGGCATGCCGTGGAGTCCGTTGTCGGTGCTCCAGCGCGGCGCTGCCACAATGCTCAGCAAGAGTTTGGCTTGTTGGCGCTCCGCATCTTCCACGATTTTGTCGAGCTCGCCCCAGTAGATGGTGCCCGATTTGTCGTGGAGGTCCATCCAACGCACCTGCTGGCGCAACCACGGCATGCCAGCCTCCATGGCCAACTTGATGACACGTGGTCGGTCTTGCCAGCGTGTGCCACCATGGCCGTACAAGACCGCGTTAAAGCCGTACGCCATGCCACCAAGCGGGTTTTTGGCACCGTAGTCCACAATCGTACTCGGGTCAACCACGTTGCCCCCCACGCGGAAGGCTGGATTTCCCTGGTGGTTCTTGTTGCGGTATTCGTTGCCGAGGAGGCCGAGTTGGATGCGGTATTGCGGGTTCGCTTCGTTGGGGTGCCATTCCATGCGTTGTCGCTCGAAGTACTGCACCCAGTAGGTCTGGCCGTCAGCTTGATTGACCTCTTGGAACTGCTCCGAAAGTGGGCGGCCAAAGACGCGTACACCGCCGTTGGCTTGATAAAAACTGCGGAATGGCGCCGGGTTGTCGCGGAGTGTGTGGCGGGTGACGCTGTCGTAGTTGCCGTCACCCGGGTCGGCGACCGCTTGAAACGCAGCTTCTTCACGGCGCGGTGCAGCCAGCGCACTCCCGAGGAGCCGGCCTTGCACGTAGTACGCGGTGCCGGCAAGATCGGGGTTTTCTTCGAGCACGGCGCGCTCAAAGTACTGCACGCGGTAGTACTCACCAGGTGTGCTGAAGCTCTGCTCAATGAACGGCTGCGAAATAGGCAAGCCGTAGACATAGAGTGCATTCGGCGTGTTGCGCCAGGTACGATAAAAGTAATCTGACACGGTAAAGCCGGTTTCGCTGAACGTGCGTGATTCACCGGTGGTGCGTGATGGCGGTACTTCTTGGGGACTATGTGGAGCAGCCCATGCAGGAGCCACCCAAGGCAAGCAGAGTGTGAGCACAATGCTCATGTGAATGAAAAATCGAGTCATGGAGATCCTCTTTGTGCCAGTCCGTTTCGTGCATTATATCGGTTTTTATGTGGTGCCAACATGACAAAACCCCGCGCCAGCACGAATGCCAGCGCGGGGAGCACAAATAAACCGAGGAGGAGTACGGGTGACTCTAGCGTCGCCCTTCGGTTTTGATGGCATTCATGAAGCCCTGGACGGCCACAAAGCCAGGTCGTGGTGACCAGTCAGGATTCAAGATGCCAAACGAAGCCTGCTCGTGGAGCGGTTGTCCTTGGGCGCCCCAGAGCACCGCAAAATTCATGTTCCACAAGAACATGTTGCCCAGCCACGGTGAACCATCGGGCTCGCGGTAGTTCTGGTAGGCCCACTTGAGGGCGCCCAAAATGAACTCACCCTGTTCGTCCAATGAAACTTGGTTGCCGAACTCGTACCCGGGGGTCTCGTTTTCGGTTGCCCAGCCGTATTCGGTAATCCAGATTTGATGGTCGCCGACTCCCTCTTCGACCATGAACTTACGCACGTTCTCGACATGGCGGAAGTAGAAGGTTTGGTGGTCGGTCCACCCCTCGGCGTTGCTCGGATTATCGGGCCACATGTTCTCCGGCGGATTGGCTGAGCCACCTGGGTGCACGGCCTGTACGTCGAAGTGGTCCTTGATGAGCCCATCCTTGTAGCGGTACATCTCGCGGTAGTAGATTTCGTCGGCGACCGCAATGTCAGGAGCGGTGACACCCGACGATGATGGTGCACCAGACAACACGATGGTCGACGGCTCAATGGCCTTGATGCGGTTGTACGACTCGACCAACAATTCCACGTAGCGCCCCGCATCTTCGGGGACCACACGTCCGCCGTTCTCATGCGCCAAGTTCTGTTCGTTCCAGATTTCCACGGCCTGGATTTGCGTGCCGTAGCGGAGCATCATGGCTTCCACGAAGTTCCCCAGTGCAACCGGGTCTTCGGGCATGCCGTTGTTGGCGCTGTAGAACGAAGGTGCTTGTACAATGCTAATCAGCAGCCGCAAGTTGTGCGAATTGACTTCCTCGACGATGTTGTCAAGCTCACCCCACATGTAATCGCCCGGGTCGGGCCCCTCGATGTCCTTCCAGACAATCTGCTGGCGCACCCAGTCGAAATCAGCGATGGTGGTCAACTGCAAGACGCGCTCACGGTCGGTGTAGTAGAGATGGTTGACCACCCCGAACTCCATGATTGGTGAACGAATCGGTTGCCCGACCACGAACTCCGGCTCGGCCGTGGCGGTCGGTTCCGGCACCGCAGTTGGCTCTGCAGTCGGTTCTGCGGTTGGCTCTGGCGCACTGGTGGCGACAGGGGCAGCGGTTGGTTCGGTACTGCCATCGGTGGTCGGCTCACCACCACCGCCACAGGCGATGAGGAAAGGTACCAACAGCACCAGAATCAGGAACCGATACACGTAGCCTCGTTGTTTCATTCTCAACTCCAATTATGCTGGGACGATGATATTGTCACAACACATCAAACAAGGAGGGCACGCATGGCGTACCCTGCTTGGCAATACACTTGCATAGTAACACAAGTCTACGACATTACAACACGAGCTAGCGGTTCAGATACGCTCGAATCGCGTTGTACGCATCGCGGGGACTGTAGTCCGCATTGATGATACTATACGCATAGAATGGATCATTGCCGTAACTGCCTGTCTTGTTCTTGGCAATTTCGTCGGAAACCGAGTAGTTCAGATTCCACAAGAACAAACCGGTCAGCCATGGGCTGTATTTGGTGTTGGCCAGCTCCATTGACTGGATGATGTACGTTGCTTGCTCCGCATACGAGGTCTGGTTGCCGAAGGCATACCCAGCTGAATGATTGGGCGTAGCCCAGCCGTACTCGGTGACCCACATCGGTTTGTTGATGCCGTAGCGCACCATGCGGGTACGGATGTCCTCAACACGACAGAAAAAGAACTCAGTGTTGTTGGTCCAGCCAATAGCCGGACTTGGCTTGCCACCTGGGCACGTGTCGGCCGGGTTGGCCGCACCGCCTGGGTGAGCTCCGACAATGTCTACGTGCTGGTTGAAGCGTGGGTCGCTAAACATTTGCTCAAAGAAGACCAAGTCCGACACCGCAATCCATGATTTGTTGGTCTCCGTGGATGACGGTCCCGCAGACACGATATAGGCACTCGGGTCAGCAGCTTTGACGGCCTGTGATGCACCTACCAACAAGTCCATGTAGTAGGAAGCACCGGCCACACTACCGCCGTTTTCGTGTGCCAAATTGGGCTCGTTCCAAATTTCGTAGGCGTTAATCTTGCCCTTGTAGCGCGACGCAAGTTGCGACATGAAATCATTGAAGTCACCAAATTTATCGCGGCGAGGCATGCCGTCACTGCCATTTGATGTGGCCCATGCGGGTGACTTGGCAACCGTCACCAAGATCTTGATGCCAGCAGCATGCGTGTCGTTTACCTTGGCGTCGAGTTCGCCCCATTGTGCGCCAAAATCCTGGTTGTCTTGGAACTTCCAGTACACCATGAAACGCACCCAACCGAGGCCCGCATCACGCACCATCTGCAACGAACGCTTGCGGTCAATGCCACTGTCGACTTCTGACAAATTCACATTTACCCCGTAGGCAATGCCATTTGTGGAGACGCGACCGTTGTTGGCACCCGACAACTCGGGTGGCAATATGGCTCCCGGAGTAAACGCCGGGTTGCCCTGTTGGTTGGCATCACGGTATTCAGAACCCAGCAATCCGAGCATGATCTTGTACCTAGCATCTGGCTCGTCGGGGTGCCACTCCATACGCTGACGCTCAAAGTACTGCACCCAGTAGGTCTTGCCATCGGCTTTATTGACTTCTTGGAACTGCTCGGAGAGCGGGCGGCCGAAGGCGGCAATGCCACCGTTGCTGTTGTAGAAATTGCGGAATGGAGCCGGGCTGTTGCGCAACGTGTGCTTTGATACACTGTCGTAGCTCCCGTCACCCGGGTCGCCAACAGCCTGGAACGGCGTTTCGCTGAGGCGTGAAGCCACCGACTTGGTCCCGAGCAAACGCCCGAGAATGTAGTACTTCGTGCCTGCGTTGTCGGGGTGCTCTTCCAAAATGCCGCGCTCAAAGTATTGCACGCGGTAGAATTCACCGGGATTTGAGAAGCTCTGCTCGATGAACGGCTGTGAAATGGGCATGCCGTACACGAACATCGCATTGGGGGTCGAATTCCATGTCTTGTAAAAATGATTCGAAATAGTGTGACCCGTCTCGCTGAACGTGCGTGATCCCGGGTAGTACTGTGAAAGTGGTACTTCACTGGGGCTGTGCGGTACCGCAGCAACTAAACTCGGATGAACAATCAATCCGAACAGAATTGTTGCGAGTAACACAACCGACGATACGGTACGTCGATACAAGGTTGTACTCCTTACGCTAGCTAAATTATGTGGTGGGAGAACACAAATGTACAGGGCACGGTTGCGTGTCCTTGCCGTATTCTACCATAGCCTGTAGCAGGTAGTACACGTGCCCGATATGAAAAAATCATGAAATTTTTCCGAAATTACGCATGCATACGGCAAATTGTCGATTATTTGTTAATCCGTATGGGGCGCCGTTGTGGCTTGTTCGGGAGTTCCAGTCGGCTGCTCAGCCCGCACACTCATGTAGTTGGTAATGGCAGCTGCCACTCCGGCCAGCGGAATTCCAAATAGAATTCCCCATGCCCCCGCCACCGCACTGCCAATCAACAGTGCTGCGAAGACCAGCAGTGGATGCAAACCGACGACTCGCCCGATCAAACGGGGCACGACTACGTTGAACAAAATCTGTTGCACGATGAGCATGATCACCACAAAAATTACGATGCGATCAGGGGCATCAATCAGCGCAATCAGCACCGGCGGGATTAGCGCAATCGGTCCGCCGACCACGGGGATAAGCAATAACACGCTCACGATTACCGTAACCAGCGTGATGCTGTTGATGCCGAGAAGCGCCATCACCACCGCGTTGACACACGCATACATCAACGAAATCGCAATTTGTGCCCGCATGTAACCACCAAACGTCTGTACGATGATGTTGCCGAAAGCCTCGGCCTCGTCACGCCAATCGGGTGGACACACGCGCACAATGCGCTCAAATAGCTGTGCACGGTCGTATGCCATGTAAAAACTAAGAATGAAGACGATGATAATCTCGAAAAGCACCTGCGCAATGCCGCCCGCCAACTCCAACGACTGCTGGAGTGCCGCACTGCCCAGATTGCCGAACTGCGACAACAAACTCTCGATGCGGATGACTGCCTGAATGTCGCTCTGGACGCCGATGGCACGGAGCTGGTGTTGGAGATTTTCCAATGCCGCCCATACGATGTTGAGCCCCGTCGGTAATGCCAACAACAGCCGATTGATTTGGTCGTAGATAATCGGGATGAGTGCGATCACCCCGGTCACAATCATGCTTGCTAATGCCGTATATACGATCGGGACTGCCCAGCGCCGTGGAATGTGGATGCGCTCTGCCCAGTCAAACATCGGCTCAACAATCAACGCAATGAGCCACGCAATCGCAAACATCAAAATGGGGCTGGCGAGGAGGGCGGTCACGCCCGCTAGTTGCTCCACCAAAAAGAGCACCAGCGCCACGATAATCAACCATAGGGCAGCATTGCTGAGGCGTGGGTTGGGCACTCTCTTCCTCGCTCCGGTCTACTCGGCGGTTGTCTCAGTACAAAAAAACAGCTGACTGTCGATTGTCGGAGTCGCACTGCCACGTTGCGGGTGCCGGTGCCATTCCCCTGTGCTCTGCAACACATGTACGCGCTCTGTATCATCGAGATACGTCTGCAACATGCGCTCGCGCACCCACTGTTGCATGCTCGCATCGTTGATGGGAAACAACGTTTCGACGCGCCGATCCAGATTGCGTTCCATCAGGTCCGCACTGCCCATGTAGAGCACCGGCGTGCCCGCATTGGCAAACCAGTAGATGCGGCTGTGCTCGAGGTATCGTCCAATAATGCTCCGCACGCGGATGCGCTCGCTCATGCCCGCTATCCCAGGCCGCAAACAACACATGCCACGCACAATCAAATCAATCTCCACGCCTGCTTGTGACGCCGCGTAGAGTTGCTCAATCATGCCGGTGTCTACCAGTGAATTCACTTTGATGATGATGTGCCCATCTCGTCCGGCCTGCACATGGGCCATCTCTTGGTCAATGAAGCGGCTCAGCTGTGATCGGATGCTGACCGGTGCCACCAATAACGAGCGGTACGACTGGTGTCGTGCATATCCGGTCAAAAAGTTGAAAACATCTGACACGTCGGCCGTGATGTTGTCGTCACTGGTCATGAATCCCATGTCAGTATAAATACGTGCAGTGCCCGCATTGTAGTTGCCGGTGCCGAGGTGTGCATAGCGCTTGAGCATCTCTCCTTCGCGGCGGATGACGAGTGCCATTTTGGCGTGGGTCTTGAGGTTGGGCACCCCGTACACCACGTGGACGCCAGCGCGTTCGAGGGCTCGTGCCCAAGTAATGTTGTTTTCTTCGTCGAAGCGTGCTTTCAACTCGACCAACACGGTCACCTGCTTGTCGAGGTCACGCGCGCGCATCAGCGCCTTGACGATGGGTGAATTACTGCCGACTCGGTAGAGGGTCTGTTTGATGGCCAGCACGTCGGGGTCGCTGGCTGCCGCCTCAATGAATTGAATAACCGGCTGGAACGAATCGTAGGGATGGTGCATGAGCACACTGCGGTGGCGGAGCACTGCCCACAAATCGTTGGTCGGCGACAAATCGCGGAAGGCGCTCGGCGTGCGTGGCGTGTCCGGCTGATCTTTGAGCTCGGGGCGGTTGAGTTTGAGCAGTTGCATCAAAATCGATAACCCGAGTTGTCCCGGAATTTCGTAGACGTCACTTTCCTCGAGATGCAGGTTGTGCCTGAGCAAGTCACGGATGCGGGTGGGCATGCTCGGTTGCACCGCTAGGCGCACCACAGCTCCGAACCGTCGTTGGCGCACCCCTTCTTCGATGGTGTGGAGCAAATCGTCGGCTTCGTCTTCTTCGATCTCGAAATCCGCATTGCGGGTAATGCGAAAGGCGTGTACCTCTTGTACCTCTTCGGCCGGAAAAAGCCGGTGTAGGTTGGCTGCGATGACCTGCTCAATCCAAACAAAACAACTGCATTGCTCTGCCCGCAGGGGAGCCGTCACCTGTTGCGGTGCCACTGGCAATGGTACGAGGCGTGGCAACACCGCCGGCACTTTGATGCGCACAAAACGCTCGCCGGTCTCGTTGCGAATGACCACTGCGAGGTTCAGACTCAAATTGGAAATCAGTGGGAATGGGTGGCTGGCGTCAAATGCGAGCGGCGTGAGCACGGGCTGGATTTGGCTGATGAAATACGCGTCAACAATACTTTGTTGAGTCGCATCCAACTCCGCATAATCGAGCAACCAGATGCCCTGCTGGCGTAATTTGGGCATGACGTCGGTGAGCCAGCACTGCCGTTGCAGGTTGGTCTGTGCGATGACGCGTTGGCGGATGCTCTGCAACTGCTCCGTGGGGGTGAGACCATCAGGCGATGCGGTAAGCACGCCTGCGCGCTGTTGTTGGCGTAGTCCTGCCACACGAATCATGAAAAATTCGTCGAGATTGGTGCTTGCAATCGACAAAAATTTCACACGTTCGAGCAGTGGCGCATCTACGTTGAGAGCCTCGTCGAGGACACGCGCGTTGAAGTCAATCCAGCTCTGTTCGCGGTTAAACAGACGCGACTGTGGGGTGCTCGTAGGACTTGCATTCCGGCGCATACGTGTCATAAACGGCTCGCATGTATGATAAATCTCCCACTCTGCGTACATCATAATACAAAAGTGCCTCGTTTCTCACGAGGCGCTTTTAAGCGTGGGTTATGCGTCAATGGTGTTTGTGTTAATGAAGACAACCACCAGTCAGCATTTCTCAAACACAAACAGATTGTTTAAGCCGAACTGGAAGCGCTGATGGCGCAACAGTCGAAACTGCGGTGACCGAAACAGCACCGGAGTCTCTCGTGGGAGAAATCCGTAGTGCTGGTGGAGCGACATGGCGTCGATGACGCGCAACCACTGTAGGGCGGTCAAAATGTAATCGACGAGCGGTGACGGTACCGTGATGATGACTCGACCACCCGGTTTGAGGCAGTCCAAACAGTACTCGACGAGTTGTGGTTGTGCCTCGCGCGGGATGTGTTCGAGGACTGCCAGCATGGTGATACAGTCAAATGACGCACCTGGGAACTGTGTATCGGGCACCGTGCCATGCATCAGCGTGTAGTTGCCGATGGTCACTTGCTCGGTAATGTCGGGGTCGATCCCGATACCACGCAAAATATGATGACTCAGTGTCTCGAAAAGTATCCCGTCTGCACTGCCAATGTCGAGCAAGGTGGCACCGTGAGGCACGTACGAACGCGCTACGGCGATGCGCCGCCGTTGCAAATAAAAATCCATGTATTTCATGAAGTGCGGTACCCAACACTATGCAGGCAACCAACTTGTTCGGTGCGTGTCAAGCTAGATTATACCGAAAGAGTGGCTTTGTTACGCATCATTTCTCGCAGTACGATAGCAATTCTGTGCGACATCTCTCTTGATACTTCGCGTTTTTGTGTAAATGTAAACAAATTGTAAAGAAAAACACTCCTCCCACGAATCAGAGACGTTCATGGGGAGGAGTGCATGGCATGCGTTGCTGGCGCACGCGTGTGAATTTACAGCGTAATTTCGCGGCGTTCGGCGGCCGATTTGTAGGTGGCTTCGAGCAAGCGCAAGATGGCCAACCCATCATCGCCAGTGGCTACTGGGGTGCCTTCACCCCGGATTGTGTCCACGAAGCGGCGATGTACTTGGGTCCACGCAGGATCGGCCGTGTGTGGCAGTGAGGGCGTGATTTCGACCGGGTTGCCATTGTCGTCCGCATACATGCGGAGCGGTTTGTCGGTGCCGTAGAGTGTCGGGAAGAAATCAAAACCGGCTTGGCTTCCCGCAATCTGGATGCGCTCTTCGTTTTGACCATAAAACGCCCATGTGACCTCGATGGTCACCAAACCGCCGTCAGCGAGGCGCAGATGCAAGGCTGCCAAATCATCCACGTCGAAGGTGCCGTCCATGACGCGGTCGGATCCCCAGCCGCCGAGACCACGGCGTTGTGGACCATGGACTGCTTGTACTTCGCCGCGGATGGCAGCGACTTTGGGCTCGCCGAGAATGTGCAAGACCATGTCGAGCATGTGCACACCGATGTCGAGCAGTGCGCCACCACCGGCGAGTTCACGTCGGGTAAACCAGCTGCCGAAACCGGGGATGCCGGCGCGGCGAATCATGCGACCACTGGCATAACTAATGGCCCCGAGAGCGCCACTCGCCACCTTCTGCCGCATGTACTGTACTTCGGTGCGCGGGCGATTGCTCATGTTGATAGCCAAAATACGCCCTTGCGCATGAGCCGTTGCTACCATTTCCTCCCCTTGCGCAACCGTCATGGCGAGGGGTTTTTCACACAGGACGTGTTTGCCGGCCTTGAGCGCTGCAATCGACACCTCTGCATGAAGCGCATTGGGGAGTGCCACCGTGACCGCGTCGATCTCCGGGTTGCGCAACAATTCGCGCCAGTCCTGATAGACTTGGGCGATGCCGTGGCTACTTGCGAGGCTGGCGGCACGCTCTTGATTGGTGTCACAGACCGCCACCACGCTGCCGTGTGGGTGGCGCTTGATGCCGGGGATGTGACCGTGCATGGCAATGGCCCCGGCTCCAATGATGCCGACGCGGACTGGTTTACTCATGGCAGGATACTCCTTTGTGAACTCCGAACGCTGCAGATAGCATAGCACAGCTTGTGCCAGTATTTGATGTCGGCTACGGTCAGCGAACTTGGTATAATACTCCTGCAAAGTGCATATACACAAGGGGAGAAATTGTTCCATGAACAAGCCACAATGGGCGACTGCGCCTGAGATGCAAATCGATGTCACCAAAGCATATACGGCCACCATGAGCACCTCACGGGGCGAAATCGTGATTGCGTTGGCGCCTGATCAAGCCCCCAAGACGGTCAACAACTTCGTCTTTTTGGCGCGGAACGGTTTTTACGACGGCACCATCTTCCACCGTGTCATCGCTGGTTTCATGACCCAGGGCGGCGACCCCACCGGCACCGGTCGCGGTGGCCCCGGCTACAAATTTGCTGATGAGTTCGCCGGCAACACGTTGAAGCACGGCCCCGGTGCCTTGTCGATGGCCAATGCTGGTCCCAACACCAACGGCAGTCAGTTCTTTTTGGTACATACACGCGAGCAGACGGCACATCTCGATGGCCGCCACACGGTGTTCGGTTTGACCACGGCCGGTCTCGACGTGATTAAGGCCATTCGTCAGGGCGATGAACTGATGAAGGTGACCATCACCGAAGCCGACAAGGCCTAAATACGTGGAGCTCGGTTCGACACATACCCGTCATGCGCGCTTGACACGCCACCCGTCGCCAGGGCCACACAATAGCCTCTACTACTTCCCTCAGGTGACGGGGGGCATGCTCCGGGTGATGTGGCGCGCCTTGGTCATCCAAGTAGCGCGCTACACGCCGTGGGTAGGGGCAAAGCGCCTGCTGTACCGTTCGTTGGGGGTCACCATTGGCCCCTACACGGCGGTCGGGCTCATGGTCATGTTTGATATTTTTTTTCCCCAAGACATCACCATCGGGCAAGACACCATCATCGGCTACCAGTCGACCATTTTGTGTCATGAATTTTTGCGCCACGAATGGCGGCGCGGGCCGGTTGTGATTGGTAATGACGTTATGATTGGCGCCAACACCACGATTTTGCCGGGCGTCGTCATCGGCGATGGTGCGGTGGTGTCAGCGGGGAGCTTGGTGAATCGCGATGTGCCAGCGGGTGCGGTGGTGGGCGGCGTGCCCATCCGCATCATCAATGCAAAAGGTGACGGGCATGAATGATGTTTGGCAGTGGAACGAATGGGCATTGCGGCGCCTGATGGCTCTCATCAACGAGGTGCCGATTGTTTTTTGGGCGTGTATGCTCGCCGATTTTTTGGGTTTTGTGGTGGGCGCCGTCGTCTGGTACGGACCGCAGTTGCTCCGTGCGCCGTGGTGGGCGTGGCCCTTTATCCCCGATTGTCCGCTGGCCGGTCTCTTCGGGATGATTGCCTTCATCCGGTTGCGTCAAGGTGTCGCTCCCGACTGGTTTACCGCACTTGCCAGTTTGTCGTGCATCAAGTACGGCATCTGGACGTTGTTTTTTTGGGGCACCAAGTGGGCGGCGACGGGTGAGTATCTGCCCCTTGAAATCGCGTTAGTAATCGTGCATGTAGCACTGGCCGGCCAAGGGCTGTTGCTCTTGCCCGCACTCCTCGAAGTGCCCCTCTCCATGCGCTTTGTGGCGGTGGCGTGGCTGGCGCTGTCCGTGTTCGTCGATTACACCTTCGGCCATCATCCCGCGCTGGCTGCCGGTGTGTCACCGAGCATGGCAGGAAGCTGGGCGGCTGGGATCACGGTGGTGTTGGGGCTGGCGATGTGGGTGTTGCAGGTGCGGCCTACGCTGGCAGGAGCCATGGCTCAACCAAGCTAATCTGTTGCTGGTCGCAGTCGATCTGCAGGTGCGCTCCGAGGGGCAAAATCACTTGGGGCTCGGTGTGGCCGATGTCGAAGTGGGTCACAATGGGGAGCTGTTTGGCTCCCCATTCGTCGCGCACCACCTTGAGGATTTCGTTGTCTAGCGTGAGCTGTTCGGTCAACGAAAACCCGTAGGGCCGGCCGACGAGGAGCGCAGAAATCTGCGCAAAGATGCCTTGGAGTCCGTAGCTCCTCAGCCAGCGGGCGATTTCGCTGATGGGCGGTTTTTCTTCGGACGTCTCCAAAAACAGTATTTTGTTGCGCCAAAAATCCGCAGCCGGCCAATACCGACTCCCTTTCAACCACTCGAGCACCTCAATACAGCCACCGTAGAGCTGCCCGCGGACGACGCCGGTGCCCTGCAAAAACTGCCAGCCACGGCTGAGTTGTGGCGGCGCTGGGCGGTTGGGGCGACTGCGCTCCTCCCACGGCTGGTAGCCATCGCTGTAGTGGCTGGCCGCACGGTAAACCAAGGTGTCGCTTGGCGCAAAAAGCATCTGGTGCACGTGTTGGCGGTGCGCTGCGGGCAAAAAGGGTAGCTGCGCGATGCCGGCCATGACACTCGGCCCGTAGAGCGTGATCATGCCGAGTTGGTTGAAGGCGCTGAGGAGGGTGGTGGTGTCCGAGAAGCCGAGCAGGATTTTGGGGTTGCGTCGAATCAGCGCTTCGTCGATGTAGGGTAGAATGCGCAGGCTGTCGTCGCCACCAATGCTGGCGAACACCGCACGCACACTCTCGTCGCCGAAGGCGTGGTTGATGTCGGCTGCGCGTTGCTCAGGGTGGCGGTAGAGCACATCGGCGGGCATGCGCGCCGTCGGGTATTCGCGAATGCGCAACCCCCAGCCCTGTAAGACTGCGAGTCCTTGGTCGAAAATGTGCGGATACACGCTCGGTCCGCCCCACGACGGCGACACGACGGCCACCGTGTCGCCCGGTTTGAGAGCCCGCGGTTTGCGCATCTGCGCCATGATGACCACCCCTTTCCCAGCAACCGAACAAATCACCCCGCATCCGCAACAGTGTGCGTCATGCGAGGTGCGTGTGGCGGGAAGGGAGAGATTCGAACTCTCGAGGGCTTGCACCCTACTCGTTTTCGAGACGAGCACGTTCAACCGCTCCGTCACCTTCCCGAGTGGTAGAAAAAGCGGCTGACGCATCGGCGTCAGCCGCCACTGGTGGCGACTCTGGCGCGACTCGAACGCGCGACCTCTTCCTCCGCAGGGAAGCGCTCTAATCCACTGAGCTACAGAGTCACAACAACAGGAATAACTTTAGCATGTTTTGTGGCAAATTGCAAATCTAATTTTGAATGAAATAAGCGCAGGCGTGTTTGGGCGTGCTCGTGCGCAATTGTAATCTTTTTGTTGTCTCGCCCTCTTCCATCTTGGGCCGATTGTGCTATGATGACAGTGTTCTGTTACATCTTGATGACAACGACAACACAGAGATGACGAAACCATGACGTACCGACCGGTGTTGACATATATTGCTGATTATCCAGCCGCAGAGCTAGCCGAGCACTTCAACGACATCGCCGTTGCCCACCTCGTAGTGGAGCAGCGGCGTCTGTGTATGGCCATCCGGGATCTCTCAGCGGTGCGGGCGGAGCACGTGCGCGCCTTGAACCGTGCTCAAGTGCCGGTGGTGGCGTGGCTCACGCGTGACGACACGGAGTCCCAGCGATTTTATCGCTTTTCGGATGGGGCGGCCATCGCGGCGCGCTACCAGGATTTCCAAGCGTGGAGCATCCAAAACGGTCTGCGTTGGGCTGCACTTGGTCTGGAAATCGAGCCCGATCTGCACGATGCGGTGCATTTCGACGGTGAACCGCACATCGACACCAACGCGCTGATTCGGCGGGTCGCCGATCATTGGCACATCGAATCGGCCACTGCGCAGTTCCAGTCACTTTTTGCGCAGATGCGTGCCGATGGTCACACCATTGAGCTCTACGAGTTGCCCTTTGTGCGCGATGACCGGGTCAGCGGCTCAACGTTGGCGCGGCGCTTGCTCGGGTTGCCCAACGTGAGTGCCGATCAGTCGGTGGTCCGCCTCTACAGCAGTATGACCCGACCGTACGGCTCCGGGTTAATTGCCAACTACGCCCCCGAGTTTGGTGCGGTGGCGATCGGTGATTTGCACGCTGATGGACTGCATCAGCCACTGGCGATCGCCGAGCTGATGCGTGATTTGGCACATGTGGCTGCTTGCCGAGTGCCCCACATCTACATTGCAGGGTTATCGGTGACTCAGATGCCCGAGGTGACCGCGCAGGTGGCACGTGGCGAGTGGTTGCGTGCGGTCGCACCGCCAATCGATGACAACCAGCAACGCGTGTCGCGCATGCGTGCCGGTCTCCGGGCGCTATTGTGGGCTGGTGCGCGTCCCGCCGTGTTATTGCCGCTGCTCATCCCCGTGCTCTTGTTGATTCGGCGCATGCTTCGTGCTCCTCATCCCCATGCGTCTTAGTTGCGGTGCGCAAAAAGGACAACCGTCGTGGATATCAACGAACTATCCGACATATGGCATTTGCCGCAGCCATGGGATATTGAGCCCATTGCGGGGAGTTCGCACAACCATTTGGCCTTGATTACTTCGGCCGACCAGCAACGTCACGTGTTGTGCACGTACGCCCACGAACAACCCGCACTCATTGAGTTTTCATATGCCGTCGTGCATGCGCTGGCAAAGCACGGGGTGTCGTTTGCTTTGCCCGTGCCCAAATCGACCAAAACCGGCCAAGACTGGCATCTCTACGATGACGGGTATCGGGCCTGGTTGATGACGATGACTCCGTGGTATGCGGGTGATCATCCGGCCGTCGACGATGTAGTCGCCACAGCGCGGGCTGGTGTGGCGTTGGCCGAATTAATGCAGGCGTGTCAGGCCATCCACGTGACCGTTGCGCCACCGCCGGCGTATGGTTTGTTTCACCGCATTCATCCGTACATCATCGACCCCATGGCTTCGTTGCGTGGGGCCCCAATCGCTGGCGATGGCGCCATCCGCATCGTGCAGATGCTCAGCGATCTCCAGCAGACGGTGCCCGAGCTCTACGAGCAACTGCCCACCCAGATTATTCACGGTGATTTCACCCACCGCAATCTCATCGTGCGTGATGACGCCGTGTTTGCGGTGCTGGATTTCGAAGCGAGCCGCGTCGATTTACGGATTGTGGAAATCGCGATTGCGCTGCTGGGATGGGGAAGTTTTGACGATAACCACGATCATCAGGCCATTCAAGCGTTGTTGCAGGCCCTTTTGCCCGTGGTAACACTCAGTGACGCCGAAATAGGTGCCTTGCCGACCGCCATGCGCCTCGTACGCATGGTGCGCTTGATGCTGGCCATTGGGCGCTACCAACAGGGGGTTGAGCGCAGTGTGGTCGTCGAGCGTGCTGCACAAGCACTGTTGCACCTCGACGGCTGGTTGCTGGTGCATGGCGAGCGCTTCGTGGCTGAGCTGAGCGAGATCCACGCATGAGAGCACAGGCCAAACGACACCCAGCCCGGCGCGCGTTTGTGCGGGCGGTGCAATCTCAACCCTTTGATTTGCTCGAGGCGGTGGCCTGTATCGCCTGGGAAGACCAAGATTTTGATCAACGGGCCTGGGTGCACACCGAAATCGACGCCTATGTGGCGGCGCTCCGCCCGCGTATGGCCGCAGTTGCTGCCGATACCGTGATTGCGCAACTCGATGCACAGGTTGACGTGCTCCATCAGTTCTTTTTCGTGGAATTGGGCTATCACGGCACCGAGCACGACTACTACTCCGTGCAACACAGCTACATCGATTATGTGATGCGTACCCAACGGGGTTTGCCCATCTTGTTGTCAGTCATTTACATGGTGGTGGCCGAGCGACTCGGTCTCCCGGTGGCCGGCGTGGCCTTCCCCGGGCATTTCATGGTGCAATTTCGCCAAGCTGGCGCCCCGCCCATCATCGTTGATCCCTTCCGCGGCGGACGGCGCTGGGGCATGGCCGATTGTGCCAACTACTTGGTGAGCCAAGGATCTGGCCACGACGTACAGAGTTGGCTGTTGCCACCCACCGACGCCTACACGGTCACCCGTATTTTGCGCAACCTCAAAAGCGGCTACGTGATGCAGGGAGACTACGAACGTGCGGCTGCCACGTTGGAACGCATGTTGCTCATTGATGGTCATGCACTCAATGAAATGCGCGATTATGGGCTGATTTTGGGGAAATTGGGCTACACCAACCAGGCCTTGGCCTACCTTGAGCTCTACGCGCGCCTCAATCCGACTGCGCCCGATCTCGAGACCATCAAGCACCATGCCAGCAATCTGGCGCCACCGAGCGCCCGCACCAACTAAGCGGCGGCCCTATTACACGAATCCCCCCCTGTGATGCATCGTGCACCGCAGGGGGGGGCATGGCTTGTGTGGCGCTCTAGTAGAGCTTGCCTTCACGTTTGGCGCCCGTGAAATCGATGTAGACGGCTTTGGTCTCGGTATAAAAGTCAAAGACTTCGGTGCCTTGTTCACGGGGGCCGACGCCCGTGTTTTTCAGACCACCGAACGGCATTTGGGCTTCGCCACCGAGCGTCGGTGAATTGACGTGGGTAATGCCGGTTTCGATTTCGTGTATGTAGCGGAATGTGCGGGTCAAATCACGCGTGTAAATGCTGGAAGTCAAGCCGAACTCGCTATGATTGGCCACTTCGAGGGCTTCGTCGAAGCTCTCGACGCGCACCACGCTCAACACGGGGCCGAAGATTTCTTCGTTGTGGATGCGCATGTGCGGCTGTACTTTGTCGAAAATCGTCGGGTTGACGAAATGTCCGTGCGCACAAGCCGCGTGCGTGGGTCGGTCACCGCCACACAACAACTCGGCGCCTTGGTTGGTGCCGATGTCGATGTAGTCGAGGACCGTCTTGAGTTGCGATGCGTCCACACTCGGGCCCATGTCCACGTCGGCCTCGAGTGGATTGCCCACCTTCATGGTCTGGACCTGGGCCAACAAGCGCTCGAGGAAGGCATCGGCGACGCCGTGTTGCACGATGACTCGGCTGGTGGCTGTGCACCGCTGTCCCGTTGAGCCGAATGCTCCCGCATACACGCCGGAGACCGCCAAATCGAGATCGGCGTCGTCACAGACGATGACCGGGTTCTTGCCGCCCATTTCGCATTGCGCACGAATGCCCCGGCCCGCGGCTCGTTTGTAGATGCCCAGCCCGATGTCGGTAGAGCCGGTGAAGGACACGAGACGCACCGCCGGGTGATCAACAAACGTGTTGCCTACTTCACCACCCGATCCGAGCACCATGTTGAGCACTCCGGCCGGCAGACCGGCTTCCGCAAAGCACTCCATGAGGAGTTGTGCGGTGGCCGGCACCAGTGACGCTGGTTTGAAGACGACCGTGTTGCCGGCCACC
>Ga0172373_10000506_pt1 | contig 63851 bp, 63 predicted proteins | sample Lak10m_2_FD_114546 | JGI IMG/M metagenome (GOLD analysis project Ga0172373, IMG submission 114546) | Freshwater microbial communities from Kabuno Bay, South-Kivu, Congo - kab_092012_10m | ecosystem: Environmental > Aquatic > Freshwater > Lake | place: Democratic Republic of the Congo... | reverse complement strand
AATCGACTTGATGCTTTAGCATCTAGCGAGGTTGGGGGCACCCCGCGCAGGTGTGCGCTGTTGGCGTATGAATCATGTGCTTTCACTCAGAACAATGATCTTCAGGTCGTATATTCTGTGGGGAAGACCTTACGGCCTTACGGGTGCACTTCCTCTCGCTCTACGACTTAATACCGGGTTTTCTTAATTTTTGATGTTCAGTCGCTTTGTGCTGAAAAACGATAGCCTGCACCGCGTACCGTCTGAATCAGATCCTCATGCCCGGATGCGGATAGCGCGTTACGCAGTCTGCGGATATGTACGTCTACGGTGCGGTCTTCAACAAAAACACGGTCACCCCAGACTTTGTCCAGTAGTTGACTGCGCGTATGCACACGCTCTGCATTGGTCATGAAGAAGTGCAGCAGTCTGAATTCTGTCGGGCCCAGGTCTATCGGAATCTGGTTGCCGGTTACACGGTGAGTGGTCGGGTCCAGACGCAGTCCATTCAGTTCGATCGGGTCGTCAGTCATTTGCGGTGCGCGGCGGCGTAGCACTGCTTTGATTCTGGCATTAAGTTCGCGTGGGCTGAAAGGTTTGGTCACGTAGTCATCTGCGCCGACTTCAAGTCCGCGTACTTTGTCGTATTCCTCGCCCCGGGCTGTGAGCATGATAATGGGGATGTCTTTAGTGAGCGAGTCTGATTTTAATTTGCGTGCGAATTCAAGACCATTCATCCCCGGTAGCATCCAGTCAAGCAATACCAGATCAGGTGTGGTTTCGCGCATGAGGCTTTGTGCAGATTCCGCACTCAGGGCGCGAATCGCATTGTGTCCTGCCTGTGTGATGTTAAGTGCAAGCAGTTCTTGAATAGCGGGTTCATCTTCAACAACTAATATATTGGCTGGCATATTGTTCCTTAATCTAATTGCCTGAGTACTTTGATGCCTAATTAGTTTATGACGCTAATATGACATATTCATGACAAAAATTAAACTCGAATTTTTTTATAAATCGTTATAAAAATTGCCATTTTTCTCATTTTGTTACACCATACAACAATGAATTGCTGAATAAGCAAAAATAATAAGAGCAACTACAATAAAAATAGTGTGAGAGGGTTTAATTAGATGGCTGGTTTTTTCTCAAAAGAGCGTATCACCGCTGATGCAAACTTTAATCGCTGGCTAGTTCCGCCAGCCGCCTTGGCTGTACATTTGTCCATTGGCATGGCTTATGGTTTCAGTGTGTTCTGGAAACCGTTGGGTAATGCACTCGTAGATGCGTCTGGTAAGCCAATAGCTACCTGTGCGGCGGGGGCGTCAACCTTCGGTGAGAAACTGTCTGGCACAGCCACTGCTTTGTTTGCCACCGACTGTAACTGGACACAGTTTGATTTAGGCTGGATGTATACCTTGTTTTTTGTGTTGCTTGGCTGTTCGGCTGCTTTATGGGGGGGCTGGCTGGAGCGTGAGGGGCCACGTAAGGCTGGGTTGGTTTCTACGCTTTGCTGGTGTGGAGGCCTGCTCATTTCCGCTTATGGAGTTTATGCGCATCAATTGTGGATGATGTGGCTGGGTTCTGGTGTGATTGGCGGCATCGGTTTGGGGCTAGGCTACATCTCACCGGTTTCCACCCTGATCAAATGGTTCCCTGACCGTCGTGGTATGGCTACGGGTATGGCCATCATGGGTTTTGGCGGTGGGGCGATGATTGGTTCTCCTGTCGCCACTAAATTGATGGAGTATTTTTCTACGCCGACTAGTGTTGGCGTTTGGCAGACGTTTGTCGCGCTGGCGCTGATTTACACAGTGTTTATGTTGTGTGGTGCACTGGGTTATCGCGTGCCGCCAGTGGGCTGGAAGCCTGCGAATTGGACGCCCCCGGCAGCTAAAGAGAATACCATGATTGCAACACGGCATGTCCATTTGAAGAACGCACATAAAACGCCACAATTCTGGCTGTTATGGATCGTACTATGCATGAATGTTTCCGCAGGTATCGGGATCATAGGTGCTGCCGCACCTATGCTACAGGAGACTTTTGGTGGAGCGCTTATCGGTCAGCCTGAGATTGGCTTTGGTGATGTTAAGAAAGATGCATTGCTGAGCGCCGCTGCAGCTTCTGTTGGTGCAGGATTTGTCGGCTTGATCTCCATTTTTAATATTTTTGGACGGTTTGCCTGGGCAACCTCATCAGACAAACTGGGCCGTAAACGCACGTATTATATTTTCTTTGTTCTTGGCGCGTTGATGTATTGTACCGCAACCTACGTGGCCGGATTCAAGTCATTAGCTTTGTTCGTAGGCAGCTTCTGTGTGATTGCTTCAATGTATGGCGGCGGTTTTGCCACTATCCCGGCTTATCTGGCAGATATGTTTGGCACACAGTTCGTAGGGGCGATTCATGGTCGGTTGCTCACGGCGTGGTCGACTGCAGGTATATTGGGTCCGGTAGTCGTCAATTATCTGCATGACACCCGATTGGAGGCCGGTGTGCCATTCGATCAGATATATGCCCCTATCTTCCTGGCGCTGGCAGGGCTGCTGGTTGTGGGAATGATCGCTAACTTTTTGGTGAAGCCGGTTGCTGATAAGTACTACATGACTGATGCCGAGCTCGAATATGAACATAAGCTGGCACATGACCAATCTACAGTAGAAAAGGATGGTGTGGTGATCAATACTGAGGTGTCAAAAGCGAATTATCACCCGGTGCTTACTGTCGTTGCATGGGCCTTTGTGTTGATTCCAATCAGTTACGGGGTATGGAGTACAGTTCAGAAAGCATGGGTTTTATTTCACTAGGGCGGTTTCGTTTAAACTTAGTCGTCAATGGCAGTGCTGATATGCGGTAAAATACGGCTTTATGAAGGATGAAGCTGATTAAAAGGATATGAAGTCGTGAGAGAAATCAAAAAGAATTTAGATGGCAAGGGTATGCAGGTTGGGGTGGTGCTATCAAGATTTAACAGCAATATTGGTGATGGTTTGTTGAGCGCATGTAAAAGCGAGTTGCTGAAGCTGGGTGTCGCTGATGATGCGATTACTATCGCTACAGTGCCGGGCGCACTGGAAACGCCGCTAATATTGCAACACATGGCATTAAGTGAGAAATATGATGCGCTGATTGCACTGGGTGCGATTATCCGTGGCGAAACTTACCATTTTGAGGTGGTGGCGAATGAATCGGCACGTGGGATTTCTGAAGTGCAGTTAAATACCGGTGTGCCAGTTGCGAATGCGGTATTGACTACAGAAGACGATGATCAGGCAATCGCACGCATGCACGTTAAGGGTGCCGAAGCCGCTCAAGTGGCAGTTGAAATGTACAATTTGGTTAGAGCGCTATGAGTGAAACTAATAAAGCTGCAGTCACCAGCTTGGTGATTGAAAATGAGGCTGTGGCAGAAAGAAATGTCCCTAAAACAAGTTCGGCTAAAGCAGCGACTGTGAAGAAAAGTGGTAGCAAGAACCGTAGAAAATCACGTGAGCTAGTATTGAAGGCTGTGTATCGTGGCATGCTGAATCAGTCAGCATTGTCGCAGGTGTTTCGCGACATGGTGGATGACCCTGACTATAACAAGGCAGATGAAGCTTACTTTAAGCAATTGTTAAGCGCTGTCACTGAGCATCTGGAAGAGATCGATGCGCAACTGGTTAATTTTGTTGATAGACCGATAGTTGAATTGAGTCCCGTTGAGCATGCGATACTGCGTATCGCTGGCTGTGAACTGATGTTCGATTTAAGCATTCCATATCGGGTAGTGATTAACGAAGGTGTTGAACTTGCCAAAGTGTTTGGTGGGATAGACGGTCACAAATATATCAATGGTGTGCTGGATAAGTTTGCAGCTGATGTGCGTAGTGCTGAAGTCGCACGCACTAAAGCGTAGGGTGCAGGCAAGCTATTTAATTCTCTGTTCTTGGCCAAGTTGAACATTTGTAATCAATTGGCTATTAGTTTGTGAAACATATTTGCCAAGTAAAAACATGACACAAGCCAAGCAGGCGATGATGGATTTAACCAATGCCCTGGAAATCGTGCGCTTAACGGATGTGGGTTTGCTGCGTGAGCACAATGAGGATGCAGTTGCCAGTGATGTGAGCATGGGGTTCGCGGTGTTGGCAGACGGAATGGGTGGGTATAAAGCCGGAGAAGTGGCGAGTGAGATAGCGGTGTTGACAATCACCGCTGAGTTGAAAGAGGCAATCATGAACTTTCAACCAAGTTCGAATCCGCAAACTCTGACTCGACAGCCGGAGGCGCAGTTGATGATAGAGGCGGTCAGCCATGCTAATGCGGCTATCTACCATGCCTCACAAACTCAGCCTCAGTGCGCGGGTATGGGGACGACATTGGTTGTCGCGTTGTTTACGAATGATAAATTGCTGGTCGGGCATATCGGTGATTCGCGTATGTACCGGTTGCGTGGGCAAGTGCTTACGCAGATTACAGAGGATCACTCATTATTGCAGGAGCAAATCAAGGCCGGAATAATCAGCCCTGAGCAGGCAAAATATTCGGCAAATAAAAACCTTGTGACGCGGGCATTAGGTATTGATCCAGAGGTTGAACTGGAACTGAATCAATACGATGTTGAAGTGGATGATATTTATTTATTATGTTCAGATGGCTTGAGTGATCTGGTTGATGATGACATCATACAATCCACTTTGATTGCCTATGGGTTTGATTTGGCAGAGGCTGCCGAGTTACTGGTGGCATTAGCCAATGGTAATGGCGGAAGGGATAATATTTCTGTCATTCTGGTAAGAATCAAGAGTTCATTTGAATATAAATATGCTTGGTATGATAATTTTCTGGGTTGGTTAAAGTAGCGGGATAGGTTATGGCAAAGATCATTCTTACTCTGAATAACGCATTATTAAGCGAATATCCGCTTATTAAAGCGCGTACCAATATAGGTCGCAGGCCAACGAATGAAATTCATCTCGATAATCTGGCGGTGAGTGGTGAGCATGCTGCAATTGTGAAGATGGGCAGTGATTATTTTGTTGAAGACCTGGACAGCACCAATGGTACACTGGTCAACGGTGATGCGACTAAAAAACATTTGCTTCAACATGGTGACATTATAGAACTTGGTAAGTACCAGCTTAAGTATGTCAATGATGACGGTGATAATACAAGTGTGAATGTATCCTCTGCTTTTGAAAAAACGATGATGATTCATCCGTCTGCAATCAAATCTTCAAGACCAAAGCCGCTGGAAGTGCCTCCTTTGTCGGTCCCGTTAGCTCAAACACGCAAAGAGTCTACGGAAATCAAGCCTGATGTCGGGATGCCCACATCCGCTGCTGCAACGGGTGCGCATGTCAATCAGGCAGGTGAAGAAGTAGGGAAGATTCAGGTGTTGAACGGCTCAAGCAGTGGTCGGGAGCTTGTTTTAAATAAAGCACTGACCACTTTGGGTAGAACGGGAGTGCAGGTTGCGGTCATCACTAAACGTCCAAATGGCTATTTCATTACTCATGTCGAAGGGAAAGTGCTGCCTATCGTCAATGGTGTGTCTACCGGTGCGCAGGCATTTGCGCTGAATGATCACGATGTGATCGAGCTTGCTGGGGTGAAAATGGAGTTCTACCTGACGAATTCGTAATCGATGATTCATTCAAAATAAAATCTAATGATACGAATCCTGTAATCTTTATGACTCGAAATTTGAATCTAGATATTCTTGATGATAGATAATCAACACCCCTACCTGCTAAAACGCCTTGAGCGACTTAACGCGATTGGCGTCGCATTGTCAGCAGAGAGGGATAATCTGCGCCTGCTTGAGATGATTCTGCTTGGTGCGCAGGAAATTACCAATGCTGATGGCGGTACGCTTTATACCCTTACCGAGGATAAGCACCTCAAGTTTGAGATGATGAGTAATAAAACACTGAACATCTCTTTAGGTGGAACTACGGGTAAGGAGATTCCTTTTCTGCCATTGCCGTTGTATCTTGAAGATGGCCGCCCCAACTTGACGACGGTTGCTGCCTATGCGACGCTGAATAACAAGACAGTGAATATTGTAGACGCTTATCAGGCAGAAGACTTCGACTTTTCCGGCACGCGCAAGTTTGATGAGAAGACAGGATATCATTCACAGTCATTTTTAACGATTCCGATGAAAAACCATGAGTCGGAAGTGATTGGTGTACTGCAGCTGATTAATGCAATTGATATTGATACGGGAAAAATCATTCCGTTTTCACTTGCAAACCAGAGTCTGGTCGAATCATTGGCATCCCAAGCGGCCGTCGCAATGACCAACCATAATCTGATTGAGGGGCTCAAAAGGCTGTTCGAGTCCTTTATCGAGTTGATTGCAGACGCGATTGACCAGAAGTCTCCTTATACCGGTGGGCATTGCCGGCGTGTGCCTGAATTGGCCAAGATGCTTACCCAGGCTGCAATCGATACAAAGTCTGGTCCGCTCAAAGAGTTCACGTTGAATGAAAACGAGTTTTACGAACTGAAGGTTGCCAGCTGGCTTCATGATTGTGGCAAGGTGACTACGCCAGAAGCTATCATGGACAAGCCTACCAAGCTGTCGTCAATTTTTGACAGAATCGAACTGATAGATCAGCGTTTTGAGCTCCTGAAGCAGCAAGCCGAGACGCGCATGCTTAAAGAGCAACTGGCACTGCTTCAAAGCACTATCGGCGCTGACAGTTCAGCCGGTCTGGCATCGCAAATGATTGAGTTGGAATGTACCCTTAAAGCATTTAAATCAAAATGTGATGAAGACAGAAATTTTCTGAAAACCACCAATGTTGGTGTGGAATCAATGTCGTCTGATGATCAACAGCGCGTCCGTGAGATTGGCAATATGGTAATTCTGGATTCGGAAGGCCATGAAAGCTCGTTCCTAAGTGAGGATGAGGTATATAACCTTAGTATCGCCAAGGGAACACTCACTGCTGAAGAGCGCGAAATCATCAATAATCATATTGTCGTGACCATCAATATGCTGGAGTCACTACCATATCCCAAGAGCCTGATGCGTGTTCCTGAGTATGCAGGGGGGCATCATGAACGCATGGATGGTAAGGGGTATCCCCGTGGATTGACCCGCGAGCAGATGTCGGTGCCGGCAAGGGTAATGGGTATTGCTGATATTTTCGAGGCATTGACCTCAAAAGACCGGCCTTATAAAAAGGCTAAAACGTTATCAGAGTCATTGGCTATTTTGGGCAGAATGAAAGAAGAAAATCATATTGACCCTGATTTGTTTGATCTTTTTGTGCGTGAGAAAATCTATTTGAAATATGCTGAACAGTTTTTAGAGTCAGAGCAGATTGATGAAGTGGATATCACGAAAATTCCAGGCTACCAGCCTTAAGCTTTAAGCGGATCTTTCAGTCAGCCGATTTTAGAGTTGCACATCCTGACAGCCTTGCTGATTGCAAACCAGATAGCTGCCTTGTTCATACCAGTCACCCAAAACCCAACGTGTGATTTTATGCCCAGCAAGATTGATAGCGTGTTGCTTTGGTCTATGTGTATGGCCGTGAATCATTAGTTCCGGATATCCGTAGGTTTTTAGCAAGGCGCTGACGGCTTCTGCATTCACATCCATAATTTCTGCCGATTTTTGCGACTTTTCTTGCTCGCTGCGATTGCGTATCGCCTCAATCTGTTTTTTACGCTGCGCGAGTGACTGACTCAAGAACTCGGCTTGCCATTGGTCATCTCTCACTTGGCGTCTGAATGTTTGATACATCAAGTCATCCGTACAGAGGTCATCACCATGAGATAACAGCGCTTTTTTTCCGTACAGATCAATGATGGTCGGATCCTGAATCAGGGTGATTCTGGCTGACTGGCAAAACCGCTGTGCAATAAGGAAGTCACGATTTCCGTGCATGAAATACACTTGCAGGCCACCTTCGGCTGCCTTGTTGAACGCTGCGATGACTTGCTGGTGGAATGGATCATCGATATCATCATCCCCAGCCCAGTATTCAAATAGATCACCTAGAATATAAAGTGATTGTGCCTTGATTGCGATGTTTCGCAGAAAATCCAGGAATGCAGCCGTAATGTGTGGACGTGTGGCGCATAAGTGCAGGTCTGAGATAAAGAGCGCGCTATCAGATTTACAAATGCTGGAAGTAACCTGATTGCAGGCTTGGGAGCAAGATAAGTCAGACAGTTCCGAATCTTGACCTGACTTATCTTTGATACTCATCTAAGTGGATGTTTTTAACTTAAACGCGTGTTGCGCGTTCAATCACAACGTTATTTGAGGGTACGTCCTGATGGCCTTTCAGGCTTGTTGTTTGTACCTGTTTGATTTTATCAACCACATCCATGCCTTCAACAACCTTGCCGAATACGCAATAGCCCCAGCCGCTGCCTGTTGGCGAGGTGTGGTTAAGAAATTCATTGTTTGCAACATTGATGAAAAACTGGCTGCTTGCGGAGTGTGGGGCAGAGGTACGCGCCATCGCAATCGTGTATTTGTCATTACTCAAGCCATTGTCTGCTTCATTTTCAATTTCAGCTTCGGTTTTTTTCTGGACCATTGAGGTGTCAAAGCCACCGCCCTGAATCATGAAGTTGTTAATCACGCGATGGAAGATCGTGCCATCATAAAAGCCGTTATCTACGTACTGTAAAAAGTTGGCTACAGTGATTGGCGCTTTTTCAGCATTAAGTTCCAGTGTGATGTCGCCAAAGTTTGTTTGCAGTTTAACCACAAGAATTCCTTATTAAAAAGTAGTTATTAAATAAAGTTGGTGATGAAAAGCCGATGTAAGCTTTATAAGGGTTTGTCGTTAACTTTTACCTGATGGATAACGACGTTTGCTCTGGGAACATCACTAAATGGGCCAACATTGCCGGTCGGGCTGTTGCCTATCTCGCGTACCACATCCATGCCTTTAAGTACGCGACCAAATACGCAATAACCGATCATGTCAGGGTATGGTCCTTGATAGTTCAGGAACTGGTTGTTCTCGAGATTGATAAAAAACTGTGAGGTCGCTGAATCAGGCTCAGAGGTTCGGGCCATCGCGATGGTACCGATCTCATTTTTCAGACCATTGTTGGATTCGTTGACAATTGGCGCCAACGTGTCTTTCTCAGACATGTCTTTAGTAAATCCACCGCCCTGAATCATAAAGCGATTAATTACGCGGTGAAAGATGGTGTCTTTATAAAAACCGGAATCGACATATTTCATGAAGTTAGCCACAGTTTTAGGGGCTTTGTCCGGGTATAGTTCAATGATGAAGTTGCCGCGATTCGTTTCAAAGACAATCTGCGGGTTACCCGCCACGGCAGAGCCACAGAATAGCGTGAGTAACAAGAGCGCATAAAGTTGACGCATATTTTTCCTTACAGTGAGATGGAGAGATAAGTAACTTTATCTATGAGTGCAGCACAGTGGCTGATGTTATGCAGCGCCTTCATAAATAATTTTCCAAATATCGTTTTCCTGAATCCAGTACTGGCGTTTCTGCATTTTGTTTTTGAGGGTTGGGCTATTGAAATCTTGCACAAAATCAACCACTACCAACTTTTTCTGACTGTCCGGGTAAGTAAACATGCTGATGTCAGAAAGTGCAATCGTGACATTAGGCTTGCTCGCTTGTACACGAATTTTGTGATTTGCCCATTGCTGATAGTTGATACCATTACTGGAGAAATCCTTAGAATAGTGCGCCAGATATTTGGGAGTGTCTTGCGCTCTCCAGTCATTCAGCCATTCATCTATCGCGATAGCCAGTTTCTGCTTTTCTTCTTCAGCGTTACCTGCTTCATCAACCCATTGAAGATTAGGGGCGATAATCACGGGCGTTTTACCTGACTGTAGAATTGGTGCAAGTTCCTTCAGATCCTGATTGGTCACAACTACACAGCCATCGCTAGCGCGGGGAGGGCGGCTGTATGTATTGCTTGGCGTGCCATGAATCCAGATGCCGAAGCCTTTGCGGTTGTTTTCCTTATCCCACTCGTTTGGATAGTTGAGCGGGTACGCACCGTCACCGTATAAATCAGGGAGTGGCTGCGTTAATTTTGGTCTGGCAAAGTAAACGCCGATAGGGGTACGTTTGTCGCCTTCGGCCTGTTTGACAATACCATTCTTGCCAACAGTGACATAATAGTCAGCAACATATTTCAGACGCCCGTTCTCGTTCTTGTATACATAAAGTCTTGATCTGTCTGCATCTACAACGATTAAATGGCTTTGTTCATCACTAGGGGCAATCAGCAGGTCTGGTTGCTTGTCTTTATTCTGTTGCGATAAATAACGTTCGATACGAACGCGCGCCTCTTCTCTCAGATCCTTGATTTCTTCTGACTGATTATCATCGGCGCTGCCAAAGGCCTGCAAGTGTTTGCCTTGTGCCATCAGCAGGTCGCCACGAACCAGATGGGCAAGTCTGAAGTTGGGGGTGCTGCGAATGACTTGCTCGATAGTGTTGAGCGCTTCCTGGTTCTTCCCCTCGGAGATTTCCAGCAAACCTTTGACCAGCAGACTTTCGGCAAGGTTGGCAGTATCGCTGAACTTGGATTTAGGCAGCAGATTGCCAAAACTGAAGCGGTTTACGGCCGTGGCATTCCACGGCACAAGTGTAATCGCCGCCAGTAACACATAGGTAAGTGCTTTATTGACTACCATGACTTGGATTAATCCCGTTGGCTTAATTGTCCGCAATTTCCTGATCAATCAGCCAGTTGTCGCCCACTTTTTTCATCACCAGAGTTTTGTTCGTGCGAATTGGCTTGCCATCAGCGCGATAGACCTGTTTGAACTGGACTTTTGCAGCATTATTGTCGTTTGATGCAATATTCAGATTGGAAAGCTCAACGCTGATTTTAGAGGGTTTGTTAATGCGCTCACGACGCTGCTGCTCCCATGCTTGGCGGCTTTGGCCTTTAGCAGGTTTAAAGCTGTCGCTGTAGCTGGCAAAGTACACATCCAGATTCTTGTCCGACCAGGCTTGCGCCCAGCGGTTGACTGCAGAGGTAATCGCCTCGTTAGTGTTGGCAGCAGGTTTTTCAGTTTTGACTGATTCTGCTTTTTTAATTTCTCCCGTGTTGGCGCTGGTGTTTTTAACCGGATCTTTAGCAGCAGCGATCGTCGTTTTGTTGCCAGTGCCGAAAAGGTCTTTGATTAAAGATAGCTTGCCCTGTGCGCGTGAATTGCTTGTGTCTAGTTGTAATGCCTTGTCGTAGGCCTCACTTGCCATGCGTGCATAGATATCGCCAAGGTTTTCGTGTGCGGTTGCATAGCTTGGGTGTGTTTTGATTGCCGTTTCAAGTGCCTTACGTGCCTTGTCGAACTGGCCCTGGTCTGCATATAACACTGCCAGATTGTTGTATGGCTCCGGCAGGTTAGGGAATTTCTCGGTCACGTCAGTAAATGTTTTAATTGCTTCATCACGGCGACCTTGCTCGGCCAGCAGTACACCTTTCATGAATAAGGCTTGCGCGTTTTTCGGATTCGCGGCAATGAATGTGTTCACGCGATCGAGCGCTACTGCAGTTTGACCCTGATCTGCCAATTGGGATATGTCTTTCAGCTCATCTGCATGTGCAAAAGAGAACGCAAAGCTGGCAGAGATGACAAATACGAACCTGGTGATAGAAGGGGTAAGCGACGCAATAAAATTATTCATTGTGATATACTTTTTCTGGTGAATAAATAAAACGTAATTCTATCAACAGGCTAGGTAACCTCCAATAGCTGATTGAGGTTTAAGCCAATATATTTCGCTAAACAGCTCAATTCAAACCTGCTTTAGCGGGTATTTGGCAAAAACTGAACATTCAATAACCCTACACTCCAGATGATGCTCAAAATTTATAATACTCTCGCGCGTGAAAAGCAAGTCTTCACCCCCCTTGTTACAGGTAAGGTCAGCATGTACGTATGCGGTATGACGGTGTATGACTATTGTCATTTGGGGCATGCTCGGGTGATGGTGGTGTTTGATATGGTGAGCCGCTGGCTGCGAGCTTCTGGCTACGAGGTGACTTATGTGCGTAACATCACTGATATTGACGATAAAATCATTAAACGTGCCAATGAGAATAATGAAACAATCGCGCAGTTAACGCAGCGTTTTATTGATGCGATGAACGAAGATTCGGCCAGATTGGGTGTGCTTCGACCTGATATTGAGCCTAAGGCAACCGAATTTGTGGGCGGCATGCTGGATATGATTGCAGCGTTGATTGAAAAAGGCTTTGCTTACCCGGCGGCAAATGGCGATGTGTTTTACGCCGTGAATAATTTCGAAGGATACGGCAAGTTATCAGGTAAGTCGCTTGAAGATCTGCGTGCGGGTGAGCGTGTAGAAGTGGATACGTTTAAAAAAGACCCGATGGATTTCGTATTATGGAAAGCGGCCAAGCCCGGCGAGCCAAGCTGGGATTCCCCCTGGGGAAAGGGACGGCCAGGCTGGCATATCGAATGTTCTGCCATGAGCTCACATCACCTGGGGCAGCATTTTGATATTCATGGTGGCGGTCAGGATTTGCAATTTCCGCATCATGAGAATGAAATTGCGCAATCAGAAGCTGCGCATAGTCATGATGGCAAACCATGCAAGATGGTGAATTACTGGATGCATAATGGTTTTGTCCGTGTGGATGATGAAAAGATGTCTAAATCATTGGGCAATTTCTTTACGATACGCACGGTGCTGGAAAAATACGATGCAGAAGTCGTGAGGTTTTTTATTCTGCGTGCGCACTACCGTAGCCCGCTCAATTACAGTGATCAGCATCTGGATGATGCAAAATTGGCGCTTACTCGTTTGTATACCGCTTTACGTAGTTGCGATGCAGGTGATGCAATCATTGATTGGCAGCATCCGCAAGCTGCCCGCTTTAAAGATGCGATGAATGATGATTTCAATACGCCGGAAGCGATGGCGGTGTTGTTTGACCTGGCAAACGAGGTGAATAAAAACAAATCGCCACAGGCGGCTGGATTGCTCAAGCGTTTGGCTGGCGTACTTGGATTGCTGCAGCGCAATGCGGACGAGTTTTTACAGGGTAAGGCTTCGGTCGAGCTGGATGTTGATGGGCTGATTCAGGCACGTTTGGCGGCTAAAAAGAATAAAAACTTTGCGGAAGCCGATGCTATTAGAAAACAATTGGCTGAAGCGGGGATTGTTTTGGAAGATACGCCACAAGGTACGACTTGGCGGCGCGCCTAAGTCAGGAATGATTACAGTGTAATTGAATTAAATAAGGGATTGATATGCCAGTTAAATTAAGCGCTCCGGAAGCCTCATCGCTGTTGCCTGTCAAAGGTGTGCAGTTAGGTTTTGCAGAAGCCCATGTGAGAAAACCGAACCGTAAAGACGTATTGGTCATGACGTTGACAGATGGCAGCCGTGTGGCTGGCGTGTTCACCAAGAACCGTTTCTGCGCTGCGCCGGTAATTCTGTGTAAAGATTTTTTGGCACAAAAAACCGGCATCCGTGCCCTGCTCGTCAATACTGGTTGTGCGAATGCGGGTACGGGTGAAAATGGCCTGAGCCGCGCTCAGCAGAGCTGCGATGCATTGGCTGCTTTGCTGAACATTCAGGCGAATCAGGTGTTGCCGTTTTCTACCGGCGTTATTTTAGAACCGTTGCCTGTGGATAAAGTGATTGCCGGTTTGCCGGCAGCGATCGCCAATCTGCAGGAAGATAACTGGTTGAACGCTGCGGAAGCGATTATGACCACAGACATTGTTGCCAAAGGGACATCGCGGCAGATTCAATTATGCGGCAAAACCGTCACCATCACTGGGATCAGTAAAGGCTCTGGCATGATTCACCCCAACATGGCAACCATGCTGGGTTACATTGCAACCGATGCGGTAGTTAGTCAGTCTGCGCTGGAAAGTATCATTCAATATGCTGTAAACAAGTCATTTAACTGCATTACAGTGGATGGCGATACTTCAACCAATGATAGCTTGATTCTGATGGCGACGAATCAGGCTGGCAATGTTGAAATTGCGGAAGGCAGTACGGATTTTGTGATCCTGCGGGATGCCTTAACGGATGTTGCCATTGAACTTGCGCAAGCCATTGTGCGTGACGGTGAGGGGGCAACCAAATTCATGACCGTGATGGTAGAAGGCGGCAAGAGTGTAGATGAGTGCCGCAAAGTGGCTTATGCAATCGCACATTCCCCATTGATTAAAACCGCTTTCTTTGCTTCTGATCCAAATCTGGGACGTATTCTGGCTGCGATTGGCTATGCAGGCGTTGATGATCTGGATGTGAATGCGCTGCAGCTGTATCTGGGGGATGTGCTGGTGGCTGAAAAAGGTGGCAGAGCCGCTTCTTATCTGGAAGAGCAGGGTGCTGCCATCATGAAAGAGTCTGATATTCTGGTGCGTGTGGTGCTCAATCGCGGTACTGAAGACGTCACGATCTGGACCTGTGATTTTTCTTATGACTACGTCAAGATCAATGCGGACTATCGGTCTTAAATCCCAAGATTTGGTGCGAATAGATTTGGTCCCAGCATTTGATTTTTCAGTGAGCCTTTTGAAATGAGTGTTGTGGTGGCTAAATTGGGCTTGGAGAGTGACGTTATCACCCATGCGGCCGTTGGCGTCATTCAACGTGACAATGGTTTAGTTTTGCTTGGAGAACGGCCCGTTGGAAAGCCGTGGGCAGGTTATTGGGAGTTTCCCGGAGGCAAGGTTGAGCCAGACGAAACGCCGGCGCAGGCACTGGCTCGGGAGTTGCAGGAAGAGTTAGGGATCACGCCGACCCTGTACTACCCATGGATAACACGCACCTATGACTATCCAGCCAAATACACAGTAGATGGTGTACTGGAAAGCCGGGCCAAAACGGTCAAACTTCATTTCTTTGTTGTGGTGGAATGGAGCGGAGAGCCATTGGGGTTAGAGTTGCAGGCGCTTAGCTGGCAATCTCCTGAGCGATTGACGGTTGCTCCGATGCTGCCGGCAAATGCACCTATTCTGGCTGCACTTTGCCTGCCGCCAATTTACGCGATTAGCAATTTAAGCGAGCTGGGTGAGGATTTATTCTTTGTACGTTTAAGACAAGCGTTGGATGATGGCTTGATGATGATACAGGTGAGAGAGAAACAGCTCTCACCAGAGGCCCTGATGCTGTTTGCCGAGCAGGTGATTGAAGTGGCTGGGCCTTATGGCGCCAAGGTTTTTATCAATGGTGATGTAGCACTTGCGCTCACATTGAATGCAGCTGGTGTTCATTTAACGTCTCGGCAATTGATGCGATTGCAGGCTAAACCTGAAGGAATGCTCAGCGGCACATCCTGCCACAATCAGGAGGAGTTGGCGCACGCTGCCAAGTTGGGTTTGGATTATGCAGTGCTGTCGCCTGTGCAGGCGACACTCAGTCATGCGGACGTAGCGCCGCTTGGCTGGGACGCATTTGAGGTTCTGATCAAGGATTACCCGATACCCGTATATGCATTAGGTGGTATGCAGCCACAGGACTTGCGTATTGCCAGGCTGCACGGCGCACACGGCATTGCGATGCAGCGCGCAGTATGGGCTGAGCTTTAGTAGCGTTTCCTGAGATTTAGTGATGATGCTCATGCGCGCTGTCATCGTCAGCTTTGCTTTTAACCGTTGCTTTAACCTGTTGTTTAAATGTGTTGCCATTGTTATTTTTGAATGTGAGTTCAAAGCTGATTTGTTCGCCTTCGACCAGCGGTTTCTTTAAATCAAACAACATCAGGTGGAAACTGCCTGGCTCCAGCTTGTAAGGTTTGCCTGCCGGCAGTGGCAGGGAGTCAAGCATACGCATTTTCATCACGCCTTTTTCCATCGACATGCTGTGGATCTCTACATCTTTTGTGACATTGCTTTCTGCTTTGACTAGCGATGTGTCTTGTTTGCTGGTGAGTGTCATATAGGCTGCACCTACATCCTGCCCTTCGTGTGTTGGTCTTGCCCATGCATGCTCAATCGATACCATGTTTTGCTGAGTCAGTACTTTTTGAGTGGTTGATGAGTCATTTGCCTGCACGAACACAGTGAAGGCTGTGGCCGCCAGAAATAATGCGTGGCGTAATAGATGCTTCAAGGTGGGCTTTTTCATCATCGGGATCTTTCAGTCAATGAAGTTTGTTTTTACTGGGGATTCTTACTTGGGATTATTGTTGTATGTAGTCATCAGGTAGCTGATCTGACTTTGCATCTGCCGGTATCGAATATTGCTCGCTTGCCCACAGCCCTAGATCAATCAGCTTGCATCGTTTGCTGCAAAAAGGCCGATAAGGATTTTCGGGTGAGAACTCGGCTAATTGTTTGCAGGTAGGGCAGGCGATCAAACGCTTTTTTGTATCGACCATAGCTAAATGTTGATGGAGTTGAATGGTTGAAATTAATCTATAAATTACAGAGTGTTAGTGAGAATTTTACATCTACTTCAAGCTTTTGTGGTTTCTGCGTGCAGTCCAGTGTGTTGAAGCGTATGTTGATCGCGTACTTGTTTGCGCTCACTTCAGGGAAGCAGTTTACATCATCTGCAATCTCAATTTTGAGCATTTGTGCAGGTTTTGCTCCGCCCAGCATTTGTTGATATGCGCCGCCGACTGCAACCAGTTTGCTAGTTGCACCACTGCCACGCAATATGCGCAAAATAATAATGATTGCCTGCTGCATAGGAATCAACGGCTTGAGCCATGCCTCCAGATCTTGTCGGCGTCTGGTTTCGCCTAGCCCGAGCCAGTAGTGATATGACGGCACATCAAATTCACAGACCCCGCCAGGGATGCCAGCGCGCTGTTTGATGCTCATCAGCCACTCATTGGCTCTTAGGGTCTGTCCTAGTTTGGTGGTTTCGGCGCGTAGAGCATCTGCTGCGTTATCAATGTCAGCAAGCATTTCATCCAGGGCGTCTGCAACGATGGCCGGGTTTCCAATCAGTAAGCGCATTGCGTTTTTCTGACGGTCTAGCTCCTGTAGCAGGTCCAGTTTAAGTTCTGCCCTATCTACGACATCCAGTATTTGCAGCAGTGTGAGAAGGGCGCAATGGTGTTGATATTCGTGGCCGCCCTCCACGTTGTATAAAACTTTGGCAAACAAATCCTCTACACGCAACAGGGTGCGTATGCGTTCATTAAAAGGATAATCGTAACTAGCCATGTTTTATAACGTATTAGCTCTATGTCTCCTTGCCTGATATTGCATTTGCGATGGCAAAGTAAAAAGTGCGTTAAAGTTGAACCGAATTATTAATTTTATTTGCTAACTATGCAAGTTTTAATGAGTTTTTTATGGATTTTATTCACGTTTTCTATTAAATCTTCAACGGAGCCACTGTTTTCGATGATTTCATCGGCGCGTTCCCGTCGTGTGGCTCTGGGAATCTGGGCTTGAATAATTGCTTTTACCTCAGTTTCTGAAAGCTGGCTACGAGCCATTGTGCGCTTAATCTGCGTACTTTCATCGCAGTCAATTACCAGAGTTTTATTCACTATAGATTGATAACTGTTGCTTTCAAACAATAAGGGGACGACCAGTACCTGATATTTGGGCTGCAAACGACTCTCAATGTCTGCGAGTTGTTCAATCGCACGCTTTTGTATGGCGGGGTGGAGCAGCGCTTCGAGCTTCTTTCGTTCGGTAGGGTTGCTGAAAATGTGCATACGCAATTTGGCACGATTGAGTGCGCCGTCACTGGTAAGGAAGTCTGGTCCAAATAGCTTGGCAATTTCGTCTAGCAATGGTTCACCAGCGGCAGTAAGCGAGTGTGCAATAATATCTACATCCACTACTGGTGCGCCAAGTTTGGCAAACTGTTTTGCGGCTTCGCTTTTGCCTGAACCGATGCCGCCTGTGAGTCCTATTACGTACATTATCTTTATGGAAGGTAGATTGCAGCCAGATGCTGGCCAAAGAATAAGGCCGCAATGCCGCCTATCGCTAAAAACGGACCAAATGGCATTGGAACCTCCTTGCCGCGTTTGGTTAGCACGATTAATGCAATGCCGATAACGGCGCCCAGTGTGGATGATAGCAGGATGACGGCGGGAAGCAGCTTCCAGCCAAACCATGCTCCAATGGCGGCGAGCAGCTTGAAATCCCCATAACCCATACCTTCCTTGCCACGTATCAGTTTGAATAACCAGTAGATAGACCACAAGATGAGATAGCCGGCAGCTGCGCCAATGACGGCAGATTTTAAATCTGTGAAACCGTAATTGATGTTGAATAGCAGCCCCAGCCAGAGCAGTGGCAAAGTGATGTCGTCAGGCAGTAACTGGGTATCAAAATCAATAAAAGTCAGTGCAATCAGTGCAAACGTGAATATCCATGCGAAAAAAGCAGTACCGCTGTAGCCGAATTTCCAGCTGATTAGTCCGATCAGCGTGCCTGTGAGCGCCTCAATCAGCGGGTAGCGAGCGCTGATAGGTGTTTTGCAGCTGCTGCATTTGCCTCTTAGTGCAAGGTAACTGATGATTGGGATGTTTTCCCGTGCGGTGATCTTGTGTCCGCAATTGGGGCACGCGGAACGTGGCTGTGATAATGTGAACTTTGCCTGAGTTGACACTTCTTTGCCCTGTAATTCAAGGCAGTTGTTGTGCCACTCCTGCTCCATTATCTTGGGCATGCGATAAATCACAACGTTTAAAAAACTGCCCACCAATAAACCAAAGATTACAGAGGCAGTGATAAAGATGGTGCTGTTCTGCTGCAGTATGTTTGATAGCTCTATCAGCGAGTTTGGCATGTAAATCCCTCGAGTTTTGATTAATTTTGGCTGAATGGTCTAATTATTTGGCTGATGCAGCCGTTAAACAATATGTAAACTAAACACATCATCGCATCGTTAATTACTTGTGGCAACTGTGAGTTTCTGGAGGTTTTGAAAAGTCCCCTTGAAATCCGGTGCTCATGCCACAACTAATGCCAGTAAACATTGTAATCAATATTATAATGGCAGCACATCAGTAAGAGGAAAACACGATGACAGAAAGTCTTAATCAACAAAACACAATTGAGCTCATGGAGGCAGAGGTGCATCACCCGGAGTGGGATGAACCTATCATTTGTCGGGTAGAGGTCGATCTGCCAAGTTGGTTATCTCAATTGGCTGGCGGCAAAGACTGGGAAGTGTATTCTGAAGAGGAAGAGGAGAACTGTGTCAGCTTTGCCATGCGCGATGCATCAGCTAAAACACCTAAACTGGCTGAAGTGACCTTGTATCACAATGGTTACGCGCTGGTAGATGTGGATGGCAAGGCCTTATTTGATGGGTCGTTGACCGCAGGTACAAATAATTGCGCACATCTGACTTACTATCATGCGGATAGTGGGGAGAAGATTACTTTAAATTAAATCAGTGCCACCATCCATGTTTTTAGCTTGAGTGTCAATTTCTACAATGCAACACTAAAAGCGGTATCAGAAGCTCCGCTTGACTGCAAAGTCAGCCAGTTCAGTGAGCGCCTGTTTGAATTTTGATTCCGGGAAGTGGGCGATTGCAGCGCAGCAAATTGCAGCTTCAGCTTCAGCTAATTTCTTCACATGATCCAGTGCGCCGCAGTTTTTGACCACTTTGATGACTTCCTGCAGATGTTCCAGGCCACCTTGTTCGATGGCATTTCTGATCATCTGGCTTTGATCCGTGTCGCTATTGCGCATTGCGTAAAGCAGTGGCAGCGTCGGTTTGCCTTCAGCCAGATCATCTCCGAGATTTTTGCCGATTGCTTCACTGTCGCCGTTGTAATCCAGAATGTCATCGATCAACTGAAAAGCAGTGCCCAGATGCATGCCGTAGACAGTTAAGGCGGCCTCATCATGAGCGCTCGCATTGCTGATAATGGCACCAAGGCGCGTCGCTGCTTCAAATAGTTTGGCGGTTTTATAGTGAATGACTTGCAGGTAAGCTTCGTCTGTAATATCTGCGTTGTGCACATTAAGCAGTTGCAGCACTTCACCTTCGGCAATGATGTTCGTAGCGCTGCTTAACACTTCCATGACGCGCATGTTTTGCACAGATACCATCATCTGGAATGCGCGTGAATAGACAAAGTCGCCGACCAGTACGCTGGCGGCATTGCCAAACAATGCGTTTGCAGTAATTTGGCCACGACGTTTTGACGATTCGTCTACCACGTCGTCATGTAGTAAGGTGGCGGTATGAATGAATTCAACCACAGCGGCAAGTTGGTGGTGTTGCGCTTGAATGCTGCCAAACATGCCCGCTGATAGTAGTACCAGCATAGGACGTAAACGTTTTCCACCACTGTTGACAATATATTCTGCAACCTGATTTACCAGGGTAACTTCAGAGTGTAATGACTGGCGAATAACGCCGTCCACCATGCGCATGTCATCGCCGATGCAAGATTGAATAGTGCTCAGTGCCACGTTGATAAGTCCGAAAAATTTGCCAATATTCTAGCACAGCGGGCTTTGGGCATAATTAAAAATGCAGGTGTTGTTTCGTTCGTAAAAATGAGATAATTCGCTCTTGCAGGCAATCATGATATTTTTTTATATTTGCATCAGATTATGATTTGCTTTGCGAGATATTTTGCGTATAATGCGCGATTCTTTTGAAGTATGAGTTAAAGGCATAATCATGTATGCAGTAATCAAAACTGGTGGCAAACAATATCGCGTAGTTCCTGGCGAAAGATTAAAAGTTGAAAAACTGGAAGTTGAAGTTGGCGGCACTGTGACGCTGGATCAAATTCTGATGGTTTCAGATGGCGACAAAACAACGATTGGTTCACCAATTATTAAAGGTGCAACTGTAAAAGCAACAGTGCTTTCACACGGTCGTGGCGATAAAGTGATGATTTTCAAGTTCCGTCGTCGTAAACACTATCGTAAAACACAAGGCCATCGCCAAAGTTTTACTGAAATTCAAATTGATAAAATCGCTGCTAAATAAGTAGCTTAAGAGTTAAGGATTAAATCATGGCACACAAAAAAGCAGGCGGTAGTTCACGTAACGGTCGCGACTCACAAGCCCAGCGCTTAGGCGTTAAAGCATTTGGTGAGCAATTTGTTTCAGCTGGTAGCATCATCGTGCGTCAGCGCGGTACAAAAATGCACGCTGGTGAGAATGTAGGTATGGGCAAAGATCATACTTTATACGCTAAAGCTGACGGTAAAGTGAGCTTCACCGTTAAAGGTGCATTAAAACGTAAAACTGTGAATATCATTCCAGCTTAATTTTTACGGTAATTCAAGAAGCCCTGTCGTTTTGATAGGGCTTTTTTGTTTTTGGAATAAATGAATTAGAATGCTGTCTCCCTAAGGCGATTAAAAGCCTTTAGAAAGTCAGCGAATCAAGATTCGGCTTGAAGTGCGGAGTGAAAAATCAGCATATGCACAAGGTGCATGAGAGTGTTGAGCAATGCGCACCTGGTGATGAAATTGAAGAGTGAATTGATAAGGCTGTAAATGAAATTTATTGACGAGGCAACCATTAAGATCTACGCGGGCGACGGCGGTAACGGTGTTGCTACGTTTCGTCGCGAAAAATACGAGCCGATGGGTGGTCCTAGTGGAGGTGATGGCGGCCGCGGGGGCTCGATCATTATCGAAGCCGATCGTAATATCAATACCTTGGTTGATTATCGCTATACACGTAGTTTCAGGGCTCAGCGCGGTGAAAATGGCCGCAGTGCTGAGTGTTATGGAGCCAAAGGTGAAGACATGGTGCTGCGTGTACCGGTTGGTACCGTGGTGTCAGACAAGTCCAGCGGTCAGATGCTTGTAGATTTGAGTGAGCATGGTCAGCGTGCGATGATGGCCAAAGGTGGTAATGGCGGCTTGGGTAATGTGCATTTCAAATCCAGCTTGAACCGTGCGCCTCGTCAATGTACCAAGGGTGAACCCGGCGAAGAATTTGAGCTTTATTTAGAGCTGAAGGTGCTGGCTGACGTGGGTTTGCTGGGGATGCCGAATGCAGGTAAATCGACGTTCATCCGTGCGGTTTCAGCTGCAAAACCGAAAGTCGCAGATTATCCGTTTACCACGCTGCATCCTAATTTGGGTGTTGTAAGGGTAGATGCTGAACGCAGTTTCGTGATTGCGGATATTCCAGGGATTATCGAAGGTGCCGCTGAAGGTGCTGGTTTGGGACATCAATTCTTGCGTCACCTTGCAAGAACCTCATTGTTGTTGCATCTGGTGGATATCGCGCCGTTTGACGATACAGTTGATCCAGTGCATGAAGCCAAGGCGATTGTAGAGGAGCTTAAAAAATATGATGAGGCTTTGTACGATAAGCCGCGCTGGCTAGTGTTGAACAAGATTGATATGCTGCCCAATTCGGAAGAGATGGTGAAAGCCTTTGTGAAAGACTTTGGCTGGAAAGGTCGCGTATTCGCGATTTCAGCGATTAGCGGTCTTGGATGCAAAGAGCTGACTTATGCAATCATGCAGCATATCGAAGAAAGCAGGGCAGCTGCCGAACTTGCAGCTGAAGCACAAAACACTATCGAGCAACAAGCTACTTAAAAAAGATACCGGGAATGACGTCGTCTGATTTTAAATCTCTAGTACATGAAGCCAAGGTGATCGTTGTCAAGGTTGGTTCCAGCCTCGTGACCAATAACGGTAATGGTTTGGATCGTGCCGCAATCGCTGCATGGGCGGCACAGATTGCTGCGCTGGCAAAGCAGGGTAAGCAGATCGTATTGGTTTCCAGTGGAGCAGTGGCAGAAGGGATGCAAAGGTTAGGTTGGAAAAAACGCCCGACTGCGGTCAATGAGTTGCAGGCCGCTGCCGCGGTGGGGCAGATGGGTCTGGTTCAGATGTATGAGAGTTGTTTCAGTCAGCATCTGCTGCCCACGGCGCAAGTGTTGCTCACACATGATGACCTGGCCGATAGAAAGCGCTATTTGAATGCCCGCAGTACCTTGCGCACCTTGCTGGATATGAATGTCATACCGATCATCAACGAAAATGATACCGTGGTCACGGATGAGATTCGTTTTGGTGATAATGACACGCTGGGTTCTCTGGTCGCCAATTTGATCGAGGCAGATACTTTAGTGATCCTGACCGATCAGCGCGGCTTGTATTCTTCTGATCCACGTAAAGATCCTAATGCGACATTTATCCAGCATGCGACAGCAGGTGATACAGCTTTGGAGCAGATGGCGGGTGGAGCAGGCAGTAGTGTAGGCACCGGAGGCATGTTGACTAAAATATTAGCAGCAAAACGTGCAGCTCGCAGTGGTGCGCATACGGTGATAGCCTCAGGACGGGAAGAGGACGTGCTGGTGCGCTTGAGCGCTGGTGAAGCAATAGGCACGCATTTGGAAACCAGTCAGATGAAAACAGCGGCACGTAAACAGTGGCTCGCAGACCATTTGCGAATGACTGGAAAGTTGGTGTTGGATGCAGGCGCTGTCAAAGTGCTGAAATCAGAAGGTAAGAGTTTGCTGCCAATCGGCGTGATTGCAGTTGAAGGTTATTTTGAGCGTGGTGATGTGGTGGCCTGTCTGGACGAGCGTGGTACTGAAGTTGCGCGCGGACTGGTGAATTATTCCGCCAGTGAGGCGGCAAGAATCATGCGCAGACCTAGCCATGAGATCGCAGATATATTGGGTTACGTGGATGAGGCTGAGTTAATTCACCGTGACAATTTAGTCTTGTTATAAGATTTTGTTATAACTGCAAATAGAGATTATTGAGAGAGATAGCACATGAGTAAACCATTAGTTGCGATTATCATGGGGTCAGACAGTGACTGGCCGGTGATGAAAAATGCAGCGCAAATGCTCGCTGATTTTGGCGTTGCCTATGAGGCTAACGTGGTGTCTGCACATCGCACACCAGATTTGATGTTTCAGTTTGCCGAAGCGGCCGCAGGTAGAGGCATACAGGTGATTATCGCCGGTGCGGGTGGCGCGGCTCATCTGCCGGGTATGGTCGCAGCAAAAACAACTCTGCCTGTGCTGGGTGTTCCAGTGCCATCAAAACATTTACAGGGGCAGGATTCATTGCTTTCTATCGTGCAAATGCCTAAAGGGATTCCGGTGGCAACTTTTGCGATTGGTGATGCGGGTGCCGCCAATGCAGGTTTGTTTGCCGTTTCTGTTTTGGCTAATCAGAACACAGACCTGGCAAACAAATTAGCAGATTTCCGTAAAAAACAAACTGAAAAAGTACACAACATGGAGTTAGCTGACCAGCCGTCAGTAAAATGAGAGTGGAGCTATGAGCCAAAGTAAAGTGATTCTTCCGCCAGCGATGCTGGGTATGTTAGGTGGCGGCCAGCTGGGCCGTTTTTTTGTGATTGCAGCGCATGAAATGGGTTACAGGGTTACTGTGCTGGATCCTGATAAAAACAGTCCGGCAGGAAAAATCGCGGATGTGCATCTCTGTGCAAAATATGATGATGCGGCTGCTTTGAAACAAATGGCGGAGATGTGTCAGGCTGTTACGACCGAGTTTGAGAATGTGCCGGCAGCAACGCTGGATACATTGGCACAAGCGATTCCTGTGCGTCCTGCTGCGCAAAGCGTTGCGATTGCGCAACACCGTGTAAGCGAGAAAAACTTTCTCAAAAATGCCGGATTGCCAGTAGCGCCTTATGCGGTGATTGATAAAGAAGAAGATTTGCCTGGAGATGATAGCGATATCTATCCGGCAATCCTGAAGGTTGCAAGATTTGGCTACGATGGAAAAGGCCAGGCGCGTGTTTCTAATCTGGCTGAGGCTAAGCGGGCATTTGCAAGTTTCTCACAAGAAGAATGTGTGTTAGAGAAAATGCTGAAGCTCGATTATGAGGTGTCGGTCGTATTGGCGCGCGATATTCATGGACATGTGGCCACATTCCCTACCTCTGAAAACAGTCATCTGAATGGCATTCTCGATGTCTCTATCGTGCCGGCGCGTGGTTTCGATGCGGTGAATCATCAGGCGCAGAAACTGGCTATCAGTGTTGCGGAAAAACTGGATTATACCGGTGTGCTTGGGGTGGAATTCTTTGTATGTGGCGGTGAACTGCTGGTGAACGAAATTGCGCCGCGCCCTCATAATTCTGGTCATTACACACTGGATGCATGTATTACTAATCAATTCGAGCAACAGGTGCGCGTCATGACGGGGTTGCCTTTAGGCAGTAGCCGTCAACACAGCCCTGCTGTGATGGTGAATCTACTTGGGGATGTTTGGCCTAATGACTGCAAATCTGAGCCTGCATGGCATTTGGCATTAAATAATCCGCAGCTAAAGATGCATCTGTATGGCAAGCATGAAGCACGTCCTGGCCGGAAGATGGGCCATTTTACTGTGCTCAATCCAAGCCGCGATGAAGCCATCAGACAGGCGATGCAGGTGCGATCTGAATTGAATATTGGTAGTTAGCCCTTTAAGAAACCTGTTGAGCATCATATTAAAGAAAGGCTTTAATCATGGCAGTCTTGAATAATCCGATTCAGTCAGTACAGAATGGTGCTGTCAAAGTGGTAAAACTGTTCGCGATATTGATCGGTGGAATTATTCTTCTTTCATGGTTAAGTCCCTTTGTGATTATCAATGCGGGGCATCGCGGCGTTATCACTACTTTTGGTAAAGTCAATCAGACTGTGCTTGAAGAGGGATTGCATTTTCGGATTCCAATCGTGCAGAAAGTCACAGAGATCAATGTGCAGATTCAAAAAGCAGAGGGCGACGGTGATGCGGCGTCGCGCGATTTGCAGCAAGTGCATACCAAGATCGCGTTGAATTACCACCTTGTTCCAGGCCGTGTTGCAGAGACCTTTCAGTTGATTGGTGACCTCGACTCAGTGGGTGACCGTATTATTATTCCTGCAGTGCAGGAAGCATTTAAGGCGACGACTGCAAAATACACGGCCGAAGAGCTGATCAGCAAGCGTCCGGAAGTACGTGATCAAATCAGCCAGTTCATGAAAGACCGCTTGTTACGTCACGGCATTGCCATTGATGAATTCAGTATTGTCAATTTTAGATTTTCGGAGAGTTTCAATCAGGCCATCGAGGCCAAGACGACCGCTGAGCAGCTAAAACTTAAAGCGGAGCGTGATCTGGAACGTATTCGCGTAGAGGCTGAGCAAAAGATTGCATCCGCTAAGGCAGAGGCAGAAGCGCTACGTTTGCAGAAGCAGGAAATTACACCAGATTTGTTGAAACTGCGTGAGATCGAGAATCAGCGCGTGGCACTGGATAAGTGGGATGGTCGTTTGCCGCAGGTGACGGGTGGCTCAATCCCGCTAGTGAATCTCGGCGGCAACTCAAACTAGTCCCCAATCAAACATCTCACTAGTTAAACTAGCTTTCACTAGTGAGACTTAAGGTAAGCGCTATCAGCTGATGAGCGTATTTTGCGTATATGTCTGTTTGGTAAGGGCAACAAAAAAGCCGAACTATAGTTCGGCTTTTTTAGTTTAGTACTCAAGCAATCAGTTATGCCATTGCTTTAATTGCTGCGTTCAGGCGGCTTTTATGGCGTGATGCTTTATTTTTGTGAATGATGTTCTTGTCCGCAATGCGGTCAATTACGCTTACATTTTCAGTGTAAGCAGCAGTAGCTGCGGCTTTGTCGCCAGCTTCTACAGCTTTAATGATTTTTTTAATCGCTGTGCGCAAAGTAGAACGCAAGCTCGCATTGTGAGCACGTTGCTTAACTGCTTGACGAGCACGTTTTCTTGCTTGTGCGGTATTTGCCATCTGTTTCTTTCCTAAAAGCTATTTAAAATACGAAGCCCGTCATAATAGCTATTTTATGAATGCATTGCAAGTTAAAATATCGTAATTATTGTAAATATCGCAAGCAATTGATACCCGGCGCCGATTGCCATGTTAAAATCACGCAATATGTTGTTAATACAATACTTTTCCCCCTTTTCAAATTATAACGATAAAGCATGAATCTACTCAAGGCGCTGGCTAAAGTTGGCAGCATGACTTTTGTTTCGCGTATTCTAGGTTTTGTGCGCGACACTTTAATTGCACGTGTTTTTGGTGCAGGCATGCTGAGTGATGCATTTATCGTTGCTTTTAAAATCCCCAATCTATTGCGGCGCATTTCAGCTGAGGGTGCGTTTAGTCAGGCGTTTGTGCCGATTCTGGCAGAGTATAAAAGTCAGCGCAGTTTTGATGAAACGCATGGGCTGGTGAATCGCGTTGCTACCTGGTTGGGCATCATTCTGGTTGTGGTTACTTTGCTTGGTATGTTGACAGCGCCCTGGATAGTCAGCCTGATTGCGCCTGGCTTCAGGACTGATGCAACAAAAATGCAGTTAACGGTGGAGTTGTTGCGCATTACTTTTCCTTATATTTTCTTTATTTCGCTGGTCTCGATGGCGGGTGGGGTGTTAAATACCTACAACAAATTCGGTATCCCTGCTTTTACGCCGGTGTGGCTCAATGTGTCGATGATCGCTGCGATTCTCTTTTTTGCGGATCATTTTGATGAGCCAATTAAAGTGTTGGCCTGGGCAGTATTTGTAGGCGGTTTCTTGCAACTGGTATTTCAGGTGCCATTCTTAAAGCAGATTGGATTGATACCAAGGTTTGATTTCAGGCTGAATGATGAAGGTGTCTGGCGTATTTTAAAGCTGATGGGGCCAGCTGTGCTTGGGGTTTCTGTGGCGCAGATCTCATTGATTTTGAATACTATTTTCGCATCATTTCTGAAAACCGGCAGTGTGAGCTGGCTTTATTATGCGGACAGGTTAATGGAATTCCCTACAGGGGTGCTTGGTGTGGCGCTGGGCACAATCCTGTTGCCAAGTTTATCCAAAGCGTATGCCGGAAAAGATGATGGCGAGTATTCTGAACTACTGGATTGGGGGCTGCGCTTAACCTGCATTCTTGCTGCCCCTGCGGCGGTTGCATTGGCTGTCCTGGCTGCGCCTTTGGTTACCTCATTGTTTTATTACGGTAAATTTACCCCTGTAGATGTCTCGATGACGCAGCAGGCTTTGATTGCCTATAGTCTGGGTTTGCTGGGTTTGATTCTGGTGAAGATTCTGGCGCCCGGTTTTTATGCACGACAAAATATCAAGACGCCGGTAAAAATCGCGGTGTTTACTTTAGTTATCACGCAAGTGATGAATCTACTGTTTGTGTTTGTGCTGGATTTACGTCATGCGGGCCTTGCGTTAGCCATTGGTTTAGCCGCCTGTGTCAATGCGGCGCTGCTCTATCATCATTTACGTAAGGCGAAGATATTTCAGCCCCAGCCGGGCTGGGCATTGTTTTTGATCAAGCTGTCTGTGGCATTGGCAGTGATGGCAGTAGTGCTTTATTTCGCGATGGGTGAGACTGCAGCTTGGCTGCAATTTAGTTTGATGCAGCGTCTGATCTATTTGACAGGGTTGGTAACATTAGGTGGCGTAAGTTATTTCTCAGCACTGCTGCTGCTGGGTTTCAGGCCACGTGATTACATTCGCAGGGTGAATCGCTAGATGCAAATCTTCAGGCATATACCCAAAACACTGCAGCCGCCATGCGCGCTCGCAATTGGTAATTTTGACGGCATGCATCTGGGGCATCAGGCTTTATTGAGCAAATTGACTCAAACTGCGATGGATATGAAGTTAACGCCATCTGTGATGACATTTGAGCCGCATCCGCGTGAGTTCTTCTCACCGGAGAGTGCGCCTGCAAGAATATGTTCTACGCGTGAAAAGTTGGAGCACTTTGCGGCGGCGGATGTGGAGCGCGTATACGTCTGCCGTTTTAATCGTCGTTTTGCAAAGCTGACGGCGGATGAGTTTATGCATCACATATTGCGTAACACTCTGAATGCACAAGCTATTCTTGTAGGTGAAGATTTCCGTTTCGGCGCGATGCGCACCGGTTCAATTATTGATTTCGTGGAACAGAAATTCCATTTGATCAGCCTGCCACAGGTTAATTTAGCGGACATTCGCGTATCCAGTACGCGTGTGCGCTCTGCATTGGCTGCAGGCGATCTGGAGCAGGCGGCTTTACTGCTTGGGCGGCCTTACAGCATCAGTGGCAAGGTGGTACACGGCGCTAAGCGCGGTCGGCAGATTGGTTTTCCAACGGCAAATGTACACATGCGGCATGAGCGCCCTGCATTAACCGGTGTATATGCAGTAAAATTGGATGGTTTGAATGCGGTGGCAAATCTTGGTGTGCGTCCGACAATTGCCGGTGTGCCAAAATTGTCCTTGGAAGTTCATGTATTTGATTTCAATGGGGACTTGTACGGAAAACATGTTCACGTGGAGTTCTTGCACAAAATTCGCGATGAAATAAAGTTTGATGGATTAGATGCATTAAAGGCGCAAATCGCGCTGGATGTGAAAGTGGCACGAGATTTTTTTAAGTAGGCGCGACGAGGTCGTCGCCTCTACAAAAAGTTAAGTTGGAAAATATAATGACTGAAGAAAATAAAGATTCAAAATACAAGTTAAACCTGCCGGAAACCAGTTTTCCTATGCGTGGTGATCTGGCCAAGCGTGAGCCTGCATGGCTGAGAGAGTGGCAAGATAAAAAGCTCTATCAGAAAATCAGGACAGCTCGCAAAGGTGCCAAGAAATTCATTCTGCATGATGGCCCGCCCTATGCGAACGGCGATATTCACATTGGCCATGCCGTGAATAAGATCCTGAAAGACATCATCATTAAATCTAAAACCATGAGTGGTTTTGATGCGCCCTACGTACCGGGTTGGGATTGCCATGGCTTGCCCATCGAACTGGTGGTGGAGAAAAATCACGGCAAAAATATAGCCCCTGCCAAATTTCGTGAGCTATGCCGTGAATACGCCGCTGAACAAGTCGAAAAGCAGAAGAAAGATTTTATCCGTTTAGGGGTGCTGGGCGATTGGGATAATCCTTACCTGACGATGGATTTTAAAACTGAAGCCGACATCATGCGTGCTTTGGGTGATATTTATAAAAACGGATACCTGTATCAGGGCAGCAAGCCTGTGCATTGGTGCGTGGATTGCGGTTCTGCACTGGCTGAGGCTGAGGTGGAGTATGAAGATGTCAATTCGCCTGCGATTGACGTGGGTTTTAAAGTGGTTGATAACACAGCCTTGAGTAAAGTTTTTGGCGTTGAGTTAACGAGTGATGTGTATGCCGTTATCTGGACAACGACCCCCTGGACACTGCCGGCAAATCAGGCGGTCAGTGTAAATCCTGAACTTGATTATGATTTGATTCAAACGAGCAAGGGATTACTCATTCTGGTACATGATCTCGCTGAAGGTACCCTCGCACGATACGCTGAAGAGAATTACAAAGTAATTGCTTCGTGCAAAGGTGATGCTTTGAAGCGTCTGCAATTGCAGCATCCTTTCGATAACCGTCAGGTGCCCATCATCTGTGGCGACCACGTGACGACGGACGCGGGTACCGGTTTGGTACATACCGCAGCAGCCCACGGTAACGATGACTGGCTGGTGATGCGAGCTAATTTTCCAAATGAAAAACCACGCGTGCTGATGGGTGGAGATGGTAAGTTCTTTAATAGTGAATTGGTTGAATTCGAAGCCATTCGTGGTTTAAGCCGCCAGGAAGCAAATAAGGTTATTTTGGCTGCAATGACAGAGAGCGGTGCTTTGCTTGCAAGCGCACGTTTAAATCATAGCTTTCCACATTGCTGGCGTCATAAAACACCGTTAATGCAATTGGCTACACATCAGTGGTTTATCGGCATGAACGAGACGGATGCACAAGGTGCCAGTCTGCGTGAGCATGCCAATATGGCTGTCGATAACACCGAGTTTTTCCCAAGCTGGGGCCGTGCCCGTCTGGAAGCCATGATCAAGAACCGCCCTGACTGGTGCGTATCGCGCCAGCGTAACTGGGGTGTGCCGATGCCATTATTTGTCCACAAAGAGACGGGTGAGCCACATCCGCAAACGCTGAAATTGCTGGAAACTGTGTGTAAGCAAGTCGAGCAGCAGGGGATTGAAGCATGGTTCAGTCTGAATGGGGATGCGTTTCTAGCTCAGCATGCGCCTGAAAACGCAGCGCAGTACAAAAAAGTGACGGACACGCTCGATGTGTGGTTTGATTCCGGTTCCACCCATGCTGCGGTGTTGAAACGTCGTCCTGATCTGGCATTCCCGGCTGACCTATATCTGGAAGGCTCGGATCAGCACCGTGGCTGGTTTCAGTCCAGCTTGCTGACTGGCTGTGCGATTGATGGGCGTGCGCCATACAATGCCTTGCTGACACATGGTTTTGTGGTCGATGGTTCAGGTCACAAAATGAGTAAATCCAAAGGTAACGTCGTTGCGCCACAAAAGGTCATGGATACCTACGGTGCGGACATTCTGCGGTTGTGGACAGCTTCTACAGATTACTCAGGTGAGCTGACTATCTCTGATGAAATTTTAAAGCGCGTTGCTGAAAGTTATCGTCGTATTCGCAATACGTTACGCTTTTTACTGGCAAATTTAGCGGATTTTGATGCTAATAAAGATTTGTTACCAGTGAGCGAGTGGCTGGAGATTGACCGCTATGCTTTGTATCTGACCCATCAGTTACAGGCAGAGATTCTTGCCGATTATGACCGTTATGAATTCCACCTGGCAGTACAAAAGTTTGTGAGTTTCTGTTCTGAAGATTTGGGCGGTTTCTATCTGGATATTCTTAAAGACAGGCTTTACACCACAGGTGAGACTTCACATGCGCGCCGTGCTGCACAAAGTGCGCTGCACCATATTACACATGCGATGATGCGCCTGATGTCACCTATTCTGAGCTTTACGGCAGATGAAATTTGGCAGACCTTAGGATTGGATGCAAACAAAACGGTGTTTGAAGAAGTCTGGTATGAATTGCCTGCACATGGCCTGAGCAAAGATGATGTAAATAGTTGGTTGAAAATTATTGAGGTTCGTAGTTTTGCAAATAAGGTTATTGAAGGAGATCGTGCTAAAGGACTAGTAGGTTCTTCATTGCAAGCAGAGTTGGATATTTATGCAGATGGTGACTACTATAGTGCATTAAATAAGTTGGGTGAAGATTTACGGTTCGTAATGCTTACCTCAAGGGCTAATGTACATTCTTCAACTGAAGAAATTGCTACACGTAAAGCTAATAACAGTCTGTCATCACAAGAGCTAATTGCATTAGATATTGATGCTAAAACGGATTGGATTGTCTATTCAAAACCTTCGCAATACAAAAAATGCGACCGCTGCTGGCATTACCGAGCCGATGTAGGTGCAGATACTGAACACCCGCACATTTGCGGGCGCTGTGTCAGCAACCTGTTTGGTAAGGGTGAGGCGCGTTCACATGCGTAAATGGTTTTTTATTAGTGCCATAATAGTGGCGCTGGATTTGTATACCAAGCACTTGGTGCAGCAGGCTTTTGTGTTTGGAGAGCACCTCACTGTCACGCGTTTTTTTGATCTGGTGCGCTATCATAATACCGGTGCAGCGTTCAGTTTCCTTGCAGAAGCAGGCGGATGGCAGAAATGGTTCTTTACAGCGATTACAGCTGTTGCGGTGATAGTGATTACTCACTTGATTCGCCAGCATCACCAGCAGAAGCTATTCTGCTGGGGGTTGGCATTGGTTCTGGGCGGAGCTGTCGGTAATTTGTACGACAGGCTGACATTAGGCTATGTGGTTGATTTCCTCTATTTTCATATTGAAGATTTGTATTGGCCTGCATTCAATGTGGCCGATAGCGCGATCTGTGTCGGTGTAGGGTTGCTACTACTGGACAGTTTTAAAAAAGAAAAGCATAAGTCTTAATCGAGAACGTTCAATGCCAGACTGGAAAAAACTCATAGAAGGAAAGATTGCTCTGGCTAAACGTGGTGCCAAGCCAGGTAAGTCCAATCTCAATGAGCGCATTCCGGCAGGGCAGGCGGAAGTCAAAAATTTCCCCACGCTGGATTTGGGTATTCGTCCTGAAATCAACACTCAAAACTGGAAATTGCACATTTACGGTTTAGTGGAAAAAGAGCTGATGATTGACTGGGAAACGTTTCTGGCAATGCCTCAAGTTACCGATATATCTGACTTTCATTGCGTGACACGTTGGAGCCAGCTTGACATGGATTGGCAAGGGGTGATGGCGCATGAGATTCTAGCTATGGCGCACCCCAAAGACTCTGCCAAGTATGTGACTTTGCATGGTTATGATGGATATAGTACCAACCTGCCCTTGGATGCTTTGCTGGATAATGACGTCATTATCGCGCATAGCGTGTTAGGTAAGCCGTTAAGTCTGGAGCACGGTGGCCCAGTTCGCATCGTGATCCCTAAACGCTACGCCTGGAAAGGTGCCAAGTGGCTCAAAGCGATTGAGCTGCATGAGTTCGACCGGCCTGGCTTCTGGGAGGTGCGTGGTTATCATAATGAAGGTGACCCATGGCTTGAGCAGCGGTTTGGTGATGATTAGTTATCCACGCAGTACACCAAAAACACGAACAAAAACTAAAATAATTTTTGTAATGATGATGTTGTGAAATAATCGGCGTATCAATAACTGTCAAACGGATTCATGGTTCTTTTATTTTGTGTTTTTGGTGTGTTTCGTGGACAAAAACTTTTTCCCAGCTTATTCATGAATGGTTGGATTTAAACTGGGTTTCTTGCCCAGTTTTCTTTGTAATGTGCGACGATGCATATTGAGGCTGCGTGCGGTAGCCGAGATGTTACCGTCGTTCTCAGCCAGTACGCGCTGAATATGCTCCCATTCCAGGCGATCCACCGATAAGGGGTTGTGCGATAATTCAATTTCGGCATTGCCGGACTGCTTGGTAAATGCTGCGACAATTTCGTCTGCATCTACAGGTTTGGCAAGGTAATGGGTGGCGCCGAGTTTGATGGCCTCAATTGCAGTGGCAATGCTGGCATAACCGGTGAGTACGACTATTTTAGTGCCGGCGTCCAGCCCAGCCAGTTGCCTGACTAGCACCAAGCCAGAGTTGCCTGACATCTTGAGGTCGACTACTGCAAACTCCGGGGATTCGTTCTTGGCCAACTCATAAGCCATTTCTGCACTGTTGGCGAGGGTCACAAAAAAGCCCCGTTTACGCATCGCGGAAGCTAAAACCTGCAGAAAGTCCTCGTCATCATCTACCAGCAATAAGGTGGCATTTTCATCAGCATTTTTATTATGATTAAAATCACTCATGGTGTTGCTTTCAATTTGATTTGAATTGATCAATGCGTAAGTTTTTGAGAGGCAGCTTAACAACGGTAAGAACACCGCCCTCCGGATGATTGCTGAGTATGAGTTCTCCACCAAACCGGGCTAATGTAAGTTGTGTCAGGTACACTCCCAAGCCCATGCCTTTTTCATCTTTTGATGTAAAGAACGGTTGTCCTAGCTGTTTTTTTACTTCATCACTGATTCCGCTCCCATAATCCCTGATTTGCAGTTGCAGATGATGCTCATCCCAATCTGCGTTTAATAAAACGTGTTCTGCCGAAGCATCGGCAGCGTTATCCGACAAATTCTGAATCGCCTGTATGAGGGTTCTATCGCTGAAGATTAAAGGGTTATGCTTGCTCTCGCATAAGGTGATCACTAATTCGGTAGCAGGGCGTGTATCTCTCCAGCGCTGTATCACCTCTTGTAAGAAATCACGTAATGGTAAGCCTTGCCCTGTGTCAGCGCGCTCTTGTCCAGCATTGCGCGTGATGGACGATAAAATCTCCTTGCAGCGACTGATTTGTTTGCGCAGAATTTCCAATTGCTGCAGTTGTTCAGGTTGATGAGACAACTCCTGCGCAAGCTCCTTACTCACCACGGCCATCGTGGCTAATGGAGTGCCTAATTCGTGAGCGGCACTGGTTGCCAACGTTCCCAGCGCGAGTACGCGCTCACTTTCGAGAGATTTTTCGCGGATAGATGCGATCAAGTGATCGTGGTCACGCAAGCTTTGACCAATTCGGCTGACAAAGAAGGCAATGATGCCGGCGCTAACTACAAACCCCAGCCACATGCCGACCAAATGTATATCCAGGGTTTTTCCGGCAATATCGTGCATATGCAAATGTGAGAGAGGCACATAATAAAAGACCAGTGCTGAATAACAGCTAATCGCAACCATGGCCAATAGCCATGCGTAGTCACGCCTTAGTGCAACTGCTGCCACGGTAAGCGGTAGTAAGTACATCCAAACCAGAGGATTGCTATACCCGCCAGTGAAATAGAACAGCATTGTAAGCGCAATCAGGTCACCTAATAGTTGCAGCAGTAACTCTTCATCAGTCACATGATGCTGTTGCTGCAAACGTAACAAGGCGATGAAGTTCAATAGCAGCATCGTCCCGACAGCAAAGGCGATCGGTAGTTTGGGTAGGGGAATATGCAGATAGAATAAAGCCATGGATGCAGATAGCATGAAAATAATCATCACACTGCGGAGTAAAAATAGGCGCTGCAAATTCCTGCGAGAGGGGTTGTTAAAAGCAGTATTGGATATAGAAAAAAAAGTATTCATCGCCTGATTATTATACGTGCTGATTGCTGAAATTGATTGCGTCAAATTGTCGCGTTTTATGATCATTAATATGGTGCGGCAATATGCCACATTCCGCTCAAGGCTATTTAAAACTAGAATCACAACCTGAAAACTCAGGGGGTCACCATGATTAAAAAAATAATGCTCACCACACTGTTAGCTTGTAATAGCAGTTTCTCGGTCGCTGAAGATAGCATGCCTAAAAAAAATGAGGCTGAAGCAGCGCAGCTTGAGCTAATGCAAATTCGCGCAGAATCTTTGGGTGCCAGTTTACTTCTGCTTGATTTGCCAGCGGCAACCGGTAGTCGCCTAGGTTTAACTGTACAAGAAACCCCAGCCAGTATTGACGTGATTACGCGGGAATTAATGCGTGAGCGTGGTAACACCACGACACAACAGGCCTTGACCAATTCGGCTGGCGTCGTGGCATCGCAGTGTTTTGGTGTGACATGTGTATCCATGCGCGGCTTTTCAAGCACTTTGCAGCCGCTTTACAACGGCTTGCGCTATCCGGGTTTAGCCATCACACCGCGAGGCACGTTCAATTATGACCGCATAGAAGTCATCAAAGGGTTGTCATCCATGCAGCATGGCATAGGTTCAGTGGGGGGGGCTGTCAATTTTGTGACTAAAGCCGCTGACGGGCATGAAGAAAAAGAAGTGTTGCTGGCTTATGACAGTTGGGACACCAAAACGATTGGTTTAGGTTTGGGCGGTAAAGTTACCGATACGCTGGCTTATCGCGCCGATATTAGCTACAAGGATGCGAATAAAGGATCTTATGGCTGGGTGGATGATTCATCTTATGACTATGTACACTTTACGGGCGAATTGGGATTGCAGGCAACGAATACAATCAGGGTGACGTTGTCTGAAGAATATTATCAAGATGATGGCGAAGGCTATTTTGGTACGCCACATATCAATGGCAAGATTGTGAACAGCACACGCTATAACAATTACAATGTGGCAGATGACCAAATGGATAAAGAAGCGAATTGGACGCGATTAAATCTGGAGTGGAGTCCAACTGATAAAATTAAAGTACGAAACGAAACCTACTACAACAATGAAAACCGTTACTGGAAAAATGCTGAGGCATATACCTATAATGTGGCGACAGGCCTTGTAAACCGAGGTGATTTTCTTCGCATAAAACATGATCAAGAGCTTTATGGGAATCGAACTGAATTCAGTGTTGATCATCAGTTGGGGAGTATGCGAAATCGAATACTGGCAGGTTTTGATATTGCGCGAAACAATCATACTCGTACAAGCAACTCCCCATTTAGTACACCAGCTAATTCAGTTGATTTAATTGATCCTATATCAGGTGTGTTTATTACAAACTCTGCATATCTGCCCTTCAGAAAAACAGAGTTAGTACAAAAAGCATACTTTGTAGAAGACTATTTCAATATCACTGACCAGTTGAAATTATCACTTTCAGCCAGACACGATCAAATAGATTTGGAGTCCAACAATCTGCGAACGCCAACGGCCACTAACCCAGCCACCTTTAGTAAAGATTACTCTGGCGAGTCATATCGTGCGGGGGTGGTCTACGACATCTCGCCTTCACTCACGGTTTATGGTCAGTGGGCAAATGCACTGGAGCCAGCTTCACAGTTGGTGACGCTCACTTACGCACAAAGAAACTTTAAATTAGGGCGAGCCAAGCAAAAAGAAATTGGTCTGAAAGGCAGCCTGCCTAATGGCTTGGGTGAAGTAACGGTGGCGTTGTTTGATATTAATCGAACCGATGTGCTAACCCGTGATCCGCTTAACCCTGGACAAAGCATACAAATTGGTGAACAAAGTTCGCGTGGGGTTGAATTTACAGGCGCATTACGCCCCGCAGAAAAATGGGTCATTGAAGGTAATGTTTCCATACTCAATGCAAAGTTCGATAAGTTTTACGAAAGCGTAGGAGGGGTTGCAATATCAAGAGCAGGCAATTTGCCGCCCGACACACCCGAGAAAAACGCTAATCTCTGGCTCACATATCGCCCGAATAACGATTGGAGAATTAGTCTGGCCTCACATTTTGTAAGTGAGCGTAGCGGCGATAACGCTAATACAGCGACTAAATATATGCATGGTTATACTACCTATGATGCGAGTTTGGGTTACAAGCTAGGCAAAGGGGAGTTGATGTTGTCTGCACGCAATTTGACAAATAAGCTGTATGCGGATCGTACTTATAATGGCGGAAATCAGTTTATGTTAGGTGAGCCACGTGCGGCAGAGATTTCCTGGAGTGCGAAATTCTAATGTACGCATATGTGCAACCATGAATATTGGATAGCGGTTGAAATATCAACTTTTCACAGTCTTATTTTGTCTGGTTGGCTTGTCCTGTAGTACGGGGCTAAATAGTCTTACGCCAGAAAGTGGCGTAAGACTGAGTATGCAAACTCAAGTTATTCGAACTCCCACGAGCGCGGGTGGCCGCTTGCCACGCTTACGTTCAATGCCTAATGGAGATGTGTTGATGAGTTGGGTTGCGCCTAGGGAGGAAGGGCATGCGTTGAAGTTTGGTCTATTGCATGACGGCCGCTGGGTTAAGTCTGGTGAGGTCAGCCATGGTCTGAATTGGTTTGTGAATTGGGCAGACTATCCATCAGTCGTTGCGATTGATGAAAAATTTTGGGTTGCACATTGGTTAGTAAAGCAGAAAGGCGGCAAAACTTTTGATTATGATGTTCGCTTGGCAATCTCTGATAATGCCGGTGACACCTGGCGTGAAATAGGCTCGCCTCATCGAGATGGTACAGCCTCCGAACATGGTTTTGTAACGATATTCAAGGATGCCAATGCGGCAGGTGTCATATGGCTTGATGGGCGTGACTATCTGAAAAAAGATGAGCGTGCACACTTTCCTGAGAGGTCCGGAAATTTCAATTTGCGTTATACGCGTATTGGCCGTGATGGAAGTATGGGCGCCGAAACCATTGTAGATGCGAATACTTGTACTTGTTGCTGGACATCTGTTGCTGTGACAGAAAAAGGCGCCGTAGCAGTTTGGCGTAGCCGCACTAATCATGAAATCCGTGACAACAGGGTTGCCTTGATGAGGGCAGGCAAATGGACGACATCCACGCCTTTGGGGGATGAAGGCTGGATGATTGAAGGTTGTCCGGTGAATGGCCCATCGGTAGCTGCGAGCGGACATGATGTGGTCGCGGCATGGTTTACTGCGCAGGGAGATAGGCCGCGTGTGCGTGCTTCATTTTCCCTGAATGATGGTGAGACATTCGGTGTGCCTATAGAAATCGATGACATGGCACCATTAGGACGAATAGGGTTGGGATGGAAGGATAACCAGACGGCGGTTATTTCCTGGATGACCGCAGCGAGTCAGGACAAAAAATCCACTTTGGCATTTCGCATCATTAAAAAAGATGGAACGTTAGGCTCGATCAAACGTGCTCTTGAGCTAAGTCCGGGCAGGGATACAGGCGTTCCACAGATAATTACAAATGAAGAGGGTGTATTTCTGGCTTGGACAGATGCTGCACCTGATTATGGTATAAAAATGGTCATGATTGATTGGAAGGAGTTTCAATCTGGGACGCTTCAATCTGAGCAGCCTCAATTTAACTGGTTACAATCTTTAGTGCCAACAGATGAAAATTCAGTGGCGCATAATACGCTCCCGTTCACTGCCTATATCTGTAAACAGACGCATTGAACTTGAGTACATGATTAATCATTTCTTTAAATTTAAAACAGAAAAACTTGCGGGGTTATTGCTTGTCATTTTTATACACGTAGCTTTACTCTATGGTGCGTGGAGTTACAAACTGATGCCGCCACCAAAAGAAACGGTCACCTTGTTTGTGAGTTTGGTTAGTCCTCCGCTTAAGCAAGAAGCACCTAGTTCCCTGCCACCCAAACCAGAGCCACCCAAGAAAGTAAAGCTAGATAAACCGAAGTCGGTCGAGCGTATTCAACCTGTGCCGGTGATGGTTGCGGAAGTGCCAGATAATTCAGCGACGGAATATGTAAAGCCGGTACCTGAACCTACGCCTCCTGCTGAGGAGATGGTTGACGATGAACCCGTAGCGGAGTCTGTGGAGGCAGTGGTGGAACTACCTAAGTCTTCCAGTCCTGTCGTCATGTCATCAGAATTGTCATTAGGGTGCCCAAAACGCACACCGCCTAATTACCCTGCTGCATCACGTCGTGCGGGAGAGCAGGGGCGGGTGATGTTGCAGGTAGAACTGGATCAGTCTGGGCATGTTGCATCGGCAAAAGTCAAAGTAAGCTCTGGTTACAAACGGCTGGATGAAGCTGGACTTTCTGCGGTGAAGAACTGGCAATGCAATGCGGCGATGCGTGACGGTGAAACTGTTCGTGCTACAGCATTGCAGCCATTTGATTTTATTTTAAATTGATTTTAGAGGTAGATAAGATGTCGCATGAGTTGGGAGTGGCGCATTTTGTTGCGCAGATTGATACAGTGGGTAAGGTCGTACTTGTGTTTTTGCTTGTGCTTTCAATCGCAAGTTGGTATCTGATTTTTACCAAGATGTTAGCAAACTGGCTTGAGGAAAAGCGTAGTCGGGCATTTTTGACTAGGTTTTGGCAGTATGGCGGTATTGAGGAGATAAGTGCCGGTTTAAAGCAGATGAAACCGGATAATGCCTTTACAACGCTTGCATTAGAAGGGTTAACGGCAACGCGAAATGCTCAAGCTTACGGAATGCAAAAGCTGGCAGCCGCGGGCGGCATGTCTGAATTCATGACGCGTGCGATACGTAATGGCATTGATCAGGAGTCTGCCCGATGTGAGTGTGGTCTGACAATGCTGGCCTCTGCAGGGTCAGCGTCGCCATATATCGGCCTGTTTGGCACCGTATGGGCGATTTACCATGCCTTGGTCAATATCGGTTTGAGTGGCCAAGGTACGCTGGATAAGGTGGCCGGCCCCGTAGGCGAGGCATTGATCATGACCGCCATCGGTCTGGCCGTAGCGATTCCTGCTGTGTTTGCCTATAATGCATTTAATCGACGTAATCGTATCTGGCTGGCACGGCTTGATGCATTCGCGCATGATTTGTTCGTTCTGCTGACTGTTGGCAATAATGATTCTGATAAAAAATCATTGAATGGGGCAGCATCATGAGTTTTGGCAGTTTCAGTTCACAGCAGCATCACGCAAAAGCTGAAATCAATGTTGTTCCATTGGTGGATGTGATGCTGGTGCTATTAGTGATTTTTATTATCACTGCGCCACTGCTTACCCACTCGGTCAAGATTGATTTGCCCAAAGCATCCAGTCATCCTAATGTCACCAAGCCAGAGCATGTCGAGTTGGCGATTCGTGAGAATGGGAGTCTCTATTGGAATGGGGCGCCCATCACTCAGCATGTATTGGCTGAACGTTTTGTAACTGAGGCTAGAAAAGACCCTCAGCCTGAGTTGCATATTCGTGCAGACAGGTTGGTTGCCTATGAAAAAATTGCACAGGTAATGTCTGTGGCAGCCCAAAAAGGCCTGCTGCGAATCGGATTCGTTACAGAGCCTACCTATGATTAAATACGGTATATTAACGGTTGATTATTTTAGTGTCGGTATGTGATGAATACTTGGGTATGTTTCTTGAATCTAGTAATTGTGTGTTTATTTGCAAAAAGTGTAAGTGCTACTGAATCCGCACCAATTTTACCAGTATCAATATGTAGCATCGCGCAGGTCAAAGATGACAAAGGTGTCGATGTAAACTTATTGCAGCATAAGTTTGACGATGGAGCGCATGACTTGGCGATGTATTTGCCCAGTCGGCAAATCAAACGCGTAACTTTTGGCGGTTCTAAAGCAGCTAAATGCCATTACAAGGCGATGACGCTGGCTGTCGGAGGAGATTGGGGCTGGCATTTGGTCTGGGTGGCGGATAATGACAAGGTCTTAAATTATGTCCGGATGGACGGTGCAGCCTGGGTTTCATCTCCGACAAAAAAACTTAGCAAAAATTTAGTGGTAGCGAATCAACCGGTTATTCTGACTTTTGAACAAAGTGTCTGGGTAGTCTGGAACACCTCTGATGCCGGAATACATCAGATTTACGCTACATACTCCGATGATGAAGGTAGATCGTGGAATCCAGCCAAATTGCTTATACAAACTGTAGTAGAGGTAATTCAGCCTAAGCTGGTACTCAAAGAGGGTAAGCCTTATTTGCAGTGGAACGAAAAAGTCGAGAGCCTACAGTTGATTCAATAGTGACTTTGATGACGCACGGTGTTCAGGCGCACCAAACTTTAGTGTTGTGCGTGAGTTCCATCCAAATTGCCCAGGCGCTGGCTCCGCTCAGTAACAGCCCGGCCAATCGCATGCCGTATGGTTCTATACTTTTTGTTTTAAGTTTTAACCACAGCCATGGTGCCAGAAATAAAGACAGGCTGGACCCAAGCGCAAATGCTGCCATGCTGATTGCACCATTAAGCGGATTGCCATTAAAAGAGGCAATAATCAGCGCAGAATATAGTAGTCCGCATGGCATTAGCGCCCATAACATGCCGATGTAGAAAAGGCCGCCCTGTTTGGTGCTGAGTTTTTTGACATGCCCCCAGATGTTGCGTCCTGCGCGGTCAACCCAGATTGGCTGGCGGGCATAAATCATGAGCAGTACACCCCAGAAAAATACCAGCACATGAAAGAATGTCCACAGGGGGTGGAGTGCTGAACTGTAGTTTGAGAGCCATGCAATGCTTTGTATTGCAAAAGTGGCAATCGCCCCCAGTGTTGCGTAGCCGCATAGTCTACCCAAGTGATAAAGGTAGATGGCATGAGGCTTGTCGGACGACTGTGTCAGTGCTGTACATGCTGCACCACACATAGCGACACAGTGTGGCCCGCCGGCAATGCCCATAATCAGGGCGCTATATGTAAGCGCAGTCTGCATTGCTATAGATTGCTATTCTTTATTTACACCCGTCGCTGCATGGTTACGCGCACGCAGTGCCGGCTCAAGCGAATTCTTTTCCTCTACACTGGTGACGTTGAGTTTGGGGTCGTTCTCATCATGTGACAGTACAGGGTCTTGTCCATTGACTGCGATGTAAACGGTAATCAAGCTGGCGACTACTACTGTTGCTGGACCGCCAAATACCAGCCAGGCAAAGCCTGATTTCCACCATTTTGGTTTTTGTGTTGCTGACTGTTGTTGCGCCATGATTTAAACCTTAACGTGACATATAGAAAATAGATTTCTCTGAAATCTTTTGATCACTGCTTTCTGCTTCGATCTCGAATTTAATCGGATGAGAACCGCTTTTGATCGAACCGTCTTCAATTTGCAGGCTCATCGCGACCATGCGTGATTCTGCCGCTTTTACAGTGAACGTTTTATCAGAAGCGATGGATAAGCCTGAAATTCCTTCAACTTTAACATGATAGGTTTCAGGCTTTTCTGATGCATTGGTAATCTGCAATTGATAGACGTTTTCAACTTTACCGCCTGATACGATGCGAGACATCACACCTCGATCGCGAATGATATCTACTTTAAACGGGACGCGTGTTGCCAATGAGTAAACCAGACCAGCACTCATTGAGAGTAAAAGTCCTGTATAAATCAGCACACGTGGCCGTAATATTTTGCTGATAATCTGCTGTTGTGACCAGTGGTTGGTAAGAGCGTTCTGCGTAGAGAATCGAATCAGGCCTCTTGGGTATTCCATTTTGTCCATGATGCTATTGCAGGCATCTACGCACAATCCGCAACTGATACATTCGTATTGCAAACCCTTGCGAATATCAATGCCAGTAGGACAAACCTGTACGCAGAAGCTGCAGTCAATACAGTCACCCAAGCCAGTCTGTTTTGCATCGATTTTTCTGGATCTGCCGCTGCGAGGTTCGCCTCGTTCAGCGTCATAAGTTACGATAAGTGTGTCGTTATCAAACATGGCACTTTGAAAGCGTGCATAAGGACACATGTGTTTGCAGATTTGCTCTCGCAGGAAGCCTGCATTGCCATAAGTAGCGAAGCCATAGAAACATATCCAGAATGTTTCCCATGGACTTAAATTAAGCTGTGCAATGTTCTGCATCAGGTCGCGAATAGGTGCAAAATAACCTAGAAAGGTGAAGCCTGTCCATGCTGAAAATGCAATCCATAGACTATGCTTTAAGGTCTTTTTGTATAACTTGTGTTGATTGAGTGCAGATTCGTCCAAGCGTAATCGTGCGGCTCTATCGCCTTCAACTTGTCGCTCTATCCAGAGAAATATCTTGGTGTAGACTGATTGAGGGCATGCAAAGCCACACCATAGCCGCCCTGCAACAGCCGTGAACAGGAACAATGCCAAGGCTGAGATAATCAGGATGACAACCAGGTAAATCAGGTCTTGTGGGTAAAGAATCAGGCCAAAGATATAAAAGCGGTGGGTGCTGATATCGAGCAGAACCGCTTGGCGGTCGCCCCATTGTAGCCAGGGCATGCCGTAGAATATTAATTGCGTAATCCAAATCATTACCCAGCGCCAATTCTTGTAATAGCCAAATGTCATACGAGGGTAGATTTTTTGATGCGCCTCGTAGAGTGATTTTGATACTGGCTGCGATGGGTCGTTGACGATGGGAATCGTCTTTTTGGATTTTTTCTGCTGAGTAGCCACTTGCAATAGTCCTGCTAAAAGTTAAGATGCAAAAATGAAAACACCCACTATTTTAGCATAGGCTAAATAGTGGGCGTTTAGCTGTTTAAGTATTAATAAATTAAGCGTTAATTTAAATTCAAGCTTAAATCAATCAATGCTTACTGTGCAGTGTTGCCATCGTTTGAAAAGCGCCAAACATAGGCAGAAAGTACATGAATTTGCTCTGCGGTCAGGCGAGAGCCCTGCGCTGGCATTTGGTTAGTTTTACCGTTGTTAATACGATCCATAATTGCCGCTTCGCCCGCGCCATGTAGCCAGATGTCGTCTGCCAAGTTAGGTGCGCCGATTGCCGGATTGCCTTTGCCGTCTGCGCCGTGGCACGCTGCACATGCTGTGAATTTTTCTTTACCCAGCGCTGCACGGCTTGCGTCGTGTTGGCTGTTAGAAAGACTCAATACATAGTTGGCCACGTTTTTGACATCGTCAGCAGTACCGCCGATCGCAGCTGCCATTGGAGGCATCATACCTTGGCGACCATTTGTGATAGTCTCTTTGATGTATTCAGGAGTACCAGCACCTAACCAGTCTTTATCCGTTAGATTAGGGAAGCCACGGCTGCCATGCGCATCTGAACCATGACACTGAGCACAGGTGTTCATGAACAGACGTTCGCCGATTGCCATCGCTTTTTCATCTTTGGCGACATCTTCAATGGCCATGCTGGTGTATTTTGCATAGATAGGCGCAAGCTTTTCGTTTGATTCCTTAACTTCCTGCTCGTACTGCTTTACCTGAGTCCAGCCCAGTTTGCCGCCAAACGAACCCAAGCCAGGGTAAAGTGTCAGATATGCAGCACCGAATACGCAAGTCAGGATAAACATCCACATCCACCATCTTGGCATCGGGTTGTTCATTTCAACAATGTCTTCATCGTATACATGGCCTGTCGATTCGCCAGTATGCGCTGGATCATGTGACTTGCTGGTAATAAACAGTACCGTCATACAGAAAACGATACCTCCAATCACGATGGCCGAAATAAAAAGCGGCCAGAAATCGCTTGTAAAATCACTCATTATTCATCTCCCTCAAGCGGCAATCTTGCCGCTTCGTCAAAGTCTTTTTTATGCCGCCCAGACCACGCCCACACCCATATGCCTACAAACGTAACCAAGGCTGCGACCGTTGCTATGCTGCGTAAATCAGTAATGTCCATTATTAATCACTTATTGTTTGAGTGCTGTACCTAGAACTTGCAAGTAAGCAATCATGGCTTCCATTTCGGTTTTGCCATATACATCATTTGCAGCGTTCTTGATCTCTTCATCGGTATAAGGCACGCCTGCGATTTTCAGGGCGCGCATATGTGATGGTAAGTTGTCAGCATCTACCAGGTTCGTTTCTAACCATGGGTAGGCTGGCATAACAGACTCAGGTACCAGGTCACGAGGGTTGATTAAGTGGATACGGTGCCATTCATCGCTATAGCGGCCACCGACACGGTGCAGGTCTGGACCGGTACGTTTACTGCCCCATTGGAATGGACGGTCGTATACGAATTCGCCAGCCACTGAGTAGTGACCGTATCTCAAAGTTTCTGCTTTGAATGGACGAATCATTTGTGAGTGGCAGTTATAACAGCCTTCACGTGTATAGATGTCTCGTCCAGCCAATTGCAAAGCAGTGTAAGGCTTGAGACCTTCCACTGGTTGCGTCGTTGATTTTTGGAAAAACAATGGCACGATTTCAACCAAGCCACCAAATGAAACCACGATCAGAATCAATATAATCATCAAGAAGCTATTGGTTTCAATCTTCTCGTGGGTAAAGCCTTTTTTTTCTTTATCTGACATTTTCGATCTCTCAAGCATGAGCTACTGTTGATGGGATTCTGGCACGTGTTGCCTGCCCCATTTGTACTGTTTTAACTACGTTCCATAACATGATGATCATGCCACTTACGTACATTAAGCCACCGACCATACGGATTACGTAGAATGGGTGCATTGCCTTAACAGATTCAACAAAGGTGTAGGTCAAAGTACCATCATCGTTGATTGCACGCCACATCAGGCCTGCCGTCACACCTGAAATCCACATCGCTGTGATGTATAGCACCACACCGATAGTCGCTAACCAGAAGTGCAGTTCAATGGCTTTCTTGCTGTACATCTGTTTCAGCCCCCACAGGCGTGGTGTCAGGAAGTACAGTGAACCCATTGATACGAAACCAACCCAGCCTAAGGCACCTGAGTGCACGTGACCAACAGTCCAGTCTGTGTAGTGTGAAAGTGCATTCACGGTTTTAATCGCCATCATCGGGCCTTCAAACGTACTCATGCCGTAGAAAGACAGTGAAACGATCAGGAAGCGCAGGATTGGGTCATCACGCAACTTATGCCATGCGCCAGACATTGTCATCATGCCGTTGATCATACCGCCCCAGCTAGGTGCTAATAAGATCAGCGATAACACCATACCTACTGATTGTGTCCAGTCAGGCAAGGCGGTGTAATGCAGGTGGTGCGAACCCGCCCACATGTAAGTGAAGATCAGACCCCAGAAGTGAACGATAGACAAGCGATATGAGTACACCGGACGCTCAGCTTGTTTAGGAACGAAGTAGTACATCATGCCCAGGAAGCCAGCTGTCAGGAAGAAACCTACTGCGTTGTGACCATACCACCATTGCACCATCGCATCCTGTACACCAGCGTAAGCTGAGTAAGACTTCATCCACTCGGCCGGAATTGCAGCACTGTTTACGATATGCAACAAGGCAACCACGATGATGAACGCACCGTAGAACCAGTTGGCTACGTAGATGTGTTTAATCTTACGTTGAGCGATTGTGCCAAAGAACACGATGGCATACATCACCCAAACAACCAGTAACAACAGGTCAATTGGCCATTCCAGTTCAGCATACTCTTTAGCCTGGGTATAACCTAAAGGCAGAGAGATGGCGGCTGCTACGATAACTGCCTGGTAACCCCAGAAAGTGTAACGTGCCAATAGCGGGAATGCGAGTCTGGTTTGGCTGGTGCGTTGTACAACGTAGTAAGACGTTGCAAACAGTGCAGAGCCTCCAAAAGCGAAAATGACTGCATTAGTATGCAATGGACGCAAGCGGCCGAAGCTTGTCCATGGCAGACCCAGGTTTAGTTCAGGAAAAGCAAGCTGTGCGGCGACGATAACGCCCATCAGCATGCCAACCACCCCCCAGACTACTGCCATCACGGTAAATCTACGGATGACGTAGTCGTCGTAAAACGCTTCTACATTACTGTTACTCATTACTTCCGTCCTTAAATAAAACAAAATAAATCAATCAGCAGGGGCATTTTTAACCATAAATTTGCCGAATATGCACGGTATGAGCGTGATTTCCCTGCATAACACGTAAGCCTTAACCCATAATTATATAATGTAAATTAATAATTAATGGTGCATTTATAGCAATATTTATTTCAATTTTATTGCTGGAATTGGCCACGGATGCTTTTAATGTTGGCTAGACTGTATTCACCAGGCGTTGCAGCTGTTCATTTAAGGTGCATAAAGCATCCACAAATGGTTAGTGATGAATAATTTAGGCTAAAAATAAGGAGCAATTAATTGCTCCTTATTTTTGTAATTTACTCAGCGCTGGAATTGAAAATTAATATATCCAGTAGTGATCTACTAGCAAAGCGGCAAACAGCAAGGTTAAGTAGGTAATAGAATACCTGAACGTCCTCTTGGCTAAGTTATCAGAGTATTTTTTGTACAGCCCGATCACGTAAGCCATGAAGATTGCGTTAAGCACGATAGCCGATATCAGATAAATCATACCGCTCATACCAAGCCCGTAAGGCATCAGTGAAACGGCTACCAGAATCACGGTATACAAAAGAATATGTAACAGGGTAAATGCTTCGCCATGGGTGACAGGCAGCATTGGCATACCCACTTTTGCATATTCTTCCCGGCGGTAGAGTGCCAGCGACCAGAAGTGCGGCGGTGTCCATGCGAATATAATCAGGAACATAATCAGGGATTCAGGTGAAATGGTGTTGGTAACAGCAGCCCAGCCCAGAATCGGCGGCATGGCGCCGGATGCACCACCGATGACAATGTTCATTGGTGTCGCCGGTTTTAAAAGTATCGTATAGATGACGGCATAGCCAACAAACGTAGCCATGGTAAGCCACATCGTGAGCGGGTTTACATAAAAATACAAAATTGCCAGACCGGTTCCACCTAGCAGCGTCGCAAATACTATCGTTTCAATGGCTGAAACTTGGCCTGTTGGCAGTGGGCGTGCCCGTGTGCGCGCCATGATGGCATCAATCTGATGTTCTATCAGGCAATTGAATGCGGCGGCAGCGCCAGAGGCAAAAGCAATGCCGACGGTTGTCGCCAGTAATAGCGGCCATGGCACCATGTTCGGCGTTGCGAGAAACATGCCGATCAATGCTGTGAACACAATTAGTGAAGTCACGCGTGGTTTACATAACGTGAAGAAGTTTTTCAAACGTGGCGCAAGTTCTTTAATGTGGCTCATCAGGTTCATATTCATTTGCATCTCGCTTTTATATTTTTGAGCAGTCATGATTTGGCCTCGTTTCCAGCACTTTTTAATTAGGTTCCGTAATTTTGGAATTGATTACTACGGTGATGATTGTCAATAGCGCCGCTCCCAGATTATGCGCCACTGCTAATATTAAAGGTAAATGAAGGGTTAGATTCGCAATACCAATACAAACTTGAGCAATCAGAGCGGTTAGCAGCAGCCATGCTATCTTATTGAATGCGGTTATTCTAATCAGCGTTAATGCAAGGCTGCTCAGGTAAATAAATGTCACCAGCGCACCAATACGATGCGACCACTGTATTGCGGTGAGGGCTGGCAGGGTCATGTTGCCGCCGTTAGCACTCTGGCCAAGCTCCCGTATCAGATGGAAAGCATCTTTAAAATCCATTTCTGGTATCCACACTCCGTGGCAGGTTGGAAAGTCTGTACAGGCAAGTGCAGCATAGTTTGTGCTGGTCCAGCCTCCCAGGAATATCTGCGCGAGCAATATCAAAAGTGCGCCGCGAGTTAACAGTTTTAGTGTTGGTGAAACAGGGGGGGATTGGTTGAAACTGCCCCAGTGGCGATGTGTAATCCAAACCAGTAGAGCCAGGGTTGTCATGCCCCCAATCAGGTGCGCACTCACAATGGCAGGTTTCAGTAGCATGGTCACTGTCCACATGCCTAGTGCAGCCTGAAAGATGATAATGAATAGTAGCGCAGCAGGGAGCCAGAGGCTTACTTTGATGAACTGCTTGCTGCGCCAGCTCAGTGCAAATAACGCCAGTACAATCAGACCTAATGTGCCTGCAAGATAGCGGTGTGCCATTTCTTTCCAGGCTTTGCCGGTTTCAATTGTGCTGTGTGGAAAGATTTCCTGTGCTTTCTGAATGGCAGTTTCACTTTGCGGTACCGTCAGAGTGCCATAGCAACCCGGCCAGTCAGGGCAGCCGAGTCCGGCATCAGAAAGGCGGACGTAGGCGCCTAGCACAACTACGCAGAGCGCGAGTACAGCGCCGAATAAGGATAGTCGTTTGAAGCGGTTGTAATTTACCATTATCCAGCCCAGGAGTATTTCATTAGTCGGACAACATCTTTACGAATTAAGGCCGGGTCTGTGTCTGGGGCATAACTCATCATGAAATGACCAAGTGGATCAACGAGATAGATTCTGTCTGCGCTCATAGGCGTTTCGCTATTGACGTTAAACTGATCGCTCAACGTTGAAATTTCGGTGCCGGGCTGATTAATGATCAGCATATCCGGATAGTCCTGCTTTATCGAGATAACTTCCTGCAAGTTTGTGATGAATACACGCTGCATACGTGGGATTTCTTTGTATAAAGAAGTATGCAGCTGGCGCATATTGTGTAATTTATCATGACATTTTTTTTCACAGCGATCGGCAATATACACCATACTCCATTTGTCTTTCCACACATCCGGCTTTATAACGCTGCCGTCACTCGACATCAGCGCATAATTCATGGTCAGTAATTTTGCAGGCACGACTAGTTCGCCGATGCTTTCCCCTTTCGGTCGCCAGTCCAGCTTGTACATGGCAACCACGGCGATAATAGGGGTGATAAAAAATATCAGCATTGATAGCAGCATCATACGACCTCTGCGCTGTCTTTCCAGATATTCCTTATTTTCTACTTCAATTTGCATATTGTTAATTTTGCCTATTTGGTTAAGGTTGATTAGCTGATTTTTTAATGCTCGAATACAAAAAAATCAGAATACTGGCAATTGCAAAACCAAACCATTGGTATGCATAGCCCATATTGGTAGCGATTTTATCTGCAGGTAATTGCCAATTGCGCACAAAGCCGCCAGCATTACTTTTGTTATCCAGCTTAATGACGATAGGCAACACCTTAATAGCAACACTGTTCTGATAGCGCTCCAAATCCATGTGCTGCCATACTTTATTCCATTGGCTTTTCTGAGCTTTACTTTCCAATGTAAAAATCTTTTTACTTGGCACCCATACTAGCCCCACAATTTCTACTGGCTCTTCAGGGGTGCTAATTAACGGCATATCCGTATGCGTTGTGCCCCCGGCGATCCATCCTCGATTGACCAGGACATAATCACTTCTGCCTTCGATTTTTAGCGGTGTCAGCACATGAAATCCCGCACGGCTGTCTTCGACCTGGTTGTCAAGCAGTATCTGGTACTTGGTTTCGTAATGGCCTTTTATTTTTACTTTTTTATGTTTCCATGCATCCAGATTATCCAGCCGGGCAGGCAGGCGCAATGCTTCATCAGCTAAAGATGCGTTGTAACTAGTCTGAATCTCTTGTTTTAGTTTGGCCTTGTTGTATTGCCATAGACCCAGCTTGATAAAAAGAGGTACGCAAATAATCAGTACCAGCAAACCAGTCCAGGAAAGGCTGAATATGTAGTTCGAGAATCTAAATTGCTTTTGTGGCATACGCATCGCATAATGTCTCATCTACATAGATAGGACATTAATATGGTTTTCAAAATAGTCGTTGTATTAGTGTTGCTTGTCATTATTGCCAGCCTTTTTTCTGCTTTGTATTTTCTAGCTAAAGATAAAGATGGCGGGGAGCGCACTGTAAAAGCCTTAACGCTGCGTATAGGTCTTTCCATTACTTTATTTGTATTACTGTTATTAGGTTATTACTTTGGTTTAATTGGATCGGGCCAACACTAGTTTTAAAGTCTTTAAGCGCGGATTTCTCTGTGCTTAAAGAGTCTGAGTTAATAAAAAGGGGCGCTATATATGCACCCCTTTTTATTGCCTGTTGTTACAACCAGTAAACGAATATAAACAAACCTAACCACACGACATCTACAAAGTGCCAGTACCAGGCAACGCCTTCGAAGCCAAAGTGATTTTTGGATGAGAAGTGGCCTTTCATCGAGCGTAATAAAATTACGATCAGCATAATGGTGCCCAGTGTGACGTGAAAGCCATGAAAGCCGGTGAGCATAAAGAAGGTAGCGCCATAGGCACCGCTGCGCAGGGTTAGCCCCATTTCTGTATAGGCGTGGTGGTATTCAAAAGCCTGTAATACCAGGAACGCGGTACCTAATGCTACGGTTAAAAACAAGCCAAGGATCAATTGCTTGCGGTTGTCTTTTAACAGGCCCCAATGTGCCCAGGTAATGGTTGCGCCAGAAGATAACAGCAAAGCAGTGTTGATTGCTGGCAGCCCCCATGCCCCCATTGGGTTAAGCTGACTTGGTTTATATTCGGTACCTAGTACAACGCCGCCAGGGCCGGCTGAAGGCCATGTGCCCAGAAAGTCTTTGTAAGGCGTGAATGCCGGATCAAAAGCAGCCAAGTCAGGCACGGAAATAATACGCATATAGAACAGGGCGCCGAAAAATGCTGCAAAAAAAGCAATCTCGGAACAGATGAAAACAATCATGCCAATGCGGAAAGATTTGTCTTCCCATTTATGGTATTGGCCGGTCACGCTTTCAACTACTACTGCGCCCAACCACTTGAAAGTCATAAGCAGAATAATAGCTGCGCCAATGTACATCATCCATTGGCCAGGTGTCTGCAGATACCCCAGATCTTTATTGGTGTCTGTGGCTACACTGAAAATAAATCCCGCAGCCAGTGATAAAAGCCCGGCCGATAAAACGACAGGGTAGATTGCACCATGTGGGACAAAATAATGATTACTTGAATGTGTTGTCATGCATAAGCTCCCTATTGCTTTATTTAACTAAAATTTTAGCTAAATGTGTTTTATGTTGAATTTAACGCAACCCATCATAACTCCCTGCTCTTGCCTTGTTGAGCGGCTAAATTCTCATACTTTAATCGCACACTCAATTTTTTCCTAAACCCTGGTTGTTATTCCTTAGCACTAAAAAATGAGTAGGATAAGGTCATTTCTTTTACATCTTCCGGCAAGTCACTGCTTACAAAAAATCGTAGAGGCATGACTTTTGATTCACCAGGTTTTAATTCCTGTCTTTGAAAACAAAAACATTCTATTTTCTTCAAGTGAGCAGCAGCCTGGCCTGGTGTCACACTTGGTATTGCTTGTCCTGCAACTGTCTGACTTGTAATGTTTTTAGCTTCAAACTGTGCGGTTTCCACTTGCCCGGGACGAACTTTAATGCTCGACTGTTTGGGGTAAAAATTCCAACCCAACCCAGGCATTACGCTGGATGTGAATTGCACGGTTACCCAGCGTGTTGTGTCCACTTTATTGTTTTTTAATGCAGATGCGCTGGTATCTGTTTTGCCATTTAAACCAGTTATCGTACATAAAACGTCATAAAGCGGTACTAGTGCAAATGCAAACACCAATGAGCCAACAACAATCCAAACCAATTTGAAGCCAAGCTTTTTATTAGCAAGGTTTCTGCGATCTGCCATGCTTAAGCCGTCTTCTTTAGTATCAGCTGTCACGTTTAATTTCGTGCCTTATTTCTAAGTTTTATTTCCATGCTTTATTTCCACAGCATAAACATGGAAGCTAGATACCAGATGAAGGCGATAGTGCCTAACACGATGGCTACTTTTTTATTACTGCGTTTATTCACTTCTTGATTTTTCATATTCAATTAGAAGGCTCAAGCTGTTTGTTGAGCCTTCATGTTTGCCTTATTTAGCTTGTCATTTAACTACAGGCTGCTCGCTAAAGCTGTGGTACGGAGGAGGTGATGGCAATGTCCATTCCAGCCCTTCTGCACCTTCCCACACCTGATCTGTCGCTTTCTTACCGCCCCTGACTGTGCTGATGATGTTATACACAAAGATGAGTTGTGATAAACCAAGCACAAATGCTGCGATCGAAGAAATCATATTGAATTCTGCAAATTGCAGTGCGTAGTCAGGGATGCGGCGTGGCATACCAGCCAGACCTAAGAAGAATTGCGGGATAAATGTCAGGTTGAACGAAATGGCTGTTAACCAGAAATGCAGCTTACCGAGTTTCTCGTTGTACATATGACCGGTCATTTTTGGCAGCCAGTAGTACACGCCAGCCATAATGCCCATGATGCCGCCGGCAAACAGCGTGTAGTGGAAGTGCGCAACTACAAAGTAGCTGTTGTGATATTGCGCATCCGCTGCTACGTCTGCCAGTACCAAACCGGTTAAACCACCGATGCCGAATAGAATAATCCAGCCTACCGTGAACAGCATGGGTGTTTCAAAGCTCATCGAGCCTTTCCACATGGTTTTAATCCAGCAGAAGAACAGTACTGCCAGTGGCAATGAAATCGCCATCGTGCTGTACATGAAGTAGAGCAGTGCAGGTACTGGCAAGCCGGCTGTAAAAAAGTGATGGGCCCAAACCACGACTGATAAGGCACCGATGCCCCAGAATGAATAAACTTGTGCTTTGTAACCATACATCGGTTTACGTGAGAATGTTTGCAGGATTTGTGGAATGAACCCCCATACTGGCAATAACAGAATATACACTTCCGGGTGACCGAAGAACCAGAATAAATGCTGGAACAGGATAGGGTCGCCACCGCCAGCTGCATCAAAGAAGTGTGTGCCGAAATGACGGTCTGTCAGCAGCATGGTGACTGCGCCAGCTAGTACAGGAATCGTAGCAATCAGCAGGAACGCTGTAATTAACCAGCCCCATGCAAACATCGGCATTTTCATTAAAGTCATGCCGGGTGCGCGCATGTTGAACAATGTTACGATAATGTTGATAGAACCTAATACCGATGAAATGCCCAGTAGGTGCACCGCGAAAATCGCAAAGTCTACGCCAATGCCACCCTGTACTGACAGGGGTGGATAGAACGTCCAGCCGGTTGCCAGTGCGCCGTCGCCGATACCGAACAAAGCTAAAGTGAAAGGTAAGGTGAGCAGGATCGCTGATGGAGGCAGCAGCCAGAAACCCCAGTTATTCAAACGCGGCAGCGCCATATCAGGTGCGCCGATTTGCAGTGGAATCATCCAGTTGGCAAAACCGGTGGCTGCTGGCATCAAGGCCGCAAAGATCATGATCAGCGCATGCACGCCAATCAGCTGGTTGAAGAAGTCTGGCTTCATCAACTGCAGGCCGGGCTGAAACAGTTCGGCACGAATGCCCAGAATCATTGAACCACCGACCAGAAACATGATCAGCGAGAACGTGAGGTACATCGTACCAATGTCTTTATGGTTTGTTGTCGTCAGCCATCGCATAATTCCGGTTGGATGGTCGGCGTGCTCATCATGATGTGCAGCTACTGTTGTACTCATAAGTTTCTCCTGTACCTAAACTTGCAATTATTGACGCGCGGCTTTAACTTGTGATGGCTGAACAACGTCGCCAACACTGTTGCCAAGTGCGTTACGTTCGTAGGTGATCACCGCTGCGATTTCAGTATCGTTCAGCGTTCCTTTCCATGCCGGCATCATGCGGATACCGTTTAAAACGCGATCCATGTGGCTATCGGGCAGATATTTTCCATCAGCACCAAAAATCGGTGAGGTTGCAATTTTGCTCCCAGTCAATGCAGGGAATGCGGGGGGCAGACCTGCGCCTGTAACCTGATGGCAGACCGCACAGTTTTTCTCATAAACAGCTTTACCTTCTGCTACCAGCCCTTCTTTAGTCCACTCTTTGTCAGAGCCGGCTGCCGCTTTGGCAATTTCTGCCTGTTTTGCCGCTACCCAGGTTTTGTATTCCTCTTTTGGCAGTGCATCAACGACTACAGGCATGTAACCGTGACCTTTGCCGCAAAGCTCTTTACACTGGCCGCGGTAAGTGCCTGCTTTGTCGACCTGCACCCATGTTTCACGTATAAAGCCAGGTACGGCTAGGCGAGAGGAGCCAAACTGCGGCACCCACCAATTATGCAATACGTCTGAAGATGTCATCAGGATGCGCACTTTAGCGCCAACGGGTAATACAAGGCGATTGTCAACATCAAGCAGGTATGGTTTGGCTGGATCATCCACCGGGGCGGTTGTGCCGTCCACCTGGTCCTGAGGGGTGGACAAGTTGCTTACAAATTTAATGCCCTTGGCTTCTTCCAGGCCGGCCTGATTACCTTTATCGGTATTGCCCATGTATTCGTACTGCCAGCGCCATTGTGAGCCGGTAACTTTGATCACCATGTCAGATTCATTACGGGTGTCTTCCATCATAACCACGCTGTGGTAAGCTGGAATACCCATGATCACGAAGTCAATCAGCAAGAGGATCGCGAATGGAATCAGTGTCCAGAAAATTTCTGTTGCTGTTGAAGGCGCCTTGTCTGCAACGGCCTTGTAACCAGCACTTTTTCGGTGCTTTATGATTGAGTAAATCATGATTGCAAGCACAACGACAAAAATCACAGCGACGATTGCCATGAATTTATTGTGTACGTGTAGCGTGTCGAGCGCCATTGGTGTTACTGGTTCAGGAAAGTTCCAGCTGTAATCAGCAAGCGCTTGCAATGGCGCAAATGCTAAAAGCAGAGACAGGTTAATTTTTCGGCCAATTTTCTTGATTGTTTGCTTCAACATACCTTCTCCCAAAAACAAAACTATTAAATGTTTTTTTAATCGTTATTTTTCAATTGATACCTGAGCTGCTTAGCAATCATTAGTCGTTGTTCGTCAGTCATAAAACATCGACCAAATTCGACTTCTTTACCATGTGAGCCAATAAAAAGGCCACATCTTCCATCTGATTCATTGCGCACAATCACTTTTGCCCAATAGCGCTGGAAAGTGAATTTTTCTTGATGCTTGTAATGCTGCTTTTCTATAACGACATCGTCGCCATTCAGTGTGATGCTTTCATGGTCTTCGTAATGAAGGTACACATGATAAAATGCGCTGGCAAAAGCCAGAACTTCCAGTCCTGCAAAAGGCAATGCAAACCAGGCACCAACTAGCGAAACACCTATTGCAACAATCATGATAATTGCCAGAATGCTTACAAACAGCCACACGAACCCTTTGGGTGATAGTGAGTTGTTTTGTTTAACCATTATTATGGTGTTGCTACTCAAATCAGACATTGCTGTTTACCTATCCAAGAACAACATTAACGATGGCTTGCATATACAATTTTTGAGTGCGTCATTTTGACGCAGGTCAAAACTTAACATAAAAAAAAATATGTCTCAAGCAAATTGTTACACTTATTTAACATTTGTTAAATTATTGAAACAATTTGCACGTAGGGTTGCTGGATTCTGCGTTCGTGTGGCAGAGGTGGGTGCAGGATTGGCTTAAGAAATATTCCAAGCTGTTGATGTGGAATGATTTTTTATTTTAGATAGGCGCGTTGAACCCGATAGTAAGTGGAAAGGTATATCGGGCGAGTCAGGTGTGTTTATGCTTCTGGTGACGTATTTTCAGTCATCTTCCAGAATACGCTTACCTTCGTCTTCGATGTCTTCGAACTGGCCGCGATATACTGCCCACCAGAGACCACCTAAGACAACAAGCGCCATAATGACCGAGAGAGGGATAAGTACAAATAGAATATCCATGTTTAGACCTTAGTTTGTAGTTTGTTGAGTACTGCGCTCGTCTGTTGAAAATCTGGTTAAGCGCATGGCGTTCGCGACTACGATCAGTGAGCTGATTGCCATGCCCAAACCTGCTAACCAAGCCGATAATATGCCAAAAAATGCCAGCGGTATGCTGATTAAATTATAAATGATTGCCCATGCGATGTTTTCCTTGATGATTTTCATAGTGCGCTGCGCGTGGCGAATCAGCGGTGGAATTTGACTGATGTCGCCGTTCAGGAAGATATAGTCAGCGTGCGCCATGGTCAGTGGTACGCCTTTGCCCATGGCGATTGATACATGAGCACTTGCAAGGATGGGACCATCATTCAGACCGTCACCGACCATCAGTACTTTTTTATCCTGTGCTTTTAATGTTTGCAGGCGAATCAGTTTGTCGTGAGGGCTACACGCTGATTGGTATTGGGTGATGCCAATTTCTTTTGCAGTGTGAATGACCGTGTCCGAACGGTCGCCAGATAACAGTTCTATGTTGAGATTGGCATCCTTTAGCTGCTGTATGGTTTGGGCGGCATGATGTTTGATGGATTCCTGCAGGGTAAATGTTGCAAGCCACCCATGTGCATCGGCTAAAAATACTTGCTGAATCTGTGGCTCTGTTTGAGTGACTCCACAGAAATCTGCTGAACCAAGTTTGAGCATGCCGCTCACCAAGGTTGTATCACTATCCGGGGTGTATGATGAGAGTGTTTTTATCACGGCACTTACGCCGGCGCCTGATGCCTCTTGCACATCATCAATTTCGAGATGGTATTGAGGAGGCAGTTTCTGCGTTGTGGAGAGGTGCTTGTGTTGATTGCAGATGGCACGTGATATCGGGTGTAAGGAATGCTGTGCAATTGTCGCTGCCAGTTCAAGCACATTGGATTCTGACAGGCCATTTTTGTGCTGAATGGCTTTAATCTCAATGCGATCCTCAGTCAGGGTGCCTGTTTTATCAAAAATTACCGTGTCAATATCTGCGATATTCTCGATTGCCTGCAGGCGCTTAATCAAAATGCCGCGTTTAACAAAAGCGCTTGCGCTCGAAAGCATGGCCGCCGGTGTGGCCAAAGACAACGCGCATGGACAGGTGACAATCAGCACGGCGGCCGCGGTCATAAGTGCGCGGCCGCGATCAATATCCCAAAGCAGCGCTGCCGCCAGAGCAGCACTAAAGATGACAAATACCAAAAACGGGCGTGCGACGCGGTCAGCCAGTTTTGATAGTCTTGGTTTTTCAATCGCAGCCTGATTGATCAGATTGACGATCTGCCCGTATTTGGTGGACTCGCCGATAGTTTCGAGCAAAATCGTGACTGGTTGGCGCAGGTTGTAGCTGCCGGCGATTACCTCATCGTGAAGACTCTTCTGAATGGGCGTTGACTCGCCCGTAAGCAGCGACTCGTCCACGCTGGTGCTGCCAGCAGTGATTTTTCCGTCAGCGGGAAATGCTTCGCCGATGCCTACACGAACCGTGTCGCCGACCTTAAGTTTTGTATTCAGTACGCGGGTAAATGTGCCATCAGGGTTCTGACGCTCAGTGTTTTCTGGAATGCGGCTGACCAAACCCTCTAAAGCACCTAGTGTTTTACGGTGCAGTTTAACTTCAATCAGGCGAGCCGACAGTAGAAAGAACACAAACATCGTGAGGGAGTCGAAGTAGACCGTATGACCCCACCAGCTATTGGGTTCAAAGGTGGCGGCAGAACTGACCACGAATGTGATAATGATGCCGAGTGCAACAGGCAGGTCCATGCTGATCTGCCTCAATTTCAAGTCGCGCAGTGCATTGCTGAAAAATGAGCTGCTGGAAAACAGCAGTACCGGCAAACTCAGCAGCCAGGACGCCCAGTTGAGCAGGTGCAGAATGTCCGTGGAAATTTCACCCGGTACGGTGAAATAAGTCGGGCTTGCGTACATCATTACCTGCATCATGCAGAAGCCAGCCACCATCCAGCGCCAAAAGGCTGCACGCTGTTTTTTTAGCGACTCTGCATCACTTTCATGCTGTGTTGCCGGGCTGCCGATATAGCCGAGTGCCTGAATCTTGCTAAGTATCTTGGATGGGCGTGTCAGGTCAGGAGACCAAACGACAGATGCACGTTTCTTGGACATGCTGACACGAGCGCTCACTACGCCAGGCATCTCTTGCAGCCCTTGTTCGATAATGCCGGAACAAGCGGCGCAGCGTAGGCCATCCAGCAGTAGATTTGACTGTACTAACTGTTTGTTTCCAACATCTGGCTGCGGGGAGTTTTCACCGAGAGGCTGGCTAAATTCCTGCCACTGCTCTTCGGTGTCAAGAATCTCCCAAGCGGGATTTGAAAGAGGCAATTCCTCAGCAGTTAAGTCGTTAGTCAGCAAGAGCGCACTCCGTGCACAAATAATGATGGATGTTTAATTTAAGGCAAATATCGACACAAATAAATCTGTTGTAATTATATATTGAAACCGAGTAATCCAGCCCCATATCGGACGTAGATTAACTTTTAAACTAGGGAGTGAAATATGCGTTTTGACAAACTGACGACTAAATTTCAACAAGCTCTGAATGATGCGCAAAGTCTGGCACTGGGCGCTGACAATACAACAATCGAATCGCAGCACTTGCTGCAGGCTTTGCTGCAGCAGGAGGACGGCGGTACGGCATCGCTGCTGGCACGTGCAGGCGTACAGCTGAATCAACTTAAAACTGGCCTGAGTGCGGCAATCGCCAACTTGCCCAAATCGCCGGATGCCAGTGGCGAGGTTGCCATTTCGCGTGACTTGAATAACCTGCTGAATGTGACTGACAAGCTCGCACAGAAACGCGGTGATGCCTATATTGCCAGCGAGATGTTTCTGCTGGCTTTGGCTGATGATAAAGGTGAAACTGCCAAGTTGCTGAAACAGAATGGTTTGACCAAGGCTGCCTTGGAAGCCGCGGTGCAGGCCGTGCGAGGTAGCGAGAGCGTGAATAGCCAGGAGGCGGAAAGCCAGCGTGAAGCGCTCAAGAAATATACCTTGGATTTAACCGAGCGTGCTCGTTTGGGTAAATTAGATCCGGTGATTGGCCGCGATGATGAGATTCGCCGTGCGATACAGGTATTGCAGCGCCGCACTAAAAATAACCCCGTATTGATTGGTGAGCCTGGCGTAGGTAAGACTGCCATCGTAGAAGGGCTAGCGCAGCGTATCGTCAATGGTGAAGTGCCTGACTCACTAAAAAATAAGAAAGTGCTGTCACTGGATATGGCGGCTTTGCTGGCGGGCGCTAAATACCGTGGTGAGTTCGAAGAGCGCTTGAAATCTGTGCTTAAGGAACTGGCGCAGGATGAGGGCCAAACTATCGTCTTTATTGATGAGATTCATACCATGGTGGGCGCTGGTAAGGCAGAAGGTGCGATGGATGCCGGCAACATGCTTAAACCTGCCCTGGCACGCGGTGAGTTGCATTGCGTGGGCGCAACGACTTTGGATGAGTATCGCAAATACATCGAAAAAGATGCCGCTTTGGAGCGTCGTTTCCAGAAGGTGTTGGTAGATGAGCCCTCTGTAGAGGCGACAATCGCTATCTTGCGTGGTTTGCAGGAGAAATACGAGCTGCATCATGGCGTGGAAATCACTGACCCGGCAATCGTTGCGGCGGCGGAGTTGAGTCATCGCTACATTACTGACCGGTTCTTGCCGGATAAGGCGATTGACCTGATTGATGAAGCAGCAAGCCGTATCAAGATGGAGATTGATTCCAAGCCGGAAGTGATGGATAAACTGGAGCGTCGCCTGATTCAGCTCAAAATCGAGCGCGAGGCCGTGCGCCGTGAAAAAGACGAGGGCAGTAAAAAACGCTTTGAGTTGATTGAAGAAGAAATCACCAAACTGGAAAAGGAATATGCTGATCTGGAAGAGATCTGGAAAGCTGAGAAAGCGCAGGTGCAAGGTTCTGCGCACATTAAAGAAGCCATCGATAAGATTAAATTCGAGATGGAAGAAGCGACCCGCAAAGGCGACTGGCAAAAAGTCTCCGAGCTGCAATATGGCAAGCTGCCTCAGCTAGAGGCGCAACTGAAACAAGCTGCAACTTCTGAAGCAGCAGCTACGCCAGCAAAAAACAAGATGCTGCGTGTGGAAGTGGGGGCAGATGAAATCGCCGAAGTGGTCAGCCGTGCGACTGGCATCCCAGTCAGCAAGATGATGACAGGTGAGCGTGAAAAACTGCTGACCATGGAGGCCAAGCTGCACGAGCGCGTGGTTGGGCAAGATGAAGCGGTGCGTCTGGTTTCAGATGCGATTCGTCGTTCGCGCTCTGGCTTGGGTGATCCTAACCGTCCATATGGCAGCTTCTTGTTTTTAGGTCCGACTGGTGTGGGTAAAACAGAACTGTGTAAGTCATTGGCCAACTTCTTGTTTGATAGCGAAGAGCACCTGATTCGCATCGATATGAGTGAGTTTATGGAGAAACACTCAGTGGCACGTATGATTGGTGCGCCACCTGGCTATGTTGGCTATGAGGAAGGTGGCACGCTCACAGAGGCCGTGCGTCGTAAACCCTACAGCGTTATCTTGCTGGATGAAGTGGAGAAAGCGCATCCGGATGTGTTCAACGTGTTGCTGCAAGTACTGGATGATGGTCGCTTGACGGATGGCCAAGGCCGCACGGTGGACTTCAAGAATACAGTTATCATCATGACTTCTAATCTGGGTTCGCAGATGATACAGAGCATGGCCGATCAGGATTATCAAGTGGTGAAACTGGCGGTCATGGGTGAGGTGAAAACACATTTCAGGCCGGAGTTCGTCAATCGTATCGATGAGGTCGTCGTGTTTCATGCGCTTGGCGAAGAGAACATCAAGTCGATTGCTGCGATTCAATTGCAATACCTTGCAAAACGTTTAGCAGCGATGGATATGCAACTGGAACTGACTGATGCTGCGATTGCTGAAATCGCCAATGCAGGGTTTGATCCAGTGTACGGTGCTCGACCATTAAAACGCGCGATTCAGAGCGAGATTGAAAATCCGTTGGCACGTGAAATTCTGAGCGGGAATTTTGTGGCTAAAGACACTGTCAAAGTAGATGTGAAAGCAGGTAAGATAGTGTTTTCTAAATCAAATGCCTAATGCGTTTGTACGGTAAAAGGGGGTTGTCTGTTAAAGCACGCGTTGCATAATGGGTTAACCAGAGTGTTGCTTGCTGCACTGTTGATGGCGGCAGGCTATGCTCGTGCCGAGTTCAGCCAGCATGAACAAGAGGCCTTTAACAATGAACCGCCCATCATTAGGGACTTGCTTGAGCGGGCAGCGTTGGCTGAGCGGGATGCGCAAAATCCGGAAGGTGATTGGCAGGCCGCAAAACTGTATTGCGAAGCTTCCCGGCATGGCAGTGCAGAGGGGCAATACCGATTGGGCATGCTGTATGCAGTAGGTAATGGCGTCCCGATTAATCGTGATTTGGCTGCAGCGATGTTCGCGACAGCTTCAATGCAAGGACATTTTGAATCTCAAAAGATGCTGGAAAAGGTGGAATTGGGATTGCTGGATCTGCCACCATGCGTTGTACAGGAGGTGGATCCTGAAAAAGCACCATTAGAGATGCCTGTGCTTGCCACCACGGAAATTGACCGCTATATGGCCAGTTTGCCTCAAGACAAGCGCTGGGTCTTGCGTCTGGTGGATACGATCGCTGCCTGGTACAAGGTTGATCCCAAGTTGGTATTGTCGATTATCTCGGTAGAGTCCAATTTTGCTGCGGCTGCACAATCAAACAAGCAGGCACAAGGGCTTATGCAGTTGATTCCTGATACGGCTGAGCGCTTCAATGTGAGAAATGCCTTTGATGCGAGCCAGAACATCAAAGGCGGCGTTGCCTACCTGCGCTGGCTGTTGGCGTATTTTGAAGGCGATGTTGCCTTGGCAGTGGCTGCCTATAACGCTGGGGAGGGCGCTGTGAATAAATACAAAGGCATTCCCCCTTATGCTGAAACGCGCCAATATGTTAAAAAAGTACAGGCGCGCTATCCTATCAAGAACCATCCTTTCGATGTCCGGATTACCGGACCATCTCCCATGTTCAAATCATCGGCCACCAAGTGGCGAGGGTGATTTGAAAGAAGGCGTTTGATGATGCTGAAAAACATTAACCTCTGGTTCGCAACTTCTCTCTTGGCGGTTTTTTCTCTAATGATCTCAGGCTGCGCGACTTCAAATCGGCAAAATGATGCTTCCCCTGTCATCGATCGTATTTCAGAAGCAGAGCTGGAGCGTATTGCACCAAAGCCTGTTGCCACGCTGACATTGGATGATATTGTCAGGTTGAGTAAACAAGGTCAAACTGCCGAGCAGATCATTGAAAGCATCAAACTCAGTAACTCCCAGTATGAATTGACGCCAAGTCAAAGCGTGACCCTGAGCCAGCAAGGGGTGGATCACAAGGTGCTAGATTATATTCATACCAGCCGCGAGCTTGCCTGGCGGAATAGCATGGCCGATGAAATCAACAGGCGAGAAAAGGAAAAACATGCTGAACTGGAAAAACAGAAGCGTCAGCTGCTGGAACAGCAACGTGCTTATGACCCTTTCTGTCGGGGATATTACGGCTTATATCCTTATGGTTATGGTGCATTCGGGTCACGGTTTGGTTCGCATTTTGGCGTGGGGGTCGGTTACCCTTTCCCATGGCGTTGCTGGTAATGACCTGGATTGTCATGCCGACGCACCAAAGCGTGAATTCGGTAATTGTGAAAGGGTCTTAGGAAGCTAAAGCGGTTTATTTCTTAATAATTTGAGTATTTCAAGGTACATATTAACAGCCCTATGGTTAAAGCGGAATTCAGTCTCTTTCAGATGCAAATAAAACGTATGCTT
>Ga0172373_10000504_pt1 | contig 63969 bp, 61 predicted proteins | sample Lak10m_2_FD_114546 | JGI IMG/M metagenome (GOLD analysis project Ga0172373, IMG submission 114546) | Freshwater microbial communities from Kabuno Bay, South-Kivu, Congo - kab_092012_10m | ecosystem: Environmental > Aquatic > Freshwater > Lake | place: Democratic Republic of the Congo... | reverse complement strand
CCGCCAGTATCCACAATGCTAAAGCCGCGTCCGTTCCATTCCGCTTCGCCGAATAAACGGTCACGCGTGGTGCCGGGGGTTTCATCCACAATGGCGAGGCGTTCCCCGGCAAGGCGGTTGAATAAGGTGGATTTGCCGACGTTGGGTCTGCCTACTAATGCTACAACAGGTTTCATATTTTTCTATACTTCCAATTTCTTGATTATGGCGTGGGAGTTGGCGCGGGGATTGTCGTTGAAGACTGAATCGGAGTAATGACCACTTCCACCGTATTCGGCAGGATCGATTCAACAATGACATCTGCGATCAAAATTTCCACACTGGGGGTGATCTGGTACGTGCCGGCGGGCAACCCTGTCAGATCTACGGTGGCGCGTACACCCTGACGGGTGAGCGTATCCAGCAGAGACAATGGCCCGGAGATGATCACATCGACCGTGGTGGGGGAGACTGCCGCGGTCAACCCATTCTCCAGACCAATGATCTCGATCTTTTCTCCTGCCAGTGTAACACTACTTTCAATCGGTGAGACCCCGGCTTGAATCAAAACCGTTTGTTCGCCGATGATCGAAACGCCCTCCGGCAAGTTAATGGAAAGGCGGGTATTGATGTCATCCTGTGCATTTTGCAAGTCAAGAGGATCAGTTTCTACCACGCCAGGCAAGTTGTTGACCAACTGCGGGTCGGCGGAGAAGATGGTGACGACAGGTGGATAGACTGAAAGATCCGTAAGGCGGTATCCGCTGGCAACACGCCCGATGATCGCAACCTTGACTGCCACATCGCGATATCCGCCTTGCTGGCTGACTGGCAGGGTCACGTGAACAGATTCGGGGGAGATTGAAACTCCGTTCACTTTTTGACCTTTATCATCCAAGACATCAACGGTCAGGGATTGATCGAAATTCTCGCGGATGCCGCTCAAGTTGACGGAAACCCGGGCGCGCGTCACTTGCTGGACCTGTGACTTGGCTCCGCTTACGACAATTTGTACCGGCTCCATGCTCGCCTCACCGACCTGATATCCAATGGCTGCCTCCCCGTTTAAAGTCAGATCCACATCAAATGTTTGCGAGACAAGCGCCTCCAAAGTGAACTTGACCAAGCTCGGCGCAACGGTGACGATCTGCACCGGCCGCGCATTGACCTGGATCTGCAGTTCCACTTCATGCGCCCCGGAGCTCAAGCCTGAAAGATCAAGGATCGCGCGCACGATCTGCGGATCTGCTTCTATCAGACTCCAAACAGAGCGCGGTGCGCGCAGAGATACTTCCACTTCCTTTGGAATATCATTGCTCAAGACCAGGTTCGGAGATTGTCCGATGATCTGCAATGGCACAGGCGAGGCTAGCACGCGCGTTTCATCCGGGTCTGCGGAGGTGACAGCAGAGATCCAGACTGCCATTGCCAGTGCAAAGGCCCAGAGGAAAGTTCGGTAATTTTGAGAGATCCAGCGCAGCATTATTTATCTTCTTTTCTGCGGAACAAACCGGGCAAAAGTCTTTCGAAAAAATTCGGCTGATAGTCCTTGCCGTTTGGGCGGAAGAAGGCAAGCAGGATGTTTTCCAGCCGTTCGGTATCGAGGCGGCGCAGCATTCGGCCTGCGTGTGCGATGGAGATTGCACCAGTCTCTTCCGAGACGACCACCGCGATCGCATCGCTGGTTTCAGAGATACCCAGCGCAGCGCGGTGACGAAGTCCCATCTGGCGTTCGGGGGTGCGGTTCAAGATTCCGCTGGCAGAGAGAGGCAGCACGCAAGCCGCTGCCACGATCTGCGAGTGGACGATGATCACGCCGCCATCATGCAGGGGCGTGTTGGGATAAAAGATCTGCAATAATAACTCAGGCGTTACGCTGGCATGCAATTGCACGCCGGTTTCGATGTAATCATCGAGGGTATCCAGCCGTTGCAGGATGATCAATGCTCCATGCTGGCGGGCGGATAACCTTGCTGTGGCCATCACCACAGCGTGGATGGTCTGCTCAAGCGCCACATCTGCTGATTTAACGGTAACAGGCCAAACGGTCCCAGCCCGACCGAGGCGTTCGAGAGTCCGCCGAATCTCTGGAGCGAAGATCACCGGCAGAGAAAGCAATAAAGCTGGCAGGGAATTTTTTGCAAACCAGGAGAATGCTGGCAGGTCTACAAGGCTTGTAAGCAGCAGCAGTGCCACCACGAGCAGGATCATCCCGCGCAACAACGCCATGGCTTGTGTATCTCGCAAGGAATATAGCAAGCCAAAGAAAATCAGCGTGACGAGCGCGATATCAAAAACGCTCAGCCAGCTGATCCGTTGGAAAATAAAAAAGAGGTTATTTAGGAATTCGGTCACTTTATAGGGTGATACTGGTCAAGGCTCGGTAATCAGGGGAGGAAATCAATCCTAATTACCTGATACCGACCCCTAGACCCTAGATGGGGCGCAGGACACGGTCCTGACGCAGTTGTTTAAAGAAGAGCGCGTTGTTCCCTGTTTGCATGGATTCGGCTGCGGCATCCTGCCAGGCTTGTACGCCAAGGGTTTCCGATGTACGGCGTTCGTAGCCGAGTTGTTTCCAAACTTCTTCCTGTGCAAGCTCGCTCATCGTAAAAATGAGTGAGGCTTCGCTTTGTAATTCACCGGAGGCTTTTTCCACTTCCTTGATCAATGTGTCGAGCGCCTTTTTCACATTCACATGTTCTTCGAGGAAAATATCGCTTGTGCGTGCCACCAGGTTTTCCACCTGCCAGCCTGCGAGACCCACAAGCTGTCCATCCTGCTCCAAAAGCATGTAGGCTTTGTCGCCGAATTCCTCCATCACATCGCTGGCGGTCATCTTGCGCTGACCTTTGCTCAGGCGTGTGATCAACTCTGCTATGGAGGATGAATGTTTTGGCTTTCCACGTTTGACGGTAAATTCTCCGCTGGGTGTGGCGGGTTTCTTAATAACGGCAGTTTCAACAACAGGCTCGCTCGCGCCAGGGACGATTTCCTTCCATGCTTCGCTAACCTGCTTCCATAGATCATCGTAGGAACCGGTGTTCGTGATGACAATATTTGCCACCGCAACCTTGGCGCTTTGGGCCGACTGCATCTTGATCCGCGTCAACGCTTGATCGCGGCTCATGCCGCGTTTGCGGATCAACCGTTCCACCTGGATTTCTTCCGGGGCATTCGTCACCCAGATCGAGTCACAGGCTTTTCGCAATTCACCTTCAAGGAGTTTGATCGCTTCGATCACCACCACAGGCTGGGATGCGCGCTTTGCAAGAATTTCTGTCGCTTGACGAACCAGTGGGTGGACGATGGACTCAAGTTCCTTCAGTGCTTCCGGGTCGGAAAAGACAAGATTGCCCAGTTTCTTGCGGTCGATCTCTCCATCTTTATTAACCAGCCATTTTCCGAATTTATCGATCACCTGCTGGTAGCCCGGCGCGCCCTTGGCATAGGTGCGATGCGAAAGGGCATCTGCATCTATGGTGTATGCGCCCAAGTGTTCGAACATGCGGCGCACTACACTTTTCCCAGTGGCGATGTTGCCAGTTAAACCGATCACAAACTTGCCGGGCAGGTAACTCACGATAAATCCTCTTTATTGCTTGATTGATGAATGCTTCTCTATTTTAATGTCTTTTCCCCAAATGTCCACCTTTAGGATGTTGACCACCTCCATCCTTGCGTGTATCATACATTTCCTCAGGTTGGTTGGGCAGCCGCGGTCCTGCGTTGTCGGGATCGAGGAAAGTCCGCACTCCATAGAGCACGGCGTCGGATAACATCCGGGGCAGGGAGTCTCGTCACTTGTGACGGGATAAACTTGCCGGAAAAGGGCCACAGAAACAAACAGCCACCCTCACCCCTGCGCCCCTTTCCCAATATGGGAGAGGGGATGGGGTGAGGGGGTGATGGTGAAAAGGTGGTGTAAGAGACCACCGGCGCGCACAGTAATGTGTGCGGCCAGGTAACCCCCGCCGGGAGCAAGGCCAAGCAGGGACGAAATCGTCTGTGGACGATGGGAGGTTGCTCGCCTTCGCATGTGCCTTTCCCTTTTGTGGGAAAGGCCAGTCCTGGGTAGGCTGCAACGAGCGATGTGGCGACACGTCGCCCAGAGAGATGGCTGCACAGGCGGCTGTTCGAAAGGGCATCCGCTGGACAGAATGCGGCTTATAGACCAGCCTGAGGGTTTTTATTTTTACAGGTGAGGAGCAGCTTAGAAGGATGAGAAGAAAGAATGTAATAATCTTGACTATGGGATTAATATTCATCCTCGCTTGCAATGTGCCTTCCGCCGCTTCTATTCCGACCCCGAACCTGCTTGCCACACTATCAGCTGCCACCCCGCTGTCAGCGGACTCCACTGCTTCGGTTGCTGTACAAACTGTCCCTGAGGGAGAGCCGTTCGGTCAAATCGCATTCACCTGTCAGATATTCAAAGTCCAAGCCAGCAACCAGATCTGCATCATCAATGCGGACGGGACAGGTTTCCGCCGCCTGACGGTTGACGATACGAAGCAGCATTACTATCCATCCGTTGCGCCCGATGGAAAGAGCGTGGTGTACGCCGCATTTCGAGAGCCTGGCTTTTACGAAATTTACGAAGTGAGTATCGCTTCGGGAGTCATCACACAGTTGACCGATAAACTCGGCAACCTGAACGGCCCTGAGATTTCTCCCGATGGGTCAACTATCGTTTTCAAAATGTCCACGGCAGACGCGAATGAGATATGGATAATGAACCGCGATGGCAGCAGTCCGCACCAGATCCCGAACGCATTGGGTTGGGACCCAACCTGGTCTCCCGATGGAAGTACGATCTTGTTTGCATCTGATTCAGACGGCGCTGTGCAATTGTTTACCATCCACACTGACGGCAGCGAATTAAAAAGGATCAGCAGCCTGCCCGCCATCCGTGGACGAAGCGATTGGTCGTCTGATGGGCAATTCATTGTTACCTATTCGGGTGAGCCGTGGAAGCGCGACGTCTATATAATGAACGCGGATGGCTCGAACGCGCGAATGCTTTCACCGACGGGCGGAAACTCGCAAGGTCCATCCTTTTCGCCTGATGGAAAATGGGTGGCGTTTACTTCCTATTTTGATCATTACGGCGAAGATGACGGTTGCGAAATTTACATCATGCGAATTGCAGATAGCGAAGTGCGCCGCCTAACGAATAATGATTATTGTGATTACCAGCCCCGCTGGGGTCCATAGTTCATGGGGTGCGTCACACTTGTATAGCGAGGAGAAAATTTAATGGATATTAAAGGTAAAGTAGCCATCGTTACTGGCGCATCTTCTGGGATCGGGGAGGCGACCGCCCGCCAGATTGGCCGTGAAGGGGCAATGGTGGTTCTTGCTGCACGCCGCTTGGATAGGTTACAGTCTCTCGCACAAGAGATCAATGCAATGGGCGCAGAGACTTTGGTAGTGCAAGCTGACCTCTCCAAACTGGAAGATATTCTATCTTTAGTTTCTCAGACCATTGAAAGATTTGGGCGCATTGATATTCTTGTCAATAACGCTGGCTTTGGACGCCTGGACTGGTTGGAAAAGCTTGACCCTGTTAAAGATATACAATCGCAAATGGATGTGAATGTGATGGGTGTCATACAAACCACGCGGCAGGTTTTGCCCGTGATGATGAAGCAGCGTTCGGGCAGTATCATCAATATGTGTTCGATGGCAGGTCTGGTGGCAACACCGACGTATTCGATCTACGCTGCCACCAAACATGCTGTGCATGGATTTTCTGAAGCTTTGCGCCGCGAAGCGAAGCCCTGGGGCATCGATGTCTCCCTCGTGTACCCGGGCGGCGTGATGACCGAATTCAACCAACACGCGGGGATCCATCGCAAGACCAACGCATCCACACCGAAGTTCATGGTGTTGACAGCAGAACAGGTTGCTGAAGCTGTGGTAAAACTGGTGCGCCGTCCGCGCCGTATGGTGGTTATCCCCTGGCTGTGGAGCGTGACCGTGTTCATGAATAAATTCATCCCCGGCTTGGTGGACCACACGACCATCAAACGGTTTACCATTCCCGAGCGCGAAGATGAATTGAATGTAAAATAATTTTTTGGAGGAAGATCGAAATGGGTTTCTTTGATAAATTGTTTGGGCCGTCGGTGCCGAGTCTCACGGTGGTGGAGTTGAGCGAAAAGTTGAAGTTTGGAAAGCATCCGTTGGTTGTGGATGTACGCAATCCTGACGAATTCCGTTTGGCACATATTGCGGGCGCAAAGTTAATTCCTTTGACACAACTGTATCGTCAAATGAGCGAGTTGCCCAAAGGCCGCGAGATCATTTGCATTTGCGCCAGCGGGAATCGCAGCGCCTCCGCTTCGAAGATCCTCGCGAAGGAAGGCTACACGGTTTTCAATGTGAAGGGTGGAATGACCGCATGGCGGATGGCAAAACTGCCAGTTCAAAAAGGATAATAAAAAGAGTGTCACTGCAAAAGTGACACTCTTTTTATTTTATTGTCGCTGCTCTGACATCTTTCAAATTCAATTGATAACTCATGCGCCCGTTGTATTCGTTCGTCTCATAGGTAAATAAAATATCGACACGCGGGGGCAGGTTGTTGTGCCAGTGACCGAGTTTGAACCCAATGGCATCGTGTGTAAATTTGTTTTCATCTTCGAGAGATAACTTCAAGTGTTTCGCGTCTGCACCAACGGTACGCGAACTTTTGACTTTAACTCCGCGCGCCACGAACGATGCTTCGCGATTTCCATAGCCTGTGGGCTCAAGGAACCGCAAACACATTTCGTACAGGTCGGGGCGGATATCGACAAGAGAAACTTCCGCATCTGCCGTAACGGTAGGCCTGAGATCTGTTGTAGATAATTCATCCTTCGCTATGGTTTTTAACCGCTCCACCAACGCTGGGAGATTCTCATTCCTCACTGTGAAGCCTGCGGCTGCGGCATGTCCTCCGTGGCGGACAAGCAGATCCGCGCATTTGTCGAGAGCGTCGGTGATGTGGAATTCGGGGATGGAGCGGCAGGAGCCGCGAGTCTCTTCTTCGCCTTTCGCGGCGACGATGGCGGGACGGTAGTAGGAGTCTGTAAGGCGGGAGGCGGCAAGACCGACCACCCCTGAGTTGAAATCCTCATCCGCGGCGAAGAGCAGAAATGCTTCGGGGTCGTCGCTCATGGCGATCTCTTCGGCTTTTTTCTGCATGTCGCGGGTGATGCGCTGGCGTTCGCGGTTTTGCATATCTAATTGTTGTGCCAATTCACCCGCGCGAAATACATCCGTGGTGGTAAGCAGTTCAAAGGCGGCTAGAGCCTCTTTTAATCGGCCAGCCGCATTCAGGCGTGGACCAAGCATGAAGCCAATATGTCCTGCGTTGACCTTTGCCAGCACCAGCTCGGAAACTGCTGCAAGAGAGAACAATCCCTGGCGTGAGGTCTGGCGCATTTGCTTGAGTCCCCTGCGCACGAGCACACGATTTTCTCCAACAAGCGGAGCGAGGTCTGCGACGGTGCCGAGGGCAACTAAATCAAGCAGGGTGTTGAGGAATTGACCATTGACAACAGATGATTGTCCATTGTCCAGCAGTGCCTCTGCAATTTTGTACGCAATTCCCACGCCTGCCAGATCTTTGTCGGGATACACATCCCCATGTTGTTTGGGATTGATGACAGCGAGGGCGGAGGGCAGGTTTTCTCCGTCAGGGTGGTGATGGTCGCTGATAACGAGATCCAGTCCAATGGTCTGCGCGTGAAGCGCTTCATTCGGCGAGCGGATGCCGCAGTCCACGGTGATGACGAGTTTGACTCCGTCCGCATGGAGTTCATCCAGCGCGTTGTTGTTTAATCCATATCCTTCTTCAAAACGGTTGGGGATATAGCCGCGCACATCCGCGTTTAGATATTTCAAGGTTTCCACGAGCAAGGCTGTGGCGGTGACTCCGTCTACGTCGTAATCGCCGTAAATGGCAATGGGTTCGTGATTCGAGATGGCGAATCGAATACGGTCAACTGCGGTGTGCATGCCCGTCATTTGAAAGGGATCGTAATTGATGTTTGGTTTGGCGTTCAAATAAGCGCGTGCGTCAGCATCTGTAGCATAACCTCGGTTGAAGAGGATCTGCCGCAAAACGGGAGGGAATTTCGATAGTTCAGAATCAGCTTCGGGCGTAATGAGAGGCGGGATGATCCAGCGTTTGGAGTTGGGTTCGTTTGATGTCATGATTAATGGCTCGGAGTATACCGCCAATCGCCTGGATGGGTGTTGTATAATCGATTTTATATAGAAGGAGTATCAATGAAGCCGCTGGCCCCTGATGAAAAAACTGCTCTGGTGATGTTGTACACCCATAATATGCTTGTGCGCGGGGAAATTGTGATCAAGGAAAGTTTGCGCGTGAGCATCTGGCTGCGTACGCAAGGCGTCCCGAATTATATCCATTTACATAACCCGAATGTAATTCTGCTCGGGGGTACGCCGCCCAAGTCGCTGGCGTATTCCGAGGTCTTTGTCCCTACAGCAGAGGTGATCGGTTTCCATCTTGCACCGCCTGCGCATGATCCGCTGGATTATGATGCCAGTGAAGCAAACCGCCGAATGCAGCCCGTGGATATGTTGGTGGGCTCTTTTATGCTCAAGGCCAAATTAAGAATTTCAACACAGACGGAATTGGAGACCTTTCTGGATGTATCGCGCTCGTCGTGGACATCTGTGTATGAGGTGGATATTACCAACCCATATCTGCCGCAGTTTAATGTACACACCCCTATGATGCTGGTGAACCCGAACCATGTCAGTTTTGGGTTGGCCTGATTTATTTTGATAGTTAGCTGCAGAGAAGTACTTGAGAAAAATTCTGCGGCAATAGAAAAGCTGTTCAAATGGACTTTACTCTTTCAACCCCTGCACTCTTATTCCCAACCGTATCCCTTTTGATGCTGGCGTACACCAATCGTTTTTTGACACTGGCGACTATTATCCGCGGGCTGCATGATAGATATAAAAATAATGAGGATGATAATCTGCTCGGGCAGATCGCTAATTTACGATACCGTGTATATCTCATCCGCAATATGCAGATCGTGGGGGTATTGAGTCTGCTGTTCTGTGTGATCAGCATGTTTGCCTTGTTTGCAGGCTGGGTGATGGTTGGACAGTGGGCCTTTGGCATTGCGCTGGTCCTGATGATCGTTTCGATGCTGATCTCTTTACGTGAGTTACAGATCTCAGTAGGGGCGTTGGACCTGCTGTTAGTGGAGTTGGAAGACGAAGAAAAGAAGGGGTAAATAAATTTTGATTATTTTAGGATTTGTAGACCTCGAAGGGTTTCGCAACCTTCGAGGTCTTTTATTGCTTTTCTCTCCCGCCCCTACTGTATAATCCTTTCATAATGAATTTCAATAACTCGCTCGCGCAACTCCCCGCTCCGTCTGCAAAACGAATCGCACTGCATGTCACCGCGCCTGCGGAACGCGCTTTGCGTCAGGGGCATCCCTGGGTCTTTGATCAATCCATCATGGAGCAAAGCCACGAAGGCGCGCCCGGCGATCTTGCCGTTATCTTCGACAACAAGCGCCGTTTTCTTGCCATTGGTCTTTACGATCCCACTTCCGCCATACGTGTGCGTGTTCTGCAAAGCCGCCAGCCTTTCACCATCAACGCTGAGTGGTTTCAAAACAAACTTGCCGCTGCTGCACAAATCCGCGAGCCGTTGGAAGCGACAGACACCACAGGCTATCGTCTCGTTCACGGAGAGAGCGATGGTTTCCCAGGCCTCGTCATTGACCGCTACGACAAGACCCTCGTCCTAAAACTGTACACTCCCGCATGGATTCCCCACCTCAAAGATTTTTGCGACGCTCTCGCACAGGTCAGCCCTGCCGAACATTTTATCCTGCGACTCAACCGCATCCTTCAAAAGCAGACGGAATTTTTACACGGTCTCAGTGATGGGATGACACTCTCGCTTCAGCCTCCCCCGCGCCTGATCCTGTTCAAAGAAAATGGCATCACCTTTGAGTCTGATCCCATTCATGCACAAAAGACAGGCTTCTTCCTTGACCAGCGTGACAACCGCGCAAAAGTGGAAGAACTATCCAAGGGTAAGTCTGTGCTAAATGTATTTGCCTACACGGGCGGATTCTCCGTCTATGCGGCGCGGGGTGGTGCAAGGGAAGTCGTCAGTGTGGATATCAGCGCGCCAGCCATGGAGGCCGCCGTCCGCAATATGGGACATAACCAGCATTTCCCCACAGTGGCCGCCGCCTCGCACGAGACGATCGCCGAAGATGCGTTTGATGTCCTCACCCGCATGGAAGCGGAGAAGCGCCAATTTGACATGGTCATCATTGACCCGCCCATGTTCGCTCAAAACGAAAAGCAGATCGCATCCGCGCTGGCGGCGTATCGCAAGTTGACCCGCTTGGGCTTGGGCGTTCTGCGAAAAGGCGGCACGCTTGTGCAAGCCTCCTGCTCCAGCCGCGTAGATGCCGATTCGTTTTTCGACTCAATTCACCAGTCCGCAAGAGAGGCGGGACGCAGGCTGAATGAGATCGAGCGCACAGGCCACGCCATCGATCATCCCGTCAACTTTGAAGAAGGCGCTTATCTCAAGTGCCTGTTTGCAACGGCGTAGTCTGTCATTGCGAGGGCGCTCTTGTTCTTGCCCGAAGCAATCTCCCGTAAAGTTGGGGATTGCTTCGCCGCCAAAGTGCAAGTGCGGCGCCTCGCAATGACGAATAATTACTTTCGCTTATAATCTTCCGCATGTTCTCATTTCAGATCACAGCCAAAACCAATCGCGCTCGCACGGGGATTTTTTCCACACCGCACGGCGACCTAATCACACCAGTATTTGCGCCGGTGGGCACGCAAGCCACAGTCAAAACGCTGACGCCCGAACACCTCAAAGATATCAACGCTTCGCTTGTGTTAAGCAATACCTATCATTTATATCTACGCCCCGGTGATGAGCTGGTGCGCGACATGGGCGGCTTGCACAATTTTATGCAATGGCCCAACCCCATGCTCACGGACTCTGGCGGCTTTCAAGTTTTCTCGCTGGCAAAAACCCGCAAAATTGACAATGACGGTGTGACCTTCAAAAGTCACATTGATGGTTCCACGCATCGCTTCACGCCTGAGAGTTCCATTGCAATTCAGGAGAATCTTGGCGCAGACATTATCATGGCATTTGATGAATGCTCCGACCCGAACGATCTGGCATATTCCAAAATTGCGATGGATCGCACGCATCGCTGGGCAGAACGTTCCGTAGCCGCGAAGACCCGTGCGGATCAGGCATTGTTCGGCATCGTGCAGGGCGGTGTGAATCCACAGCTACGGGCTGAGTCTGCAGAATTTATTGCGTCTCTCGATACGCCTGGTATCGCCATCGGCGGTCTTTCGGTGGGGGAGACCAAGCAGGAGATGCACGACACGCTGGATGTGGTCACGCCGCGGTTGCCTGAGAACAAGCCCCGCTATCTTATGGGAGTTGGCACTCCCGAAGATTTGATCAATGGCGTTTTGCGTGGCGTGGATATTTTCGATTGTGTTCTGCCAACCCGCCTCGCGCGCCATCACTCCGCTTTCGCTCCCGAAGGACGACTGAATATGATGAACGCAACCTTTGCAAGAGACGAGCGCCCCATTGATGAGACTTGTGATTGTTATGCCTGCAAGACTTTTACGCGCGCCTACATCCGTCATCTCATTATTGCCAAGGAGCTGCTAGCAGGGACATTGATCTCCATCCATAACTTACGCGCTTTGATCAGACTTATGGAGTCGATCCGCGGCTATATTGCCGATGGGTCATTTGAAGAGCGGGTGCCGTCCCTTCTGATGCAATGGAGAAATAACGCATCACGAACGCCTGTTTCTGAAGGCCAAAAATAAAAGATTTGAGCTGCTTTTGAACAAGCAAGTGATAGTGCAAAAAAGTAAAAATCAACCTATGAAAGTGTATTTGATCTCATGAACATATTTCAGGCTTTTCTTCTCGGTATCGTACAGGGGTTGACCGAATTTATCCCCGTCTCATCCACTGCACATTTGCTCATCTTTGAAAAACTGCTGGGCCTTTCACAGAATGATCAGGTGTTTTCATTTTCTGTCATTATTCAGCTTGGAACTGTTCTTGCCATGCTGGCTTTTTTTTGGAAAGATATCTGGCAGATCACGTCAGCATTTTTGCTAGGCATTTATCACCGCAAACCTTTTGAGAATTTAAGTGCCCGTTTGGGTTGGCTTGTGATAGTGGCCACCCTGCCTGCGGGGATCGTAGGTTTTGTGTTGAAAAAAATGATTGAATCAAATTTTGAGCAGCCATTTTTGCAGGCAGGTATCCGTCTGTTGGTGACGGCTATTTTATTGGCCACAGTGGAATATTTTGACAAACGCGACCGTTCTCTTGAATCTGCAACATGGCTGGATGCGTTGACGGTAGGTTTTTTTCAGATACTGGCCATTTTCCCGGGGGCGTCACGTTCAGGATCCACAATGGCGGGCGGCATGGTGCGTGGCTTTGACCGTCCTTCTGCGGCACGCTTTGCTTTTTTGATGTCCGCTCCCATATTGCTGGCGGCGGGCTTGTATGAATCTCTTGATGTGATACAACTTTCAGGTACTCGGGATTTTTTGCCGATGCTCATTGTCGGATTCGTAACCGCGGCCATTGTCGGCTGGATTGCTGTCAAGTGGTTAATTAATTATCTGAGCAAACATTCCATGATCGTTTTTTCTGTTTATTGCGCTGTGATTGGAACGCTGCTCTTAATCCTTCACTGGATCGGATAAGAATATGGATATGAAGTCTCTGTTGAAAAAGCTTGTTGAAACTGAGTCCCCCTCGCATGACCGCGAAGCGGTCAGCCGTGTTGGCGCTTTGGTGGCGGAAGAAGCCCGCAGACTTAGCGCACAAGTGGAGATCATCCCGAATCAAGAAACAGGCGACCATGTCATATCCCGATGGGGAGGTGGAAGCAACGGCATTCTTCTTCTCTGTCACATGGACACAGTCTTCTCACTTGGCACACTGGAAAAGATGCCTTTCCGTGAAGCGGATGGAAAAATCTTCGGCCCCGGCGTATTGGATATGAAAGCAGGTATTGTCATATGCCTTGCCGCAATTGAGGAATTGCAAAATGCTGGCGGATTGAAGCAATCTTTCACCTTGCTCTGCACCTCCGATGAAGAGATCGGCAGTCATACCTCCAGAGCATTGATCGAGAAGCTGGCACAGGAATCTGCGGCGGTGTTTGTGTTCGAGCCTGCACTTGTGGATGGTTCCCTCAAAACCTGGCGCAAAGGCGGCGGCGGATATCGCATCACCGTGAAGGGACGCGCTGCCCATGCTGGCGGCGACCATGAAAAGGGGCGCAATGCCATTGAAGAAATGGCGCATCAGATTCTTGCCATTCAAAAGCTTACCGATTATTCACGGCAGACTACCCTCAATGTTGGTGTGATCACTGGCGGCACGGTCTCAAATGTTGTGCCTGAAGAATCTTTTATTGAAGTGGATGTGCGTGTGATGCAGCCGGGTGAATGGGAACGTATCGAAGCGGAAATGAACAAGCTCAAACCCGTTTTGGATGGAACCTCGCTTCACATTTCGGGACACTTTAATCGTCCACCCATGCCATTTGACAACACGATGAGCGCGACCTTCGAAAAAGCAAAATCCATCGCGGCAACTATCGGCATGGAGTTAAAAGCAGGCGGTACGGGCGGCGCATCGGACGGTAATTTTGTCGCTCCGTTTGGTATTCCACTCCTCGATGGAATGGGCGCCATCGGCGAAGGTTATCACTCCGACCGTGAATTCATCTTTGCAGACAGCCTTGAACAGAAAAAGAATCTTCTTGTGGCATTGCTGAAGAATTGGTAATTATGAAAATAGGTTATGTCACACCTGCACTTGCGCCAGGTGAAAATATTGCGAAGAGGGCGCCAGCCCAACGAAGCGATCTTTTGCACTGGAGATTGCTTCGGGCGAAAGTGCGCCGCCCTCGCAATGACATCATCCTTCTCTTTCTTCTTTCTTCTTTTCTCCTTTTCTCTTGCGCTCCCAATACCCAAACACCCCAAATTGAAATCATCTCCGTCTACTCCACTCCGTCCGCCCAGCCGTGGATGAGCGATCTCTTCACATGCGCAGGCAAACAATCCGTCACATTGGTTGTCAGTGCGGATTCGCCAGAGATTTCCCTGCGCCTCGGCGAGCCTGAGACGCTTACATCTCCTGCCTATCAAATTGGGGAAGAGGAAATTCTCATCGTTACGAATCGCCAAAGCCCTGTGCAGAACTTGTCTCTGGAAGAGGCACAGACTTTGTTCGCGGAGCAGGGCGATGCCTCCGTGCAGGTGTGGGGATATGCGTCAGAGGCGGATGTGCAAATTTTGTTTGACCAGCTCGTTATGAATGGAAGAAGCGTCACTTCCTTCGCGCGGATGGCGGCTGATCCGCAGGAAATGTCCGATACGCTGAATTCTGAATCCAATGCAGTTGGAATTCTGCCAAAGCATTGGATGGCAGGAAATGTCCGCGAGGTATATTCGGCAGGGACGGTGCCCGTGCTGGCGCTGACAAAGCAGGAGCCAATTGCGGGGGTCGTTAGCCTGATTTCCTGCCTGCAAAACGACTGAAAACCGTTTGCAAGCCCGCCTTTTGCTACGAATTGCACAATGGCGGTAAAATCAAGTTGAATACTATGGAAACACCACTTATTGAATTAAAGAATGTCTCAAAGACCTATTCCACGGCGGCAGGGGATTTCATCGCGTTAAGGAATGTTGACCTCAGGATCAATTCAGGCGAGTTCGTTGGCATTGTTGGAAAATCTGGTGCGGGAAAATCCACCCTGTTAAACATGATCAATGGTGTGGATGATCTCTCCAGCGGCGAAGTCATCGTTACCGACGGCGGTAAACCCGTCTCCGTGCATGCCATGAGCGAAGACCAGCGCGCGCGCTGGCGCGGTCAGAACATGGGAGTTGTTTATCAATCCTTCCAGCTTTTGCCCATGCTAACCCTCATCGAAAACATCACGCTGCCCATGGACCTTGCGGATAATTTCAGGCCGCGAGAGTCTAAGGAACGAGCCATGCAGTTGTTGCAACTCGTTGAATTGGAGGAGCACGCCAACAAACTGCCCGCCTTCATCTCTGGCGGACAACAGCAGCGTGTTGCCATTGCACGCGCTCTCGCCAATGATCCATCCATTCTCGTTGCGGATGAACCCACAGGCAGCTTGGATTCCATCACTGCCGACCACATTTTTGATGTCTTCGAGCATCTCGTCGCCGATCAGGGCAAGACCATTGTGATGGTTACGCATGATTCAGGGTTGGTGGGCCGCTTCTCTCGCAACCTAAAAATTGCAGACGGGGAATTGGTAATGAATGTTGACCTTGCCGAACCAGAAGTTGACAAGACCCTGCGGAGGCGCAGAAAATGAAATCATCGCCTCGTTCCCCGCGGACGGTTGATTCCGTCCGAAAACCATCCACCTCACCTGACGCCATGATCCAACTGCACGGCGTCGTCAAGCGCTTCTCCAACGCGGCGGGGGAGTTCACCGTTCTCAAAGGCGTGGACTTAACCATCAAGCGCGGTGAGTTCGTATCCATTGTCGGGAAATCGGGCAGCGGTAAATCCACTTTACTGAACATGGTGACAGGCATCGACCATCCCAGCGACGGGCAGGTGGTTGTCAATGGTACGGATATTTATACAGGCGTCTCCGAAAGCCAGCGCTCGAAATGGCGCGGCAAGAATTTAGGCATCGTCTTTCAGTTCTTCCAATTGTTGCCCATGCTTACGCTCCTCGAAAACGTCATGCTCCCGATGGATTACGTGGACATGTACGATTTCGATGAACGTCCCGAACGCGCCATGGAGTTGCTGAAACTTGTAGGCTTGGAAAAGTTTGCCAATAAATTGCCTGTGCTTGTTTCCACAGGTCAACAGCAATTGGCTGCCATTGCGCGTGCCATGGCGTGTGACCCTCCCTTGCTCGTCGCCGATGAACCGACAGGCAACCTCGACACCAAATCAGCGGATACGATCATTGGCTTGTTCCAGCATTTTGTCCAGCAAGGCAAGACCATCGTCATGGTCACGCATGACCCGTCTCTCACGTCTCGCACAGACCGCAACATCATTCTTTCTGATGGTGAATTGATCAATGAAACGATCGCCGTTTCCCTGCCGCAGCTGAGGCATCGTCACATGTTGGAATTCACCAAGCTGGTGGAGGAACGTATCTACCAGCCGCACGAGACCATCATCTCCCGCGATGAGCATGTCGAATATTTCTTCATGATCCGCAGCGGCGAAGTGGAGGTGATCTTGCAGGATAAAAAGAAGAATGACAATGTCGTTTCGCGTTTGGGTGATGGTGAATTCTTTGGCGAGATGGAATTGTTGCGCAACGGAAAGTCCATTGCAAATGTACGCGCAGGCAGCAAGCCTGTGGAAGTGCTTGCCCTGCCGCGCGCGGACTTTGCCCGCGTGATGAACGAATCTCCCATCACTGCCGAGGCGGTGGCAAAGATCGTTCAAAAACGGCTCGAAGCACATCGCATTCCCGACCATCGAGCAGCGGACAAGTAAAAAGCGTTTTTCGTATTATGCATTGTGTAACAAAATGAGCACACCGAACCCACGCACACTTCCGCAAGTACTTTATATCGAAGACAGCGACGAATCCCGTGCGCTGGTGCGGCGCTTGCTCTCGAATAAATACGTGGTTCTCGAAGCTGCCGACCCATTGGATGGGTTACCCCTGGCGGAAGAAACGAATCCGAGTCTCATCCTTCTTGACCATAATCTCCCGCACATGTCAGGCAGTGAAGCGGCAACCCGTTTACGGAAAATGCTGCCGAATACGCCTATTGTCATCGTCTCAGCAGATACGTCACCTGGCGCGCGGGAACGCGCTCTTGCAGCAGGCGCAGTTGGTTTCATTTCCAAACCGATCGAGGATGACTTTGAAGAGTTGGTGGATGCTTATTTGCATGGTAAGGTTGAAAAGCTGGAACATGCCGAAAAGCATTTGCAGGAATATCAGCAGGAATTGGTGGAACGTCTTGAAGACAATATCCGCCAATTGAGCAGCGCACTGGAAAAGAATAAGCATCTGCTCCAGCAGAATGAGCGCATGTTCTCCATGCTCGAACGCAGGCACAGGCTGCTTGAAACGGCGGCGCGTGTTGGGCAAATGGTCACTTCTATTTTGGATATGGATGTGCTGCTAAAGCACACGGTCAATATCATTTGCAGCGAGTTTCATTTTTATTATTCGGGAATTTTCCTTGTTTCAGAAGACCGTCAATGGGCAGTTCTGCGGGCGGGCTTTGCAGCTCCAGGACGCAAGATGATGGAGCAGAATTACCGCCTGCCCGTGGATGAAAAGTCCATGATCGGCTCGTCCATTCTCAGTCAAACGGCGAAGATCGCATTGGATGCGGTGGGCGAGGAATCGCGCTTCAAGAATCCTTATCTGCCGAATACCCGCTCCGAAATGGCTCTTCCTTTGGTAGTCAATTCAGTAGCCCTTGGTGCGTTGACGGTGCAAAGCGATCAGTTGAATGCATTCTCGGAAGACGATATTACGTCACTACAGGCAATGGCGGAACAGGTTGCGATCGCGATCAACAATGCGCAGTTGATGTACAAGTTGGAAGATGCCAACGCAGAACTGTTGCGCACAAAGACATTTGAGGCGATTGCCACGGCCACAGGTGAAGCCATCCACTGGGTGGGGAACAAGGCTGCGCCGATCCCTGGCAGTGTTAAACGGGTGCGCGAGGATTTGGGATACCTGCTGGCGTTGGTTGGGCAGATCAATGAATCAGCGTTGGAAAATGAATCTTTGTGGGCGGCAGTTCAAACGGTCAAGGAAGAGGCGGATGCGCTGGGCATTGACCTGAGCAAAGTCCTCGCTGAGATGTCTGTCATGAAGCCGAATCGGTTACAAGCGTTGGTAAGTGTCGAATCTTTGATGGAAGATCTGGACATTGCCGAGAATAGCGCGGTGACAATTCTCAACATCAAGGAAGGCTTGATCGGGCCAGCGCGTCAGCGTAACGATGCAGCGGTTTCATTGAGCGAGATGATCACGAATACAGTGGAGGGGATGGGGCTGCCAGACGGCGTGGTGGAGTTGAATTGGGCGAACGATATGCCCGCCGCGCATGTGGACGCAAGACAGGTGGAGCAGGTCTTTAATAATTTGATCAAGAACGCGTGGGAAGCGATGGGGACGACTTCCGAGCCGAAGATCTTTGTGGATGGTCGCCGTGATGATAACCCGAATTTTGTTCTAGTGACCGTAAAAGATAACGGGCCTGGAATTCCGAAAGAGATCCAGGAAAAGATATGGGTTTCGTTCTTCACCACCAAAGGCGGCAGCGGCGGGACGGGGCTCGGGCTTTCATCTGTAATGCAGATCGTAAACCAGCATGGCGGAAAGATAAATTTGGAAAGTGAAACAGGCAAAGGTGCAACATTTTTTGTGCGCTTGCCTGTGGAAAAATAAGCTGAAAGCTTTCAGCAGTCAGCTTTCTGTCTTTCGGAATACTAATTTTTTGGAGGTTACATGACAACCGTACTTTTAGTGGATGATGAGAAGTTGATCCAGCGCAGCCTGGAGAAAACCCTGTTACGGGCGGGCTTCGATGTGTTGACTGCGTCCGATTGCAAAAGCGGAAGTGAAGTTTTTTCACAGAACGCAGGCGAGATCAACATTGTTGTTTTGGATCTGAACATGCCCAGCTTTGACGGCATGCCCAAAACTGGCGCGGGGTTTGACCTGCTCGATGACTTGAAAAAGAAAAAGGCAGACCTGCCTGTGATCATCCTGACTGCTTATGATGAAGTAAGCCGCGCAAAAGACGCCGCTTCCCATGGAGCGAACGCATTCTTTGTCAAAGGGCGTGAGCAGGGATTGGTGGAATTGATCCAGAAGATATTGCAGGCGTAAAGTTGCAAGTTGAAGGTTTAAAGTTACTGGTTCAAAAACTTTCAACTTTCAACCTTAGACCTTCAAACCTAATACAAAGAGGAACTTATGACAAACGATATTCAACGACACGCTACCTTATTGAAAGCCGCGGCGCGCGCTGCAAAGAACATCACCACCATTCTCGACCCGTATGAATTGTTCCAACGCACCGTGGATATCATCTGCGATGAATTCGGTTTTTATTACGCGGGCGTATTTCTGATCGATGACAAAAAGCAATATGCTGTGCTGCGCGCTGGCCGTGGTGATGCGGGCAAGGCGATGATCAATGAAGGACACAAACTCGCCATTGGAGGGAACTCGATGATCGGGGCGTCCATCGCTAATCGTCAGGGGCGCATCGCTCTGGACGTTGGGCATGAGGCGGTTTTCTTTGAGAATCCCCACCTCCCGAAGACTCGCTCCGAGATGGCCCTTCCGTTGGTAGTGGGTGACGAAGTCATTGGCGCATTGACAGTCCAATCCACCGAGGAGGCTGCCTTCCACGATGAAGATATCGCCGCCCTGCAGACGATGGCTGACCAGCTCGCGATCGCCATTCAAAATTCCAATTTGCATCGTCAGGCCGAGCGCCGCTCCCGTCTGCTCAAAGCTGCGAACCGCGTCGGCAAGGAAGTCACATCCATTCTTGACCTTGAAAAACTTCTCCCGCAAACTGTGAACATCATTTGCGAATCCTATGGCTTGTATTACGCTGGCGTCTTTCTGTTGGATGAGGCAGGACAATACGCTGTCCTTCGCTCTGGCTATGGCAAAGCTGGCAAAGCCATGGTGGCGGATGGTCATAAACTTAAAGTTGGTACAGACTCGATGATCGGCGCATGTATCGCAATGGGTGAGGCGCGCATCGCTCTCGATGTTGGCGAAGAACGTGTCCATTTCAAGAATCCGCATTTGCCGCATACCCGTTCTGAGATGGCGCTGCCTCTCGTTTATGGCGGCAAGGCGCTTGGCGCAGTCACCATTCAAAGCTCCGAGGAACGCGCCTTCAGCGAAGATGACATCACCACTTTGTTAACTATGGCCGAGCACCTCGCGGTTGCCATCAACAACGCAAGACTCATTGACCAACTCAAGGAAGCACACAACGAAATTCTGCGTAACAAAGTCTTTGAAGCGCTTACCACCGCTTCCACCGAAGCCATCCATTGGATCGGCAACAAGACTCTGCCCATCTCGCTCACCGTCGCCCGCCTGCGTGAAGAGATCGCCTCTGGCGAGGTGGATATGTCCTCTCTCAGCGAAGACCTCGATATGATCTCCGAAAGCGCGGCACAGATCATTCAGGTGAAGGAACAACTCATTGGCGCGGTGCGTGAAATGAAGCCGCGCCCCGTCCTCATTGCGGATGTGCTGCAGACTGCTGCGTACCAGCGGAATATTTCTGAAGATATGCTCAATGTCACTATTGACCCCGCCGCTGCCTACGTCATTGCGGACAGCACCCAGCTTACGCGCGCGCTCGGCAACATTTTACAGAACGCGTCCGAAGCGGGCGCAACATCTGTGAAGGTGAGTGTCCGTCCCACGGAAGAGCGAGGCATCCTTGAGATCGAGATCGAAGACGATGGCTCAGGTATGGACGAACCCACCATGCAAAAAGCCTGGTCGCCGTTCTTCACCACACACGGGATTTCTCATCACGGTCTCGGTCTGCCCGCAGCCATGCACGTCGTCTCCCAATCCCAGGGACATATCGCCCTTGTCAGCGAGCAGGGCAAGGGAACTACCGTCGCGATGTTCATGCCTCAGGGGCGTGCAGCCAGTGAACAGGTCCAGGTTGGAAGCGTGAAGAATATCCTCCTCATCGACGACAACGATGATTGGGCTAATCTCTTTGCAGAACTACTCAAGGATACAAAGATCAAATTGACCCAGTCTGTGGATTTGAAAAAGATCCCCGCCGCTGACTTAATTCTCGTGGATGAGAACATCGCCTCTGTTTCCCTGACCGAGGTCCTGTCTGCCCTTTCAAAGGCAGGACTCGCCGCGAAGACCGTGATCCTCACTTCTGCGATCAACCCCGAGCGAGTCACTCAATTCCTGCGCGATGGCGTGAAGGATGTAACCGTAAAACCGTATTCCTCAGGTGAAGTAAGTGAATTGTTGAAGTAGTAATTTTAGATCAGACAGGTTTCGAAAAACCTGTCTGATCTGTGAAAGAAGTTTATGAGACCGAGATGGCGTAAAGTTTTACATGATTTATGGGACAACAAGGGACGCACCCTGTTGGTGGTATTTTCCATAGCAGTCGGTGTGTTCTCCATTGGCGTGATCTCTGGCGCGTACCAGATCATTGGCAATGACATGGGCGTTTCATACGCAGCAAATAATCCGTCTAACATAGAACTGCGGACGGCAAATTTCAATCAAGATGTGCTTGATACCATTCGCAATATGCGCGGAGTTGCAAATGCGGAAGCGCGCCGTGTGATCAATTTCCGCGCACGTACCACCGATAGCGATACCTGGATTTCGCTGGACGTGATCGCCTTCAAAAGCTTTAAAGAAAATAAAGTCAATTTGTTGAGACCTATTTTGGGAGCCTCCGAAGCGAGCAAGAATGAAATCCTGCTCGATAAGCGGACCCTTGAAAAAATAGATATTAATATTGGCGACTATATCGTGTTGGAACTGCCTGATGGCACCACGAAACAATTACTGGTCGTCGGTATTGTTCAGGATTCCAGTTCAAGCGCTGGAGATTTTCTGGCCCCATCGCTTGGCTTTATTTCGATGAAGACCATGCCGACTCTGGGCCAACCTGACGCTTTATTCAATCGCGCTTATGTAACCCTGTCTGAAGGCGTGGATGATCTGGATCATATCCACGAAGCGGGCGCAGATATAAAGGACAAGCTGGAAAGAAACGGTACGGATGTGATTCGCACCCGCTTCTCCGAAAAGAATAAATATCCGCTTGCAGATATCATCAACGCCGTTCTTGGCATTTTAATGGCGCTTGGTATTCTGATCGTTTTCCTCTCCAGCTCCCTGATCGCGAATACGCTGGATGCGCTGCTTAGCCAGCACTTGCGCCACATTGGCGTCATCAAACTGGTCGGCGGAAGCCGCAATCAGGTTTTTGCCATGTACCTTACGCTTATTATGGCGTTCAGCGCTTTGGCGTTGTTGATCGCTGTCCCTTCAGGCGGATGGGGAGCATATCGGCTTGCCGAGTTCATGGCAGACAAACTGCGATTCAATCTGCTCGGGTACCGCATTGTGCCAATGGCATTATTCATTCAAGTTGTGATCGGAGTCCTTGTCCCGTTGATCGCGGGTATTGCGCCAGTAGTTAATGGATCACGAATTACCGTTTTACGCGCTCTGAGCGGGGACGTGGCTGGAGATGAGAACAAACCGCAAAAGCAGGAGAACCGTGTAAATTGGTTCGACTGGATGCTCGTGCGTGTGACGAATATTCTAGCCAGGCGCGGCATCCATTTTCCCCGTCCGTTCATTATCTCCATCCGAAACACCTTCCGCCGCCGCGGACGCCTGATGCTAACCCTCTTTACTTTGACAATGGGCGGTGCGATCTTCATCGCCGTGTTCAATGTGCGCGTTACCCTGCATGATTACATGAACGACATCGGGAAATACTTCCGTGCCGACATCACGCTGGATTTCGATAAGCCGTACCGCATCAACGAAGTGGAGCAATTTGCTTTGCAGAACACAGGTGTGCTTGCGGTGGAAGGCTGGCAATTCCTTTCATTTGAGCTTCTCTACCCGGACGGTACGGTGGCGGAGAATATAAATGTTTTTGCACCGCCTGCAGGCAGCAAACTGATCGAGCCGATCCTGGTCGCTGGGCGGTGGATGAAGCCGACGGATGTGCGTAAGATCCTTTTGAGTGAGAAAGTGCTTGATACGTATCCAGGTCTCAAGCCCGGAGATCTCCTTTCACTAAAGATCAATGGACGTGAAGAAACCTGGGAAGTGATCGGGTTATTTAAGTTTGTAGGGCAGGAAGGTGTGTTTGGGTACATTCCTCTTGAATACGCGTCGCAGATCACCAATCTGCCAAACCGCTCCTACTCCTTCCGCGTTGTGACCGCGCAGCATGATCGTATCTATCAGGACGCGATGGCGGAAAAATTGGACCGCTTCTTCCGTGATGCGGGATTTAAAGTCCGCAAAGCCGAATCAGGACTGGCGTCATTAGATAGCGCGCTTGAGAGTTTGGATATTCTCGTTACGTTCCTGCTCATCATGGCAGTGTTGACCGCGGTTGTCGGCGCGATGGGGCTGACTGGCACGATGGGCATGAACGTCCTTGAACGTACCCGCGAGATCGGGATCATGCGCGCCATCGGAGCGGACGACCGTGCTGTCATGCGGACGATCATTGCGGAAGGTTTTGTGATCGGTACGCTCTCCTTTATTTTGGCAATTGGGGTCTCTATTCCATTCACGTACGGGCTTTCCTACATTGTGAGTTTGGCTGTGTTTGAGACACCCATTCAAGTGGTCTTCACGTATTTGGGTTATGCCATTTGGTTTGGACTTGTACTGTTTCTCTCGGTGGTGGCGTCCATTGTTCCAGCACGGAATGCGGCGCGGTTGACCATTCGAGAAGTGTTGGCGTACGAATAAATTAATTGCTGGTGGTCAAGCAGCCTTCATTTTTTGAATGACGAAGCGATACCACGAGTTGAATAAATCTAAGAAGGAAACTATGAAAAAAAATATTTTGAAGTTCGTAACAATGTTTGCAGTCCTCTCTCTGATCCTTACCGCGTGCGGCAGCGCTGCACAGGCCACACCTGCCCCCGCGCAAGTTATTACCTCCAATGAAGTAGTGGCAGAGGGACGCCTTGAACCCATCCATGCGACGAACCTGACCTTTCAGGCGCGCGGCGTAGTGGAACATGTGTTGGTCAAAGCGGGAGACACCGTCAGTGAAGGAGATGTTCTAGTCCGCCTCGCAAATGCGGGCGGGGCGGAGGCGCAGGCCGTCGTCGCTCAGAACGCTTACGATACCCTTCTTCGCAACGAAAGCGGAGACCGTGCCAAACTCTGGCAGGCGTATATGAATGCTCAGATCGCCCGCGCAACTGCCCAGAAGGAATGGGAAGGCGTGAATGTCGATGACATCGAGACCAGCATTGAGGATTTACAGGCCACGGTGGAAGATCGCAAGAAAGATCTCTCCGATGCGCAGGATGAATTCAATAAATACAAGGATCTGAGCAAGGATAACTCCAAGCGCAAAACCGCCAAGACCGATCTTGATCAGGCTCAGGATGATCTGAACCAGGCCGTGCGCGATCTGGAAGAGGAAACCCGCAAGCGCGATGAGGTGCTCGCCGTTTTTGAAGCCGCACAAGCTGCGGAAGCAGAGGCGAAGTATCAATATGAGATCAGTCTCGACGGCCCCAATGCCGATCAGTTGACTCTTGCAAAAGCGCAATTGGATGCCGCGAAAGATATGCTTGCGAATTACGTCATCACAGCTCCATTCGGCGGTGTGGTGGCGGATGTGAATGTGAAAGTTGGCGAGCAGGTTGGCACCGAGACCCGTGCCGTCAGCGTGATAGATTCTTCCGCGTGGGTCGTTGAAACAACAGACATCACCGAGCTTGAAGTTGTGAAGTTGAGTGTCGGTCAAAAGGTCACCATGACCCCCGATGCTTTGCCCGACCTGCAACTTAATGGTGAGATCACCGAGATCAGTAACTCATTTATTCAGCAAGGCGGCGATATTATTTACACTGTCACGGTTAAGGTCAGCCAGCCAGACCCACATTTGCGCTGGGGTATGACCGTGGAAGCCATTTTTAGAACAGGTGAGTGATTGAATTTTTGAAATTGTCGTGCAATAATGTAAGTGCTCCGATAAAGAGCAAAACCGGGGAAACCCCGGTGGCGCAAAGCCCTGAACCTAAAGTTGAACTGAACCACGGTTGCCAGGGTTGCCGAGAAAAGCAAAGCCGCCAAAAGACGGCTGCGCAAAGTCAGAGCGTCTAAAACCAGTAAAAGTTTCTGGTCAAGACCGACCGACTGCCGAAACGCAAAATCAGGGAAACCTGATGACGCAAAGTCATGGGTCTACAATCACACTTTATTGTTCGTGATCATGATTGCCAGACTGCCGAAGAGCAAATCTTTTTACAGGGATGACTGAACGCTGAGTCATCCCTGTTTGATTTAAGCGCCTCCTTCTTAACTGAAAGCTGGTCGGTGGTTTATTGTTATAATCCTGGCTATGACAAAAAACTCCCCTCGTCCCCTCGACCCAGAATCCAAACCCGATGACCGCGTGGACAATGCCCTTCGTCCGCAAAAGTTGGACGATCTGATAGGGCAGGATCAAGTGAAGGAGAATTTATCCATCCTCATTGATGCCGCCCGTGGACGTGGTGAAGCGCTGGATCACGTTCTCTTTTACGGCCCGCCTGGCTTGGGTAAGACCACTCTCGCACATGTGCTCGGCAATGAGATGGGAGTCAACGTCAAAGTGACGGCAGGTCCCGCCATCGAACGTGCAGGCGACCTCGCTGCCATCCTCACCAATCTCCGCGCTGGCGATGTGATCTTTATTGACGAAATCCATCGCCTCGGCAGAGCTGTGGAAGAAGTTCTCTACCCGGCCATGGAAGATTTTTCATTGGACATTGTTATTGGCAAAGGTCCTTCGGCGCGTTCCATCCGTTTGAAATTACCGAAATTTACAGTCGTTGGTGCGACGACGCGGCTGGCTTTGGTTACCGCTCCATTGCGTGCGCGCTTTGGCGCGGTCTACCGTTTGGATTATTACGATATCAATGCCATGAAAAAGATCGTTTCGCGCGCGGCTGGGATGTTGAAAGTGACTGCGGATGAATCGGGTATTGAAGAAGTTGCCCGCCGCGCCCGCGGAACGCCGCGTATTGCGCTGCGTCTTCTGCGCCGTGTTCGGGACTTTGCCCAAGTCCGTGCGGATGGAGTGATCAACCAAAAGGTTGCGAAAGAGGCGTTGGACTTGTTGCAGGTCGATCCCCTCGGCTTGGACGATGTTGATCGCCGCGTGCTTAAGACCATCATCGAAAAATATAACGGCGGCCCCGTTGGTTTGAACACCATTGCCGCATCCATCAGCGAAGAGCAGGATACGATCATGGATGTGGTTGAACCGTATCTTTTGCAGCTCGGCTTTCTGGATCGTACCTCACAGGGCCGCGTGGCGACCAAGTCTGCATATGAGCATTTGGGATACGCGTACACAGGGGAAGGGCAGCAGAGACTTTTGTAGACGATGGACGGTAGACCGTGGACGATGAATTCACGGTCTACCGTCCATCGTCCACGGTCTACTATGGAAACCATCTCTCGTTACCTCATGCTTGGCGGAATCATTATCTTCCTCATCGGCGGTGGGATGTATCTTGCCGCAAAGTTCGGTATTCCGCTTGGTAGATTGCCCGGTGATATCCGCATTGAAGGGGAAAGTGGTGGTTTTTATTTTCCACTCACAAGTTCAATTTTGGTTTCGGTGGTATTGAGTATTTTGTTGAATGTCATCACGCGGTTTCTCAAGAAATAGACTGCCGATATTTTTTCATCCCCTTTTTTGATCTGATAAAACTTTATGAAACGTATCTACTTCTTTCTTCTTGCTTCTTTCTTCCTCACCGCCTGCGGACGATTGGATTCCATCCCTTATACTCCCGCGCAAACGCCTGAAACCTGGCTGCAAATTCAACCGTATGCTGAGATTCAATTTGCCTCGCAAAATGTTATTTTTGTTCAGCCAAGCACTTCGATCATCGTTTATTTTCTCGGCATTCTCACCATCGGTATTGGATTGTATTTTCTAAAAATCCGTGAGAATCACCTCTCCCGCTTTTGGTGGGGGATTGCTCTGCTCTTGTGGGGCATTGGTGCGCTTCTCGCTGGAACAAGTTATGAGGCGTTCAGCTACGCCATCAAATGCGCGGGACGTGAAGCCTGTCTCTGGACAAGCTGGTGGGAGATTCTCTACCTCATCGCTTCCGTCTGGAGCATTGATGCCATCATGCTGGTTGTCGCGTATTCCAGCACTACTGGCAAATTACGCAAAGTGCTTTCGGTCTATGCCATTGTCAATGCGCTTGTGTATTTCATTGTCGTGATGATCGGTGCGTTTGTCCCCGTCAAATTTTTGATTTCTTTTGAATTACTTCTTGTCGTCGCTGCACCGAGCATCATCGCATTTTTTGTTATCAACGGCTGGCGCTATTCAAAGTACAAGCTCCGCCTTGATCTCCTGTTGCTAGGCACGTGGATATGGCTTGGCGTTACCATCGCCGCTTATTTCCTCTACCTCATCTCCGGCAACACAGAATCTCTCTGGGCAAAAGGACTTTGGTTTTCTGCAAACGATGTTCTGCACATCGGCCTTATTATCTGGATGCTTTACATCTGGCGTTTCGTTGCCCCCAAAACAGTGGATGTCGCATGAAAACTTCCGACTTCGATTATCACCTCCCTGAATCGTCCATCGCGCAGACGCCTGCCGAGCCGCGTGACTCTTCACGACTGCTTGTCTTGCATCGCGATTCTGGGGATGTAGAGCACCGCATCTTTCGTGACCTCAGCCTGCTTCTGCAACCACACGATCTTCTCATCCTCAACAAGACTCGCGTCATTCCTGCCAGAATCTTCGCCAAAAAAGAGACAGGCGGCCGCGTGGAGTTGCTCCTCCTGCGCCGCCGCGATGATTTGACTTGGGAATCTTTGGTGGGTGGTAAAGGATTGCGGGTAGGCAAAAAGGTATTTGTGGAGTCCGACGACTCCAGTCGTCGGAGTGAAGGTCCAAAGTCTGGAGACTTTGGACTCCATGCTGAAATCATCGAAATCCTCGAAGGCTCGGAACGGCTCATTAAATTCTCTGAACCCATCGAACCGTATTTTCCAAAAGTTGGGAATATCCCGCTTCCGCCATACATCCACGAAAAATTAAGCGACCCCGAACGCTATCAAACCGTCTTTTCGAAAGAACTGGGTTCCGCAGCTGCACCCACTGCGGGACTTCATTTCACGCCGCAATTGTTGGATGAATTAAAAGCAAAAGGGGTGAAGATCGCGTATGTCACTTTGCATGTTGGCTTGGATACATTTGCTCCCGTCACCGAAGATAACCCCGAAGAGCATAAGATCCACACCGAGTGGTGCGAACTTCCACAGGAAACCGCGGACGCCATCAACGCGGCAAAGCAGTCGGGCGGGCGGGTTGTTGCGGTTGGAACAACTTCGGTGAGGACGTTAGAATCTGCTGCGCAACGGACCACCGACCACCGACCAATGACCACTGCATTTCTCGGCCCAACAAATATTTTCATCCTCCCCGGCTATCAATTCAAAGTGGTGGATGCAATGGTCACAAATTTTCATCTACCAAAGTCCACGCTCATTATGCTGGTCAGTGCATTCGCAGGGCGTGAGAAGATTCTCGAAGCGTATAATCTTGCCATCAAAGAAGGCTATCGCTTCTATTCCTTTGGGGATGCGATGTTTATCGAATGATACATATTTCTTTCAACTTACTTCTTTCAAATCTCACATGACACTCGAAACATTAAATCAACAGATCGTTCAATGCCGCAAATGTCCGCGCCTTGTGGAATGGCGCGAGGAAGTGGCGCGGGTCAAGCGCAAGGCGTACAGGGATGCCGAGTATTGGGGGAAGCCCGTCCCTGGGTTTGGTGACCCAAGGGCGCGTGTGCTTGTAGTGGGACTGGCTCCCGGCGCACATGGCTCGAACCGCACGGGACGTCAATTCACGGGTGATGCTTCGGGCGGGTTTTTGTATCCAGCGTTGTATCGGGCTGGGTTTGCGAATCAGGCGTCGGCGGAGTCGCGAGGCGATGGTCTCATCCTCAAGGATATGTATATTACTGCGTCTGGCCGTTGCGCTCCACCGGACAATAAGCCCAGCCCTGAAGAATTAAATAATTGCCAACCGTATCTCGAAAGGGAGTTAGATATCCTCAAACCCAAAGTGATCGTTTGTTTGGGGCGTATCGCATTTGAACGGATCCTCAAGATAAACTCCGTCAAGAGTTCGGTATATAAATTCGGTCACGGCGCGTCATATCAACTGGCAAATGGAGCCTGGGTGTTATGCTCCTATCACCCCAGCCAGCAGAATACGTCCACCGGCAAGTTGACCGTGAAGATGTTCGATGAGGTCTGGGACAAAGCCAAAAAATTATTGAATAAGGATGAATGAAGTTGAAAAAAATAAATTTTAGATTGATCGCTGCCGTTTTATTGGTGGCCTTGCTTCTTGTTGCAACCGCGTTTGTTGTTTGGGCGAATGACGCGTCTCCCGCCAGTGAAGTTGCGCTGCAGGCGTTGAATTCGGATTCGGCTGTGAATGTGAGTCTTGATTCGGGATATTACGCATTTACCCCAACAAATGTCACCGCCACGACAGGTTTTATCTTTTACCCTGGCGGCCGCGTGGACTATCGCGCGTATGCGCCTGTGCTGCGCATGATCGCGGAGCAGGGATATTTTGTTGCGCTGGTGCCGGTGCCATTGAACCTGGCTTTCTTTGATGTCAATGCGGCTGCGCCTGTACAGACCCAGCATCCTGAGATCGAACATTGGGTCGTGAGCGGACATTCCCTCGGCGGGGTGGCGGCTTCGTTGTATGCAAAAGATCATTTGCAGGAATTGGACGGCGTCGTATTCTTTGCATCTTATCCAGCCGATGAATCGTTGAAAAGTTCCGATATCAAAATACTTTCGATCTATGGCACGCTCGATATGGCAGGCATGGATAAATTTGATGAGACCAAAGCCTTGCTTCCGCCTCAGACAGAATACGTAGTGATCGATGGCGGCAATCATGCACAGTTTGGTTCTTACGGACCTCAGGCTGGCGACAACGAAGCGACCATCACCCCCGAAGACCAGTGGAATCAGATCGCAACTGCCACCGTGGAATTTCTAAAGACACTTTCCCAATAATTTGTTTGCATGATTCGAAATTGGAAGAAGTTTGCTCTTGCTTTCCTGATATTTGCTTGTGTGTTGGCTGTGGTTGGCCCGTTCCTGGTTCCTGTCCCTGAATTGGATGGGTTGGTTCCAGCCGAGCAATTCATTGAGGCGGACAGTAAATTTGTTGAAGTGAACAGTGTGAATATTCATTACAAAGAAGCAGGTGCAGGAGAGCGGACATTCGTTCTCCTGCACGGCTTTGGCGGCAGTACCTATTCATGGCGCGCGGTGATGGATGATTTCGCCCAGTTTGGTCATGTGATTGCGTACGACCGTCCCGCCTTCGGTTTGACGGAACGTCCTATGCCTGAGAGTTGGGTTGAAAATCCATACGGCATGAAGGCCAATGTTGAGCTGCTGCGCGGATTGTTGGATGAGTTTGGGATTGAGAAAGCGGTATTGGTCGGTAACTCGGCGGGTGGTGGCGTGTCTGTGGCGTTTGCGCTGGAATATCCCGAGAGAGTGGAATCGCTCATTTTGGTGGACCCCGGCGTCGGCGGAGGACGAGGCCCGCAATTCCCAGCCTGGGCATTGCCGCTGATGTGGACTCCGCAAATGCGGCACCTCGGCCCCTTGATGATGCGCAGCTATCAGGAAACTCTGCCCAACACGATCCAACGAGAGTGGTATGATTCAACCAAGCTTACCGATACTATCAGGCAGGAATATTTAAAGTTATTGAAGGTCAAAAACTGGGATCGTGCATTTTACGAATTGACCTTTGCGCCCGCATATCCCGAACTCCGCCCGCTGTTGCCGCAACTCACCGTCCCCGTTTATATCGTGGCTGGGCAGGAAGATCGCTTGATCCGCGCTTTTTATTTTGAAGCCATTTCAACCGAAATACCGAACGCGCAGCTTGTTTTAATTCCACAGTGCGGCCACGTCCCTCAAGAGGAATGTCCGACTCAATTCATGGAAGCTGTATCAGATTATTTGGAAAACCGATGAAACCTTTCTTGATGGCCCCCGGTGAACTTGCCCCTGATTTTGAACTCAACGACATAAACGAAAACCCTGTCCGTCTTTCCAGCTTTCGCGGAAGCAAGCCTGTTCTGCTTGCTTTTCTGCGCGGCTTCATGTGACCGCATTGCCGCGCGCAGTTGGCGCGCATGCGAGATCACTATGCCGAGTTCACGGCGCGCGGTGCTGAGATCGTGGCGGTTGGTCCTGACGGATTGGAACCCTTCAAAAAGTATTGGATGAAGGAAAAAATTCCTTTCGTCGGTCTGCCTGATCCCGAACATACGGTTGCGCGGATGTACAAGCAGGAAGTGAATCTTTTCAAGCTGGGACGCATGCCCATGAATTGCATCGTCGATGTGAACGGATACATCCGTTACATTCATTACAGCGTGTCGCGTTCCGATATTCCAGATAACGAAACCTTCCTCAGCGTAATAGACGAACTCAACGCATCATCCAGGTAGCATGACACTTGGACGAATTGCCTTTCTTGGCTCTGGAGAGACTTCCCTCGCGGGTGGACGTATCTTCGAATCACTTGCCCGCCTCATCCCTGACCCGTTGCGGATTGCCATACTGGAAACGCCAGCTGGCTTTGAGTTAAATGCCTCGCTTGTTGCAGGCCGCGTGGCTGAATTTCTCAAGACCCGTTTGCAGAATTACAAACCGACGATTGACCTTATCCCTGCCCGCAAAAAAGGGACGGAATTCAGTCCCGATAATCTTGAAATTCTAAAACCGCTTTTGCAAGCCAATCTCATTTTCATGGGACCTGGTAGCCCAAGCTATGTGGTGCGTCAATTGCAAGGCACAATCGCCTGGGACATTATCCGCGCGCGGCATAGACTCGGCGCCACGCTGGTCTTTGCCTCTGCGGCGACCATCTCTGTGGGGAAGTGGGTTCTGCCCGTATACGAGATATACAAAGTGGGCGAAGATGTCCACGTGAAAGATGGTCTCAATCTCTTTGACGATTTTGGGATGCACCTTTCCTTCATCCCGCACTGGAACAATGCCGAAGGTGGTGTGGACTTGGATACCAGTCGCTGTTTCATGGGCATGGAGCGCTTCGAGCAATGGCGTGGAATGACCCCCGCTGAAAATATCATTGTCGGATTGGATGAACACTCCGGTATTATCATGGATTGTGAAAAAGGCGTTTGCGATGTGCATGGGGTCAGCTCAGTCTCTGTGTTGAAAAGTGACAGCGCGGAAATTTACCCCTCTGGCGCAAATTTCCCTTTGAGTGAGCTTGGTACTTGTGTAACGCCTGAGCCTCTTGAAATGGGTCTCCGTCCCGAAGTGTGGAAAATGGTTCTTGCTGCTGCCAAGCCCAATGACGAAGCGCCACCCGAAGAAGTATTGTCCTTGCTTGAACAGCGCAAACAAGTCCGCGCGGATAAGAACTTTGCCGAGTCAGATCGTCTGCGGGATGAGATTTCCGCCCTGGGTTGGACGGTGAAAGATACAAAAGAAGGCCAGCAATTGAGTAAGTCATAAGAGCAAGGGCGAGGTTATCTCGCCCTTGCGGTTTTGTCTGACAAAATGCGTTAAAATATCCGCGCAAGATTTCACAAGGAGAAATATGCGCGCAGTAGATATCATCATCAAAAAACGCGATAAACAGCAATTAACCTCTCAGGAAATTGATTTCTTTATCGATGGCTTCACCAAAGGGGATATTCCAGATTATCAAGCCTCGGCTTTTGCCATGGCTGTCCTTTTGAATGGCATGACATCCGTTGAAACAGCCGATCTCACCCTTGCCATGGCGCGTTCGGGACAGGTTCTAGACCTGTCTAATGTAGTGGATATAGCCGTGGATAAGCACTCCTCCGGCGGCGTAGGCGATAAGACCAGCATCTCTGTGATGCCGATGGTTGCGGCTTGCGGCTTGCCTGTTGGCAAAATGTCCGGCCGCGGACTTGGCTTTAGCGGTGGCACGATAGATAAATTAGAATCTATCCCCGGTTATCGCGTAAATTTGACCACCGATGAATTTAAGAAACAATTGAAAGAAAAGGGCATCGTACTCACAGGTCAATCCATGGACCTTGCGCCAGCAGATGGAAAAATGTATGCCCTGCGCGATGTCACTGGGACGGTGCCCTCCATGCCGTTGATCGCCTCATCCATCATGTGCAAGAAGATCGCGGGTGGCGCGAACGCCATTGTACTGGATGTCAAAACAGGCCTCGGCGCATTCATGCAGACGCTGGCTGAAGCCCGTGAACTCGCCAACTTGATGGTAGATATTGGCCGACATGCAGGCCGCAATACCGTGGCTTTGTTATCAGATATGAATCAACCCCTTGGCGGGGCGGTGGGGAATGCCCTCGAAATGATCGAAGCCATTGACATGCTGCGCGGCGGAAGTCCCGCGGATTACCGCGAGCATTGCTACCATCTCGCGTCGCATGTCCTTGTGGCGGGGAAGCGTGCGAAAACCCTCGAAGAAGGCCGCGTCATGGCCGAGAAATCCATTGCGGATGGAAGCGCGTTGGAAACTCTGCGTGTGTTGGTGCAGGCTCAAGGAGGTGATGTTTCCTATGTAGATAACACCTCCAAATTTGAGCGGGCAAACTATGTGGAAGTGGTGAATGCTCCTCGAAGCGGATTCATCTCACAGGTCCATGCAAGGATCGTAGGCGAAGCCTCTGTCGTGTTGGGAGCTGGCAGGGCAAAGAAAACCGACCCCATTGACCACGCAGTCGGGTTCGTCATCCACAAAAAAGTGGGAGATAGGGTTCAGGAAGGCGAGCCGTTGTTCGAGATCCACGCGAATGACAAGGTCAAATTGGAGGAGGCACGCACTGCTGTTCTCTCCGCGCACCAGTTCAGCGATGAATTTGTACCGCCATTACCACTGTTTTACGAGTAAAATAGCGTATAGTCTTGCGAATTATTTAAGAATCAGGCATACTTGCTGTCTAAACAGCACCTTATAACCATAGGATACGGTAATGGCAAAAGTCTCTTTGAGAATCTATAATCGTGAAATCGAACGCCTCGTCGAGCAGGGACATATTGATGAGGCCATTGCTCATTGTCGTCACATCCTGAAGACATTCCCGAAACATCTTGAAACCTATCGTATGTTGGGCAAGGCCTTTCTTGAGGCGAAACGCTATGGTGAGGCTGTGGATGTTTTTGGTCGTGTGCTCATGGCCGCGCCTGGTGATTTTGTTTCCCATGTCGGTTTGAGCATCATTAACGATGAACAAAATAAGCTGGACGATTCCATTTGGCATATGGAGCGCGCCTTCGAGGCGCAGCCTTCCAATGCCGCCATTCAAGGTGAATTGCAAAGACTGTACGGCAGGCGTGATGGCATGGAGCCGCCCAAGATACGTATGACGCGCGGCGCGCTTGCTCACATGTATGTGCAAGGTGAACTGTATCCTCAGGCCATTGCAGAAATTCGCGCGGTTCTGGCTCAAGACTCTCAACGCACTGATATGCAGGCGTTGCTTGCGTTTTCCTATTTCAAAGCCGGGCAAAAGTCGGATGCTACTGATATTTGCAATCAGTTATTGAAAAAATATGTTTACTCGTTCGACGCGAATCGGATCATGGTGGATTTGCTGCCCGCTACTACAGGTTCCGCCGAAAGCACGCAGGTCTATCGAACGCGTGTGGGCGAGCTGGATCCGTACACCAATTTTTCAAAAGGCTCGGTCTTTTCAACTGAAGACGTTTCAGATGCTTCCATAAACCTGGAAAGGCTTGAATACTCCGGGGAGGAAGTTCCTGTGGGTCAGGAATGGACCTCATCACTCGGCATCGAACTTGGTTCCGCGCCTGCGCTTGGCACATCCTCATTTGATGACCAGCCAGATTGGTTGAAATCTGGCGGACTTTCAGACGACGCGGCTCAGACTCCGCCCGCAGCGGGTTCAACTGCCGATTCAAATGCAGAGATCCCAGACTTTTTACGTGCCGCAGGTTGGGGAGAATCCAACACGCCTGAGCAACCCACATCCATTTTTGATGATGAACCATCAGGTGAATCGCTTGTCCCTGCTGACTTGCCCGACTGGCTTAAGGGACAGGTCCCCGCAGCTGAAAATACCCAGCCAAATTCTGACCTGATGAGTTCCACAGACACCCCTGATTGGTTGAGCGGACTCGATAATGCCCAGTCTGCAGCCCCATCTTTGGATGCTCCACAAGAATCAGGGCAGCCCACAAGCGATGTGCCTGATTGGTTGAGCGGACTTGGCGCTGCAACCACTGCCGCAGCTGCTTCAGCGGCGGCAGCTTCACAGCCAGATGCCATTCCTTCAAGCGATGTTCCTGAATGGTTGAGTGGACTCGATAAAGAAGAAACACCCGCTGAACCTGCCAATGTACCTGATTGGCTGAGCGGTTTGGATAAAGAAGAAACACCTGCCGAACCTGCCAACGTACCTGACTGGTTGAGTGGTGCAAATGATTCACAGGTAGAAGCACAGCCTGCCGATCTTCCAGATTGGTTGCGCGCTGCTGAACCCAAAATCGAACCTTCCGCCACTGTGGAAAGCCTTGGAGCTTCTTCGCAGGAGCAGGATGACGCGGTTGCCTGGCTTGAGTCACTTGCAGCCAAGCATGGCGCAAAGCCCGAAGAACTCGTCACCGACCCGAACAAACGCAGTGAGACCCCGCCTGATTGGGTATCTCAGGCGCAGTCTATTAATCAACAACCTGCGGCGCAGCAGCCAACTGTGGAAAGCCTTGGAGCTTCTTCACAGGAGCAGGATGACGTGGTTGCCTGGCTTGAGTCACTTGCAGCCAAACATGGCGCAAAGCCCGAAGAACTCGTCACCGACCCGAACAAACGCAGCGATACTCCGCCCGATTGGGTACAGCAGGCCCAGTCCATTGGTGAGGCGCAGCCAGCAGCAGAAGAAGCAGAATGGAGCGAAGGCGCTCAGAATATCGGCGAGCAGTTCTTTGCTGAATTCGAAAATGCTTCCAGTTCTGCACCTTCAATGGATGAAACTGGAATGTGGCTTCGCGATCTGGATGAAAAGGAAAAAGAGGAAGAACAGCCTCTTCAACGCAGTGATATCCCTGAATGGCTGAGCGGTGCTGATAAGTCAGCCGATACTGACGATAAATTTGAATACTCAGAGCAAAAAGAATCCGCTCAGGATTCTGACCTGCCCAATTGGTTGAGCGGCGTTGACGAAGCATCAACTCCTGTTACAGAAAACGGCGATTATGTCAGCCAGAACCTTTCCAATCAAGATCTCTCTGATTGGCTCAGCGGTTTGGATGATGAGCCCGGCCTGGATATTGACCCTGAACTTATCCGTGCCCCTGCGCGGCCGCCTTTCCCGAGCCAGCTTGAGAAACCAGTTGGTACCCCATCTGCTTCACCCGATCTTCCCGATTGGTTAAGCAATTTGGATTCGAACGCCGAAACAGAGGATGACAGTTGGAAGGAATCCATCGAACCTGTTGCAGCCGCTTCTGCTTCGACCGACGAAGTAGCTCCTGTTTCTCTGTCAGCTGATCTTCCCGATTGGCTGAAAGGTGTGGATGATGAAGCCAGCGAATCGGAACTAGTCAGCGAGGATGTCCCACCCTGGCAGCACCGTGAACAATACGAAGCAGATGTGCCACAACAGCCCAAACCCACTTCTCCTTCAGACTGGCATCCTTTGGAGCCCAAGCCTGAGGTAGAGGAAAAACCAGCCGCTGTTGCCCAGCCAAAGCCAGTTGTTGTTACACCTTCTTCGCAGGCAAAGGCACAGCCAATTATGCAAAATCCGCCTTCTCCTGAACCGAGCGAACAATCTCGTGTTGAGAAGAAGAAGCCCGCCAAGGCGGTACGTCAGCCCAAGGCTGAAGGGCCGACTAATGTCAATGTGTTGGTGCAGGCTAAAGGTGAATTGGACCGGGGCGATATTCCCACCGCGTTGGATCATTACGGCAAGCTTATCAAGAAGGGCAAGCACCTTGAGGAAACCATCCGCGATCTCACAGAGTCGATCTATCGCTATCCTGTGGAAGTCGGTATCTGGCAAACATTGGGCGATGCTTATATGCGCGCCAATCGTTTAAAGGAAGCACTCGAAGCCTATAACAAGGCGGAAGAGTTAATTCGTTAAATCCGTAGGGGCAGCCTGTATGGTAGCCCTTTGCGTATAAATTTATTTCGGAGGAAATTTCTGTGGAAAGAACGCTCGTACTTGTAAAACCCGATGGTGTGCAGCGCGGCTTGATCGGTGAAGTGATCGCCCGCTTTGAACGCCGCGGACTTCGCCTTGTTGGCGCAAAATTTATTCAAGTCAGCCAGAATTTGGCTGAGACGCATTATGCCGAACACAAAGGCAAGCCTTTTTATGATGGCTTGATCTCCTACATCACATCCGCGCCTGTCATGGCAATGGTATGGGAGGGACCCAACGCCGTGGCTGCTGTGCGCCAGACCGTTGGCTCCACCAAGCCCGTTGAAGCCGCCCCTGGCACCATCCGCCACGACTATGCCCTTGAAGTGGGCCGCAACCTCATCCACGCTTCGGACAAGCCTGAAACAGGTGAACGCGAAGTTGCGCTCTGGTTCAAGAAGGAAGAACTTGTGGATTGGAAACGCTCTGTGGATGCGTGGGTGTTCGAGAAATAATTTGTCAACCCGGTAGAAAAGTAAATAAAATGATGAAAACATCCCGTGTGATAAGCACGGGATGTTTTATGTTTATGGGTTGATGCTTTTTTTTTACTGTACTCTCAGCAATACCTTGCCGTCTTCCCAGAGTTCTTCAAGCAGATAGAAATCGCGCTGGTCGGGAGAGAAGAGGTGGAGGATGACATCGCCAAAGTCCACGATAACCCAGCCGTCACGGGCGAAGCCCTGTTGTTTGCCTTTTTTCTTGTGCTTGGAGCGGATGTCTTCGATGACGGATTTTGCAAGGGCGTCGATCATGCGGTCGCTGGTGCCGGTGCAGATAATGAAATAATCGGTAAATGAAGCGATGTCTTTCAAGTCAATAAGGACGATGTCTTCCCCTTTTTTGTCTTCCAGGGAGTTTACGATTTCGCGAGCAAGTTCTAATGCGTTCAGATTTCACCTCAGTTGTGTTTTTTCAATGGTGCGGAAAATAATTTTGTATAGATCGAGCCGCTGGTATTCAGCTCGCTTTTATACAAGTGGATGGAGTCTACTCTGGCGGAGCCAATATTGCCAAGTTGAATTGTATCCAATATTGTGCGGAGCTTTTGCTGTCCGGCGGGGTCGATGTTCTGGCGGACGCGTCCCAGGGTTAGGTGGGGGGAGAAGGGGCGTTCCTCTTTTTCATAGCCGAGACGGGTTGTGCCTGCTTCGAGTTTTTTCTGCAGGGCGGCGAGTTCCGCCGGGGCGTGGATGCCTGCCCATAGTATACGTGCCCTCTTCGAGTTTGGGAAAGAACCGATGCCGCTGATCTGCAGGTCGAACGGGGAGTGGACATCCGCTGTTTGGGTGATAAGCTGATTGAGGAATTCCACGTGCGAAGCGGCAATATTCCCAAGAAATTTTAAGGTCAAATGCATGTTTTGTGTGGGAATCCAATGGACAAGGTCATCCCCCAGAGGCTGGCGCAGGCGGGCAGTTTGTTTTTCGAGCGCGTCTTGAAGTTCTTTGGGAAGATCGAAGGCGATAAAGGCGCGCAATACGTTCATTTGTTGTGGTTGTTAAGAACTTTTTCCACGGCTTCTTTGAGATCGAGAAAGCCAACGGGTTTGGTGAGGTAAAGGGATGCGCCGGCTTCGAGACCGACTTTGATATCGCCGGGCATGCTTTTGGCGGAGACGACGATCACGGGGATGGCGGCCAGATCCGGTTCGCGTCGCATGTATCGCAGGACTTCCAGCCCGGAAATATCGGGCATCATGATGTCTAGCAGGATAAGGTCTGGTTTTTCCTGTGAGATGATCGGAATGGCCGGGGCGCTGGAGAACATTTTTATGACACGAAAGCCGTTAACGCGCATCATTTCTGCAAATAATTCTGCGGCATCTGGTTCGTCTTCAATGATCATTACGGTCTTTTGTATGGAAGCCATTCAGTTTGTCCTCTTTTCTAAAAATAGCATAAAGCAGATGAATTGGCAAGGGGCTGCCAATTTGGTTATGATTTCGTAAGAATTCAAGAGTTGTTACAGTCTAATGTGCGTAAATCTACTGGAGGAAGAATGACAGAGTTGGACGCGTTCCGTGCAGAGAAGAATGAATTTTTTGGCAGCCACCCGCAAAGCCCATTGACCCGTGAACAGCGGCGGGATTTTCATGGATTGAATTATTTTCCCGAAAACGATTCTCTGCGGCTGGAAGTTAAGGTTGAAGTGTTCGAAAACAGGCAAACTTTTGAGATGCAAACTTCGACGGGCGATGTTCAGGTCTATGAAAAGTACGGGAAATTCCGCTTTGAAGTGGATGGAGAAGAAGCTGAATTGACTGTCTATCAAAATCAGCACGGCTTCTTCCTGCCTTTCATTGATACATTAGCTGGCAAAGAGACGTATCCTGCTGGCAGATATCTAGAGCCTGAGGCGTTGCCGGGCGGATATTTTCTTGTGGATTTCAATATCGCCTATAACCCATATTGTGCCTACAATGAAATGTGGTCCTGCCCGATCGCGCCTGCGGAGAATCGCTTAAAAGTGGCGATACGGGCGGGCGAGAAGTTGTTTCATCATTAGATTTTATTGTTGATTAGAAAAGAGTATTTTGAGGACACTGGAAAACGCTGATTTTCGCTGATGCAAAAAAGAAAAATCTGCGTGAATCAGCGCCCCGATTTGATTTCCGAAATAGCCTATTAATTGAAGCCAGCCTGAGATTTAAACCTTCAAGAATTTACAAGATCCCAAGCATCTTGCTGACAACCGAGAGCAAAATACCACCCGCGATCACACTCCCCAGTTGACCTGCGGTATTCGCACCTATCGCGTGCATGAGGATGAAATTGTTCGAGTCCTCGTCATTTGCCATTTTTGCGGCGATGCGTCCCGCCATTGGGAAAGCGGAAATTCCCGCCGCGCCAATGAGCGGATTGATCTTCCCGCCTGAGACAAGGCACATCAGTTTTCCGAATAATAATCCTGCGACTGTATCCAGCGCGAATGCAAACAATCCCAGAATCATGATCTTGCCTGTGGCGATATTCAGGAATCCCACCGCGCTCATCGTGGAGCCGATTGCCAGACCCAGGAATAAAGTGGCGATGTTGATGATCTCGTTTTGTGCGGCGTTGCTTAGTCTGTCCACCACGCCTGAGACTTTGAGCAGATTGCCCAGCATGAGCATGGAAATGAGCGGCGTGGCTTCGGGGACGAGCAGGCCGACGACGATGGTCAACACCACGGGGAAGAAGATCAATGTCCGTTTTGAAATTGGCTTCGGCGCGTATTCCATTTGGATCAGGCGTTCTTTTTTTGTAGTGAGCAGTCTCATCAACGGCGGTTGGATGATGGGAATCAAACTCATGTAGGAATATGCCGCCACCGCGATGGGGGCGAGCAATTCAGGTGCGAGTTTGGTCGCCACGAAAATCGAGGTCGGCCCGTCAATTGCCCCGATCACTCCGATGGATGCGGCTTGATTCAACGGGAAGCCCAAAAGGATCGCCAAGATCAGCGTGCCGAAAATTCCGAACTGCCCCGCGGCTCCGAGCAGGACCATGCGCGGCTGCGCGAGCAGCGGTGAAAAATCGATCATCGCACCCACACCGACAAAGATCAACAACGGGAATAATTCCGTTTTGATGCCCGCATCATATAAAACTTTGGACATGCCTTCCGCGGCGGTCATGCCAGCCAGCGGAATATTTGCCAGCAAACATCCAAAACCAATGGGTAGGAGCAGTACAGGTTCGATCTCTTTGAAAACCGCCAGATAGACCAATATCAACGCTGCCAAAATCATCACTGCATTGCCGAGCGTGAAATGCGTGAAGCCTTTCAGCAACTCGGGTAAAAGCGAAACTAAATCCATAAGGCACCTTCAACTTTCAACCTGTAACCTTCAATCCGCTTCACATCCACGACGCCTCGCCCAGGTCCGCGAATTTGACGAGTGCCTGCTTGTGCGCCACGCTTTGCCCTGCGCTGACGAAGACCTCGCTGATCTTTCCGCTGAATACGGAACGAATGCTGTTCTTCATCTTCATCGCTTCAATGACCACCACCACCTGCCCCGCTTCCACTTTTTCGCCAGCTTTCACAAAGACTTCAACAACCGTCCCTGGCAGGGGGGCTGTGATCGTGTTTCCGCTGACAGCTGGATTGGGAGCAGGAGATGTTGCTTTGACGGGATTCGGATTAAAGGACTTTTTCTCCACCTTCACATCCGCTTCTTTTTTCGTTTCAGCCTGATCCACGTCCCCGGGCATGACCTCAAACCGTTCACCGTCCACGTGCGCAATGACGGGTCTTGTGTTGATGTTCTCGATCTCAACTTCGTATGTTTTTTCGTTGACTGTGATTTTGTATTTCATACTTTCATCTTCCCCCTCTCCTTTTGGGAGAGGGCAGGGTGAGGGTTGTTAATGCCTTCTAAAATTTCCTTTTTCCGAACGTTGACTCGTCCGCATGCCCAACTGCCATGCAGAGACAATTGCCGTTGGCGGCTCAGGCAGCGGGTGCGCGGACGATTGTCCCTGCTCGGCAAGCGCGGCAGCCACGGCGATGGCGGCAGCTTGCAGCTTGTATCCTGTTTCAGGAACAGAATCAGCTGCGGGTGAGTCAGAGGCGTTTTCTTCTTCAAGGGATTCTTTTTCAGCGGTGAACAATGTCAATAACACCATCATCAGCCACAGTAAAAGAATCGCACCAAAGACAAGTCCCATGCCAAGGGCGGTGATTTGCAGGGAGAGGATTAAATCTGTCGTCATAGTTTTTACCTTAAGATTGGAAAGTGGAAAGTAGTGAGTGCTCTTTCATCTTTCCACTTTCTACTTTCTAGACAGGGATATTCCCATGCTTGCGCGGAGGTGCGGGCGCGTACTTGTCACGGAGTGCAGACAGAGACGCGATGATCTTCGGTCTTGATTCACGCGGCTCGATGATGTCATCCACATAACCCGTGGAAGCCGCATAGTATGGATTGTTGAACTTCTCGCGGTATTCAGCCGCGAGAAGTTTGCGCTCGGCAGCGGGGTCGTTGGACATTTCAATTTGTTTCTTGAACAAAATATTCACCGCACCTTCCGCGCCAAGGACGGCGATCTCAGCAGATGGCCACGCATAGGTCACGTCGGTGCCGAGATATTTGCTAGACATAACGACATATGCGCCGCCATAAGCCTTGCGTGTGATGACACAGATCTTCGGCACGGTGGCTTCGGAGTATGCGTACAAAAGTTTTGCGCCGTGACGAATGATGCCGCCATGTTCCTGCGCGATGCCAGGCAGGAAGCCGGGCGAGTCCACAAATGTGACGAGCGGAATATTGAAGCAGTCGCACATGCGCACGAAGCGCGTCATCTTATCAGCGGCGTCAATGTCAATCACGCCCGCCATGATGGCGGGTTCCTGCCCGACGATGCCCACACTGTGCCCGCCGATGCGCGCGAGGCCGACGATGGCGTTGCGTGCCCAATCAGGTTGAATTTCAAGGAAGGAATCCTTGTCGATAATTTTTTCGATCACTTGGTGCATGATGTACGGCTCGGTGGCTTCCATGGGGATGATGTGGTTAAGGTCTTCATCCATTCGTGAAAGCGAATCAGCGGGCTGAACATACGGGGGATTTTCCACGTTGTTCGACGGTAAATAGGAAAGGAAATGACGTGCCATATCAAGTGCTGCTTTTTCACTTGCCACGCTCAAATGCGCCACGCCGCTGACAGAGTTATGCACCACCGAGCCACCCAGCGACTCCGCATCGATCACTTCCCCCGTCACAGCTTTGATCACATCAGGCCCCGTCAAGAACATGAAGGATTGTTTCTCCACCATGATGACCAGATCCGTCAGAGCAGGGGAGTAGGCTGCACCGCCTGCACATGGTCCAAGCATCACGCTCACTTGCGGAACCACGCCAGAGTATTGCGCGTTGCGTCTGAAGATCTCGGCATAACCGCCCATTGAGCGCACGCCTTCTTGTATGCGCGCGCCGCCTGAGTCGATGAGTGAAATGAACGGCACGCCATTGCGAACTGCCAGATCCATCACGCGGCAAATTTTGTGGCTTTGCATTTCGCTGAGTGTGCCGCCATAAATTGTAAAATCCTGTGAATATAGATAAACTGTCCGCCCGTTGATCTGTCCGTACCCTGTGATCACCCCATCCCCATAAAACTTATCCTTTAGCAAATCCAACTCATCGCCTTGATGTGTGATGAATGGCTCGATCTCGTTGAACGTACCTGGGTCCAGAAGCAACTCAACCCGTTCACGCGCCGTCAGCTTCCCTTTGGCGCGCTGCTTCGCGTTGCGTTCCTCGCCGCCGCCCTCAAGGGCTTTGGCACGCATCTTCCTCAATTCCAAAATTCTTGGGTCTTCCTGGGTCATATTAATTCCTCTATTTTTTGTAGGGGCGATTAACTGAACTCCCTGATAAATCATGAAGGGTCGCCCTTACTTTATAAGGTGAAATATTTCACAAGCAAGAGTATAACATCCGATGATTTAACTGCCAGTGATGGAGGTCATACACGAAATAGGACAATACGCTTCATATTTTGCTGACAATTGATTCTGGTTAATGGGCTGTTTCTACCTTTGAGTTGGTGCTACTTAATAAACGACCACGGACAATGGACGATAGACCATAGCCTGTCGTCCATTGTCCGTGGTCTATCGTCTGCTTATCCTTTCAATAACACGATCTCTCTTTGCGGATCGCCTAAATATTCTGCACCTTTATTTGTCAGCACTACATCTTCTTCGAGGCCGAGGTAGCCATAGCCAGTGACGGCAAGACCCGGCTCGATGGCGAATATTTGTCCCGCTTCCAGTTTCTGGTTGGGGGAGTCGCCGTATTTTTCCCAGAGCGGGCCAAGCAATGCGCCGCCGTCGTGTGCCACACGTCCAAGTTGGTGACCGAGGGCGTAGTTGAATTCGGGGTAGCCAGAGTCGGTGACGATGTCTCGCGAGATAATGTCCACTTCTTTGCCTGCGACTCCAATCTTCATGGCTTCACGGGATTTCTCAATGGCGGTGCGGATGGTGATGAATCCGCGCTGGACTTCGAGCGGGGCTTCGGTTTCGCCTTCGCGCAGAACATAGCACACGCGTTGAATGTCTGAGCAGTAGCCTTCGTATTTCACACCAAAGTCAAAGTGGATGATGTGTCCGCGTTCCACTTTAATATCCATTGGGCCGTTGTGGCCGACGATCTTGTTCGGGCCTGAGTTGACAGCGGGGTTATTTTCACTGGGCCATGCAAAGCCGACACCATATTCGTTCATCAGCTTGTGCATGTAATTGGCAATGTCAATTTCGGTCATGCCGACTTTGATGAAGGCGAAAGTTTTCTCGAAGATCTGATTTGTGATCTCAATGGCTTTTTGAACGCGGGCTTGCTCGGCTTGAGTCTTTCGTCCGCGAAGGGAGTTGATGACGGGTTCGGCGCTGACGAGGCGGTCTGCGTAGGGCGTGCCAGCCAGATACTCTTTGAGGAACTCGTACATGGCGTGAGTCAAACCGTCAGCGTGGACGTTGTTTCTGGAAGTGTTAACAGCTATCCGGTCGGGGTTGAGGCGCGTGATCGTCTCTTTGAGTAAGCCACTCACGGCAGTGTCGTATCCAATAATTTCGGTGAAGACATCCATTCGCTGCATCGCTTCTTTTTCAAGATTGCCAACGATGGCAACTTTATCGCCGTGGCAGGTGAGGATGAGCGCAGACGGCCAGGTGAGATCGTTGTCGCCGATGAGGAAATCGAGGGCAGGGTCGCGCACGCCGCTCGTCTCGCGGACGAAGGTCAGCCACATATCGGTCTGCTGTTCTTTGAGGATTTCAACGACTTGGTTTACTTTTTCTTTAATGAGGGACATGGGGTGGGGACTCCTTGGTTTGGAAGATGGATAATTGACGGTAGACCGTTGACCGTAGACCGACGGTCTACCGTCCACCGTCCACGGTCACGTGAGTGCGTGGATCTTTCACCAAAAATATAAGTATCGCGATCATCACAACCGAGAGCGTGGTGGATATGGTAAAGGTGGGGATGAAGCCCGCCGAGTCCACGATCCAGCCGCCGATGATGGGGGCGAGGATGGTGGCAGGGGCGGTGAGGGTTTGCGAGAGGCCGATGTACATGGGGCGTTCAACTTCGGTGCCGAAGTCTACAGTCATGACCATGCCGATGGTCCAGATGGAGACGTTGGCGAGACCTGTGAGAAGGAAGATGGGATAGAACCACGCGAGGGATGTGGCGTTCCATGCCAGCACGGAACTGAGCAAGGCTGCGAATGCGCCAAGGATGAGCATGGCGCGATGACCGACGCGGTCACCGATCCAGCCCATGCCGATGTTGGCTACGGTTTGCGAGATGGTGAGTGTGGCAGTGAGGTAGCCCGCAACGATAGGGGTCATGTCGAAGCGGCGCAAGGCGTAGATGATGTAGAACGAGAATCCCATGGTGGCGAATTGGGAAAGGAAACGCGCCACGAGAAACCAGTTGAAGTTTTTGTCTTTACCTAATATTTTTTTTGCGTCATCCCAGAAATGAGTCTTTTCTTCGGGGATTATTTTTTCTGTATCTTCGGGCTCTTTGGTGAGCGCTAATGCAACCCATGATAAGGCGAAGAAAATACTTGCAATGATGAAGCAGGTTGCAAAGTCCCAGGGAGAATCGAAGGTATCCAGGATATAGCCTGCCGCAATCGCCGATCCGCTGATAAAGAGGTTGGCAAGGCCAGATTGCATTCCAAAAAATGAGCCGCGTGTTTCGGGTGGGATGATCTTGGACACCATGGATGTCCACGCGTTGGCGGTGAACCCGCCGCCGAGTCCCTGCCAGATGAGGAAGAGGAACGTGGCAATGAGGCCCGCTTGCAATCCGATGATGGGGAGTAGCAACGCGACAATGGCAAAGCCTAGAAATGGCAGCCGTTCATGGATGGTGGTCATAATGACGGTGCGTTTGTATCGCCGCAGGCGTGAGACGCTGCTTGCAGTGAATAACTGTGGTAGTTGCCAGCCCACAGAGTGAATGGCTGGGACGAGACCGATCAGCAGGGCAGAACTGGTCATGGACGCGACGAAGAGCGGGAGGATGGTGCCGAAAGATGCAAAGCCGAGCGCCATACCAAAGAGGCTGCCATCTATGAGTCCAACGGTGAGGTTGTATTTCAGGTTTTTTTTGTTTTCTTTTTCCAAAGTGGTGAGCATAGGGTGGATTGTAATCTATCCGAGTGGGCGTACTTATATGGGTGTGTGAAAAGATTTGGCCACGGGGGAAATTTCTTTTAATTCTCTGTGGACTCTGTGCCTTTGTAGCAAATGAAATAGATTTTTTCCTTGACAGATTTCCTGTTTTGAATAAAATAAAAAACGAACGTTCGTTCATTTCTGGAGATTACATGACTGAAGAGATACAGACTAAAGGCGAGCGCACCCGCCTACAGATCGAAGACTCGGCCATTGAGTTATTCATGGAAAATGGTTATCACGCCACGTCCATGCGTCAGATCGCAGAACGTTCGGGGCTGGCACTTGGCGGTATTTATAACCATTTCAAGAGCAAGGAAGAGATCTTTGAAGCCATCGTTGTAGATAAACACCCTTACAAAAAGATCCTTCCCATTCTTTCTGAGGCGCAGGGAGATACGATGGAGGAGTTTCTAAACAATGCAGCACACATTGTCATCAAAGAACTGACTTCGCAGCCGTATTATGTCAAATTAATGCTGATCGAGATCGTGGAATTCAATGGCTTACATGGCGCGGCGTTGCTCAAGGAAATTGCACCGAAGATCCTTCCTGTTTTTGAAAAACTTGTGAAAACGAGAAAAAATCTGCGTGTGACTCATCCAGCACTTCTGATGCGTTCATTTATCGGCATGGTTCTTTCTTACATTATCACCGATATGATCATTGCCAATTCTGTTCTCAATAAATTCATGCCCAAAAATGCACTCGATGCCTACGTGGATATTTACATGTACGGAATCATAAAGGCATAAATATTGGAAGACCTGTCAGTTTTATAAAAAGGAAAGCTTATGCTCAATACCCGAATTTTTTCCATTGTACGAAAAGAGTTTGTTCAAATATTCCGTGACCCGCGTACATTAGCCTTGATCATCGTCATGCCCATTATTCAATTGTTTCTGCTTGGGTATGCAGCCACCACAGATGTGCGCAACATTCCCATGGCGGTTCTGGATCAAAACCAGTCATCGCAATCCCGCGAACTGTTGGATGCCTTTCGCGCAGCGGATTATTTCCGCATTGATTACTACGTCAACTCTACTGAGGAATATCAGAAGTTGATCGAGTCGGGCAAGATCCGTGCGGCATTGGTGATTCCGCCAGATTACGACAGCCAATTGTTGGATGGCAAAGCACAAGTCCTTTTCGTGCTTGATGGTTCCGATGGCAGCGTAGGCGCAACTGCACTTTCCACGGCAAGGCTTATCGGCCAATCCTACGCAACCAAAGTGTTGGAACAGCAAATGACACTGCGGAGTTCTTCTGCACTGCCAGCACCGCCGCTTGAAGTCCGCACACAGGTTTGGTACAACCCCGATTTCCGCTCCGCCTATTTCATGATCCCAGGTGTGATCGGCATGATCCTCTCTTTCATCACCACCATTCTTACTGCTACCACCATTGTGCGTGAACGTGAACGTGGCACCATCGAGCAGCTCATCGTTACTCCGATCCGCTCGTGGGAACTGATCGTGGGGAAGCTGTTGCCTTACGTCATTCTGGCTTTCATTGAAACATTTGAGATCCTTATCATCGGTCATCTCGCATTTGCAGTCCCCGTGCGTGGGAGTCTTTTGCTTATTACCCTGGCGTCTGGCCTGTTTCTAATGTCCAGCCTTGGTATCGGGTTATTCGCCTCTACGGTTGCCAATACCCAGCAAGAAGCCATGCTCACTGTGATGATGTTCAACCTGCCTATGATCTTTCTTTCTGGCTTCTTCTTTCCGATCCAGGCTATGCCGAAATTCTTGCAGCTTGTTTCATACGCAATTCCACTGCGGTATTACCTTGTTGTCATCCGCGCCCTCATGATCAAAGGGGTTGGGTTTGCTGCCGTCCAAAGCGAAATCATTTCCCTCACAATTTTCGGCGTAGTCATTATGGGCGCTGCCGCAATGAGATTTAGAAAACGATTGGATTAAATTTTTCGTCCTGAACGCAATCGAAGGACATATCTATAGGAGATACCCATGCAAAATAAACTTCCCCCTCTTCCCGTCCGTATTTTAGTTGTCGTGATCATCATTGGTGCCCTTGCCTACTTCGGATTTCAATCTCTCAATGACAATACGACTGGCGCACTTACAGCCTCTGGTTCCATCGAAGCCACCATTGTGAATGTAGCCCCTGAGATGGCTGGCAAAGTGGCAGATGTCTTCGCCGATGAAGGTCAGTCGGTGACGAAGGGACAGCCGCTTCTTAGCTTGGACTCGAGCCTGCTTGCTGCCCAAAAGGCAGTTGCCTCCGCTGCAGTAGACTCTGCCAACGCCGCCCTTGCCACTGCTCAAACCAAATATGATCAAACTCTCGAAGCCGCTCTCGCTGCCCAAGCTGCACAACGCTCCAAAGACTGGCAGACTGCCGCTCCCAGTGAATTTGACCAGCCCAACTGGTTCATTGAACAGGATGCACAAATCGCTGCCGCTCAGGTCGAATTGGATACAGCCAAGGCGGCCATTGACGATGCGACCACCAAACTCGATAAGGTCATCGTCCGTTTGGATGTTGCAGATTACGTTAGCGCCGAAACCCGCCTTGCTGAAGCTCGGGCTGCATTTGTCATTGCACAACAGGTTAAAGATCAAGCCAGCAGCGCTACAAATAATAGCGGACTGGTTGACGCCGCTCAGGATTATTATGATGATGCTCTCATTGAACTCGATGACGCCGAAAAAGAGTACAACGATCTGCTCAACACGGAAGCCGTTACTGATGTCAATTACGCCCGTGGACAAGTCCTCGTTGCCCAACAGCGTTACGATGCCGCCTATGCCCGCCTCCTTTCATTACAGACTGGCGCCGCGTCCCCTGCCGTGATCGCTTCCGCGAATGCATTGGATCAGGCGAAGTCCGCTCTCGCTCAGGCAGAAGCAAGCCTCAGCTTGCTTGATGCGCAGATCGCCAAACTTACGGTCAACGCCCCAATGGACGGAGTCATCCTCACCCGCAATGTGGAACCTGGTGAATTTGTCCAACCTGGTGCCGCCGCACTTACCGTTGGTGATGTTACCAACCTCACCATTACTGTGTATGTCCCCGAGAATCGCTATGGCGAAGTCTCCCTTGGACAAGCCGTCGATGTCACCGTGGACTCTTTCCCCGGCGTAACATTCTCCGCCACTGTCATTCAGATCGCACAAAAAGCCGAATTCACTCCGCGAAACGTCCAAACCGTGGAAGGTCGCAGTGCCACCATGTTTGCCATCAAGCTCAGTGTCCAAGACCCTGAAGCAAAATTAAAGCCCGGTATGCCTGCGGATGTGGTGTTCAAATAGCCGTTAGCTTTTAGCGATTAGCGGCAAAAGATTTGAACTGTAAAGGTAGACTTTTATGAATGAATACTTGGTTCAAGCCAATGGGTTAAAAAAATCTTTCAGCAATATCCACGCAGTGAATGGAGTCGATATCAACATTCGCGCTGGCGAGATCTATGGACTCGTCGGTTCGGATGGGGCAGGGAAGACCACCACCATGCGGTTATTGGTTGGCGCTTTGTTGCCTGATGAAGGCTCCGTCAATGTCTGTGGGTTCGATGTGTTGAGGCAAACCGAAGAAGCCCGCTCCACCATTGGCTATCTTTCCCAGCGTTTTTCCATGTACGAAGACCTGACCGTGTTGGAGAACATCCGCTTCTTCGCCGAAGTACGCGGACTCTCTTCCTCCGAATGGCTGCCTCGTTCCATGGAAATTCTCGACTTTGTTGGCTTGGGAAAATTCAAAGACCGCCGTGCAGGCCAACTCTCTGGTGGTATGAAACAGAAGCTCGGTTTGGCAACCGCGCTTGTCACTCGTCCGCGCCTGCTTTTGTTGGATGAACCCACCACAGGTGTTGACCCTGTCACCCGTCAGGATTTCTGGCAGCTGGTCATCAAACTGGTTGGGTCTCGTGAAGGAGATGGAGTGTCTGTGATTATTTCCACCCCCTACATGGATGAAGCCTCCCGCTGCCATCGCGTTGGATTCATGAAAAACGGAAAGATTATCGCCGAAGATACACCTTCCACGTTGCGCTCGCGACTCACTGGACGAGTCCTTGAGCTGCGCGGCACGCCGTTGAAATTGATCCGTCACGTAGCCCACCAAGATGAAAGTGTTGAAGATGTACAGGCTTTCGGCGACAGGCTGCACATCCGTGTGCGGGATGACCAGGCCCAACATGTTATCCGCAGATTGCAAGCCGAGATCGCAAGCGTGGGTGGCCACGTGGATGAACTTCGTGTTGTGCCGCCTGCGTTGGAAGATGTATTCATAGCCTTATCTGAGGATAAGGCGGAACCCATCGTTTCGTTGTAAAAGGAGAAAGCCATGATCAATCTTGACTTTGGTGTTTTAGTTGACCATCCCATGAAGGATGTCTTTGCCTTCGTTTCCAATCCAAATAACATGTCACAATGGAATTCCGCTGTGGTCAGTCTGCAACAGTCCACGCCCGGCGCGGTGGGTGTGGGTACAAAATTCAAAACCGTGGGTGAGATGATGGGCCGCCGCATCGAAGGCGAAATGCAGGTCATTGCATATGAGCCCGACACCAAGTGCGGCTTTCAATTACAAGCGGGTCCTATGCAAGTGACCCTCACGCTTGCTTTCAAAACAGTTGGCACAGGCACGAAGATCAGTCTCAATGCGCAGGGCAACCCTGGCGGCATTTTCAAACTCGCAGAAGGTGTGATGGCCGGGCAGATCAAATCCATGATGGAAGGCAATCTCGCCCGCCTGAAAACGGTGCTGGAAAAGGAAGCCTAAATGTCCCTGCCTGTTATTTATGTTGAAAATCTCACTCGCCGCTTCGGCGATTTTGTGGCCGTGGATCACATCAACTTTGAAGTGAACGCTGGCGAAGTGGTTGGCTATCTCGGCCCCAATGGCTCGGGCAAAACCACCACCATCCGCATGCTGCTTGGCTTGCTCACGCCCAGTGACGGCGAAGCGACCGTCCTTGGTTACGATGTCTATCGCCAAAGCGAAGAAGTCCGCGCACGTGTTGGATACATGTCGCAAAAATTTGCCATCTATGATGATTTGACCACCCTCGAAAATTTGACATTTTACGGCGGCGTCTACGGCATCACCGACAAAGCTCGTATCTTACATACCCTTGAGCTGGTCGGCCTCAAAGGGCATGAGCAGACGCTGACAAGGGACATGTCCACTGGCTGGCGCCAGAGACTCTCGCTTGGCATTGCCCTGGTCCACGAGCCGAAATTATTGTTCCTCGATGAACCCACCTCAGGCGTGGACCCAACCGCCCGCCGCGCCTTCTGGGATTTGATCTATCAACTCGCTGAAAGCGGCGTGACTATCCTTGTCACCACCCATTACATGGATGAAGCCGAATACTGCGAACGAGTCGGTGTGATGCGTGATGGCAAACTCCTCGCGATGGATACGCCCACGAATCTAAAACGCACGATCATCACAGGTGATGTGTGGGAAGTGTACGCTCATCCGCTGGAACAGGGATTGGAACTGCTGAACGCAATGGATGGAGTCGAACGTGTCGGGTTGGCGGGTGACCATTTACGAGTCATCAGCCAACAAATTAAGAAAGAGGCGTTGCAAAGCCTCTTAAGTAGGAATCATATTCAGGTTGAAAAAATCGAGAGGGGAGAGGCCACTCTGGAGGATGTCTTCCTCGCGCTGGCGCGTTGACCCGTCATTGCGAGGGCGATAGCCCGAAGCAATCTCCCTTATGGCATGAGATTGCTTCGGCGGGGAAAACGCCCGCCTCGCAATGACGAGATGGTTTTACTGCTCAGGGGTCACGATCGCCATGATCAAATATGCGATCAGCAGGGCGCCGTGGAAGGTGAAGAAACCAAGCACGAATAGCAGACGGATGACGGTGGGGTCGATGTTGAGATAATCTCCAAGGCCTGCGCACACGCCCGCAACCATGCGGTTGGATTTGCTTCGGGTGAGGTTTTTTACTTCGCTCATTTTTGCTCCTTTCGTTTTGTCTATTTGTCATACGCAGCAAAACGAAAAGGGTTGCAGCTAAAGGTCGCCAAGCGGCATTTTGTATGGCTGCATGAATTCCTGCGGCAGGATTTGAGCTGTACTTTGCAGTCCTTGAAGATTGATGTATTTCACTTCGTTCAGAATATATAGGCTTGCTTTGACAGTGTCATCCACAATGCGGGACATAGTGTTTTCGTTGAGGTAGGGGTATTTTCTGGCCTCAAACCAATATGGGTCGTATTCGCCGTAGAATTTGCGGATGTAATCATATTGTTGGTGTAGGGCGGTTTCTCGAACGAACGGCAAATAAGAAGGCGGATTTGGAGTTTTGTGAATGACTTGCCAGAACAGGTTTTCCTTATGAGCCTGGTTATAAACTTGGTCGATTCCGTACCAATCTTTTTTGAATGTATCCCATGCTTTTTGATGATCTTCGGCGATTAAGTCATGAAATGCTGACTTAGTTGTGGCGTCCAGATATATAAACCATAGTAAGTCACAAATAAGATGCGTGAAATAGCCGAGTCGAAAACTGTACTTTTGAATGTCATCTTGTGGACGGATATTGGAAAGGTATTCGCGATAATACGCCAAGTCTCGGATCATACCCTCGCCTTCACCTTTTTGTAGGAAGTGAGTTACTTCCTTGGGCGGATCGAACTCTGTCCATGTTTCGTTTGGAACGCCTGAGTCGGGTGCGAGATTTCCAAAGGTGAAGAGGGTTTTGTCTAATTCGGGAAGTTGGGGAAGTAGCTTTTCAGCAACGCGAAGATGACATATCCATGTGCCCATAAAGTTTATTTGTGTTTCCTTCCCTCAAAATAATTGGCGGCTGCGGCGTAGAGCAAAAAGACTCCGAGCATGATAAATACCACGGCTTGCAATCCGAGCCACTTCAATTGCCATAACCCAAAACCAGCGAATACAACTCCCACCAGCCCATAGAAAACCGCGTTACGCATATAGCCCGAAGCCACCCGCTTGGACTGGAACAGGTTGCGCGCGGCAAGCTGCTCCAGTTGATGGACTTCATCTTCGTGGCGGCCTTTGCACGCGATGACATCATCTACAACCGCGGCGCATTCGGAGCACAATCCGCGCTGACAGTATTTGCATACGCCAACAGCAGGGGAAGTAGGGTGGTAGTAGCAGTTCATGATCTCACCTTTAAACTTGTTTGTTTGTCTACTTGTTTACCTGTGTACTTTTCACTTTTTACTTTTCACAACCGGATGCCTCAGCACTGTTTTCATTTTATCAGGCGCAGCTTTGCGCGGGTCACTTAGATAGATCTCGTGATGTTTACCGCCTCTCGGCCCGACCTTATCTTCCAATCCATTCTCTGCCATGAATTCCTTCATGCGGTCGATGGTAGCGGGCTCGGTGGCATATGGCCCGATGTGCATGGTTTGCACGCATGAGCCTTCTTCAAAATGGGCGAGCCTGATCTTGGAAAGCATTTCACTGTTCCCCTTCTTCTTGCGGACTTGTTCGCGTGCTTCCTCGAAGATCTCTTTCGTGATGACGTCAGGCTGCATGATCATCAGGGTGTAGAACCAGTTGTCCTTTACGGTGATGTCGAAGAATCCATCCTCCACCCACCACAATCCCTCCAGTGCCATGACGGGGTAATCAATAGCATTCGTCTTGCGCTTTTTGAGCATGAACTTGAGCGTGTAGGACAGTCCATACAGCGCCTGCGTTGCATCGGCAAAGGTTGGTGATTTCCCCGGCTCGGAGCCTTTTTCAATTGCGCCGTCGATCATGGCGAATTGCAGGTTTGGCACCTGCACGGTTTCGATCTTCTTTGCAGAGGGTTGATACAGATTTTTGTATTGCTTTTTCAAATCTAGAGTTTTCATAAGTGCCTCCCGTTTCATACTAGCACGCACGTTCTATTTTTGCAAGTGAGTTTTATCCATCTCCCTTGTGGATGACATCCCTTCCATATTTTTCCTGAAGTTGATCCACAACCTCTTGCAGTTTGCGGGACTTTTCGCTTCCTGCGTCCCACAAGCTGAGTTGCCGTACCGGAGCGCCGATCCCGCTGACGCCGACACCGATCAAACGAACGGCTTGATTCGGCTTGCGGACGGCGTGCAGCAACTTGATCGCTGCTTTGAATATCTCATCTTCATTATCTGTAGATGTGGGCAGCGTGACTTGCCGTGAGAGGGTTGTGAAATCAGGCCAGCGGATTTTCAATTTGATGGTTTTGCCAGCCAGGTCATTTTTGCGGAGTTGACGTGCAATATCCTTGGATTGTTCTCGCAGAGTCTTTTCGAGGGTTTTGTCATCACGCACATCCACGTTGTACGTGGTTTCCTGGCTGACTGACTTGGTCTCAGATTCGGTGGTGACAGGACGATTATCAATTCCTTGGGCATGGTGCCACAAGTCACGCCCGTTCTCGCCGAAGAGATTGACGAGTTCCTTTTCGGGCCAGTTGGCAATGTCTCCGATGGTATGGATGCCAAGCTCGGTTAATCTTGCAGATGTTTTCGGACCGACGCCCCAGAGCATGTCCGCGGGCAGGGGAGCGAGGAATTTGGTTTCTTCCCCCGCCGGGACAACGGTTAATCCAAACGGTGGTTCGTTCTTATTCTTGCTTGATTTTTTCCCAACCTCGGTTGCGATCTTTGCAACGAGTTTATTGGATGCGATTCCGATCGAGCTGGGTAAATGCAAATCGTTTTTGATGCCAGTTTGCAGGTCCAGTGCGAGGCGGGCGGGGGGGAGGCGGAGGTCTGAGATGTCGAGAAAAGCTTCATCGATGGATATCTGCTCTACTAAATGAGTCAAATTCCGCAATCTCTCCATCACCTTTTCGGAGTATTCGCCATACAGCCTGTGCCGCCCCGGGACGATGATGAGCTGCCTGCATAATTGCAGCGCACGGGACATGGGCATGGCGCTGCGCACGCCAACTGCGCGCGCGGCATACGAACATGATGCGACTACGCCGCGTTCGTTTGGTTTTCCGCCGACAGCAAAAGGCTTGCCGCGCAGCGCGGGGTTTTGCGTCTCTTCCACCGAGCAATAGAAAGCGTCAAGATCGAGATGAAGAATAGTGCTGGGCATGTTTGCAATTATAGTGCAATGGTTTTTTAAATGGGTTTCGGTGTATCACTGGAAAAACACCATGAAAATGACCAATTATTATGTATTGAACAATCCATTAAGAAAAGATATACTTGTGATGGCGTATAGTCAAAGGGAACTTTTTTAGACTTTACATCGTTATTATTTAGGATTTGATGTTGATGGAGGAAGAAATGAAATTTGTAACGAAAATAGGAACTGCCTTACTCTTAATCGCCTTGATGGTGACATTCACGCCTGCCGCTGCTGCGCAGCCAGTGAAAGCCGCCACCTGTTATTGGGCGCAATTCGTCGCTGATGTTACTGTTCCGGACGGTACGAGCTATGCTGCCGGCGCCGCGTTCAAGAAGACCTGGCGATTGAAGAACATCGGCACCTGTGCATGGAACAGTAGCGATGTCTCCCTGATCTTTGACAGCGGCGAGAAGATGGGTGCGCCCGCTTCTGTTGCCCTGCCGACAACGGTTGCCCCCGGCCAGACCGTGGACATCACTGTGGATATGACCGCACCAAGCGCTGCGGGGCATTACTTCGGCTACTACAAATTCAAGAGCACAGCCGGCGGCGTGTTTGGCATTGGTACAACTGCGAATAAATCTTTCTGGGTTGAGATTAATGTCGCATCCTCCTCGGGGACGGGCTATGACTTCACCACGAATGCCGCGTCTGCAACTTGGACCAGCGGCACGGGGGCATTGACTTTCCCCGTTGCTGATAACAACGCAAACGGTTTCGCCTTCAAACTGGACAAGCCCAAGCTTGAAAGCGGCATTGAATCCGCGCAGGCTGGTTTGCTGCTTGCCCCAAACAATGTAAGCAATGGATTTGTGCAGGGCGCGTATCCTTCCTTCCGCGTGGAGAATGGTGACCGCTTCCAGGCGACCATTGGTTGTGAATATGGCGCCACCACCTGCTACGTTGCCTATCGCCTTGATTATCAGATCGGCACTGGCGCAGTAAAAACCTTCTGGACCTTCCGTGAAAAATACGAAGGCTGGACATACAACGTCAATTTGAACCTGAGTTCTCTGGCAGGACAGGATGTGAAATTCATCCTCGTCACTTCTGCTTACGGCTCTCCGACAGGTGACCGCTCCCTGTGGGTCAACCCGGTCATTGCGCGTGCAGGCGGCACCACATCTCCCACCGTCACCCCCACTGTGACCGGTACCCCTCCGACCGCAGCGCCAACCTCTTCATCCACTTCCATACCCAACGCTTGTGACCGAGCCCAGTTTGTTTCCGATGTGACAGTACCGGATGGCACAACCTTTGGTGCCAGCGCTGGCTTCACCAAGACCTGGCGTTTGAAGAACGTGGGCACATGCACCTGGACGAACTATAGCCTGATATTTGACTCCGGTGAAAAAATGGGCGGACCTGATTCCGCACTCATCCCCACCACCGTGGCACCCGGCCAAACAGTGGATATTACCGTGCAGTTGACCGCGCCAGCCACCGCAGGAACATATCGCGGTTATTGGAAGCTCAAGAACAACACCGGCGTTCCATTTGGTATTGGTTCTGCTGGAACAAAATCCTTCTGGGTTGAGGTCAAGGTTTCTGGTACTGTTACTGCATCCAATACGCCCACCAAGACAGCTTCACCCGGAACCCCCAGCACTCCCGCAACGCCAATTGCTGGAACAAGTTATGACTTTGTTGCAAACGTCTGTGCGGCTTCCTGGTATAGCGGAGCAGGCCAGTTGCCTTGCCCCGGTACCGATGGTGATGCAAAAGGCTTTGTCCTGATCGCCAACCCATCCAAGTTGGAAAATGGCACCAATGACAGCCGTCCTGGCATTATCACTTTTCCGCAGAATGTGAACAACGGTTACGTTCAAGGCATTTACCCCATCTACAAGGTGAAGGCCGGCGATAAATTCCGCACCATTGTGAACTGCGAGAATGGCGCCACCTCTTGTTATGTGGTCTTCCGCCTCGATTACTCCGTGGCTGGCAGCTCATCTATTAATACCTTCTGGGCATTCGTTGAAAAATACGAAGGCAGCACCTACACCGCTGAGGTGGACCTCAGCTCCTTGGCGGGACAGGATGTGAAGTTCATTCTCAGCGTGCTTTCCGCTGGTTCCCCAGCAGGCGACCGCGCTCTTTGGGTTGGCCCTATCATCTACAATGCCTCAGCCGCCCCTGCGACCGCCACCCCGACTGTAACAGTTGCACCCGCTTCTGCAACACCTACAATGACTGTCGCTGCCCCATCTGCAACTCCAACATCTACACCCACTTCAACACCGACAGCAACAGCCACCCCATAATTTGCCCAAATCTAAAAGTTCCCGTTGCCGCGAGGCAGCGGGAACTTTTAGATTAAGCCATCGTCGGATGTATATCTTTACGTAGGAGATTTTTTATGAAGCGACTCATCACCTTGCTTTTGATCTTCCTCACCGCCTGTACCTCTGCTGCGACTCCGACTCCCGCATCTTTCTTTAATCAGACGCCTGTTCCTGCCAACCTGGAACTAGATTCTACTTCCGAGCAGATTCAACGCGCTTTATTGGAAAGCGCGCCGCGTTGGAAAACCCTTCAAATGGAAGGGACGGTCACTTGGTATATGTCAGATGGTTCGGCACAGTCTGCGCAGGAAATGATTTGGCTGGACCCGCTCCGTAGCAAATTCAAAGTAGAATTGACTGGCGTTACAAACAATCCCAGTCATATTGTTAAGATCAGCGACGGCGTGAATGTGTACGATGTCAACGTAATAACTAATCAGGTCCAAGTATTTACTTATCCAGATTCCGCGCGGGTTGGACAATACATCCCTCCAATTGAGAAAGGGACTTCATATCCCAACCCAATTTGGGGACAGATCGGCACGCCGCTTTCGAACCTCGCTTTTGCATCGGATTATTCCCAAGCCAAAGGGACATTCGTTCCCGTTGCCATTGAATCGATTGCAGGGCGTGAGTCCCTTGTGGCGAATTGGAGCTACAGCGGGAATTCCTCGCCTTCGCTGAAGTTGTGGGTGGATACTCAGCTTGGCATCATTTTGAAATTGCAGCAATTCGCAAAAGATGGCAGCGGTGCATTGGAAGTGGAAAGTTTGGTCAACAGCATCAACATTGATCCGATTTTTGATGATGCATTATTTTCACTGCCGCCTGAATACCTAGCTCTCTTGACTGCTCCTCCTGATCAGTTGGGGACGATCCCATTCGTAACAGAATCCAGCCCACAGGGCGGAGGAGGCGCAGGGGAGTTGTATTTCTTTTATCAACCGCGCCAGCAAGGCCAATCCATTCAATTGGTTAAAGTTTCTGGCGCGTGTGTTTTTGACCCAGTCAATTGCCCGCCGTTGGAAGTTGTCTCAACTCCGTTCGCTTTCAACTTCACCATCAATGCCTTGAGCTGGTCGCCAGATGGAAAATATGCTGCGTTCTCATACTCTGATCAGCCGAGCGGCACACCTACGAAATTGTGGCTCTTCGATGCCGCCGCCAAAACGTGGACGTCCCTTGCGCAGTTCCCGTACATTGATCCACCCTTCTGGTCACCTGATGGTTCGTGGATTGCATTCCGCACGCAGGACGGATTGGGCGGCGAGGATGTGTACGTAGTGCGGCCAAATGGTTCCGAATTGAAAAGTGTTTCGACGGATTTACCTATTGAGGGGCGCCCCTACATTATGGATGGTTGGTACACGGAGAATATCATTATGCGTTCGGCGATTCCAGGCAGTTCTGGCAGCATTTATCTCGTCCGTGTAGCGAATGGTCAGGCGCGCCCGATGTTCGAAACCTTGTTGACGAAGGCGCAATTCATTGCTTCGCTCGATGCAGGCTTCCTTGCCTATGATGAAATAGATGCGAATACGCAGACCCATGCTTTGAAAGTGATGGAACCCGATGGCGCCAATGCTGTGACGATTGCCAACTTCACTGGCGGCTCCATTTACCCGATGATTTGGTCGCCAGACAGCAGTTTGATCGCTTTCAATTACTATAGCAGTTTTGCGAATGGCGACCCTAGCGCGGAAGTATATGTGGTTTCCCGGACCGGGCAGAATCAGTCGCTGGTTTATAAAGGCACCACGGTGGGGCGTTTGCTCTTTTCGCCAAATGGAAAATATTTATTGGTGGAAGAAACAACATCCGCCTCTGGCGGTCATTTGTTCGTTGTCAACCTCGCCACACTGGAGCAGAAGATTTTGGAAGCGCCTGGTCTTTCCACAGATTACGATTGGTATGCGCCATCGTGGCGGCCCTAGGAGATAATTAACTAATATTGAGCGGTAGAACAAGATTTATCTTGTTCTATAAGGCAACATAAATGTTGCGGTACCAGGTAGCCGTATAAGATTCGCAGTTAAGCGAAAAACGGCAGGCAGCAAATAGCTGTCTGCCGTTTTATACAATTCTATAGTTTATTCCACTCTTCGGATCGCTAGCATGGTTAGGTCATCGCCCAATGGGACGAGACCGATAAACTCATTTAGATCTTCTTCCACGATGACAATAACTTCATCGGATGTTTGCGCATCAGTATGGGTCAAAGCTTCCATCAAGCGCACATCGCCAAAGAGATCGCCTTCGGCAGAAAATGCTTCCGTCAGGCCGTCAGTATAAAGAAATAGTTTATCTCCGAACGAGAGCGAGATCGTACGCTCCTGAATGTCTGGCTGTTCCTTTACACCCAGCGCAATGGCTGTGCGTGTGAGTTTTTCGATCTCGCCGTTTGTCTTCACCCAAAGCGGTGGATTGTGTCCCGCATTCACATAGGTAAATTTCCCCTGCTCCATATCCAACTCGCCATACACCGCCGTGACGAACATGCCTTGCTGTGTATCGGGCAGAAGCAGGTCATTCACGCGGCCCAGCGCCTCGGCAGGGGAGTGCGTTTCAATCACGGCGGCACGCACCAGCGTCCGTGTGAGTGCCATGAACAACGCGGCGGGCATGCCTTTATCGGCCACGTCCGCGATGAAGATGCCCAGCTTTTTATTTGGCAATTCGATCACATCGTAAAAGTCACCGCCCACTTGACGAGCCGTGCGCCAGCGCGCCGCCAGCTGCCAGGCGGGGAAATCTGGCAGCGACTGCGGGATGAACGTCTGCTGGATCTGGCGGGCCAGCTGCACTTCCGTTTCGAGGCGTTCACGCACCACCATTTCCTGCTGCAAAAGATCGTTCTGAATTGCAAGCGCGGCCTGCTGTGCGATGCCGTTGATAATTTCGATTCGGCGTGAGCGGAAGCGGCGTCCGTTCTCTGTCTCTTCGATGAGCATGACGCCGAACAGATCATTCTTGATGGAAAGCGGGACCGCCATGAGCAGACGCTCGGCATTCATCACATCCGCTTCATCTTTGAACTCCGGCCTGATCCTCAACCATGAGCTTGGCAATGCGTTGGGTTTTAGCGCATGAATGATGAGACGGTTCTCTTCCTTTGCCAGATCAAGAAATGGGAACACACCTTCTACGAATTCCCTTTCCGTCATGATCGCTTCTTCTTCGTTTGAAAATCCATATTCCTGCGAAGCTGAAAATGAAGTGCGCTCGGCATCCCAACGATATAAAGCGACGCGCTTCACACCTACGAGAATCGGCATGATACGCGTGATGGAACTTAGTATTTCTTCCAGATCGCCCAAGCTGACCACCGCCTGCGCAACCTGCAATAGCGCCGCAGACGCGTATGCCTGCTCCTGTGCAGAGTCATACAAGCGGGCGTTTTCAATAGCTACAGCGGCATAGCTCGCAAAAGTTGTAGTGATACCCTGGGCTTCATGGCCGTAACGTCCCGAGGTGTGATGTGCCAGCGCCAGCACTCCCAGTGGACGGTCTCCCACGCGCAACGGCGCAGCAATGGACGAATAATTTCCATCGTAGCCAGCCGCCAGCCCGGCAGGCCAGATCGGCTCGTCTGCACGGCGGATGATGGGTACATCTGAGACGAGGGCTTCTGCCATCGCGTAGGTGGCATCGGGGTTGCTGATGCACACATTTTCCAATTGGCTTGCATCAATACCGTGTACAGCGGAGAGACAAAGTTCGCCATCCTGTAAAAGCCATATCGCGGAAATATCAATAGGTAAGTTGCGATCTAATTCAGAAAGGATGGTCTCAAGCACTTCATCCACGCCCACGTTATCGGAGACGAGACCTGCCACTTCGCGCAGACTGTCTGCGATTTGGCGGCGCCATTGTTCGGATCGGTATAGGTCAGCATTGCGGATGGCGGCGGCCATCGTATCTGCCACGGCTTCGAACATGATCTTGTCATCTTCGGTAAATGCATTCAGCTTATCTGATTGAATATCCAGCAGGCCGATCACATTCTCGTTGAAGATTAACGGCACACAAAGTTCGGATTGTGTATTTTTAGGCGGCAGCGGTGAATGGACGTAGCGATCGTCCTTTGAAACATCGTTCGCAAGCACGGTCTTTCCATTCCGCGCCGCCCAAGGCATGAGTCCCGCGGCATCATCCAAAGGGATGGTGTAACCTTCGAGTTTTTTACTGCGTTTGCCGCTGCCCGCTTCGTATACGATCAAGCGGCGGTTGGGATGAACTGTGAATAAGGAAACGTGTGGGTACCCAAACTTTTCGTGGATCAATGAAGCGGCATCACGCATCAATTGCGAGAGGTCGAGTGTGGAGGTTACACTCTTGCTGACTTCAGATACCAAAGTAAGCTGGTCTGCGCGGTGACGCAATGAACTGTATAAACGCGCACCTTCCACGGCGCGGGCGATATTATCCGCAAGTGCGTGAAGGATGAGCAGGTCATTTGGGTGAAAGGCTTTTTTGTGATCGCTTTGCACGTCCAGCACGCCGAGGACACGGTCTTCGATTTTCAGAGGAATGACGACTTCGGATTTTGTCTCAGGCAGGCTGTCAATAAAGCGGTAGCGCGGGTCGGAGTGAACATCGTCGCAGACGATCTGTTCGCCGAGCTTTGCGGCCTCGCCGATCAACCCCTGTCCGAGTTCAACCTCCAGCGCGATGGACACCTTCTTTTTTCCTTTGCGTGGCGCTACTGCGCTGGAGCGGAAGCGCAGCGCGTTGGAATTCGGGTCGTGGGTGAAGATGGCGACGTAGTAAAAGTTGAAGGTCTTTTGGATCAAATCGGTCACGCGCGCGGAGAGTTCATCCAGGTTGAGGACATTGGCGATTTGCGCGCTGACTTCGCGGACAAGGTTTAGCTGCCGCAAGCGGAACTGCTCTACTTCAGAGCGATGCGATGCAATTAAGCTGACTGCGATGATCTGGGCAAGTGCCTGCAGCAGGTTCAATTCTTCGGAGGAGAAGACTGGTCCGTTGGGGCGGGTGATCTGGAGCGCTCCCAGCGTGATCCCATGATCTTCGAGCGGGACCGATGCAAAGGTCCCGAAAGAGGCGCTGTCTTTTATCTTCCCTTGTTTGATGAAAAGTTTTCCCATCTTGATGGCTTGTTTCATTCCATCCAATGTGGGGTGAGCGGGGAAGATTCTGGTTTCCTTCCAATCGGGCAGGCGGAATACTCTTTCATTCAGCCAGACGTCCACCACGCCTTCGAGGAGGCGGTTTGTCATGGTGATGATGCCCTGACTTTGTGCGCTTAATGAATCTTTATTGCGTAGGTCTTCCCCCAGGCTGGCGAGTTGACGCCAATCCCATGAATCCCGATTTGCCGCGTTCATGGGAATTATCCCTTTCGCTTGGTCATTGTTAATAGATTGCCTGTGCGCGGGTTCGCTTCATAATGGACGCTGTCCATCAGCTTCCGCATGAGGTATACGCCAAGTCCGCCGATCTGGCGCTCGGAAAGGTCTGCTTTTAAATTGGGTTGTTTTACTTTAGAAGGATCAAACGGTTTTCCATTGTCGCGCATAGAGATGGTGATCTTATCGCCGTCGACATTACAGGTCACATCAAGGAATGCATTCGAGACCCCTGCGTATGCGTGTTCGATGATGTTGGATGCGGCTTCATCCGCAGCAAGTTGCAGAGAGTAGATTTCCTTTTCAGAGAAGCCGCCCTCCCGGGCTACCTCCGCGACAAGGTCGCGAATCTCATCCAAAAACTCAAACCTGGCTGGAAATTTAGAATGTGCCATGAGTAAAAAATTTATGCCGCCTCTATCACAGTAGACGGAAGCGGCATATTCTGTAATTGCTCAGAAACGCGCGAGGCGTTCTTTAGAAGCTCCCCACGGCTTCAATCGGGTCATCAAAAGTCTTGAAGAGTTCGGTAAAGGCGGCGAGTTCAAGCGCTTCACGAATACGTTCTGGAACGCCAACGAGTACCAGTTCGCCGCGATTGTAGCGTTTGCAGTTTCTTTGGGTGGCGAGCAGAGCGCGGAAACCGGCGCTGGACATGTATTCCAGTTCACTCATATCCACAACAATTTTAAATTTTCCATCATTATTTGTCTTATCAAGTGCCTTTGAAAAATCAGGAGCTGTGGCGCTGTCAACACGGCCCTTCACCTTGATTAAATCGCAATGCTTGAATTCCTGGGTTGAGATTTCCATAATTTCTCCTCATAAACTGATGGATTTATTCAGGGTAACCTAAGTTGTCTAACAGAAAGTCCGGCAGCGTGAAAGAAACTGAGGATCAAATCAGGTCTACGCCGCAAACGAGCAAAACCGAGATTAAGCATGGAACGAATATCCTCTT